>Ga0209121_10005217_pt1 | contig 11848 bp, 11 predicted proteins | sample Cruoilmetagenom3_FD_187292 | JGI IMG/M metagenome (GOLD analysis project Ga0209121, IMG submission 187292) | Oil polluted marine microbial communities from Coal Oil Point, Santa Barbara, California, USA - Sample 3 (SPAdes) (version 2) | ecosystem: Environmental > Aquatic > Marine > Oil seeps ...
AAGGGAAGTACTGGAATTGTTCCCAAAAACACTTTTTATTATTCTCCTGCTAACAGTTTTCGTGGGCCTGACCAGGATAGTCATTATGTTGCCAGAGATAAGTATTTACATTATACCATTTGCCATAATACCGATTATTATCAGAACGTTTTATGATCCAAGGCTGGCACTGTTCATCCTCTTGGTAACAATGATGATCACAGGGTTTATAGTTCCAAACTCATTTGAGTTTATTTACCTTAATTTTCTTGGTGGAGTAGTGGTTATTTTTACTCTTACAAATACATACAGGAGGGGAAAGTTGTTTTTTTCAGCTTCAATGGTTTTCCTCACCTTATCGCTGGTATATTTTGGCATAGGTATAATACAGGAAGGTGATATAAGGAAAATTGACTGGTTGAATTATGCGTGGTTCGCCGGTAATTCAGTTCTGATATTATTAAGCTATCCTCTTATCTATATTTTTGAAAAAACTTTTGGCTTTTTGTCTGATGCTACCCTGTTTGAATTATCCGACACTAACCAACCATTATTGAGGCAATTGGCAGAGAAAGCTCCCGGTTCATTCCAACATTCAATGCAGGTGGCAAACCTGGCTGAAGAAGGTGCCAGGGTGGTGGGGGCTAACCCCTTACTTGTAAGGGCAGGAGCATTATATCATGATATAGGCAAGGTGTCAGGATCGGAATACTTTACAGAAAACCAGTCGGAGCAGTTTAATCCACATGATAAGCTTGAACCAGAAAAAAGTGCGGAAATTATTATCGGTCATATCAAACAGGGGCTGGAACTGGCAAAGAAATATAAGCTGCCAACGCAGATAATTGATTTTATAAGGACTCATCAGGGAACAACCAAAGCTTACTATTTTTATAAGCAGTATAAGGATATGTATCCTGAGCGTGACATTGATGCAAGTGTGTTTACCTACCCGGGACCAAAACCATTTACAAAAGAGCAGGCGATACTTATGATGGCCGATGCAGTTGAAGCATCATCACGCAGCCTGGAACAATACAGTGAAGAATCAATCAGGAACCTGGTTGACAATATTATAAACAAGCAGATGGAGGAAAGTCAATTTACACTGGCACCTATTACATTCAGGGATATATCCAGGATAAAAGATACATTTGTCAGCAGGCTTAATACAATATATCATGCCAGGATAAGTTATCCTGAACAGGAGAAGTAATTATCTCATATCAATAATATCTACATCGGGATATTTGGCGGGGTCGAATTTAAAGTATTCGGAGGGATAGTCATTCTTAAGGCTGTATTTGTTCACATCAATATAAAGATCAATACCGTCTTTTCTCCTGTATAATGCACTTACAAGACTGTTTTGTTCATCTATGACCAGCCTGATAAGGCTGAATTCAGTATTTGAGGGATTTTCAGGATAAAGGTCTATGACACTTGCTTTCTCAGATTTTTCCAGAAGCCTGTATTTGAAGTCCTGCTTATAAATATCAAACAGGCTTGTAGGATTTGTCATAAAAGTATTTTCATCAGGATCGGGCAGGCTTACAGTTACTTCCTTAACCTCGGGAGAAAGATTCCATGTAGACTGACCATCAAACCAAATTATATTATCCGGTAATTCAAGTTTATACCTGTTGTTCTTGATAACCAGTTGTCCTTCAGATTCCTGCATTGAGTCTTCTATCTTATCATGTATCCTGAGGTTGAACTTCATACTTACGGATGGTGCTGAAAGAGATTTTTCAGAGAATTTGTCAAGTATTGCTGTTGCTACAGGATCTTTCTGTGCACTGAGTGAACAGAACAGGAATATGAGAGCAGGCAATAATATGTTTTTCATGACATTTTTATTCTAATCCACGCAAAATTTGTTCCAAACTGGCCATATCGGTTATCAGTACTTCTCTTGCCTTGCTGCCCTCATACGGGCCGAGTATACCTGCAGCTTCAAGCTGGTCAACAATTCTTCCCGCACGGTTATATCCAAGCGACATTTTTCTCTGGATAAGTGATGTGGATCCCTGTTGTGTCTGCACTATCAGGCGGGCTGCTTCATCAAACCGGCTATCTCTTTTTCTGAGGTCCACTTCATGAAATCCCTCATTATTATTACCTTCATATTCGGGTAAGATATATGCATCTGTATATCCCTGTTGAGAAGCAATGAAATCGGTTAAACTGTTTAGTTCAGGTGTGTCAATAAATGCACACTGGGCACGTATAAGTTCTGTACCATTATAGATAAGCATATCTCCCCGTCCCACAAGTTTTTCGGCACCCGTACTGTCAAGGATGGTTCGTGAATCTATAGATGATGATACCCTGAATGCCAGCCTTGCAGGAAAGTTAGTCTTTATAGTACCGGTGATTATATTAGTTGAGGGCCTTTGTGTGGCTACTATCAGGTGAATACCTACAGCCCGTGCAAGCTGTGATAACCTCTGGATAGGACCTTCAATTTCTTTCCCTGCAGTCATTATCAGGTCAGCAAATTCATCAATTACAAGTATGAGATAAGGTAAGAATTTATGACCATGTTCGGGGTTCAGCTTTCTCTTCGTGAATACTTCATTATACTCCTTGATAGATTTAACATTTGCCTTTCGTAAAAGGTTATACCTCATATCCATTTCAATGCAAAGCGAATTCAGGGTATAAACAACCTTTTGCGTTTCAGTAATGATTGGATCATCAGTATCTGGTAATTTAGCCAGGTAATGTTTTTCAATCTTATTATACAGGGTTAATTCAACCATTTTGGGATCAACCATAATAAACTTTATCTCGGCAGGATGCTTCCTGTAAAGCAGGCTGGTAATAATAACATTCAGTCCTACAGATTTACCCTGGCCCGTAGCACCGGCTACCAGGAGGTGGGGCATCTTCTGAAGATCAAACATCAGGAGCTCATTTGTTATTGTACGCCCAAGGGCAATAGGCAGCTCATATTTACTGTCCTGAAACATTTTGGTCGTAATAAGAGACTTCATTGACACTATTTCAGGATTTTTGTTTGGCACTTCAATACCTACAGTACCCCTGCCAGGGATAGGGGCTATTATACGGATACCAAAAGCGGAAAGACTGAGAGCAATATCATTCTCGAGCGATTTTATTTTTGCCGTTCTTACACCACGCTCAGGAACTACTTCATACAAGGTTACTGTTGGTCCTACCGTAGCTGATATATGCCTTACCTCTATATTATAATCAAACAGTGTTTTTACTATTGTCTCCTTCTTCTTAATTATTTCAGTATCATCAAATCCTGTTTCTGATTTATGATCATCAAGTAGGTTAACAGGTGGCATCCTGTATGATGATAGATCAAGTCTGGGATCATATCTTTCTTTAAGCCTTTCCATTTCTTCTTCTGAGAGCTGGTCGTCCGCCCTGGCTTTTGTGATTGATATTGATACTCCATTGCCTTCTTCATCGGGTACCACTTCTTTTATTATTGGTCCCCCGCTTATGCCTGCTTCCATCCTGATATCCGGTTCATCATTTTCCTCATTTACTATGCCTGTACCTTCTATATCTTTTTCATCAAGATCTATATTATCATGTCCAGGCCTGTTAATTTTGAATTCCGGATCTGATGCCAGTCTTTCATTTTCTATGATACCTTCCTTTTTCATCCATGGAAGATAGTTACGGATATTTCTAAATGATGGTTTGATACTAAAAACCAGTACCAGGTATGAGGTTAGAATTACAAGCAGCAATATCCCGGTACCCAGCTTGCCAATAAAAGCATTAAGCCATCGGCTGACAAAATAACCATGCGCTCCTCCTGGTCCGCTGCCCAGCATGCCTTCAGCATGTCCGAAAATATATGCCAGTATTACTGATAGTATTATAGTACCCAGAACAAGATCCCTGCTGATCTTAAAAGCTTTTATTCTCCTTATATTAAGCATTCTCAGACCAATGGCTGCTAGTATTACTGGAATAAAAAAAGCAGCCAGACCAAATCCCTTATTAATAAATATATCAGCAAACCAGGCTCCACTCTTTCCTGACCAGTTTTTAACCTGTATTTCAGCTCCGGATATTACACTTGAAGGATCAAAGCTCTGATCAGCTTTCCACCAGAAAAGAAATGCTATAAATGCAAAAAAAAGATAAACTGAAAAACCTGTTATGAGAAGACCGGAAATAAACTTGATCCTTTCATCTCTCAAAACAGAAAATTTGTTCTTATTTGACTGGTTATTCTTCTTTTTTGATCTGCCGACTTTTTTATTTCTTTTTTTCATCCGTGGATAACAGTATAAACAGGAATGTTGTTAATACAAAAAAGATAACTCTGAAATACCCGTTTTTAGTGTGATAAAGGTAGTAATTTTATGTTGATGAAGAAATAATAAGAATTGTATCAAAGACTCATCATACTGGCTATAATATCATTCATTGAATTACGGTCAATTCTTCTGAAATTATCTCCTTTTTCAAAGTCTTTGTCTGGTACCGGCCGCATATAGATGCCCTCAGCCTCAAATTCGACTATGATATCTCCCATCACAAAAAAGAAGTTAATAAGAACCCCATCAATATCTTTAAAAGGATTGAAATTATTTGGATCTTTAATATCAATTTCTTTAGTATACCATATATCATATGTAAAATCTTTCTCAGGAAAATTTACAATGGCTTTCCGGCATTTTAGACCCAGTATTTCGGCAACCTCATCTGTTTCTTCAATACTAATGCTTTGCATAGGATTGATGCCCGGTGGTATTTCACCTGTTATACCCTCGTAATAATATTTTATGCCCAGTATCCTGATGAAGGTCTTTGTTTTGCTTTCCTTTGGTTCGTTAACAATATACACTCCGTTATTCCCAATAGGAGATGTTATTTCCATTAGTGTTTTATTGTTCTTGAACTTAACAATCAAATTGTTTGGCATAAGCTCATCGGGGAGCACAGCATTCCGGTTATGAAAGGTGATATTATAATGAATTTCACCTTCATCAATTGATTTAAGCGATGACTTTCCACAACCCGACAGCCCAACCAGGATCATACAAAATAAGCAAAAGACAACTTTATATCTCACCCGGAATACTTATTTGATTTTTTAATTGTCCGTAAATGTAATAATTTTTTTACAAGTTCATCCCCTTTCAATATTAAGATAAAAAATTTGATAATTTGGTTGTACTTCATACCTTTTTGATCCAAGCGGAATGTTTTTTACACTAAATATTATAGATTTGTGTTTTCCTTATTTTTTAGGTAATCGTGTTGTGTTTTACAAGTCAATTTTATTTTAATAATGATGAAAAAACTTGCAGTTATTGCGCTGGGAGGTAATGCTCTCCTTCGGGGCGATCAGGTTGGTACCATTGAAGAACAGGAGCAGAATACTACGGAAACACTTGAGAATCTGATTTATCTTATCAGGGAAGGTTATAATCTGGTTATTACACATGGTAACGGCCCTCAGGTAGGGAATGTGCTTATGCGGAATGATGCAGGAGAACAGCTTTATAATATTGCCCAGATGCCGCTGGATGTATGTGTGGCTGATACCCAGGGAGGCATTGGTTATATGATAGAAAGAATACTGCGTAATATCCTGAATAAATATGGGATTGAAAAAAATGTGGCATGCCTTGTTACCCAGGTGGTTGTTGATAAAGATGACCTTGCTTTTTCCGATCCACAAAAGAGAGTAGGCAAGATTTATGAAAAAGACGCAGCTGATGATTTGCATAAATCAAAAGGATGGATCTTCAAGGAGGAAGTAAAAGTAAAGGGTGGATATCGCAGGGTGGTGCCATCACCCAGTCCGGTAAGGGTGATGAATGAAGAAATAATAGAAGATATGGCCAGGAAAGGTAATATAGTAATTGCTTCTGGTGGAGGCGGAATACCTGTATATATTGATGAAAATAACGATATCAGACCTTCAGAGGCTGTAATTGATAAAGATATGGCCTCTTCTCTGCTTGCATCAGCTATTGGTGCCGATGAGTTTTATATATTGACTGATGTTCCCTTCGTGTATATAAATTATAAAAAAACGGGAGAAAAAGCACTTGAATTTCTGGATTATGCTGATACAATTAAATACCTTAATGAAGGGCAGTTTTCAAGGGGAAGTATGGCTCCAAAAATCCAGGCATGCCTGAATTTTATTAAGTCGGGTGGATCAAAAAGTGTTATTACAGAGGCTTTTAAGCTTGAGGATAAAAGCTATGGGACCAAGATAACCATGAAGTATGAAGACTAACGACTAACGATCCCGAAAAATACAAATCTTTGATTTGAATATTTTTCGAGAATCCTCGAAAATTCAAGAATTTTCGGGACAAACGACTAACGACGAACGATTTAACAATAATTCAACAATAAAAAAGACATGGCTTACAATTTACGAAACAGGAATTTTCTAAAATTACTGGATTTTGAACCGGTGGAAATAAAGTTTTTACTGGATCTGTCAGTTGACCTCAAAAAAGCAAAATATGCAGGAACTGAGCAGCAAAGACTCAAAGGCAAGAATATAGCACTTATATTTGAGAAATCTTCAACGCGAACAAGATGTGCTTTTGAAGTGGCTGCACTCGACCAGGGTGCTCATGTATCCTATATAGGACCAACAGGATCACAGATTGGGCATAAGGAGTCGATGAAAGATACGGCAAGGGTTCTGGGCCGTATGTATGATGGTATTGAATACAGGGGTTTTGGACAGGATATTGTCGAAGATCTGGGTAAATATGCCGGTGTGCCTGTATGGAACGGATTGACTAACGAATTCCACCCCACACAAATCCTTGCTGATTTTATGACTATGATAGAGCATAGCAATAAAACACTTAATGAAATTAGTTTTTGTTATCTGGGTGATGCCAGGAATAACATGGGCAATTCACTTCTCGTTGGAGCGGCTAAAATGGGTATGGACTTCAGGGCAGCAGCACCTGCTGAAGTACAGCCATCGAATGAACTGGTAGAAAAATGTATGGAAATAGCTTCCCGTAGCGGTGCAAGGATAAATATCACCGATAATGTTGATGAGGCTGTAAAAGGTGTTGATTTTCTTTATACAGACGTATGGGTCTCGATGGGTGAAGCAGCAGAAGTATGGGAACAGAGAATAAAAATGCTTAAGTCATACCAGATAAATAAGGAACTCTTAGACAAAACAGGTAATCCGGATATTAAATTTCTGCATTGCCTGCCCTCTTTCCATAACCGCGAAACAAAAATAGGAGAGGAGATATACCAGAAATACGGGCTCGATGGCATGGAAGTAACCGATGATGTTTTCGAATCGGAACATTCAATAGTCTTTGATGAGGCTGAAAACAGAATGCATACCATTAAAGCAGTAATGGTAGCTACGCTTGGAAGCTGAGAGCAGCAGGCAGGTTTTGAGATGTGTGTTTATGAGTTTGGAAATTGTAGAGATGCAATATTTGGTGTCTCTACATAAAGAATTCCCGTATAAAGTAAAAGGTAATAATAAGTGAGACTGCCAGCTTAAGGCCTATGCCTGCCATAAATCCTATAAGGCTGCCAAAACCTGCGCGAATAGCATAGCTAAAATCACTTTTATAAATTAGCTCTCCTGATACTGCTCCGATAAATGGTCCTATGATAATACCCGGAGGGCCGAAAAACAGGCCTATAAGCAAGCCTATGGTAGCACCTCTGATACCATATTTGCTACCACCGAATTTTTTTGTACCCCATATTGGTACGACATAATCAAAAACAGCCACAATAACTGCCAGAGAGCCCAGTATTATCAGAAGGGTAATATTGAATTCGGCAAATTCAGTAAAGTGAAGAACCAGTAATCCTGCAAAACTGAGTGGGGGACCGGGCAATACTGGTACAAGACAACCAATAATACCAATGATCAATAGAGCAATAGCGAGTACCAGAAAAAGATAATCAACCATGCTTTAGATATAAATGCCTTGTAAGTAACAGGTTTAAAATTATTTAATGTATTTACTTTTCACCGAGATCCTCAAATTCAACTTTTATAAATTCATCTGTTGATTTTGAGTCATCCGTCTTTTCGATTTCTCCTTTTTCTTCCTTAGCAGTATCAACCGTTATATCAGTACCGGCTTCTTCTTCATCAGGCTCTGGTCTTATATCAGAGTTTCTTATGAAAGAGAATACATCTTCAAGGCCGTCACTGAACTTTTCAAAGTCTTCCTGGTAAAGAAATAGCTTGTGCTTTTCATAGAAGAATTTTCCGTCTTTGTTGAATCTCTTTTTACTCTCAGTTATTGTCAGATAAAGATCATTCTTGCGTGTTGATTTTACATCCAGGAAATAGGTCCTGTTTCCTGCCCTGATTATTCTTGTGTAAACTTCTTCACGCCCATTTGATTCATTCTCCTTGCTGTTGCTTAACTCACTCGCTGTGGCTTCATTCTCTTCCTTCATAGAGCTAAATTTAGTTTGTAAATAGTGTTACGTTGTCAAATGTAAGAATTATTTTCATATATCAAAATACACAGCCAATGCACTAAATGGACATACATAGTTTTGTCTGAAACAGAAAAAGAGTATTTTTGCACTCAAATATTTAGTGTTCTTTTGAATGATAAGCAGGAGATTATTACGTATTAAAGCTTTGCTTGTTCTATACGCACATAACAGGAAGAGCGAGGACAGTTTAGAGAAAGCCGAGAAAGAATTGTTACTCAGCCTGAAAATGAGTTACGACCTGTATCACTTTCTTTTACTGCTTATTATTGAGATAATTGATATAGCTGAGGAGAAGATTGAAATTGCCAAACAGAAGAAAATACCTACACGGGAAGATCTTAATCCGAATACTAAATTAATTGAGAACAGGCTCATTAAGCAGCTTGCATATAATAAACAACTGAAAATTTATTCGAAGAAATCAGGACTTTCATGGACACATTATCCTGAAATACCCAGGATATATTATAAAAAACTCGTAGAATCAGATATTTATAAGAAATATATGAGCAGTGAGAAGAATAACTATGCTGAAGATAAGAAACTTATTTCCAACCTTTTTGACCTTATATTAATGCAATCAGACGATCTTGTAGCTATGCTTGAAGAAAAGAGTATATACTGGAATGATGACCTGGATGTTATTTCTATTATGGTGAATAAAACCTTGAGACGATTTAAGGAAACGACAGGTGATGATTACAGGCTGATGCCCTTATACAGGTCAGATGAAGATGAAGTATTTGTAAAGAAATTATTGCGTAAGACAATTCTTAAAAATGATGAGCTGATCGAATTGATTGACTGCAATACAACAAACTGGGAAATAGAGCGTATTGCCCTGATGGATACCCTGGTAATGCAATTGGCAATAACAGAGGTAATGGAATTTCCGGAAATTCCGGTAAAGGTAAGCCTGAATGAGTATATTGAAATTTCAAAGTTTTACTGTACTTCAAAAAGCAGTACCTTTGTAAACGGAATTCTTGATAAGATAGTTAGAGAAATGCGTTCCAAACATTTGTTCAACAAAACAGGGCGCGGTCTTATTGGGGAGCCAGGTTTTGGTGATAATTAAGAAACAGGTAAAAACGAGCTGTATGAGAGTTTTATTTATTACTGTACTACTAGCTACTGGATTATGCTCATGTAATAGTGAACCATCAGTGTTAGAAATAAAAGGCAGTGATGATTCTGGCAGTCCTGAAATAAAATTTACTCAGCTGGTACACGATTTTGGCAAAATTGAAGAGGGTGAAAAGGTAGCCTGCGTGTTTATTTTTAAAAATAGTGGGAATAAAGATCTTTTAATCTCATCTGCAACCACAAGCTGTGGTTGTACCGTGCCTGAATTCGATGATAAACCTATACCTCCTGGAGGAGATGGCAAAGTGGAGGTTGTGTTCGATAGTGTATACCGCCACGGTGCACAGAATAAGACAATTACCATCATGTCGAATGCAAGTAAACCGATGGTGATACTTAGAATAAAAGCAGAAGTAATAACCAAAAATTGATATATTATAATGAATAATCTGGCGTTTTTGTATTTGATGGGTCCCAAACCTGAGGGATCAAATCCATTAGTTACTTTTTTACCTTTAATACTGGTTTTTGTAATCTTTTATTTTTTTATGATAAGGCCGCAGGTAAGAAAACAAAAAGAGCTTTCTAATTACAGGGGCTCATTAAAAAAGGGCGATAAAATTATAACTTCCGGAGGAATATATGGCAAGATTACGGATGTAAAAGATAATACCGTAACTGTGGATGTGGGTGATAATGTTCTCTTAAAGATAGATAAGAGCGCTCTACTGAAAGACTCGGCTGATATTGACAAGAGGAGATGAATTCAGTATTGCTTTAAAAGATATCCCTATGGAAGCAGATGAAGACTCAGGCAGAGACCTGAAAAACCTTTTCAGAAAAATCAAGAAAAAATTCATAAACCGCAATTTTGCAGTTTTTTTATTTTTCCTGCTGCTTTCATTTATTTTCTGGTTTATTAATGCCCTTAGCAAAGATATTGATGGCATCATAAAATACCCGGTGAGATATATTAACTTTCCCAAAGACCTTGCCCTGGTGAACGAACTGCCGGATAAGCTCAGCCTGGACGTTAAGGGTCATGGATATTCTGTACTTAAAGCACGGATAAGAGGTAATAAAACACCTCTGGTGATTGATGTTGGTAATTCAGGCCTCTCAATCAGACAAAATACTGCAGAACTGGATTTCTATATAAGCTCGTTTAACCTGAAGGAATCTTTTAAAAGACAGTTAAAAGCTGATTTTATTATTAATTCTATTTATCCTGATTCCCTAAATTTTATTTTTGATAAAATAATAAAGAAAAAAGTGCCGGTAAACCCTGATATAAAAGTTAACCCGGAGAGACAGTTTATGGTCAGCGGTAATATTGTATGCGAACCTGATTCAGTAGAAATAGCAGGACCAAGAGCATTGATTGATACAATAATGTTTGTTAAAACTGAATACCACGAATTTAACCAGGTTGATGACTGGGTGACAAAAAACCTTGATATAGAATCAATACGTAAGGTGGGAATATCACATAAAAAGGTTGAAATAACTGTACCGGTAGAGCAATTTACTGAGGAGAAAATAAATATAAACATAAGAATATTGAATAAACCCGATACAGCAGATGTTAAACTTTTCCCGGATATGGTCAGCATTAATTTTAATATAGCCCTGAGCGACTATAACAGGATACAGGAAACCCCGCTCGAAGCAGTTGTAGATATGAAAGATCTTGATGTTAGAACAGTGGAAAGGCTTAAAGTTGAACTGGTTAATCTTTCTCCTTTTATCAGCAGTGTGAGATATACTCCCAAGCAAGTAGAATATATTATTGAGAAAAAATGATTTTCAGATTAGGAGTAACCGGTGGTATAGGCAGTGGTAAGTCAACAGTATGCAAGGTGTTTAATGTTCTTGGCATACCTGTATTTTCTGCCGATGATGAGGGCAGGGATATAATGCATACAGACCCCGAGCTTAAAAAAAACCTTAATGAGCTTATAGGTGAAGACCTGTATGCTTCAGGCAAACTTGACCGTGAAAAGCTGGCATCAATAATATTTAATAACAGATCGGTGCTTGATAAAGTCAATAAAATGGTGCATCCACGGGTCCTTAATAAATATAATGAATGGTGTGATAAACAATCTTCAGATTATGTTATTTTTGAGGCAGCAGTTTTATTTGAAGGCAGGGCTGAAGAGCATGTCGATAAGATACTGGCTGTAATTGCTCCACTGGAAGAGAGAATAAAAAGGGTGATGGAAAGGAATAAAGTAAGCCGTGAACAGGTGATGGAGAGAGTGGATAATCAGATTTCTGAAAAAGAAATGATTAAAAGATCTGATTT
>Ga0209121_10005218_pt1 | contig 11847 bp, 15 predicted proteins | sample Cruoilmetagenom3_FD_187292 | JGI IMG/M metagenome (GOLD analysis project Ga0209121, IMG submission 187292) | Oil polluted marine microbial communities from Coal Oil Point, Santa Barbara, California, USA - Sample 3 (SPAdes) (version 2) | ecosystem: Environmental > Aquatic > Marine > Oil seeps ...
TCAGGTGGATAGACTGAAGGCTGAAGACTGTTAGGAAAAGCGGGAAATCGAAGATTCATGAGCCGAAGGCGAATCATACGGCCTTCGGCGAGTTCAGTCGAACCGTTTCTCCGCCAAAGTGCGGTAATTGTATTTTTCGGGTACCTTCAGCCTAAACAGCTTCAGCCTGACTACGTGAGTAGTTACATGAAATCAAAGGATGCGAGGCTTTTGCGCCAGATAACCATCGAGACGAGCGATTAATTCATCCTCTCTCCCATGGTAGAAATGGCCGGCTCCCTTCACAACCTCAAATCTGCAACCTGTCTCTTCCGAAATTTTCTTTAATCGACCAGCGGGACAAAACTCGTCGCTGTCTCCGCAGATAATAAGACCAACCTTCCCTTTCAGACCGGAAAGATCAAAATCAAGGAAATCTATCGGCGGTGATATCATAATTACATCGGAAAGAGAACACTCACCGGCAATCAATTTTGCGATGACCCATGCCCCGAAAGAATAACCCGCCAGGAATATCTCCTCTTTCCCATTCTCTTCAAGAAAAACCCTCCCCCCCTTTATATCTTCCTGCTCACCAGCGCCATTGTCGTAGGCTCCCCCGCTTCGCCCCGTACCCCTGAAGTTGAATCTCAGTGTCGAAAACCCGTTTTGATAAAATGAGGAGACCAGGGCATCCACCACGTTGTTTCTCATACTTCCACCCATCAGAGGATGAGGATGTGTGACAACCACGCCTTTCGGCCCGGCGGAAGAGGCATAAAGGCCTTCGATACTGAACCTTTCACTTTTGAAAAATATCTGCTGCTCTTTCATTCCGGTTTTTCAGACTTACCCCTCCGTAAGGAAATATAAACAAAACTGAGAGCGGAAAACAGGGCGGAAAAAGACACCAGCATCCAGCCGGTAAAATAATTGAGACTGTCTGCGATATAACCAAAGACGGGAGGTCCCGCAATAATGCCCGCCCACGCAACTGTTATCCCTATGCCCATGACGGAGCCGGCCCGCTCAGTTCCCGCCAGTTCGGCTATAAGTGTCATTAAAAGGGCATTCCATCCTATCAGGGTAAACCCTATCAGACCGGACAGAAGAATATAAAAAAATATCGGGGCATGGTCCGGCAGAACAGCAAGACAGAAAGCGCAGGCTGCCCCGATTATCGTCAAGAAAAATGACGGTTTAAGCCTGTCCCCCTTAAAAACCCTGTCGCTGATGACACCCCAGCCTACTCTGCCCGCGGTTCCGGCTACCATCGCAGCGGTCAGACAGCTTCCGGCCATACCTATGGAAAAATTCAGCTCCTCCGTCAGATAGAGCACCAAAAAACTGGCGATGCATATCTGGTTAAAGGCCATAAGGGGAAGTATCAATATCGCGGCGAAAAGAGTTGGGTCTGAGAGAATCTTTAAAAGAGACATTTCGGGGTTCTTCCCCCCCGCGCCAACTATGGAGATGGAAGAGACATCCCCCTCCGGATGCTCTTTATAAAAAACAAAAGACAAAAAGGCCGTTATAAGCATGACAATCCCAACCACGAAAAGACTCAGCTTCCAACTGCAGGTCACCGTCAGAACCGGCAGCAGCACCGCCGAAACAGCAGCGCCCAGCGTAACGCCACTCTGTTTTATACCCATAGCGGTAGCCCTGGTTTTACTGGTAAACCAGTGCATCAGGCCCTTTGTTGAAACCTGGTTGATCATGCCGTAACCGATGCCGCCGACAGCCGCGCAAACGATTACAAAGAAGAACTTGTTCACGAAAGGCATGACAATAAAAGATACGGCCATAATGGCGATACAGAACACTAACATTACGCGCGCGCCTATCCTGTCCACCAGCATTCCGGATGGGATTGCCACAATGACGGCAGTGACGTAAAGGGCGGAGGTAATCAGGCCTATCTCGGCGCGACTAACCCCGAATTCTTCTCTGAAAAAAGGAGCCAGAGGACCCCAGGCATACGCTCCCATCGACATTACCATCTGCGCCGCGAAAAGAACGATAATAATAACCCACGCGTATGTTTCAGTAGATTCTTTACTCCCGGTCATGGCATTACTCCTGATAATGGAAAATCACAAATAACTCATTTTTCATTTTCCATTTTGATATTTAATATATCTTCCATATACTCATCCCACTCAACGGGCAGAAGATACTTCTTTTTATTGTTGCAATCCTTGCAAGCGGGGACGAGATTACCTTTGGCGCTCTTTCCGCCTCTAATAAGGGGGACAATATGATCCATTGTTAATTCCCGGGGATCAAAATGCCGGCCGCAGTAATGACAGACCCCCCTGGAAACCCTTCTCCGCCACCACGCAGATTGTCTGAGTCTGCGTGCCTTTTCCTTTTGATGGTTTATCTCTCTTTTATCTATTTCAATATCAAAAAAAATGGATTGCTCCCCTTTACTTTTATAATTCCATGAAAATATGTACAAAAAATTCTTGACAATACATGTCTTATTCATTTACTTGTTGAGTAAGCTTGCCGCCTTTGGCAAAATAAAACGCAAGGTTGACAAGGAGGGATGTAACCATGAGAATGCCATTGAAAAATATCATTTGCTCCACCGATTTTTCGGATTATTCCAATCAGGCCGTTCCTTACGGCATCGCTCTGGCCAAAAAGTTCGGAGCAAAGCTCTATATGTGCCACGTGATTGATCTGTCTTCTATTGCGGCATATGGCGAGATCATCTCATATCCTGGAGTGCAGCAGGATCTGATAATGAATTACACCCATAATCAACTCGAACAATTGATAGGCGAAGAGTCGATCGAATGGGAACCATTGATTACAATGGGCCATGCAGCCGATGAAATAGTTGATATGGCCAAAGAAAAAAACGCTGACCTGACCATTGTAACCACCCATGGCCGATCCGGGCTGAAACGGCTTATTCTCGGCTCTGTAACCGGGCGCCTTATGCAGTCGCTCCCCTGCCCTCTGTTGATCGTGCGCAGCTCGGAGCCCAATCTCGCATCCGCTGAGAATCAGGAGATGAAGTTTAAGCGGATTCTTGTGGGATGCGACTTCTCGCCGGACTCCGTTCTGGCTTTTCAATACGGACTCAGCCTGGCCCAGGATTTTCAATCTGAGCTGCACCTTGTCCACGTTATTGAACCTGGTATTTATAAAGACCTGACAAAAAAACCTGCAGAGAAACTTCAAGATGACCTGCGTGACGACTTAAGCGAGCGTCTCACAAGCATGGTACCTGAAGAAGTTTATAGCTGGTGTACCCTCAAAACAACCCTTTTGGCTGGTCAACCCCACGAAGAACTGACCAAGTATGCCGTGGTTAACGACGTTGATTTAATCGTCTTGGGAGTCCGTGGTCACAGTATGGTCGAAACGTTGTTTGTGGGATCAACAACGGATCGTGTTGTCCGCCGGGCGCTGTGCCCCGTTCTTTCGGTGCGTGCCGCGATTCAAGACGTCTAAGTGGCAGGCAGCATAATGTTCTCCGCCTTTGTCCGTCAGCTTCGGCTCAATCTTACCGCAAATGTCCATCCTGTGGAGACACCGGGGATGGAAAGAACACCCCGACGGAGGATTAACCGGACTTGGGATATCGCCGCTGAGAACAAGCCTTTTCTTTTTCCTTCCCGGGTCAGGCGCCGGCACGGCTGAGAGCAGCACCCTCGAATAGGGATGGAGGGGATTCTCATAAAATGCCTCCTTCCCGGCAAGCTCAACTATCTTGCCAAGATACATAACGGCAACCCTGTCGCTCATATATTCCACCACGCTGAGATCATGACTTATAAAAATATAGGTCAAATCGAAGTCTCTCTGCAGGTCCTTCAATAAATTCAATATCTGGGCCTGCACGGAGACATCCAGCGCCGAAACCGGTTCATCCGCGATAACAATCTTGGGTCTGAGAGCGATAGCCCTCGCTATCCCTATACGCTGTCTCTGGCCGCCGCTGAACTCGTGTGGATATCGATCTGCCTGTTCCCTGCTCAATCCCACCACCTCCATCAATCCAGCTGCCTTTCTTTTCCTCTCATTTCCGTCAGCCAGTCTATGAACAAGGTACGGTTCACCAATAATCCCGCCGGCGTTCTTTCTCGGATTGAGTGATGAATATGGATCCTGAAATATCAACTGCACATCCCTGCGGTAGCTTTTCAGCCTCTCGCCGGAATATCCAAGGATACTTTTACCCTCAAAAAAAATCTCGCCCCCTGTGGGTTCCTGAAGCCTCATGATGAGATGTCCAAGAGTCGTCTTCCCGCAACCGCTCTCGCCAACAAGTCCCAGGGTCTCTCCCCTGTGAATCCGGAGATTCACTCCATCCACAGCCCTCACCGTATCGCGATGCCCCGACAGGAATCCACCCTCCACGGTAAAATACTTTTTTAATTCTCTAATTTCCAGCAAAGCGGGGTTCATACAGATTCCGGGTTCAGGGGTTCAGCGGCTAAAAAACGATCAACCTTGAACGATGAATATGACACTACGAGGCTGTCCGAGAATGAGAAATTTTTTGCAAGGTCAAGGAAGGCGAAGATTTTAACCGCAGGAATACACTCCCGTATTTTGAGGATTAAAATCTGAGCCTGACGCAGAGATTGCGGAAAATAGCCATTCTCGGACAGCCTCCTACACGTACCTCCAGCACCTAACCATGTGCCCGGGGAATTTCTCCATGAGTTGTGGACCTTTTTCTCTGCATATCTTCATTACCTCGGGGCATCTATCCTGGAAACCGCAGCCTGTGGGAAGTTCATAGAGGCTCGGAACAGTGCCTGGTATAGTCTTCAGTCGCCCGCCTGCCCCTCCCGGAACAGATTCCAGAAGACCTGTCGTATATGGGTGAAGAGGTTTTGCGAAGAGATCCCCGACATTGCAATATTCCACCACTGTGCCGGCATACATCACACATGCGTTTTGAGTTGCCTCGGCGATAATTCCGAGATCATGGGTTATCATGATTACCGAGGCGCCGACTTTCTTTTTCATCTCATTAATAAGCTCGATTATCTGGGCCTGTATCGTCACATCGAGGGCGGTTGTCGGTTCATCAGCCAGCATCAGCCTGGGATTACAGGAAAGCGCCATCGCAATCATAACCCTCTGACGCATCCCGCCGCTCATCTGATGGGGATAATCCCTGATCCTCTCTCCCGGAGAAGGCATGCCGACAAGTCCGAGCATCTCCACGGCTTTTTCCATGGCATCCTTCCTGGAAAACCCGAGGTGCCGCCGCGGCGCCTCGGCAATCTGATCCCCCACTCTGAAAACCGGATTCAACGAGGTCATCGGTTCCTGAAAAATCATCGAGATATCTCTTCCTCGAATGTCCCGCATCTCCTTTTCTTTAAGACGAACCAGATCGACACCGTCAAAGATGATCTTTCCCGATACGATCCTGCCCGGCGGCGTCGGCACCAATCGCATGATTGAAAGGGCAAGCACTGTTTTCCCGCAACCCGACTCCCCTACAATACCCAGGGTATCCCCTTCATTGACGGAAATACTCACGCCGTCAACCGCCCTGACCGTACCGTTTCCGGTCTCAAAATATGTCCTGAGATCCTTTACTTCAAGAAGTGAACTCATTGTTTAGGTAGAAGGCTGAAGGTTGAAGGCTATTAGTTCCTTAATTGTAAAATTAGCTTCGCTGATTCTTCGAATGAGCTTCGCTGATCCTTCGGATTCTTGCAAAAATGGCAAAAGAGTTTGGTTAAGGAACTATATATATCAAATATCAAAATGAAAAATGAAAAATGAAAAATGAAAAAGTAAAATGGGAAGCCAGCCGGTTTTTTTGAGATATCATCGCATTGCACAATCTCCTTAATTTTACTTTTAAATTTTCTATTTTGATATTTCCAATTTCCGGCTTGTCCGGGTTAGGGCTGAAGGAATATTAATCATATCTACCTTCTACCTTCAGCCTAACAACTTACACGCCCGCAAGACTCCTCATAAACTGCACAAAAAGCCTCACTCCGACACCCGATGCCCCCTTGGGTATGTAAGGTTTATCCTTATTAATCCATGCCGGTCCCGCTATATCAAGATGCGCCCAGGGATAATCACCGACAAATTTGCTCAGCAGAACAGCGGCGGTTATGGTTCCTCCTGCCCTGCCCTGCCCTGTATTCGTGAAATCAGCCACATCGCTCTTTATCAACTCATGATACTCCTCCCATAGTGGAAGCTCCCATAGTCTCTCACCTGTGACCTCCGCGGCGTCGGTGATCCTCTTTTTCAGTTTAACGTCGGTTCCCATCATACCGATAACATTATCACCGAGGGCGACTATACAGGCGCCTGTCAGAGTGGCAATATCGACTATCGCCGCCGGTTTGTACCTTCCGGCATAAGCGAGGGCATCCGCCAGTATCAATCTCCCCTCCGCATCGGTATTCTTTATCTCTATGGTCTTGCCGGACATGGACCTGAGGATATCGCCAGGTTTATATGCCCTGCCCCCGGGAAGGTTTTCCGCGGCCGGTATAAGGCCGACGACATTGAGAGGTATTTTTAAGCCGGAGGCGGCCTTAATAGCGCCAATGACGGCGGCGCCACCGGCCATATCGGTCTTCATCTCATCCATCTTGGCCGACGGCTTGATGGAAATCCCGCCGCTGTCGAAGGTAATCCCCTTGCCTACAAGGGCAATCACCTTATCACCCTTCTTCCCGCCGTTGTACTCTAATATAATAAATTTCGGCGGTTCAGCGCTCCCCCCCGCCACACCGAGCAAGGCATTCATGCCAAGCTCTTCCATTTCGCCGACGTCGAGAACCTTCAGGTTCACGCCCTTATTCCGGGCAACCTCACCCGCCCTGCCGGCAAGAACAGCCGGGGTCATATCATTTCCGGGAGTGGAAACAAGATCTCTTGCAAAAGAGACGGCGCCGGAGACAACCTCCGCCCTCTTTGCCCCGGCTTTTATAATCTCAAATGAATTATCATCCCCTTCAACTATAACAAATTCTTTCAATTCCCGGATATTCTCCCTCTCCGCCGTCTTGTAATCGGTAAACTGGTACAGACCAAGAAGAGCTCCTTCCACAACGGCCTCCGCAACCTTCCCGAGTGGCTGCCCGATCTTCCCAAAATTAAGCGACGTCGCGAATCCTTTGAGGCTTAACTCCCTTACCCTCTGGGCGGCCTTAGAATATGCTCCTCGCAATTTTTCCAGATCAAAGGCCTTCTTTTTGCCGAGACCGACCATAAGAATCCTGGCGGCCGGGACCGCGCCCCTCGTATATATTACGGAGATCTGATAGAGCTTCCCCTCAAAATCGCCCCTGTCAATCACCTCCCTGACAAGTCCACCGCTGCTCTTGTCGAAAAGCGCGGCGTCACCTGCCGGTTTTCCGCCATCTTCAAAGTGGCAAACCACTGCCGTCTCATAATCAAACTTTACAAGATTTCCCTTTTCAACACGAACTTTCATAAGCGCCTCTCTTATATCAGGTTGTTTAGGTAGAAGGTGGAAGGCTGAAGGAAAAACAACCTAATCCGGACGAGCCGGAAATTGGAAATATTAAAATAGAAAATTTAAAAGTAAGGAGATTGTGCAATGCGATAATATCTCGGAAAAACCGGCTGGCTTCCCATTTTACTTTTTCATTTTTCATTTTGATATTTGATATAGTTCCTTCTTCTTCAGGACTTCCCTGTAAACCATCTTCCTTGAAATGTTCATCTCCCTGGAAATTACATCTACGATATCCCTCGTGGTAAGTCCATTATCTTCCCGCAATTCATCAAATCTGGCCCGCACCTTTTCACTTGAATATTGAGGCGGTGCTTTATCCTGCCCTGCAACTACAAGAGTAACTTCTCCCTTTATCGCTCTGTCCCGAAGAGACTGTGCCACTTCGCTGACCCTTCCCCTCAATATTTCTTCAAAAACCTTTGTCAACTCTCTTAGAACAACGATATCTCTGTTTCCCAAAATCTTTTCCATCTCTCTTAGAGCAGTAACCAGCCTTTTGGGAGACTCGTAAAAAACCAGTGTTCCGGTTTCATTCTTAAGTAATTCTAAAAACTGTTTTCTCCTGTTTGATTTCGAGGGTAAAAATCCATTAAAGACAAAACGGTCCATAGGCAGGCCGGAGACACTCAGCGCCGTTATAACGGCGGACACACCGGGCACGGGAACCAGCCTGATATGGTTTGCGATCGCCTGATTTACGAGGACATACCCTGGATCTGATATGCCCGGAGTGCCGGCATCAGACACATAAGCCACATCCATACCATCATTAATTCTTGAAATTAATGAACTGCTTTTTCTTAGCTCATTCTGATCATAAAGACTGGCAAGGGGGGTATGAATTTCGTATGCGTTCAGCAGCTTCTTTGTCCTTCGGGTATCCTCAGCAGCAATAAGTCCAACTTCTCTCAGAACCCTCAATGCCCTGAGAGTTATATCCTCCAGATTGCCTATAGGAGTTGAAACAATGTACAATGTCCCTTTTTCCATGGTTTCAATAGGCCAGATCGAAGGCATTTTTGATCAGTTCTACTTTATTGCCGCAAGATAACATCTTAATCGCCACAACATCAAATCTTGCTCTGCAGTCTTGAAACCGATTTTCCTTTAAATAATTCAGGGCTATCTTTGATATCTTCATTTTCTTGCTCAGCCCCACCGACTCTCCCGGCTCACCGTATCTATCGGTTTTTCTGCTTCTGACCTCCACAAATACCAACGTCTTTCCATCTCTTGCAACAATATCTATCTCACCGAAAACGCACCTGTAATTTCTCTCAATAATTCCATATCCGGCGCTTTTCAGATAATCAACCGCAATATCCTCACCCAGCCGGCCTGTCCGAATCTTATCTGAAGTTGTTCGTTTCACGACGGATCCTTACTTTTTCACCTTAAAAGATCTCCTGTGAATCTTACAGCGCCCGTGCTTTTTCAGGGCTTCACGATGTTCGGCAGTGCCATAACCCTTATTTCTTAGAAAATTATACTGTGGGAATTGACGATGATACATCTCCATTATCCTGTCTCTCGATACCTTGGCAATAATGGAAGCTGAGGCTATTGAAATGCTGAGAGAATCTCCCCTGATAATGGTTTGCTGCGGAACGGGTATATTTATACTGTTTATGCCGTCGATAAGAAGATAATCAACGGTAAGTGAGAGACCTGTTACAGCCTCCTTCATGGCTGTCAGAGTCGCCTGGAGAATGTTTAGGGCATCGATGACGGTCGGCCCTGCAACCCCTAATTCAACTGAAAGAGCGTCATTTCTTATTATACTATATAATCGTTCTCTTTTTTTTGAGGAAAGTTGTTTTGAATCACGAATCTCCTCATTTTTATAATGGGAGGGAAGAACCACCGCCGCCGCAACAACCGGTCCTGCCAGAGATCCTCGTCCCGCCTCATCCACACCAGCCACAACCTTGAAGCCGCGACGACGAGCGCTCATCTCAAAAGTGTACATAGATTTAATTCGTTAGGTTGTTCAGGCTGAAAAGTTACACACGGACAAGCAAGTTTGTCCATGCCACCCGTCCATTGTTTCATTTTACATTTTTCGTTTTTCGTTTTGGTATTTAATATTACCTCTTTTCACCTTCTTCTGTCGGCTTCTTTTATCCTCGCCTTTTTACCTCTGAGATCTCTCAAATAATATAATTTAGCCCGTCTAACTCTCCCTTTTCTCACTACCTCAATCTCACGTATCAAAGGCGAATGAAGGGGGAACGTTCTCTCTACTCCTATACCATAAGATATCTTTCTTACGGTAAAACTCGCTCGACAGCCTCCCGCTCTTCTCCTTATTGTAACACCCTCAAAGACCTGTATCCTCTCCTTTTGCCCTTCGACAATCCTTACATGCACCTTAATGGTATCACCCGATTTGAAATCAGGAATATCCGATCTCATCTGTTCTTTTTCAATCATCTCGATTTGATTCATTCTTCTGCTCCAACTTAAATTACTCAATTAAATTTTTGTCGTTTATAACACTCTTTAACGCAGTCAGTCTCCAATTCTTTAAGCTCCGCCCTGTCTTTATCCGACAACTCCGCCTTTTCCAGCAAATCAGGTCTTCTCATAAGCGTCCTTTTAAGAACTCCCCTGCGCCTCCATTCATCTATCTCCTTATGATTTCCTGAAAGAAGCACATCAGGAACACCCCAGCCTCTATACTCTCTCGGACGCGTATAATGTGGATATTCCAGAAACCCTGTGGAAAAAGAGTCAAACAAGACAGATTCGCTATTACTCAAAACTCCCGGAATCAGGCGGGAAACAGCATCAACCACAATCATCGCCGGCAACTCCCCTCCGGTCAGGACATAATCACCTATGGAAATTTCTCTGTCTGCAAGATTCTCCCTTATCCTCTCATCCACGCCTTCATAATGACCACAGATGATAATGATCCTTGAAAACCTGGAAAGTTCCTCCGCAATTTTCTGATTAAAGGTCCCCCCCTGCGGCGTAAGGAGAACAATTTCCGTTTCTGTTCTCCCCGCTGCTATAAAATCCAGCGCCCTGGCAACCGGCTCCACCTTCATAACCATCCCGCCGCCGCCGCCATAAGGATAGTCGTCGCAAGTCCTGTGCTTATCCACGGCAAAGCCGCGGATATCATGAAGATTTATCTCCACCAGTCCTTTTTCACGGGCTTTTTTCAAGAGGCTGTAATCAAAGGGAGACTCAAACATTCCGGGGAAGAGAGACAAGATATCAAACCTGATCATCTTATTTATAAACCTTCAGGCAATCTGACAACCATAATGCCGTTTTCTATATCCACTTTCCGGATTATATCAGCAACCGCAGGTAATAGAATTTCTCTTTCTCCGCCCGCGCACACATAAACATCGCTGCCCCCCGTGGGAAAAATACTCACAATCCTCCCAAGAATCTCGCCATCGCAAGTCCGAACCTCAAGCCCTTCAATATCCCGCCAATAATATTCGCCTTCCGTCAACTCCTCTAATTTATCAGAAGGTATTAAAACCCTGCATCCTGCCAGCGCTCTCGCAGTGTCAATATCTTCCACGCCTTCTAATTCAAGAAGAAAGCCCTTTTTGTTAAGTTTGACGCTTTTTACATTCTCGGGTTTCGCTTCCCGGTTTCCATCCTTTATAAAGACCTCTTCGAGCGACTCAAGCACACTCCCCGCCTCGAGATATGAAACCACCTTCATACGGCCATTGAGACCATGGGGTTTAACAATCTTTCCTGCCTCAAGAAGATCCATAAAATAAGACGTTCCGATTTTTTTTACTCGATAATCTCCAGAACGGACCTTTTCCGAACCTTAGCCGATGCGGCGCTCAAGATCGATCTCATGGCCTTTGCGGTTTTACCCTGTTTGCCGATAACCTTGCCCAGATCTTCTTTTGCGACTCTCAACTCAATAACGGAAGTCTGCTCTCCTACCACCTCGGAAACCTCCACCGCATCAGGATTGTCTACCAACGCTTGAGCAATGTACTTGATCAAATCTTTCATCGTAACAACCTCCACCGATTTCCCGTAAATTAAAACACAGATGAACAAAAATCTGAACAAAAAAATCCCGGCAACCGTTCCTGCTCCAATGGCGCAACCTTCAGTAAAAAAAGTGTGGAAACACCCTTATTGCAACGGGAATACCCCCATACAGGATTAGTTCCTTAATTGTAAAATTAGCTTCGCTGATTCTTCGAATGAGCTTCGCTGATCCTTCGGATTCTTGCAAAAATGGCAAAAGAATTTGGTTAAGGAACTATATCAAATATCAAAACGAAAAATGAAAAAGTAAAATGGGAAGCCAGCCGGTTTTTTTGAGATATCATCGCATTGTACAATCTCCTTAATTTTACTTTTAAATTTTCTATTTTGAT
>Ga0209121_10005219_pt1 | contig 11847 bp, 9 predicted proteins | sample Cruoilmetagenom3_FD_187292 | JGI IMG/M metagenome (GOLD analysis project Ga0209121, IMG submission 187292) | Oil polluted marine microbial communities from Coal Oil Point, Santa Barbara, California, USA - Sample 3 (SPAdes) (version 2) | ecosystem: Environmental > Aquatic > Marine > Oil seeps ...
CCTGGACATCCTCGGGCGCAAAGCGCAGCGGAATGCCATAGCGCTCGGCGGAGTCGGTCGCCAGCACACCCACGCCACCACCGTTGGTGACGATCAGCAAGTTATCGCCCTGCATCGGGGGCTGGAGGGACATCGCCAGAGTGCGATCAAATAGGTTGTTCAGGTCGCTGGCGCGGACAACGCCGGCCTGCTCAAATGCGGCATCGTAGACCTTGCCCGAGCCGGCCAGTGAACCGGTGTGGGACGCGGCTGCGGCGGCGCCGTGGGCCGACGTACCCGACTTCAAAGCGATGATCGGCTTGCCGGCTGTCAGAGCGTTCTCCATAAAGCGGCGCCCATCCTTCAGGCCCTCAATATAGAGGGAGATGCAGCCGGTCTCTTCGTCCTGGTCAAGCCAGGTGACCATATCACCGAAGTTGACATCGGACATATTGCCGATGGAGATCATCTTGTCGAAGCCCACGCGACGGATGTAGGTCGAAGCATCCATCGCGATGAACAAGGCCCCACTCTGGGAGACCAGAGCGGCCTTACCGGGCAGCGGCAGGAAGGGCGCGAATGAGGCGTTGCACTTGTCGGAGTTCGAGAGGATACCCACGATATTGGGGCCCAATACCCGCATACCGTACTCGTGGGCGATCTCGACGGTCTGCATCTCCAGATCGGCACGTCCGATTTCGCTGAAGCCGGAGGCAATGACAGCCAGACCCTTGACGCCCTTTTCACCACACTCCCTGGTCACCTGGGGCACGAACTTCGCCGGCACCACGATAGCGGCTGCGTCGATCTCACCGGGGACGTCCAGGACGGACTTGTAGGCCTTGAAGCCCTGGATCTCGTCGGACTTCGGGTTGATGGGATAAACCGGTCCCTCATATCCCCCCTCGATCAAGCTCCGGACGACGGAGTAACCGATCTTCCCTTCGGTGTTCGAGGCCCCGATCACAGCGATCGACTTGGGGCGCAAAAGGCCATTCATAACTTCTAGATCCACGTCTGTAACCTCCTACTTATCGGATAGATTATTGATGTAATGGTACGTGATGCTCATACTTTGTCATTGTGGTATCGAAGCCCAACGCGCACCTTGGCAGCCACACCAGGTACGGGGGACACGGCTCAAACGCAGTTGCTCGTCGAGGTTTCGCCGGCAAAGCATGAAATGACCCTAAGACACAGCATTAGGGGGGGGATATGATCCCCCCCCCTTTGGCCTGTTCTCCTAGTTTTCCACCGGTTCAAGGATCTTGTCGACAATCCCAAACTCGACAGCTTGCTCGGCTGTCATATAGTAGTCCCTGTCTGTGATCCTGTCGATTTGAGCTTGATCCATTCCTGTATGGTTTCTGAGGATCCCATTGAGGAGATCCCGTTTTCTAAGGATTTCACGTGCCGCAATTTCAATGTCGGTCGCTTGCCCCTGGACGCCGCCCAGTGGTTGGTGCATATGGATCGTCGCGTGCGGCAATGCATACCGCCGTCCCTTGGCGCCCGCTGTCAACAGAATGGTGCCGAAGCTAGCCGTCATACCGACCGCAATCGTCGACACCGGCGCCTGGATCAGCTGCATAGTATCGTAGATTGCCAGACCCGCCGCGATCTCTCCACCGGGAGAGTTGATGTACAGGGAGATGTCGCGCTCCGAGTCCTCGCGATCCAGGAACAACAACTGAGCAACAATGACATTCGCCACCGGCCCATTGATCGGTGTTCCCAAGAACACAATCCGCTCCCGCAGCAGCAGGGAGAAGATGTCATACATACGCTCCCCACGCCCGGTTGTCTCAATGACGTAAGGAATTGTCATAACTGCCTCCTCAGGTTATCAAACCCAAACTGGCGTTGCTACCTGTGAGTCCTACGCCTCAGTCTCTTCCGCACCGGACGCTTCGTCCGCAGGCGCAGCTTCCTCAACTGATGTCTCAACCTCAGCGATGGCTTCGCTCTCATCTTGGACATCCCCGGACGCCCCGTCAGCGGGCTCTGCGCCCGCAGGCTCTGCGCCCGCATCCGCTTCGTCACGCCCGATAGCCGTCAAACGCGCCAGTACCTTGCGTCCGAAAACGGTATTCCGGAAATTGTTGCCCATAGGTGAGTTAACATCCAGATCGTTATCGGCCATCTGGCCCGCCATACCGATCTGTGCTAGGAAATCAGAGTATTCCCTGACAATCTCATCGTCGCCCACGTCGATCGACTCCGCGAGAGCGAACTGACGCAACGCCAAGGACTGCTTGACCCGAGTCTCCGCCTGAGGCGTCACATCCTCGCGGAATTGCTCGATCGTCCGGCCCTCCAAACGCAGCGCGTCCTCCAGCGACATCTTGCTCTCGCGCTGAATCCGCTGCGAGGTCTCCTCAACGATATCATCCAGGGTGTCCGACACCATCTGCGGTGGATAGCTAGAAGTCGCCATCGCGACCAGCTTGGCAGTCATCCGGTCACGGTAGCCGGCCTCGGCCTGTTCCGTCTTCTGCGCCAAGATACGATCGGTGATGTCCTGCTTGAGTTCATCAAAGGACTCGAACGACCCCACGGTGCTGGCCAGGGCATCATCCAACTCAGGCAACTTGCGCTCGAACACCTGGGTGACCTTGACCGTGAATTCAGCCTCTGCGCCCTGCAGGTCCGGGTCTTCGATGGACTCGGGCAGGGCCAGGGTAAATGCACTTTCCTCTTCGGTGTTCATACCGACCAAAGCCGCGACAAACTCCAGCGAGAAGAACGGGCGCTCTTCCGAGAGCACGACCTCAATATCATCCTCGTCAATGATGACATCATCACCGACGGTGGCGTGCACGTTAACCCGCAGCTCATCGGCCATCTCTGCCACACGGTCCACAGGCTCCAGAATCGCATGCTCTTCACGAACCTGCGCCAATACCTGCTCGATCTCGTCATCGGAGATCGTCGCTTCTGTCCAATCCTCGCGCAAGCTCTTGTAGTCGCCCAGATCAACGACGGGCTCCAGAGGGACACGAATCTTGAAAGTGAGTGGCGATTCCTGCATATCCACAAATTCACCGAGGCCGTAAGGTGAGACCTCGGCAGCATCGAGGATCTCCGAGTAGGACCCGTCCAACAGCTGCTCAGCGGCCTCTTGCACAACAGCCGGCTCACCGACATAATGCAAGACCTTGGCGTAGGGTGCCTTACCCCGGCGGAACCCGGGAATATTCAACTCACGCGACATTTTCCGAGCTGCGCGGCGCTTAGCACCATCCACAGCCTCATCCTCAAAGACTACTTCGAGGAGTGCTTCATGAGTATCGAGAAGTTCTTTCTTGACTTCAAACACGTACATACCTCCGATTATAAGTCCCGTTGATTATAGCACACCCTCAACGAAACACCAACCTTTGGAGCCTCGAAAAGCATATAGGCATTTGACAAAACTCAGACCTGATGTTAAGATGTAATTGTTTAAAGCAAACCTTTCTTATTCATACCTATCGAGACGCACCACGGTGGAATCGGATGTCCCGCGGAGAAAACGACTATGCAGGATACGAGACAGCAGATCTTGGAGATTATGAAGCGCCACGGCGAAGTCACCGTCCAGGAACTGAGTGACGAGCTCGGACTTACCAGCGTAACCGTTCGCCATCACCTCGAGATCCTGCGCTCAGAAGGCTACATCTCAGTCCCCGAAGTGCTCCGTTCCAACCACCCAGGCAGACCGCGCTACGTCTATCACCTGACATCAACCGCTGCAGATCTCTTCCCCAATAATTACAGCGGACTGGCATCCGCGCTGTTGGGTTCAATCGATGCATGTGAGGATCCGCAGCGACGCGAGGTGTTGCTGGCGCGCGCGGCTGGACGCATTGCCGCACGCGCCGGGGACCTGCCGTCGAATCCGGCTCAGCGTATCGAGAGCTTGGTCACCTTCATGAACCAACAGGGTTATGTCTCCCGATGGGAGCAAGATTCAGAGAAAGCTAGCCGCTACACCATCTACATCAGCAGTTGTCCCTACTACCACGTGAGTCAGACCCACGGATCGACGTGCAAGATCGATCTCCAGCTGTGCCAGCTGTTGGCCGGGCCGAATGTGGAGGTGCAACGTGTCACCAATGAGGCCAAGCAGGGCGGGTTGTGCGTCTACGTATTGGACTGGCCCGAAGGCCTTGGGGCCTAGCCCCAAAGACACCCAACGGCGCGCTGTCTCAGGCGATCTTGATACACCAACGGCCCGGGAGTTCCCGGGCCGTTTTGCTTGTCAACTCCGATCGCCGCAGCGCTAGCCGACAGTCCACAGCTCCTCTTGCTGCTCACCCAGGTAGTGGGCACCATCGGCTCTGACAACGACGTCTTCCTCACGGCTCACATATCCCCGACCGGACACTGCCACACCCAACTCGATCGCGAAGACATTGCCGGCCTCGATCACGCCCTCAATGGATGTGCCGTAGCGCTCCCACCTGGGTCCCAGGACGGTAGCGCCATCATGAGCGGTACGACCGATATGGTGGCCAAACGCATGCATGAATTCCGGGTATCCGTCCGCAACAAGGCTCCGGCGGGCCGCTGCATCGACCTCCCATCCCCGTGCCCCGGGCTTCAACGCAGCGCGCCCCGCTTCCAGCGCCCGCGTCACGGCGCCCCAAGCCACAGTGACATCCGCAGGCACCGGCTCACCCGGTTCTGCGCGCAAGTACCACGTCCGCTGCAGGTCCGCCACAAAACTCTGGCGCGAGAGGCCGAAGTCAATGTGCACGAGATTGCCGGGCTTGGCACACAACCCCGTCGGCATCCCGTGACCGAAGGCGCTCTCGGAACCCACCGTCACGTGCGGGCAGTTATCCCAATCCCACCCGGTCCCGTAGTTATGCCGGGTTGCGTAAGCGTGCAGGACACCAGCGATCTCCCGGTCTGAAATGCCGGGCCGGATGACCTCGTGCAGTTCCGCGATCGCGGTCTGGCTCTCCACAACGGCGGCCTCAATCAAGCCGATCTCCGTTGGCGTCTTCCGACCGCGCAGCGCGCCAATAATGGACTCCGCCGATACCAGTCGGGACGCATAGGGCGTGTCCGCAAGGGCCTTGTTGAGCAGCCGATACAGACCATAGGTCAGGCCGTCAGCCGCCGGGTCATTATCGGAGGTGTTGATGGCGATGTTGTCCGGATCAAAGGACCGGATCGCCTGAGTCAGAGCCGGCAGGAAGGCCTGGTCGTAGGTCACCACGTTGTCATAAGCCCCCAGCTGCTCGAAGTTCGTCGCATCAAAGCGTCCCACGATCGCCGTGCAGCTGCCGTTCCGGTGGATAAGCAGCCCGGATAACCAGGTCAGATCGAAGCCCAGGATCAGGTCAAGCACCGGATCCTTGACCTGCGACGTCTCGCGCACCAACGTCAGCCACAGATCGGTCTCGGTCTCATTCAGGATATCGACTGCCTGCGCTATCTTCTCGCGAACGATCCTTGCCGTCTCAGAAGTCGAGGTCATCAGACAGATCCCCCCATCATAGCTCATCACCGGTCAGCCGGTGATACAGAGCCTGAAACTCCTCGTCGGAATAGTAGTAGATCACCACGCGGCCCTGCTTCTTGCCGTGCTTGACGAGGACACGAGTCCCCAGCGCAGCCTGGAAGCGCTCTTCCAACGCCTGGATATGAGGGTCCTCCGGTTCGGCAGCCGGCCGCTCCGAGACCTTTTCCTCCCCACGCAGCCGGCGCACCAGTGTCTCGGTCCCTCTGACGGTCAACTCCTTGGCCAAGACCGTCTGCAGCGCCGCCTCCTGCGCCTCGGGCGTCTCCAGCCCCAGCAGTGCGCGTCCGTGGCCTTCCGTGATTGCACCATCAAGCAGTGCCTGCTGGATAGCCGGGGCCGCGTTCAGCAAGCGCATCACGTTATTCACGGCGGGACGGCTTTTTCCCACCCGACGGGCGACCTCGGATTGCGACAAGCCGAAGTCCTCGACGAGATGCCGATATGCCACCGCCTCTTCCAACGGGTTCAGGTCGGCGCGTTGGATATTCTCCACCAAGGCCAGCTCCAGCATCTTCTGAGGTGCCGCCTCTTTGACAATCACCGGGACCGCTTTCAGCCCGGCCAACTGCGATGCGCGCCAGCGCCGCTCCCCCGCAATCAGCTGATATTCACCCGCGGGCAACCTGGTGACGATAAGGGGCTGAATCACCCCGTGCTCGCGGATCGAATCCGCAAGCCCACGCAGACTGGTCTCTGACACCAGCGTCCGCGGCTGATGCGGGTTGGGCACAATCATATCCACCGCTACCTGCAGCAGCCCATCCGAAGCTGGGTCTTCGGCGGGGATCAACATGTCCAGACCACGCCCCAACCCCCGTCTTGTCATAACGATCCTTTCTCAAGCACAGCCACGTGGCACCCTGATGGCCCTGCCTATTCTTGGGAGATCCACGTGGCTAGCAACGCCTACTCAACTCCCGGATTATAGCATCGCACATCTCCCTGCCAAGCGGGGGAGACTCAATGGAACTACTGACAGCAGCAGCCCCGACCGCTGCCGTCCTGTCTTTCTCCGCTCCGCTCTGCGGGCCCAAAGCCTTTCACCAAATCGCGATCGAGGCTTTGGGGCCTTCTTCGCGACATCATTTTCATCCTGCGTGGTGTCCGCGCACACGTACGCATACGACCATGGAGTCTATTCCAAGAACCCAGGAATCAGAATTGCCGGCTCCCTCGGGGCTTGTGCTGCGGCATCGGCCTGGTCGTCATTCAGAACGCAGCGAGCTTGGCGCAGCGCCGGTGACGCGTCGGAAAACCCGGGAGAGCTGAAACTCATCCCGGAACCCAACTTGCGCCGCGATGGCTTTCAGCGTCCATAGAGTACTGAGCAGCAACGACCTCGCCGCCTCCACACGGACCTGCCTGACAAACGCCATCGGCGTGATACCCGTCTCCTTCTTGAACTCTCGGCAGAAGTGGTACTTACTGAGTCCAACCCGGTCGGCCAAGTCCTGCAACGTCATAGGGTCGGCCAGGTGATTCTGAACATAAGCCTTCACACGCGCCACCATCTTCTGCTCGCGCGACCGCCCCAATTGCGCCGCCTCGAAGAGCAAGGCATCAAGCAGTACATCCACCCTATGCTGTTCGGCAGGCCGCGTCGGCGGGGAGAGCTCGTGCAGCCAGTGTACCAGTACCTGAACGCGACCCGTGCGATCCGTGGCATGCAGCGGCCAAGGGTCCGCTTGCGACGCAGGGTCCCGCCACTGCCACGCCACGAAGAGCGTCTCAAGTGGTTCCTCGCTGACAGCTTTCTCGGTATGCCACACACCCCGCGGATACGTCAGCACATCACCGCGCTGGGCACGAACACGCTCGCCCTGAATGGTGACCTCAAGCACGCCACGCATCACCACGATAAGTTCGTTGAACTCGTGGTGTATGTGGCACGGCATCTGCCAGTCCACCTGGGGCGCGACTCGGTCAAAATGATTCAGAATAGCCCTTAGTTGAGTGTTCTTCGGCATGCGCTCATGATCAGCAGAAAGACGAAAACCGCAAGAATTGCCAAAGAGTGGCAAACATCAGCATTGCCAAAAGGCCGGATCCTCGCTATGCTTATGGTAGGTAGACCAGCCGCGATTGCGCAGCCCGAAAGGCAGATCACCCTGAACGACAGAGAACGCTACATCGCTACCATCCTCGGACAACCCACCGATCGCGCGCCCTTCTGGCTCTTTTGGGGACCCTGGGGCCGGACATTCCAGCGCTGGCAGACGGAGGGGTTGCCACAACGCCTCCACACCTTCGCCGACATACAGACCGAGTTCGACAGCGATACAATGCCCCTGACCCTGCCGGTCAACATAGGGCCGTGTCCGGAGATCGAACTCGTCATCCTGGAAGAGGACGAGGACTACGTTGTGTACAAGGACACCTGGTCCATCAAACGCCGGGACTACAAGCACGGCGAGTCGATGTCCGCATTCCTTGAGTTCCCGGTCAAGAATCGTGAGGACTGGGAACAATTCAAAGTCACCCATCTCGACCCCCATCACCCGGACCGGCTCAAAGGACCCTGGCGAGAGCAGGGGCGGGAGTGGATGACCAAGGGGACTCCGATCCGATTGGGCGCCTACCCCAACGCCGGTATCTTCGGCCCCTTTCGCTGGCTGATGGGCGATGAAGAAGGCTTGATCGCCCTCATCTCTATGCCGGAGCTGGCACACGACATCATGAACCATCTCGCCACCCTCTATCTCACGGTTTTCGAGCAGGTCGTGGCGGAGATCCGGGTGGATGAGATTCATCTCTGGGAGGATATGTGCTACCGCAACGGCCCGCTGATCTCCCCGAAGATGTGGAAAGCATTCCTGGGTCCCGGCTACGAACGGATCAAGGCTTTCGCAGACGCGCACGACATTCCCATCGTCTCTGTGGACACGGATGGGAATCCGGTGAGAATCGCACGGCCTATGATCGATGCCGGCGTCAACCTGCTCTTTCCGATGGAGGTCGCTGCAGGCTGCGATGTCAGTGTGTGGCGCAGAGAACACCCGGAACTTGCGCTGATGGGCGGCATCGACAAACGCGCCCTGGCCAAGGGGGCCGGCGTTATCGATGCGGAACTGGTTCGCATCCGGCCGGCGCTCGAGACAGGGCGTTACATTCCGGCGCTGGATCACCTTGTGCCGGACGATGTCTCGTGGGACAACTACAGCCACTATGCCAGAGCGCTCAAGGCGCTCATCGGCAAAACATAAGCCCGGACGGATTTGTCGAAATACAGGAGGCAAGATATGACAGATGGGAAGATCAGGATCGGATTTGCCGGCGTCGGCAGCATGGGCCAGTGCGCGCACCTCAGGAACTACGTCACCGTGGAGGGGTGCGAGGTCGTGGCACTCGCCGAACTGCGCCCGGATCTGGGCCGAGCCGTCGCGACGCGCTATGGCGTCCCCAGGGTCTACGCATCACTGGAGGCCATGCTCGCCGCGGAGGAGCTGGATGGCATCGTCGCCTCCCAGCCCTTTGACCGGCACGGACAGCTGGTGCCAGCCTTACTGAAAGCGGGTGTCCCGATCTTCACCGAGAAGCCGCTGGCTGCGTCAGTCGAGGTCGGCGAGAAGCTCGTGGCCGCCGTCGCCGAGAGCGGCACGTGGCATATGGTCGGCTACCACAAGCGCAGCGATCCCGCCACGATGATGGCCAAAGCCGAGATCGACCGGCTCAAGCAGACCGGTGAGCTCGGCAGAATGACCTACGTACGCATCCTGATGCCTGCCGGCGACTGGGTCGCTGCGGGCTTCAACGATCTGATCACGGTTCCGGGCGACTACCCTGCCGTCGACCGGGACCCGCCCGCGTCGGATATGGATTCCGAGACCTACAACCGCTACATCGCGTTCGTCAACTATTACATCCACCAGGTGAATCTGATGCGCCACCTGTTGGGTGAGCCCTACACGGTCAGCTACGCCGATCCATCCGGCGTCCTCTTAGTCGGCCAGAGCGAGAAGGGCACTGCCTGCACCATCGAGATGTCGCCCTACCAGACCACCATCGACTGGCAGGAATCCGCTCTCGTCTGCTTCGAGCGCGGCACCGTCAAGCTGGAGCTTCCCGCGCCCCTGGCCAATAACCGCCCCGGGCGTGTCGAGTTCTTCCGGGACCCCGGTGGCGGCGTAACGCCGGAGACGCGGGTGCCGCAACTCCCCTGGATTCACGCGATGCGCCGGCAAGCGATGAACTTCGTCGCCGCGATCAAGGGCGAGCGCAAGCCCCCCTGCGAGGCGGCCGAGGCACTGGAAGATCTCAAGATCGCTCGGGCGTATATAAGGCTGGTGACAGGGAGGTAGAGATCGGATACCGGAAACCAGAAGCCGGATACCGGATGCTGGATGCTGGATACAAGACCCACATTGGGGAATCTGAACATCCGACGCGCTTAGCCACAGGAGGCTTCACCCTACTGCTTGCTTCTTACTCCTTACTGCTGCAGTTCAGCTGACTGCTGACCGCTGATCGCTGACCGCTTCATTTCACAGACTCACACAGGAGAGCACACTATGCCCATCAAATGGAAGAAGGCCCTGATCGCGTTTGAACGTTTCGAATCCGCCGGCGTCTTTGATGTGACCGGCGACGGCAAGCCCAATATCGTCTCCGGCGCGTGGTGGTACGAGACGCCCGACATCAAGACACAGCATCGCATCGGCGATGTGATGGCCGAGGGCGAGTACTACGACGACTTCTCCACGATCCCAATGGATGTCAACGGCAACGGGCGCCTTGACTTCATTACCGGCGGCTGGTGGGGGGACACGGTCCGCTGGCGCGAGAACCCCGGCGGCCCCGAAAAGGAGTGGCCCGAGCACATCATCGCGCACACCGGCAACGTCGAGACCACACGTGCCTGGGACGTTGACGGCGACGGGAAGCTGGAGATCGTGCCCAACACACCGGGAGAGCCCTTGACCGTGTACAAACTCATCACCGACGCCGAGGGCAGAGGCACCGGCAAATTCGTGGCGCACACCATCTATGCCAAGACACAGGGGCACGGCCTGGGCTTCGGCGATGTCAACGGCAACGGTCGCGGGGACTTCATCCTCAACCACGGTTGGCTGGAAGCGCCGAAGGATCCTTACAACGGCGAGTGGATCCTGCACCCCGACTTCGAACTGGGCGGTATGGCCGGCGTACCGGTGCTCGTCGTGGACGTCAACGGCAACGGGATCAACGATCTGATCGTGGGCCACGGCCACGGCTACGGCCTCGATTGGGTGGAACAGCAGACCGGCGACGACGGCAGCCGCACCTGGATCAAGCACCCCATCGACCCCTTCAACGCCCAATACCACGACCTTCAGTGGATCGACCTTGACGGGGATGGTGCCTGCGAACTGGTCACCGGCAAGCGTTACCGCGCGCACTGCGGCAATGACACTGGCTCCGACGACGACGTCGGTATCTACTACTTCAAGTGGACCGGCGAGTCCTTCGCCAAACAGGTCATCGACTACGGCCCCCCCGGCAAAGGCAAGGGCTGCGGCATCCTCTTCGCCATCGCCGACGTCACAGGGAACGGGCGCCTCGACATCGTCGCACCCGGCAAGGATGGGCTATATCTGTATGAGAATCTGGGGTGCAGATAGCGAGTGATTCGTGATACGTGATCACGCCACGAACACCTGTTCCCGGCAACTTGCAGCGGGTGACTCAGGGCCTAGGATCGCAGCCTTTCTGATGTCTGACTTTTGACTCTTGACTCTTGATCTGGAGACGCGTGCCCAATGACACAGTCTCCCCTAACGACAAAATGACTGGAGGGTTACCATGACCAAAGTCGCGATTATCGGCGCAGGCAGCATCGTCTTCTGCAAGACGTTAATCCTGGACATCCTGGCAACGGAGGGGCTGGAGGATACGGAGTTCGCGCTGATGGCCCCCAGCACGCGGCGCACACCGCAGGTCGAGGCGTTTGTGAACAAGGTGATCGAGGCCAACGACCTCCCGGCCAGGGTGTGGGTCACCACAGATCGGCGGGAAGCCGTCAGGAACGCCGACTATGTGATCGCCACCTTCCAGGTCGGCGGGATCACAGGGTTCGAGCACGACTACAAGATCCCGCTGAAGTACGGCGTCGACCAATGCATCGGCGACACGCTGGGGCCGGGCGGCGTCTTCCGCGCCCTGCGCAGCATTCCGGTGATCATGGGTCTGGCCAGGGATATGGAAGAACTCTGTCCCAACGCCACCCTCCTCAACTACGTCAACCCGATGGCCATGATCTGCTGGGCATTGGGTAAGACCAACGTCCCCTTCGTCGGCCTCTGCCACGGCGTGCAGACGACGATGGACCTGATCTCCGGCTACGTCGGCGTCCCCAAGGACGAGATCGACTTCCTCTG
>Ga0209121_10005221_pt1 | contig 11846 bp, 6 predicted proteins | sample Cruoilmetagenom3_FD_187292 | JGI IMG/M metagenome (GOLD analysis project Ga0209121, IMG submission 187292) | Oil polluted marine microbial communities from Coal Oil Point, Santa Barbara, California, USA - Sample 3 (SPAdes) (version 2) | ecosystem: Environmental > Aquatic > Marine > Oil seeps ...
ATTTGATATTTCAGGGAAATTGGTACATAATTCAGGAAATATCTCCAACAATGCATATAAATGGAATGTAGGTGATATCTCAAGTGGAATTTATTTTTACAAAATAACAGGTAGTAATAAAGCAAGTGGTAAGATTGAGATAATAAGATAAGGAGTAAAAATGAGAAAAATAATTAAATTATTAATAAGGATAGATATAATAAATTATATATGTTCTCTTTCTTTCATTTTATTAATTTGTATGTTGTTATTTCCCATTTCCACATATACACAACCAATAATAACAGGCGTTAGTCAAAATGTTGTTCAGAACATAGACTCTATTATAATAATTGGTGGTGATTTTGGGGCAAAACCGCAGGCAGCACCATTAATTTCGAGTTATGATAATCCTATAGCGGGAAATAATTGGTCAACCGGTATTATTGGTGGTGACTGGACAACCGGGGGTACTCTAATTCTAACCAACATATCTCCAAGAGCGTCATTTCCTCAAAGTATCTATAAAATTAGCTATGACGCCTTTTATCCTCCGTATGAATCTATACGTTTTAATCACCCTGTAGCGGAAGATAAACTTTACATTTCTTTCTGGATGTATCGAGATCATCCTACACTGAATATGACAACAGGAGGTGGCAATAATAGCAAATTCTTGAGAATCTACCAGTCTTCTTCAACCAGTGATGGGAATATTGTTTATTCACTTGGGTGTGATGATAATGGAGATCCTCTTATGCTTTATGCCGGCGGGGATAATATGGCGTTGTGCCCTGATTGGGAAATCGCCTATACAGCATGCAATGCGGGAAAATATTCTTCTCCAATGTTTAGTCCTTTTACTGCTGATACATTACCTTTAATGCAAACATGGGAGCATTATGAATATTACATAGATTATCCCTCAAATCTTGGAGGTACAGATGGTATTCATGTAATGTGGAAAGATGGCATAACCTTAGCAAGAAGCATCAATATTGCAGTTAACCAAACCGGACAAACTAACAACAGGCGTTGGATATTAATCGGACAGGTTTCCGGAGGAAGGACTGTGCACTACAATGAATATATAGATCAGGTATATATTGATAATACTCAGGCTCATATATTTATATCGAGTAATTCTAATGTTAGTTGGTCGGATTATGACCTAACCCACCATGATGAGATACAAGTAGCCTCTATCTGGTTGGACACATCTATAACTATAACAGTGAATCAGGGTTCATTTCAAGATGGGGATACTGCTTATATATATGTGGTAGATGAGAATGGCAATATTTCGAATGGATATCCAATTGTTTTTTCAGGTTCAGGTATAGTAAATAACAATATAAAAGTGTATCCAAACCCTTGCAGGATATATATGGGGCATAATTCAATTACATTTAATAATCTTTCATCTAATGATGCAATAAAGATATTTGATATTTCAGGTAAACTTATACATAATTCAGGAAATATTGCGAATAACAAATACAGATGGAGCGTAAATAATGTTTCAAGTGGTATATATTTCTATAAGATTGGAGTTAGTAATAAAGTGATAGGTAAGATTGTAATAATCGAATAAGGAGATTGAAATGAAAAAAACAATTTTAATTATTTTGCTATGTGTTGTCTTTACAGGAGGAAATGCCCTATGTGAATCACTGGATTTTCTTCTTATTGATCCGTCACCCTATTCGGCAGGTATCGCAAATTGTGGAATAAATAACATAAACAATAATCCTGCTGCTATTTTTTACAAACAAAGTAGGGAAGTTTCGTTTTCTCATATTGAGTGGTTCTTAGATACTAGAATCGAACATTTTCAATTTGTTTACAAAATAAATAAATTAGGAATAGCTTCTTCTATTACATATCTTTATATGGGAGGTATTCAAGGATATGATGAATCGGGAAATATGACACCTGTTTTTTCTGTTTATAATATGTCAGGTGTATTAGCATTAGGATACACTATATGGAAATTTTCAACATCCGTATCTTTTAAACTTATTCAGGAGAAATTAGCCGATGTAACGGCTAATGGATTTGCAATAGATGCGGGAATTATCGCAGATAATATATTACCCGGATTTAGTTGTGGACTAAGTGCATTAAATATAGGTCCTGATATTAAATATTCTGTTCAAAAGGAAAATCTTCCCTTTATTTTGAAAGGTCTTGTTCATTATAAAATTCCTATCTACCCATATGATATATTTTTAAATGTAAATAGAGGAAGGTATGGTAATATAAGCGGGGGAGTAGGTATAGAAGGACATTACTTTAAAGTATTATCATTAAGAATCGGATATGTTATAGATCAAACGGCTAATGCACAAAAAGGACTAAAAACAGGGATAGGTATTGATATTTCTAAAAAGTACAAATTCGATTATGCGATTATGCCACTTTCCGAATTCGGTTTATTGCATATTGCAGGATTATCAATATGCTTTTAATAACTATTTATGATGAAAATTATTTTGTATACTGAATAATAAATAATTACTATAAGGAGGATTGATATGGTAATAAAAGAGTGTAAACTTATAATTACATTTATATTTATTATGATATTATTGAATATTCCAAATGAAATATTAGCAATGAATTATGAAGTGGGCCCTGGAATGTTTTATGAAAATATTGGTGATGTTCCGTGGGAATCAATCAATGCAGGTGATAGTGTGTTAATTAATTATCGTGTAGAACCATATAGGGAAAAATGGGTTATTGCTCGCACGGGAACGGAATTGGCAAATATTGTAATTTATGGTGTACCTGGTTCGGGGGGTGAATTGCCTATTATTGACGGACAGAATGCTACGACAAGACAGGAACTTAATTATTGGTCGGAGGAAAGGGGTATTATAAATATAGGGGGTTCGAATTATCCGAGTCAAATACCGAATTATATAGTAATAGAGAATCTTGATATAAAAGATGCGCGTCCACCATATTCATTTACGAATGATCAGGGACAAGTTGGAAATTATTCTAATAATGCTTCATCCATATATGTAATTGAGGGTGATCATATAACGGTCAGAAATTGTATAATACATGATTGCGGTGATGGTTTCTTTGTAAGTTACAATGCAAGCAATGTGTTAGTAGAGGGATGTTACATATATGATAATGGAATCGAAGGTAGTGGTTACCAGCATAATAATTATACGGAAGCTAAAGGAATAATTTTTCAATATAATTATTTTGGACCTCTTAGAGCAGGTTGTAATGGAAACAATCTTAAAGATAGGTCCGGTGGTACGATTATTAGATATAATTGGATAGAAGGAGGGAATAGACAACTTGATCTTGTAGATTCGGACTATTCCGAAATATATAATGATACATCTTATAGAAAAACATTTGTTTATGGCAATATTCTTATTGAGCAATCGAATGAAGGGAATAGTCAAATATGTCATTACGGAGGAGATGGAGGCAATATATCCCAATATAGAAAAGGAACGCTTTATTTTTATAATAATACTATAATTTCGAAACGATCGGGATACACAACATTATTAAGACTTTCAACTAATGACGAGTATTGTGATGCGAGAAATAATGTTGTATATGTTACGGAAAATGGGAATAATCTAGCATTATTGGATGCTCATGGAACGATTAATATCAGAAACAATTGGTTTAAGTCGGGCTGGGCTAATTCTCATCAAGGGAGTAGTTTTGATGGTAATGTAATAGATTCGGGTGGTGTTGTTACAGGGGATTTTCCCGGGTTCGAAGATTGGGGTACTGAAAATTATCATCTTGGTGATAGTTCCTTGTGTATTGATATGGGATCTGTTTTACCGGATGAAATTATACCGGAATATAATGTAAATTATCAATATATAAAGCATTGTCAGTATGAAAACAGGCCCTTGGATGATAGTATGGATATCGGTGCTTTTGAGTATGGTACAGAAGGAATAGTAAATAGATCCATATATATTTATCCAAACCCTTGCAAAGTTTATATGGGACATAATTCAATTACATTTAATAATATTTCATCAAATGATGCAATAAAGATATATAACATTACAGGGAAATTGGTACACAATTCAGGTAATATTACGGATAACAATTATAAATGGGATGTAGGCAGTATGTCAAGTGGAATTTATTTTTACAAAGTTATAGGACAGCAAAAGACAAGTGGTAAGATTGTAATAATAAGATAAGGAGGTAAGATGAAGAAGTATATATTAAAATCAAATAAAAATTCAGTAATTAAACCAATTCTAATTGCTTTTGTATTTTGCTTACTTTTAAGTGTTTTCACAGAGAAAGCAATGGCTCAAGCACCGGATACGCTTTGGACAAGAATGTTTGGTGGTATAGGTTGTGATGAAGGTCAGTCGGTTCAGCAGACTATTGATGGTGGTTATATCATTGTTGGGTATACATCTTCATTCGGTGCGGGCGGTGGAGATGTTTATCTTATTAAAACAGATACAATCGGTGACACGATATGGACAAAAACATTCGGAGGAGTAAGTGCAGATTACGGGCAGTTTGTAAGGCAATGCACTGATGGTGGATATATTGTTACAGGTCTAACAGATACGGTAGGATTAGGTAAATCGGAAGTTTATCTTATTCGTATTGCTTCCGATGAAATTGGCATTGTGAAAAACAATAAAATTAAAATCACTAAATGTAAATTATATCAAAATTATCCTAATCCATTTAATTCCTTAACTTCTATTTGTTACAGTATAGAAAAGCCTTCTTATATAAGTATTAAAATCTATAACCAAGTTGGGCAAACAGTGCGTTTTCTGGTGAATGAAAAGAAAAATAGTGGTTACTATAATGTAATCTGGGATGGCAAAGATAATAGGGGTAAAAATGTAGCTAATGGGATATATTTCTATGAATTGAGAGCAAATAAACTGGTTATTGCCAGGGAAATGATGTATTTAAAATAGTTTCCATGATAAAAGGAGTATGTAATATGAATAAAATTCTATTTATTATAATATGTTCAATAATTTTAGGTGTTATAAATATTCAAGCAGAGAGTGAGAGATGGGTTTACTATTATGACGGGCAGGAACATAGCTCGGATATGGCTCGTGATATTACATATGGAACCGATGGCAATATCTATATTACAGGGGATTCATATGGCCCTTTGAGTGGCGATTTTACCGTTGTAAGTCTAAATTCTTCCGGGATTGAGAGATGGATATATAATTATAATGGAACAGGAAATTACGATGACAGAGCTTATTCTATTATATATGGTACGGATAACAATATTTATGTGGCAGGATACAGTGAAGGAATTGGGACTAATCGTGACTTTATGGTTGTGAGTTTAAACTCCACGGGGTCAGAAAGATGGGTTTATCGCTATGATGGTTCGGAGAGTGGAAGTGACGAAGCACTTTCTATTGTCTATGGCAATGATAACAATATCTATATAGCAGGTAAAAGCAGAGGAATAGGGACAGGTGATAATCTCACTGTAATAAGTTTAACATCCACAGGGAATGAACGCTGGATTTATCATTATGATGCAGATTCCTCCTATGATCAGGCTTATAATATTGTATATGGTATGGATAACAATATATATATAGCAGGAAAGAGTGATACAAGTGAGACGGGAAATGATTTCATAATAATAAGTCTTAATTCCAATGGTATAAAAAGATGGGGTTATCGTTATAATGGTCCTGATAGTCTAACGGATGAAGCTCTTTGTATCGTTTATGGTAATGATAATAATATTTATGCTGCAGGATATAGCCAGAGTAGTTCAGATGGATCAGATATATTGGCTGTCGGTTTAGATACACTTGGTACAGAGCAATGGACTTACAGATATAACGGGGCAGGAAATGCTACGGATAAAGCATATGATATTGATTACGGTGATGATAATAATATTTATATCGCAGGGGAAAGTTATATGGGAAGTACAACAAAATCCGATTTTTTGGTACTTAGTCTAAATAATTTCGGTGTAGAGCGTTGGGTTTATAATTATAATGGTTCCGGAAATGGCACGGATAAAGCTAATTCTATTTGCTATGGTTCGGATGGAAATATTTATGCATGTGGAATTACATCCAACAACGGAACATATGATGATTTTTCCACGATAAGTTTAACCTCCGGAGGGGGAGAGCGTTGGGTTTATTTTTATAACGGTTCAGGATATTATAACTATGATCGTGCTTATTCACTTGTTTATGGAACGGATGGAAATATATATATAGCAGGAAGGAGTGTTGAAACAACAACAGATTTTACAGTTGTTAGTCTTAGTTCCGCTGGTGGAGAACTATGGACATATTCTTACAACGGTCTAGAAAGTGGTTATGACCGTGCTTATCAAATTATATATGGTTCGGATGGAAATATATATGGTGTTGGGAATACTCGAGGTATTTATCTAGACCAACTAATATTAAGTGTAAATAACTCCGGATTTGAACGTTGGGTTTATAAATATAATGGTCCGGCAAATGCTGATGATTATGGGAAATCTATCGTTTATGGTAACGATGGAAATATATACTCGGTAGGAGATGTATGGAACCAAAACACATTAAATGATATTTCAATAATAAGTCTCGATAACTCTGGTCTGGAACGTTGGATCTATAAATATAATAATCCTGTGGATAGTAATGATATTTCCTTTTCCATAGCGTATGGCATCGATGGAAATGTTTATACAACGGGATACGGTAGGTTTGACGGTACATTTGACGATTTCGTCGTAATAAGTGTAAATACTTCAGGCGTTGAACGATGGGTTTACACATATGACGGGACAGGTAATTATAATGATCATGCAAGAAAAATCATATGTGGTAATGATGGTAATATATATATAGCAGGTGAAAGTTACGGATGGGGCTCATCTCTCGATCTTGTGCTAATCAAACTTGATACTTTAGGGGAGGAAAATTGGGTTTACCGCTATAATGGCATAGGGAATAGTACGGATTATCCGAATTCTTTGGCTTATGGAAACGATGGGAATATTTATACTGCTGGGTTTAGTTATGGAAACGGTACAGGTGGGGATTTTGTAGTGATCAGTGTAGATAGTTTAGGAAACGAGCGTTGGGCATATCTCTATAATGGACCTGCTAACGGGTATGATTATGCAAATTGTATTGCATATGGAAATGATGGCAATATATATGCTGCTGGTGTGAGTAAAGGGTTTTCGAACTCCGATGATTTTATAGTCATTAGCATTGATTCGTTAGGGCAAGAGCGCTGGGTATATCGTTATAATGGTTCGGCAAACGGATATGATGCTGCAATATCTATGACCTATGGCGCAGATGATAATATACATATTGCAGGAGAGAGTAGGAATAGTGACAACTCTGATTTTATAGTTATCAGTCTAACACAGGGAGGAGCAGAGCGTTGGATTTATAGGTTGAACGGTTCATTAAATAGTAATGATTATGCGTTTTCAACAATTTATGGCATTGATAATAATCTCTATGTGGCAGGAATGGTACGAAATATCGGGACACTCAACGATTTTGCTGTTGTAAGTCTTGATCCTATTACGGGGATTGAGAAAGAAAGAAAAAATAAAATTTGTTCGTTTTATGTTCCAATGTTCCAATTAAATGGAAATCTCAGGTTTTCTTTGTCATTACCATTTTCGGAAAAAGGCAACTTTTCCCTTTTTAATGTTTTAGGACAAAAAATAATGTCAAAAGATTTTTTAGTATCGGACAAACAATCCGAATTTAATTTCCCCATAGTATTATCATCAGGTATTTATTTTATACAAGTAGAAATCGGAGATATAATTGAGAATAGGAAAATATGTATTTTGAAATGAAGGAGATTACAATGAAGTTAGTAAATATAATTATCTGCTACTTTATATTTGGAATCGGTCTTTATGCCCAGACTCCAAATTGGGTTTATCGGTATAACGGGCAAGCAAGTGGTTATGATTTTGGTTATTCCTTGGTATACGGAAATGATGGCAATATATATTCAGCCGGTAAAGCATATGCAGGTTATACATCACAGGATTTTGTTATTACAAGTACAACATCCTCAGGAATCGAACGATGGGTTTACAATTATAACGGACTGGCAAATTCAACTGATTGTGCCAATGCTATTATGTACGGAAATGATAACAATATATATGCCGCAGGATATAGTAAAGAAAATTCGGATGATATTATTGTTGTTAGTCTTGATACATCAGGTAATGAGCGTTGGGTATATCATTATAACGGACCAATTGATTCTATTGATTATATAAATGCAATTATATATGGTGATGATGGTAATATTTATATTACAGGTGGAAGCTACGGAATCGGGTCGATGCTTGATATTATTGTTATAAGTCTTACTCCGGATGGCAATGAGCGTTGGGTATATCGATATAATGGTCAGGGGAACAGGGATGATTGTGCATATTCGTTGGTTTATGATAATAATAGTATATATGTAGCAGGCTATGCGGGTGGTTTTCCATCCGTGACTAAAAAGGATTTTGTAGTTATAAGTCTTGACACTGCTGGATCCAAACAATGGTCATATACATATAACGGCACTTCCAGTGGAGATGATTGTGCAAGTTCGATTATATGTGATAACAATAATAATATATATGTTGCTGGATATTGTCAAAATGGTTCAGAGGATATTTTAGTAATAAGCCTTTTAAACACAGGGGCTGAGAATTGGACACATTTATATAATGGAACAAGCAATGGAGACGATAGAGCAACTTCGTTGATTTATGGTAATAATAAATTATATATGTCGGGTAAAACATGGAGCGGAAGTAGCAATGGAATTGATTTCCTTATAATGAGTATGGATACGGCAGGAACTGAACAGTGGGTGTATAAATATAATGGTCCTTCCAGTGACAATGACTATGCACATTCTATTATTTATGGAAATGATGGCAATCTTTACTCATCGGGATATAGCCGAGACAATGTTAACTCAGATGACTTCATTGTATTAAGTGTAAATGATTCAGGAAGCGAACGATGGGTTTATAGACACAACGGTACGGGTAATACATATGATTTGGCATACGCTGCTGTCTATGGTGATGATGGTAATATTTATGCGGTAGGAAATGATAATGGAATTGAGACAAAAGATGATTTTATTACAGTAAGTTTGAATAGCAATGGTAATGAACAATGGATTTACAGATATGATGGTCTAATAAGTGGAAGTGATAAAGCATATTCCGTTGTTTACGGACAGGATAATTCTGTTTATGCAGCAGGGGAGAGTTATGGTGGGGGGAGTGCATTTCAAAGATTCACTATTGCGGGTATTGATAATACAGGTACGGAACAGTGGGTCTATCGTTATTCCGATACTGCAAATACAGTAGGATCAGCTCATTCTCTTATAAATGGTTCCGATGGGAATTTGTATGCTACAGGTAAGTTATCATCCAACGATTTTGCCATTGTTAGTCTTACGAATTCAGGCAATGAACGCTGGGTATATCATTATGATTATAATAATAATATGGACTGTGGGTATAAATTGGTTTATGGAACTGATGGTAATATATATGCGACGGGGACAAGCTGGGGAGGTAGTAATGATTTTATCATTATAAGTCTTAGCTCTTCAGGAACGGAACGATGGGTCTATCGCTATAATGGTTCCGCAAGTCAAAGTGATGACCATGGACATTCTATTGTTTATGGTGAGGATGGGAATGTGTATGCTGCAGGATATAGTAAAGAATCGGGTTCAGGCTATGATTTTACTGTGATAAGTCTTAATTCTTCAGGAAGCGAACGATGGGTTTATCACCATAATGTACCTGTAGATTCAGGAGGTGCTGCTTATTCGATTGTTTATGGCAATGATAATAATATTTATATTGCCGGATATGATTATTCTCCTTCATTTGATTTTGTTGTAATAAGCCTTGATACATTGGGGCAGGAACGCTGGGTTTATCGGCATAATGGTTTGGGTGATGGTTATGACATGGCAAAACATATTATCTATGGTGATGATGGAAATCTATATATAGTTGGACATACGGAGGGTGTAGGTACAAGTTTGGATTTTACTGTGGTGAGTCTTGACACATCTGGAACGGAACGATGGGTCTATCGATATAATGGTCCATGGAATGTTGCTGATTTTGCAGAATATGTTGTATATGGAACCGATGACAATATATATGTAACAGGAGGGAGTTACGATAGTGGTCCTTCAAATGAGTTAGAGGATTTTATTGTAGCTTGTCTTGATACATACGGTAATGAGAAATGGGTTTATCTTTACAATGGTCCCGGGAATGGTCCTGATTATGCATATCAATTGGATTACGGAAATGATGGGAATCTTTATATTGCCGGTTTAAGTCTTGGAATCGGAACAAAAGAGGATTTTACCGTTTTAAGTCTTGATCCGCTTCTTGGGATAAAAAAAGCAAAGAAAAGTGAAGTAAATAAGAGTACTGATTTATACCTTTCTTCTATACAAAGTAAAAATGGAATCGATTTTTCCATTTTTCTTCCTCATAAATCATTGGTTAACATACATCTTTATAATGTATTGGGGCAGGTAATATATACAAAAGATATTATAGCAGAAAAAGGAATGTCCGAACATTATTTAAAACTTTCATTGTCCTCGGGGATTTATTTCTTACAATTAAATACGGATAAAGATACAAAAAGAGCAAAAATATGTGTTGTAAAATAGAGAAATATTATACGAAATAGAAGTTTATAGCAAATAAAAGGAGGATTACAAAAATGAAAATATTATATTTACCTATTTGTCTGATTTTATTCTTTTTCTCTATACAGATAGTACTATATACTGAGGTTGTGTTTACGGAAGATTTCGAGGAAGCAACTATAAATGATATTATTACTAACTGGACGGATTTTTCTAATATTGAGGGTATGTCATTGTCCGGAGATATTTCATCCGTTAGTTCAGGTACCCAATCTCTTATAATGACTTCAATAATCGGAGAGAATACGGGAGGGCATCTTTATAAACGATTGGATGGATACGATTTGCTATACGCCCGTTTTTATGTAAAGATTTCATCTACATGTCATCCGATTCATCACTTTGTTCATATGGGAGGATATAATCCTCCGACCAACTGGCCTCAAGGACATGCAGGTGAGAAACCAAATGGAGATGATCGATTTACTACAGGAATGGAGACTATGGGCTCTTCATGGAGATGGGATTTTTATACTTATTGGATGCATATGAGAACTAATCCTGATGGAAAATTTTGGGGTAATGATTTTAATCCTGTTCCAACATTTTATGTAGATAAAAATGAATGGGTTTGTGTGGAATTTAAAATAAAATGTAATAATCCCGTAAATTCCTATAATGGAGAGCAAGCTTTCTGGATAAATGGACAATTAGTAAATCATCTTGGGGAAGGATTCCCAAATGGTTATTGGATCTGGGATAGTTTCTATCCCAATCCGGACAGCACCCCTTTCGAAGGTTTTCAATGGCGAAGTGTTGATGCTCTTAAAGTTAACTTTTTTTGGTTACTATTCTATTTGACCGATGGCAATCCGGGACAAGCTGATACTGTCTGGTTTGATGATATAATTCTTGCAACGGAATATGTCGGTCCTATACAGGCAGTTGAGGAGAATATTGTTAATGTTTATCCTAATCCATGTAGAGTATATATGGGTGCCGATTATATCACATTTAGCAATGTGTCTACGGGAGACAATATAAGCGTGTATAATATTTCAGGTAAACTTGTTTGTAAATCAGGTGATCTTACAAGCAATACATATAAATGGAGTGTAAATAATATTTCAAGTGGGATTTATTTTTATAAG
>Ga0209121_10005222_pt1 | contig 11846 bp, 10 predicted proteins | sample Cruoilmetagenom3_FD_187292 | JGI IMG/M metagenome (GOLD analysis project Ga0209121, IMG submission 187292) | Oil polluted marine microbial communities from Coal Oil Point, Santa Barbara, California, USA - Sample 3 (SPAdes) (version 2) | ecosystem: Environmental > Aquatic > Marine > Oil seeps ...
TTTGTAGATTCCTATCGTTCATAATCAGTTGCATGTCCCAATCATAAACCAGTTGCCTTAACTTCTCAGGCTCATCTTGCATTGGAAGAGACTCCTTGTTGACTTGAGGCAAGTACAAAGTTATAATCCATTTCCAGGCGGGCCGAATCAAGCATCTTTATGAACAGGTTCGTGGTGATATACTAGGGGCAAATGTAATAAGAATCAAGCAGCTAAACCTCAAAACATTAAATATTTAAAGGGGGGATTGGGGTGCCACTAATGTTTTGACATGCTACCCCGAATTTGAAAATGATGGAACAGGAAAAAATAGAAAGAGAAAAACTTGGGCAGCAAGCCAGTGATAAGAATTACGTAAAGGCATTGGGTTTTAATGGTAACGTCCGCGATGCAAATACCGTGGTAGCCGATGTCATAAACGGCAGATTGGCTAGGATCAGGCCATTGCACTATGACTGGAAATATAAACCTGAGGAATTCAATCCCTGGAAGATAGAGGCGCAGGGACAGTCTTTTGAACCAACCATGAAATCCTTGATCCCCCCTCTCAGTTTGGGCTACAAGAAGCGTGTTTATTCTCCGAATAGAATATTGTATCCATTAAAGAGGGTTGACTGGGATCCCAATGGCGACAGATGTACGCAGAACAGAGGAAAAAGTGGTTATATCAGGATCTCATGGGATGAGGCTCTAGAAATAATAGTTAGCGAGATAAAAAGGGCGTTAGATAAATACGGGCCATACACGATACTTTCCCAGTCGGATGGGCATGGGGAAACGAAAGTGATACACGGTACCCATGGGAGTAACAGGAAGCTTCTGAGCTTATTAGGAGGCTATACAGCACAATGTAGAAACCCAGACAGTTGGGAGGGATACTATTGGGGTGCAAAGCATGTGTGGGGAATGGAGCCAGTGGGGCAACAGCGACCACAAACTAATTTGATGTCTGATATAGGGGAAAATACTGAGCTCATTCTATTTTGGGGATGCGACCCAGAAACAACACCCTGGGGGTGGGGAGGACAGATGGCGAGCCGCTTCTGCTACTGGTTCAAGAAGCTGGGAATAAAATCAATATATGTCTGCCCCGATGTGAACTACGGAGCAGCGGTTCATGCCGATAAATGGATTCCTATAAGACCTAACACAGATGCTGCCTTGCAGTTGGCGATAGCTCATAGCTGGATTACTCAAGGAACGTATGATAAAGAGTATGTAGCTACCCACACATTTGGGTTCGACAAGTTTGAAGAGTACGTTTTAGGGAAAGAGGATGGAATTCCCAAGACGCCTGGCTGGGCTGCGAAGATAACGGGAGTACCAGTAAGGATAATTGAAGCACTGGCAAAGGAATGGGCATCAAAGCGAACAACAATAGCAATTGGTAATGGAGGTTCCAAGATAAGGGGGCCATATTCTACGGAACCAGCAAGGCTGGAGGTTTTCTTGTTAGCTATGCAGGGGTTAGGTAAACCAGGATGTAACCAAGTTAAGATGCAGGAATGGGGGCTATGGTGTGATATGCAGGACTATCCCACGCCCAGGCCCATGGTAATTCCAGACCTGGTGACTGTGTATCGTGGGGCATGGGCCGCATCAGCAACTAGTGGATACCTGCCTAAACAGATAATACCCAAGAATCTCATTCACGAGGCTATTCTCAATCCGCCTATTAGCTGGTATGGTACTACGATAGCCAGGGAAGATGTAGAAGATCAATTTAAGAAATACACATATCCCGTGGAGGGCTGCTCCGAGGTACATATGATATGGTCTGATTCACCTTCCTGGACAACATGCTGGAATGATGCTAATACCTATATTAAAGCGCTGAGAAGCGAGAAGATAGAGTTCTTTATGGTCCAGCATCCCTGGTTGGAAAACGATTGCCTGTTTGCTGATTTGGTGCTACCTGTAAATACCAAATTTGAGGAAGCTGACATAGGGGCAGATGTTTTCAGCGGACAGTTTAACGTTGTTGCTCATGAGAGAAAATGCATCGAACCTTTAGGGGAATCTAGAAGTGATTACGAGATATCTTGTATGGTAGCCGAGAAGCTAGGTTTATTGAAGGAGTATACAGAGGGTAAAAGTATTGAGGAATGGATAAAGACAGGTTTCGATCTGTCAGGCATACAGAACATGATATCCTACGAAGAACTAAAGGAAAAGGGATATTTCGTCATCCCAACCGACCCGGAATGGAAAGAGTACAGCCCCGGCTTATATGATTTCTACAAGGATCCTGAAAAGAATGCGTTGAAAACCCCATCTGGGAAGATAGAGTTCTATTCGCAGAATCTGGCAAAACATTTCCCTGACGATACCGAGAGACCAGTTGTGCCGCACTATATACCACACGGCGAGTCACATCAGGAAAGTCTGCTACATCCCAAAGCCATGAAATATCCCCTACTCATAATTTCAAACCACCCGAGGTGGAGAATACATTCGCAGCACGATGATATGACATGGTTGAGAGAAATCCCAACATGTAAAGTCAAGGGGTCTGATGGATACTATTATGAGCCTATCTGGATTAATCCGTTGGATGCTTTAAAGCGAGGTATAGAAAGTGGAGACGTGGTCAAAGTATATAATGATAGGGGAGCTGTTCTTGTTGGTGCCTATGTAACTCAGCGAATAATGCCCGGCGTAGTATATGTGGATCACGGAGCAAGGTATGACCCGATAGTCCCAGGAGAACTAGATAGAGGAGGAGCGATTAACACGATATCTCCACGTAAAACAACGTCCAAGAATGCCACGGGGATGGCTACAAGTGGATACCTAGTTGAGGTTGATAAAGTCAACTTAGCAGAATTGACAAAGAAATACCCCGAAGCATTTAAAAGACCATATCGCTCTGACGCCGGGTTATGTATGCAGCGAGTTCTAGCTAGGGGTAAGAGTATTTAGGGGACATTATGGCTTTACCGAATAAATCGCTTTAGCTGTTAATAATGTTATTTTCGGCCACAGTGGTTATTCAGTCCTAATAGGAAATTAAGCTAGGTAAAAAGGTAGAAATCTTTGGGAATGCCACTATTATCGCCGCACAAACAAGCAATGCCACAAGAAAGGGAAATATTCCCTTAAAGATGGTTTCAAGAGGGATATCTCCAGCGACACCTTTAATCACAAATACATTCGTCCCAACAGGTGGAGTGATTACCCCCATCTCAGCTACCAGCACAATTATGACCCCGAACCATATCGGGTCAAAGCCAAGTCTCTGAACTATCGGGAAGATCACCGGGAGGGTAAGCACGATTAGAGCCATAGAATCCATAAAGCAGCCACCTACGAAATATATGATGATTATTACCCCCATGATAGCCAATGGTGGGAAAGGTAGCCCCTCCACCCATCCAGCCGCAGCAAAGGTAAGTGTAGATACAGCCATGAATTTGCCAAAGATAGTAGCCCCTGTAATAATGCATATGACCATGCAAGCGGTTCGTAGCGCGTCCTTACTAGCTTCAAGAAATCCCTGCCAAGTTAGCTGTCGTCTTGCTAAGCCGATGACTATAGCACCGGCTGCTCCAACAGCTCCCGCCTGAGTAGGGGTGAAAAAACCAACAAATAACCCCCCTATAGTACCGCAAAATAAAATTATGGTATCAACAACCCCAGTAAGTGATGCAAACTTCTCCCTCCAACTGGTGTGGTCTCCCTGCGGCCCAGCGGCAGGATTACGTCGACAGATAAACGCAACCGTCAGGATAAACAACAGGCTAAGAAGTATCCCGGGCAATACCCCCGCTATGAAAAGTTTACCTATGGACTGCTCAGTCATTATCCCATAGACGATGAAGATAGTGCTCGGTGGTATGAGAATGCCGAGCGAGCCGGCGGCAGCAACAGAACCAGCAGCTAGTGTGTCACTATAGTTATATTTCTTCATTTCAGGAAGTGCTATCTTGCCCATTGTCGCCGCAGTAGCTGTTGAAGACCCACATATGGCAGCAAAACCAGAACAAGCTACTATTGTAGCCATGGTCAGGCCTCCACGTAGCTGACCTATCCACGTGTAGGCTGTTTGGTAAAGCTTGCTGCTAATCCCCGAAGCATAGGCATAGGAACCCATCAGAATAAACAGAGGGATAGCACTTAAAGGAAAGGAGGAAAATTGCTCGAAGATAGTTCGGGAAAGGACACTAAATCCAGCCTCCGGTGTGGTTAAATAAACAAAACCGCAAAATCCAACAAAGGCCATAGCAAAAGCAAGCGGCATTCTAATGATAAAAGCTACCAGAAGAACACCGATTCCAATGAGGCCTATGGTGATTGGGCTCATCTTTTTATCCCCTGGGCTACTGAGCGAAGGAACTCCACCAAAAATATCAAACAGACTGGAATAACAGCGAAGGAAATCGCATAAGCGAAAGGATAAAGAGGTATGCGTGCCGTACTGCTTACCTGCCCGCTAGCCTGGAGAGACAGTCCAAGCACAAAACTTCGCCAGACAATCAGAATAAATAATGCCAAAGTAAGGAGAGAAGTAAAGCTATTGATAATCCCTTGGGCACGCCATGGCAGCCTGCTTACAAAAAACTCCACCCGAACGTGCCTACCGATGATTTCCGTAAACGCTATAGCAAAAGCAATAGCTATTATCTGGGAAAAGCCATTTATGTCAACGGAACCAGGGACAGGCCGAAGAAAAACCTTGGACCCAACTATATCAATACAAGTAACAGCGGCTATCACAAGTAACCCAGCAACCCCTATCCACTCAAGCCCGCCACTTACTACACGATTTAACCTTTCAAATTTGTTTAAAAAATTACCAAATCTCACTCTAATAATCTCATCCTATATATGTACTTTACTACTGTTGGGAGATGCTTCCTGCACAAGGCGAAAACATCTCCCAACCTTTCTCAGGGCACAAGGCAACTTGTTCTTAATAGCAACTACCTAAGCTCTGGAGGTCCAGTTGCTGACTTGATACCTGCCGCTATTTGTTCTTTAGTCCAGTAGTCAATCCGCTCATTTATAAATGTAATCCAGCCTCTAACTTCTGCCTCGGAATAGCCTCTGTCTATCATCGTTTTTACATAATTCTCTAGTACTGGATTAACAGCCTCTATCCATCGAGCGGCCTCATCGGGAGATAATTCAATGATTTCGTTTCCAGCCTCTCGGGCAGCATTCAGCCCTTCAAAATCCAAATCATTCCAGGCTACAGCATATATTTCCTTATACTCTTCAGAAGTGTCATTGAATATCTTTTGTATATCTGCTGGCAGGTTATTCCAGCTATTCTTGTTCATTACCAACCAGAAAACGTCCATTTCGCCGATTTGCCAGCAATTGGTGGTATATTTGGTAACTTCGGCCATCCGCCATGCTTTTAGAGGCTCAAATGGTAAGTGCAGACCATCTATTACCCCTTTGGATACCGCATCGTAAGCATCAGGCATCGGGGTAGGCATAGGGGTACCACCTAGAGCAGTAATCGTTTCCCCTGCGAGTCCCGGCGCTCTTATTTTCATTCCCTTCAGATCCTTCATCTCGCGTACCGGCTTATCCCTCATATGAAGGATCTTAGGCCCATTACCGGCAAACAAGATCACCTTCACTTTGTCCCATTCCGCTGGTTGGTATTTTTCGTAGAAGTCATTGGACACATGACAATCCACCCAGCCGGTGGCAAAATTCATGGGCAGAGTCAAAACCTCCGTAACGGGAAACAGATCTCGATAATAACCAACATGACAAAAGCCAATATCAGCTACTCCTTCAGCTACGCCATCAAACATTGCCGTAGGACTGAGTAATGCGCCGCCAGGAAAGTAAGTGATCTTTACCCTCCCATTCGTGTTCTGGTCTATAGAGTTGATGAAATCTTCACCAAGTGTGGACATCTTGGCAACAGGCGGGAAGAAATTGGCAAATTTCAGTTCTATTGTTGGAGTTGGAGCTGGAGCTGGCGCTGGCGCTGGCGCTGGCGCTGGAGCCGGCGCTGGCTTAGCACAACCTGCCACAAGGGACATCAGCATCACTGCTACTAAAAATACCCCAAATAACATCCATACTTTCCCCTTTTTCATTTCGATCCTCCTAATTAATTTATTTTTAGTCATCTAACCTTCAAATTTGCTACATAATCACTACACCTCCAATAACTTATTTTTGAAATATAGTGCAGGTAAAATCATTGCCCAGCTTGAGTAGGTTATATCATGTACCAAGTCGTGTCAATAAGCAGTCTCTTCCTTGTTGAAGTAGGTAACCCAACTGGATGTTGTTGCATCATACAAGATGTAACCAAGCGAGGTACTAACTTCTTGTAAGGGGCAACATGTTGGGTTTTCCTCTTTTCCTCAATATAGAGCATTGTCATTCTTCTGTCTCGCCCGAGATCTAGTGAATTCCAGTCCTCCCTTACGGCAATACTTATAGAGGACATCGTTAATGAATTCCTAGCCATTATCGGAGTCTAAACCCTTCCACCTGAAAATGACTCCTTCTCCGTTCTTATTCCAATGCCTGGAATGTATATTCTTGAGACTTACCCATGATGGCTTCTCCTTCCCATAGCCTGACTTAACCTCCTTTGAAGTATTCACCATCCTATATTCTAAAGGCATTCGGTTCCTTTTTAGGTGATTGAAATCGTTCGTTTGACAACTTGCTCAAATTCAAATATCATAATCCATTTAGTAACAATATTATGCTATTCCAAAGGAGGGAAAAGTAAATAGAATGGAAGTATTACAGGAAGGCAAAGGTGAGCTTGTAGGCTGGCATGACCCTGATGAAGCCAGGGAATGGGCGTTAAAGAATAAATCACGTGAGTTAAAGGATAAAACCATGTCAGTCAAGGAGGCTGTCTCCAAATTCGTTCATGATGGTGATTTTATGGCGGTTGGAGGGTTTGGACATATAAGAGTGTCAATGGCCATTCTCTATGAGATAATCAGACAGAAGAAACGTAATCTAATCCTGGCTGGGAAAACAGCAGTTCATGATGTTGACATCCTTGTAGCTTCGCGCTGTGTAAATAAGGCAGAGGTAGCCTACTGTTTTGGACATGAGCTTAGAGGATTATCCCCAGCATCAAGAAGGATAGTGCAAAGTGGGGAATGCAAAGTCATTGCTGAAACCAGCAACGCCGGCTACCAGTGGCGATGGTTAGCTGCCATGATGGGCCTGCCCTTCATACCCAGCCGTAACCTGCTTGGCACCGATACCGGTAGATACAGCTCTTGTAAGGTGGTTAAAGACCCCTTCAGCGGCAAGCCAATCAATCTAATTCCAGCAGGTTATCCCGACGTGGCATTTATACATGTCCACCGCTGCGATATTTATGGCAATGCTCAAATAGATGGCAGCTTAATAGAGGATTTCGAACTCTCCAGGTGTGCCCGAAGATTGATAATAACCACTGAAGAAATAGTAAACGATGATGTTATTCGAAGGGAACCCTGGAAAACAAACATACCCTTCTTCCTAGCAGATGCCGTAGTGGAAGTTCCATATGGCTCACATCCTTGTGAGATGCCTGGCGTATATTGGTTTGATGAAGAGAATATAGCCGAATGGCTGAGGCTCTCCAGAACTCCCGAAGGCGTAGAGGAATTCCTGCAGAAATATGTTTTCGGCGTTGATAACTTCGAGGATTATCTGGAAGTATGTGGCGGCGTAAAGAAGCTGAATTACTTAAAGCGAAGAGAATTTTACCATGAGCCAATGAAGGCTGTATCGTATAAGTGAAATTATAAAAGCAAGGAGGGTTTACTAAAGACATGACTGCAGAAACTAGGTATAACCTAAGAGAATTATTGGCCTGTAATGGTGCCAGGATACTGGAGGACAAGAAATCCGTCTTTGTTGGCACAGGGCTTCCCATGGTAGCTTCTATGCTAGCTCAAAAAACGCTCGCCCCAAACTTATTTATAGTATTCGAGGCCGGGAGTATGGGGCCTTACATGCGCGAACTTCCCATCTCTGTAGGTGATTCCAGAACTTGGTATAAAGGTGTGGCTGCTTCCAGTATGCATGATGTTATGTCCCTCTCTCAGGCAGGATATGTAGATTATGGCTTTTTGGGCGCTGCCCAGATGGATATGCACGGGAATATCAACACCACCATGATAGGCGACGACTGGTATAACCCCAAGGTCCGCCTACCGGGCAGTGGCGGCGCTAATGACGTGGCTTCTTTCTCAGATAGGACTATTTATATAATTGCCAATCAATCTAAAAGAGCTTTCGTCAACAAGGTTGATTTCGTTACCAGCCCTGGCTATCTGGATGGGCCGGGAGGTAGAGAAAGGGCAGGGTTAGCTAAAGGCTCGGGGCCGTATAGGGTTATCACTCAACTTGGTGTCTACGGCTTTGATGAACAGACGAAGAGACTTAAATTAATCTCGCTGCACCCTGGAGTAACCCTGGATGAGGTAAAAGACAATAGCAGTTTTGAAATTATCATACCCGACCAGGTTGGAACAAGCTATGTGCCTACTGATGAAGATTTAAGAATACTTCGCCAGGAAATAGACCCATCGGGTATGGTGCTAGGTAAGTAAAATCCAGGCAAAGAAATCTAAACTGGGTTCGGTCTCACTCCGCGGAGGGGGTGGGATTCGAACCCACGTTCGCTAAAAGCGAAAACGGTTTTCAAGACCGCCACCATAGGCCACTCGGTCACCCCTCCACGATACGAAAGTATAGGGAAATGAATTGCTAGCAGTCAAGACCGTTTATCTAGTTTGAGAGGAGGATAGGATTCAGATTATGATGGATTGTTGCCAGTTCCCGCCCTTTTATCTACCTTCCCTTCCCCTTTTAATGTTCCACCAACTCCAGTAGAACCTTTGTTCCTTTGGGATGTAAAAACGCTATGTTTGTATTCTCAACGCCCTTCCTGGGTTTTTCATCAATTAACCGAATTCCTTTTTCTTTTAGTGATTCTAATGCCTCTTGAATATTATTGACTCTGAGAGCCAGATGGTGCATACCTTCTCCTCTCTTTTCAATATACTTAGCTATTGCTCCATCAGGAGAAGTTGACTCTAGCAACTCGATTTTACTCTCACCTACAGGCAGTATGGCGGTTTTCACCTTTTGCTCTTCAACAGTCTCCATCCCACTGACTTCTAGCCCTAACACGTCAGTATACAGCTTTAGTGCCTCTTCTATGCTATTTACAGCAATACCTATATGGTCAATTTTCATCGCCGTTACTTTTTCCCTCCTGTCAAATTCGTCTCAAGGAATTTACTAATCTCAGAAATAGACGTAGCGGGTCCAAATATCTGGGCAATGCCAGCTTCCTTCAGCTTGGGGACATCCTTCTTAGGTATGATGCCACCACCAAAAACCAAAATATCCTTATTAGTCTTCTCTGTGATAAGCTCTGCTATTTTAGGGAATAAAGTCATGTGAGCATTCGATAGGCAGCTTAATCCGACTGCGTCTACATCTTCCTGCACAGCTGCTTCTGCGATTTGCTCAGGCGTTAAGCGCAGCCCAAGGTAAATTACCTCCATCCCTGCATCCTTAAGACCTCGCGCTACCACTTTAGCCCCTCTATCATGTCCATCAAGGCCAGGCTTAGCAATCATGACTCGTATTTTTTTACTCGTATTGTTTGCCATGGTCGGCATCCTCCTTTTCGATTAGAGTATGCTGGGTTCTCTATACTCTCCAAATACATCCCTGAGCGCATCACTTATCTCTCCCACAGTGGCATAAACCTTAACCGCCTCAACTAATACTGGCATAATATTCTCATCTGTTCGGGCTACCTGACGCACACTATCCAGAGCATCATTCACCTTCCTATTATCTCTCTCCTGCCTCAGTTTTTTCAATCTCTCCACTTGTCTTGTCTCTACTGTTTCATCAACCTCCAGCAGCCTTGGGGCAACTTCTCCCTCAGTAGCAAACTTGTTGACGCCAACAATGACTTGTTCGCCAGAATCTACAGCTCTTTGATAACTGTAAGCTGCCCCTGCAATTTCCCTTTGAATATATCCCTGTCTTATCGCCTCAAGCGCTCCACCCATCTCGTCGATTTTCTTGATATATTTTAGCGCTCCCTCCTCTATAATATCAGTTAACCTCTCCACATAATATGAGCCTCCAAGAGGGTCAACAGTATCAGCTATACCGGCCTCGTAGGCAATAATTTGCTGGGTTCTTAGAGCAACTTGTACTGCTTGCTCACTGGGCAGGGCCAGTGCCTCGTCAAATGAATTGGTATGCAAAGACTGACAGCCTCCCAATGTAGCAGCTAGTGCCTGCACCGCTACTCTGACTATGTTATTAAGTGGCTGCTGCTCTGTCAATGTAAACCCGTCAGTTTGAACATGATATCTTAACAATAGAGACCGGGAATCTTGGGCACTAAACCTCTCTTTCATTATTTTAGCCCATATACGGCGCAGCGCTCTAAACTTAGCAACCTCCTCAAGAATATTAGTGTAGGCAGCAAAGAAGAAGGAAAACCGCGGCGCAAATGAATCAACCTCCATTCCTTTATCCAGCATCGCTTGCACATAGGCAATTCCATTAGCAATGGTGAAGGCAGCTTCTTGAATAGCAGTTGCGCCAGCTTCTCGTATATGGTATCCACTAATGCTTATCGAGTTCCATCGTGGCATATTTTGCGCGCAGTAGGAACAAACATCGGTTACCAATCGCATTGATGGGGCTGGCCCAAAAATATAGGTATTCCTGGCGATGTATTCCTTCAGTATATCGTTTTGGACAGTTCCCCTGAGTTTACTTCTATCTGCCCCCTGCTTTTCCGCAGCTGCAATATACATAGCCAGTAAGATTGGTGCAGTAGCGTTAATTGTCATTGATGTGCTCACCTCTGCTAGAGGGATACCCTCCCAAAGCTCCTCCATGTCTTGAAGCGAGTCTATAGCGACACCACACTTCCCAACCTCTCCACATGACAGGGGATGATCTGAATCATACCCTTCCTGAGTAGGTAAATGGAAAGCAACACTAAAACCAGTAGTTCCCTGTTCATACAAATACTTATACCGCCGATTTGTTTCTGCCACAGTGGCAAATCCAGCATATTGACGCATGGTCCACAGCCTGCTCCGATAGCCGGCCGGCATTATGCCCCGAGTAAACGGATATTCCCCTGGAAGACTAGTATCCTGTCGGGGCTGGTCTAAATCGTCTGCTGTATATACCCTATTAACTACAGTCCCGCCAACAGTAGTTCTGAACTCTTCTTTTCTGTCAGGTCTTTCCTTAGCCACTTCCCTTATGTCCTCCCTTTTTAAACTTCTCTAGCATCTAGAACTCACCATGCTCCTGCATTTTTCCAACTCTTGATAGAGTTCTTCAACTCCTACATTAGTTGTGGCTTGAGCCATAATGATTGGTAACCAATCTCGCCTCGGATCAAACCTCAATGTATCTCTTATTGTAACGGCTAAATTTTCTGCCCCCCCACAGTCTAACTTGTTAACCACAACGATGTCAGCAATCTCCAGCAGTCCTGCCTTCATAAGCTGAATGCTATCGCCAAACCCTGGCACCAGAACAACTACAACTGTATCTGCTATCCTGGCAACATCCCCCTCGGTTTGTCCCACTCCAGTGGTCTCGATTATGACAAGGTCTTTGCCAGAAGCATCTATTAAATTCACTGTGGTATCGACCGCCCTGGAAAGTCCGCCATAACTACCTCTAGTAGCCATACTACGGATAAAGACTCCGTCGTCCAGGTAGTGCTGCTGCATTCTTATTCTATCACCTAACACCGCACCACCCGTGACAACGCTGCTGGGATCAACTGCTATAATACCCACTGATAACCCTTTACTTCTGATAATAGCAACTAGCCTGTCGATTAGGGTGCT
>Ga0209121_10005223_pt1 | contig 11843 bp, 12 predicted proteins | sample Cruoilmetagenom3_FD_187292 | JGI IMG/M metagenome (GOLD analysis project Ga0209121, IMG submission 187292) | Oil polluted marine microbial communities from Coal Oil Point, Santa Barbara, California, USA - Sample 3 (SPAdes) (version 2) | ecosystem: Environmental > Aquatic > Marine > Oil seeps ...
TATCAAAGATATATTTTCAGGAAAACATGCAATGACAAAATTGGCACATCTCATTTCCCGAAATGCATCTCTAAAGCCCACCTTTTATTGAGCAGATACGTCAGCGGGAAACTCGCTTTGTATAAAACTTTTAACTCGGAGCTTGTTTGCCTCACTTAATCAATCCCATATCTGCCTGTCTGCCCCTATCAAACCAAGTAGATTAGCTAACTTCGAATCATCCAGCGAATCAACAAGAAAGTTAACTTGCTGCTCAACTACTTGATTGTATATCTCTCGATGAGTTGAACGAACTGCAAGCAAGGTATTGATTGCATTATTCTCCTTTCCTATAAGTTCCGGAACATTTTGCCTCAATAGTGGTTTTAGCATCACACTCACAAGGTTACGCACAAGTGCATCCTTAGCGCGATTGAGATATTTGCTTTCTAGGAACCTCTGTGCAGCCTCTGCTTCTGTGGGAAAACTATCTCGCAGAATATCCCCCTGAATCCTCGATAATGCGCTCTTTCCTTGTACTGGTTGATGTTGCAATAAGTGCAAAACTGCATGTCTAAGATGTGCTCTCACCAGTTCAGCGGTTGGCTCAAAAAGGGCATTGTCTTCGTTGAATGCCGGATGAGCACACCTATGACGGTCGTCCATTAATCTTCGAAGGTCTTCATATTCTTGTTTTGATAACAATTCAAATTTATCTCGCGCGGTTTCTAATATACCTTGCTCTATCGCTTGCAAATCGGGAATAGTATTGTTGCTCACTGCTTTGTCGAGTTTAGTAATAAATAGATTGGCGGCCTTGTCTCCTTGTGTCTGTAGTTCTCTAATTTTGGAAATGATATCATAGACAACTGCGATCCAAGTTGAAATTATGGCCGCACGATAAACTCCGGCTTGATAAGAGCGAATCGCTTCTGTGTAATATCGCCTAGATAACTGATCTCTAACTTTGAGGATCAGCTCATCAAGATCAATTAATGTCATGTTATTCCGTCATTATCCCCTTTCCACATCCGTTATTTTTTGATTTTTTGTAAGTAATCCTCCTATGAGTATAAAGTTTTCGGTACTTTAGATCTTTATTTCCAACTAAGATAGTTTCATGTGGTATGTTTTATGACTGAGGGGCTCCCTCTGATTTTGAGAATAAATGGGGTGGGGCAATTTATCTCTAAATTCTCGCGGATTTACCCTTTTAAAGTTTTTCTGCTATTGTTTGTGGTGGAAAAACATTAATATGGGTCGCGATAAATTTTCGTCTCCAATACAAGCGCAGAAATAACTCTAGTCGCTCGCCCCATTATTACAAGTGAGGGGCGACCGACGATTTTGAGAATGATGTGGGTTCAGCTATTCGATGCCCTAAACTTTTCTTATAGACTTGTTAACTGTTCGTTATTAATAAATCATTAAGATGTTTCAGTTTTCTATCAAGTCCTGGCAGCGTTACGTGAACCTGCCCTTTGTCGAGGAGATAAGAAGGAGATGAAGAGATGGGGATAAAGAGCTGTTCATTTCAGATCTTAGCATTATCGAATTCCATTCAGCTATTGCTCTGAAAGTCAGGACGAGGGAAATTTCCCGGGATACTTTTTCACATCTTATCGGGCTCTTCTCTAATGAACTCGGCATCGGGTTATCCCGAGTAAAGCGGATAAATGAAGAAAAAAAAGCGTTGATTAACATTATGAAACAGATATGTTTTCTATTTATTAGAAAATTTATAATTCTTATATACAAGTAGGAAAAATGAGCGCCAGGACCTTACCTTTATCGGAAGAGGTATATGCAAGATTGGAGGCAGAGAGAAGAGAAGGAGAAAGTTTCAACGATGTTATCACCCGGTTAACAGAGAAGAAATCGTTGATGAATATAGTTGGATTCTTAAAAGAAGAGGGTGCCGAAGAGATGTGGAAAGTCATCGAGGGGATGCGAGAAAAGAGCCGAGATAGAACATTACGAATAACAGAAGAAGCGAAATGATTCTGGACACGACATTCCTCATCGATCTGATGAAAGCAGATCCCTCAGCCGTAAGGAAATTAAAGGAGATGGAGAGAGACAAAGTCACCCAAAATATAGCTGCTCCAACCCTTTACGAACTCTATGTAGGCATAACGTTAAGTTCCAAGCCTGAAAAGGAGAAAAGGAAGGTTCTGGATACGTTAACCGCCATGAATATCCTTGGCTTGGATGCGGAAAGTGCAGCAAAAGCTGGCGAAGTGCAAGGTACATTAATCAAAGAAGGTAAGATGATAGACCCAGAAGATGCTATGATTGCCGGGATTGCTTTGCTTAATAATGAGATTCTTCTCACTAAAAATGTCGAGCACTTCTCTCGTATCTGTGACCTGAAAATCGTGTCATATTGATCATCCTATTCTGATCATCCTGTTAGCTATACTTGATGCTACCGGAAACGAAACGGCAAAAAAATCAGGAGTCAGTAATATACTCATGCATTACCCATTCGATAGTTGCAGTAAAGCAGAAAGGTGTGGCGGTAGATGTGCGGGAAGTGGAGGAAATTGAACAGAGCTAATGAACTGCGTAAGTACGTAAGTAAGTATATGAAACTGAAGGATGTGGCGTACGGGATTGATTAGGTAAGGGTTGAAAATAAAAATCTGTTAAAATAACCACATACGCTTTCAAAACTTTTTTTAAAAAATGAGGGGCTCTCTCTGATTTTGAGAATAAGTTTTCTTATAGGCTTGTTAATCGTTCAATATTTCGTTGGATATTTGGCGAATTTCACTTCGACCACCGCTTCTTTTCAAATAATTTTTCATTATAACATTTATTCCGCAATGTTTTATATATGGGCTTAGACACAATATAATTTATTATATGGGAGATGAACCCTCCCTGCCCTCGTGGTGAGGATCCTGCCTTAAAAGCAGGTGGCGCGGGTTCGACTCCCGCCATCTCCCTTTTCATAGTCAATGCTCGTGTGTGAGGGGCTCCCTCTGATTTTGAGAATAATTAGGGGGAGTTAACGCAGATTATTAAACAGTTGACTGTCAGATTTATAGTTTACACCACTCTGCTTCTTCTATCGCTTTGCCTTCTCCACCCACGCTTCATCTCCTTCTTATCCTCATCATCAAAGAGCAGGTTCATGGGATGCTTTTTCTGAGTGATGGATAGTGTTGACTTATTTAAATAATGGGAACTATCATAAAATTTCAAACCACCTTTATATGTAATTACCAATTTTCGGTAACTATATAAAAGGGTAAATCTAAAAGTAAACTATGGAACTACTAACAGTAAAAATCGATGAAGAGATAGTAAATGCATTTAAACACTTTGAGGAATGGATCAGCATGAGCCAGCTAGCCAAAGCACTCAAACTCACTTATAACAAAACAACGAGGATATGCTGGGCTTTAGTGGGCAAAGGGTTGCTTTTATGGAAGCCTGGTAAAAAAGGGGACCAATTATTCAGGTATAACCCCGAATATGGAATGAAGAAAGAAACCGACCTACTTAGCGAAATAGATGAACTTCTTGGTAGAGATTATTATATCACAGGAGAAACTGCCTTATTTCTCCATAATTTAACAGATCATGCACTGTATCAGAGAATAATAGAGATTGCTCTGCCTAAGAATAAATACATTGAAATTATAGAAAAAGTTGTTGTAAATTTAAACAAATATGCGACAATTTTACCGCATAAAATTCCTAAACAGTGCAATAAAAGCGATATAATAGCAGATGCTTTAAGCTTCGGAAATGTCATAGTTTTAAGAAAAACATTGTATAACCCCAGAAGTCTAAAATTCCATGGTAAGTTAAAATTACCAAGTATGAGGATTGTTCTGGAGGAGATTGAGTTACCAGAAAAGGAGCTATTTGAATACACTCTGAAGGCTATTGATTTTAATCTCAAAGATGAGGATTTAGAAAAGTTATGCCGGAAAAAACCTGTCTTAATTTACTTAAAAAAATACCTTGAAGGGGATAGAGATATACCCGATACTATTTTGAATGCAATAAAGGCGGCTGAGAAAAATGTCAGGGGATACTAATTCATTGTTCTGGAGTGATGAAGTTTTTAATGGTGCAAAAATAAGAGAGTACGCTAAAGAGGAAGGGGTTAATCCGGCACATTTTGAGATACAGATATGGGGATATGACACCCTACGCATTTTAAAAGAGTTCGCTGATTTAGATTTATTCTTCAAAGGCGGGACATGCGTTCAATCTCTTCTCCCATTGAATTACCAGAGATTTTCAATAGATCTGGACTTTAACATGGAGAGTAAAAACAGGACAAGTGAGTTTATTCTAAGCAAATTCAGTGAATTAAACGAGAAATTAAAAGAAGAAGGCTTGTTAATTCCAGCATCAGAGACAAAACATAAAGAAAGGAGTTCAGCAAATTTTGTTTACGGGCGATTTTACCCGAAGGAATTTGATCCGTATTCGGGCACTATTACTTTTTATAGACTCCTCTTGTCAAAAGGGGTGGGCGACTACAAGACATTTGCTTACTCAGAAGATTTAATAAAAAAAGATACTGTAAGTGGCATTTGCAATCATATAAAGGTTCAGGTGAATGTAAAACATCAGCCACCTGCTCTAAAGTCGGATATTAGGGGTATTAAGCTAAAGATCCAAAAATATCCAGAATATAAAAAAGATTTACAGTTCAGGTGTTTGTCGATGGGGGATTTATTTGCGGATAAAATAATAGCATACCGAAATAGAAAGGCATTCAAGGATTTGTATGACCTTTGCATGATGGTGAAAATAATAAAGGACCCTGATATTGCAATCTGCAAACAAAAAATCAATCAGATTACCCCGGATGAGAAACTGTTTCAAGATGTAGTGAAGGCAATAGGACACTCTCTCGATGAGGCGGAGTATAAAAGACATATGTCATCTCTACCCAAGGATGTTGTACCATTAATCAGAGACAGGATGTTCTATACTAGATTAATCGAAGTCATTGAGGGTTTTTAAGTTCTAATATACGAAAAGCGGAAATAACAAACTCTTTCTCGTCCAAATCATCATCAAAGCACTTTTCTAAAATATCAACTTCGGAAATACCGTGTTTTTATATCCCACAAAAACAGCGTTCATAGATGCGGTGTAACCAAATTTAAAAACCTATCCGGTGTTTAATATTACCCCCACATCATTTGTTACATTAGAATGCATGATTTTAAAATCTTAAATCACTCCTTTTTGAAATATAACGTGTTTAGTAGTGGTTTCAGAATTAAGTGCTTTATGGATGTTATAATGTTAGAGCAAATACCTTCTAAAATTAGCGTTATAAAACCACGCCCTATCCTTCCCTCTTCACTGTAAGAAAGCCTACATTTCACCACACATTTCTGTGCAATTACAAAATTTGCCGGTATTATTCTAAGATGTTTATAAATTTATCACTTTCAAAATCCCTTTTTACGGCTTCTTTCAAAGCTGCTTCGTCTTCTTCTTTCGCCACTTCTTTCATAGTCGCTTCGCTTTGCATCTTCATCGCTTTTTAGCTCCATCCGTATCACGGATGACCGTGTTTAGCGCAGATTATTAAACAGTTGACTGTCTGATTTATAGTTTACATCGCTCTGCTTCTATATCGCTTTCCTTCCCTGCTAACTTCTTCATCTCTTTCTTATCCTCCTCAAGAAAGGGCAGGTTCTCGAAGTGTACAATGTTGAGCAGTTATGGAACGGTTTGAAGATGAGGGGCTCCCTCTGATTTTGAGAATAATTTTTCTTACAGAAGAGTTAACCGTTCAAAATTTTGTTTGGTATTCTTTTTTCATATCTCTTCACGTCTCAAGTTCGGTAGGTTCGGATGAGCTGATCTTGGAACTACCAAAAGGTTAATAGAATATGAAAAAAAATAAAGAAATGGCATGATTCTAGAGAGAATTTTGAAAAGACATCGTATAGAGAAGGCCCTTGCATGGTATAGCAAAGGAATTGCTCTTGGTAAGCAGGGAGAATACGAAGAGGCTGTAAGAGCTATTGAGAAAGCGGTAGAGCTAAATCCAGAGATTATCGATGCCTGGTTTAACAATGCAATGGCTCTTGCTAAGCAGAATCCCGAGATTTTCGATGCCTTGTTTAACAATGTAATGGCTTTTGCTAAGCAGAATCCCGAGATTTTCGATGCCTCGTTTAACAAAGCATTTGCTCTTGCTAAGCAAGGAAGATACGAAGATGCTATAAGAGCTTTTCATAAAGCGATAATAGATCCCAGGTATTTCGATGCTTGGTTTAACAAAGGAGATGCTCTTGCTGAGCAGGGAGAATACGGAGATGGCATGATTCAAAAGAGAATTTTGAAAGAACCTCGTTTAGAGGAGGCCCTTGCATGGTTTAGCAAAGGATATGATCTTGCCACGCAAGGGAGATACGAAGAGGCTATAAGAGCTTATGATAAAGCGATAGAGCTATATCCCGAGCTGGCCGATGCCTGGACTAGGAAAGGAATTGCTCTTGCGGCACTGGGAGAATACGAAAAGGCTATAAGAGCTTATGATAAAGCGACAGAGCTAGATCCCGAGTTGACCGATGCTTGTTGGATTAGGAAAGGAATTGCTCTTGCTGAACTGGGAGAATACGAAAAGGCTATAAAGGCTTATGATAAAGCGACAGAGCTAAATCCCAAGTATTTCGATGCTTGGTTTAACAAAGGAATTGCTCTTGCTGAACTGGGAGAATACGAAAAGGCTATAAGAGCTTATGATAAAGCGATAGAGCTAAATCCCAAGTATTTCGATGCTTGGTTTAGCAAAGGAATTGCTCTTGCTGAACTGGGAGAATACGAAGAGGCTATAAGAGCTTATGATAAAGCGACAGAGCTAGATCCCGAGTTGACCGATGCTTGTTGGACTAGGAAAGGAATTGCTCTTGCTGAACTGGGAGAATACGAAGAGGCTATAAAGGCTTATGATAAAGCGAAAGAGCTAAATCCCGAGGATGTCTATGCCTGGAATAACAAAGGAGATGCTCTTGCTGAACTGGGAGAATACGAAGAGGCTGTAAAGGCTTATGATAAAGCGACAGAGCTAGATCCCGAGGATGCCTATGCCTGGAATAACAAAGGAATTGCTCTTGCTGCGCAAGGGAGAAATGAAGAAGCTAAAAGGGCTTGGCTTATGATGACGCGAGAGCTATAAGATAAATCCCGGGTTATTTTGATGACTTGAGAGCAGGTTATAATCGAGGGGCGACCGACGATTTTGAGAATAACAGTGGCTTCGGTTATTCCAAACATTTCTCTTCGGTGCGCTGCGTTTTAACGCAGATTTATCACCATCTTATTCATTCTTTCCGTCCGATTTCGAACTGGTTGTCCGCCCGGCCACCAATAAAAGTTCAGAGATTCCCGGAATGGGAAGATTACGGGTTCCTTTTTTGTTAGTACAGGACTTATGACCCCATCCAATAAACATTATTGAAATCTCTTTACGTGCCGCCTCATCTCCAGGTTCAATATAACACGGCTTGCCACAGTTGCGACATTTGAACCAAATTGCCCATTTATTCATTCCATTCTCGTAGCCTTCCTTTAAACCCTCTTTCCGACCTTCATCGAATCCTTCTTTATAAATTTTAGCCTCCGTTTCTCTCTTCTCTACGATGCCTTTTAGATGGTTTCGTACGTATTGACCTACCGTCATATCTTCTCTACTTGCTATTTCTTACAGTTTCTTATTATCTTCCTTCGTCAACCTGAAACTCACCGTAGGATTTTCCTCTTGGTATTCCTTCTGGCTCGGATAAATATGATTTTGTGTCGTAGTAATCAATACGGTAATCCGTACCGTAATCGATAGCATACGAGTCGGTAATCGATAGTATATGAGTCGGTAATCGATAGTATATGAGTTAGTAATCTATAGCGTATTTTACGCGAAAAAGGGGCTATTCCACTGCCTTATCTACCCTACCGGTCAGTACCCCATATCCCACTAATAATACCCTTGTTTGCCCTATATATGTACCCTTGTTCTAATCTAACTAACTTACCTACCTACTGATGTACCTAAAAATCAGGTTAGGATCTCTCACAAATTTACATATATACTATCTATGACACGTCACGTTTTGGAAAAATATGAAACTACGATGTCCATGCTATTTCTTCTTTCCAAAGAAAGCAGTTTTTCTTCTCACTGGGAGGTCAGCAAAATTTTTACCCCCGTCCGTGAGTGAGTGTATGTATGTAACAAAGCTTTTAGACTTTACGTAACCGAACAAATCAAGAAATATTTAAATATCTAAAAATACCATTCAGTATTACGGACCTATAAATCTATGACAGAAGAGAAGGAAGAGAAAGAGGTGTCAGCAGTCTTTTTGAAAAACGTGGACGAATTTTATAAAGAAAGTGACACGATTTTTAAAGAATTCGATGTGATACGCGAGAGCTATGTGAAAGGCGAGGATATTATGGATGCGTTACAAGAGTTTAGACGTAAAAGAGCGAGTATTTTTTTGTTGGTTGATGCCATCTTTCATAAAGAGGTGGAGCTTGAAGACAAGCTTGACAAAGCGGAAGTAGCGAAAGAAAAGAGGGAGAAGATACTTGAGTTTAAGAATCGTTTTGCTGATTTAGCGGATGATATAGACATATTTGTTATGAAAGAGATAGGAGTGGGCCAGTGGTAACAGGGTAATTGCTCAACATCTTGTGGTATAAATTCTAAGCACCAAACTCGAAATCCTAAACAAACTCCAATTAAACCCTTTCCGGGTTTGCGGGGATGTGGGCAGAGCCCACAAAAACTCAAAAATCAAAACAAACCTTTCTTTAGGGATTTCGAATTTTGATTAAGCCCCTACTGGGCTTGCGGGGTTGTGGGGCAGAGCCCCACAGTTTAGGATTAAAACCTTTCAGGGGTTTGCGGGGATGTGGGCAGAGCCCACGATGCTTATGATTTAGGATTTTTCACTCCTTATTCGTAACCGACTGCGTGCTTTTTAAGAAGAAAGCCTCTCAAACACAGTCCTCACATGTTTCTCTGTTTCTTCCCGCGTGCCTTCGTTCGTTATAACAATATCAGCGAATTTTAGCTTCTCCTTCAGGGGCATTTGTAATTCTATCATTTCTTCTGCCTCTTCCTTCGTTAGTCCATCTCGTTCCATCACCCTTCTTATCTGCGTCTCTTCGCTGACGTAAACAACAATTACTGTATCAAAGTCGTCTTGAGTTCCCGTCTCTATTAACAGTGGAACGTCAATGACAACGATAGCATTTGGCTCGGATTCTATCTTCTTTATCGCCTCTATCCGCTCTATGCACTTCCTTCTTACTTCTGGATGTATTATCTTCTCTAAAGCCGCTCGCTTCTTAACATCACTGAACACTATCGCCCGCAGCTTCTTCCGATCTATCGCTAAATCCTTCGTTAGGATACCGTCGCCGAAGAAACGCACGATCTCCCACCACGCCTTCGAGCACGGTACGACAACCTCTCTGCTGAGCACATCACAATCTATTGCGTAAGCGCCGAGATTCGTAAACGTGCGTAACACGAGGCTCTTCCCGCTTGCTACTCCTCCGGTTATGCCTACGAGTCGCATATTCAGATAGATAATAAAATTAATTTTAGAGTTGAAAAATACTTAATCTTGATTATATATGTGTGTGTAGGGGGTCACATCAACAACCGCAGCAAAAATTTTATGTAATTTTTCAAATCGCTTATCCTAACGTTCTCATCAGGTCCATGCGCATTGCTCTCTGTCCAACTGCCAACGCCAAAAGCACAAACCGGCTGATGTGTCTTTTTAACCGCATAACCAATATCTAACCCGCCCTGCACACCTATCGTCCTTTTAGATACGCCAAAAGCATCCGATGCTGCATCCTTCACACGACTTACCCATTCGTCATCCGGATCGGTAAGCATGGGCGGGAATCCCGGCTTAAGATATAGTTCTAAGTCTATTCCATGCTTCGTTTTTATGGTCTCTGCCGCATCTTCAAACTCTTTTATCACGTCTTCAACCGCTTCCTCTGGAATATACCGCCGGTCACCCCGCAAGGTGCAGCTGGAAGGGATAGCATTTTCCTTCACACCGCCGTTTATCATTGTAACGTTAAAAACAGGCTTTATGTGCTTCTGTCCAGTTAGTTCTGTCATCTCGTGACTGCACGGTACTTTCGATTCCCTGTGCTCAATATCCCTTTTCAGTTCATTTAACTCCCGAATCACGATCGCTGCGTGCTCTATCGCATTCACACCCAGGAAAGGCATGGAGCTATGGCATGATCGCCCCTGTACTCTTATCTCCCAGTTCATCACACCATTCGTTGCCACACTTATACCCTCGTTATCGCCATCCATGCACAGTAAATAATCACCCTGGAGTAGCCCTTCATCAGCAAAGAAGCACAAGCCAGAGTAAAGTCCTATCTCTTCATCCGTGGTTAACGCAACCCGAAGATTATACGAACTCTCTAATCCCTGCTCATTCATAATGCTCAATGCAGTTAAAAGAGATGCAACGCTTCCTTTTGAATCCGCCACACCGCGCCCATATATCCTATCATCTTTAATCACGGGCTCAAAGGGGGATGTGCTCCAGCCCTCGCCTGCTGGAACCACATCTAAATGCGTGTAAATATCAACGCTTTCCTTTGCACCACAATCTTTAGTGGCGAGCAGGTTCGCTCTCTCACCGCTCAGCTCTTCGCTCTTTTGTCGTGTTTCGTAAATATCCGCAGGCACATCTATCCTTTCGCATTTGAATCCAAAATTATCAAATACCGGAATAAGCCACTCCACTATCTCTCCGTAATGCTCCCCCGGCGGCACAAAAGTGGGTATCCTGACCAATTCCTTGAGACAATCTATAAGATACTTCTGTGTCTCCTCTCTTTCTACTGTTTCTTCCACCTTCTTCTTGTCGCTCATCATCATACCATACAAAACTCTTAAATACGCAGACAAAAGATAATAGTAAGGATATAAGTAACGTAGCTCAACGAGTGAAAATATAAACAAGGAAGTGAGCTGGGATTCATGCAAGAGAAATTTAACTGCACGGTAGTTGATTGGAACTATGCATACGACCTTTGCAGGGACGCAGGCGAGGAGATAAAGGCTGCGGGATTCAAGCCGGAGGTTATAGTTGGAGTGTCAAGAGGTGGCTGGTATTTGGCTCGTGTGCTCTGCGATTTCTTTCTGCTTAAGGATTTGCTCAGTTTGAATATGGAGCACTGGGGGATAACAGCCACGATTACTGGTGATGCAAGGCTGAAATACGGGTTTGATGACAAAGCACGGGAGATAATAAAAGGGAAGCGAGTACTAATAGCCGATGATGTAACTGACACGGGAGACAGCTTAAAGCTTGTAGTCGAGTACGTCAAGTCGTTGGGGGTAAAGGATGTAAAAACCGCAACGATGCAGCACAAAACTTCTTCCTCGTTCGTACCAGATTTCTACGGCGAGTTTATAAGCGATTGGAAATGGGTGGTATATCCGTGGAGCATTCATGAGGATGTGATGGAATTATTAGAGAAGATCATAGCTAAAGGTGGAAAATGGATGAGTCTGCATGACTTAAAGACTGCTCTGAAGGAAGAGTTTGACTTTTATGTGCCGCGTCACCTGCTAAAGGAAGTATTGGAGAATATGGCATTTCACGGTAAGATAAAAAGTAAAAAAGAAGGAGAGGAAGAGGTGTGGCTACTGCGCTGAAACACCTTCTTTCTCTGCCATTTGCGCTGATTAGTTGTGTCGCCTCTCTATTTTTTGGAGCCCCACCTATGACGACTCCGAATGGATTATACCTCTTCTATCCCAAATGACTCCAGTAACACCTCTGGATTTATCTTTCCGCTTGTAAATGTCTTCC
>Ga0209121_10005224_pt1 | contig 11842 bp, 11 predicted proteins | sample Cruoilmetagenom3_FD_187292 | JGI IMG/M metagenome (GOLD analysis project Ga0209121, IMG submission 187292) | Oil polluted marine microbial communities from Coal Oil Point, Santa Barbara, California, USA - Sample 3 (SPAdes) (version 2) | ecosystem: Environmental > Aquatic > Marine > Oil seeps ...
TTTGTTTGTGTTTGTGTATGTGCTCTAACGAAATATGCTGGTTTAGCTGCTGGATTTGTATGGGCTTAATAAGGGCGAGGGTTGGGCGTTATCATTCCTGAACCTAAAGCCAGTAATAACAGTAGTACGACAACGACTGACCACATCACTCGACGACCCAAAAAGTGACTGAGCCTTTTTCCATTGTGTTTGCCCGAGGCGATTTGGATTAGACCTTTCATCAAATTGAAAGCGATAAAAAACAGCAAAGCGACCAGTACAATTTTAAATAACAACACAAAGGTAGATAACGCCATAGTGATAACTCCAAACCGATTGATTGATGATGAACACAAGTTCCGCAGTAAAGGTTTTTGGATAGCGGTTGTTTTAACTGTGGTTTCAGTCGGCATTTTAATCAAGTTGGGTTTGTGGCAGTTAGATCGAGGTAACGAGAAATTGCGTTATGAACAGCAATTGACAGAGAGAGCACAGCTATCGCCACAACCTTTAGATGTCGTTATTTCTGAGTTGCGAGAGCAGGGTTTATCTGGCCAAGAGTCATTAAATCCTCAAACCCTAAGCGGGTTAAAGGCTGATGTTGATTTGGTAAATACGAGTGGCTTGATGTTCTTGTTAGACAACCAGATAAACCAAGGAACGGTAGGGTATGTGATTTACATGTTGGGAAAGGTTCGTCTTGAAGATGAAAACAACTCATTAGTGGCTGAAAAACAGTTGTTGATCGATCTTGGGTTTGTTGCGGCAAGTAATGACAGAAGAGAACTACCGCAATTAGGAAGCATTACTGTACCAAGCAAAATGTCAGGGCGCTTGTATACACGCTCAGTGAATCCTTTAAGTCATGAATTGGGTTTAGAAAATACGACACCGAATAGAATCCAAAACCTAAACATGGCAGCGTTATCACAATACACCGGGCAAGAAGTGCTGCCCTTTGTCTTCCAACCTCAGAGCTTAGGTTCCTGGCCTTATGAGTTGTTATGGCGACCGATGGCAATGAAATCTGAGAAGCACTTCGGTTACTCATTTCAATGGTTTGTAATGGCAGCGGTACTTTTGTTTTTGATGTTGTTAATTAGCTATCGGTACCTAAAAGCGACACCTATCACGGAGAACAACGATGGATAAATCTCAAGCACAAGTGAACAGTGAAAGTACGGAGGCAAACATGGCTGAGCTTAGAAGCCGTCGTACTAAGGGACGTTTGGTATTAATCGGACTCGTTCTAATTTTCACTTTGCCTGCGATTATCGCCAAAACTGTGTTGGACCAGAATTGGTATACCTCAGGTGTCACTAACTCAGGCGAATTGGTAGAACCAAGAGTCACGCTAGCGGATTTTGGCGTAACGGTACCCATGGCTGGAGAGGGTTGGTTAGTGGGTTATATCGCACCGATGGAGTGCGAAAGCTTGTGTGAACAACAGCTTCATTATTTGAATCAAAGCTACTTAGCGTTAGGAAAAAACAAAGAACGCGTGACCGCCGTTGTTTTCGTCTCAGAAGGTAATTCGTTATCGGGTTCTCTTGATAAGCCTGATCTATCTTTGTTAGCTGGTGGTGATCAGTTAAGTTCCGAGTTTGCGTCAGCTTCCATTGTGATAATTGACCCACTCGGGCAATTGGTTATGGAATACAAAAGCGTTTCTGATCCTTCGCAGTTAGTCAGCCAATCTAAAGGCATGATTCATGATTTACGAAAATTACTCAAGTTGTCGAGAGTGGGGTAAAGGCCAGTAATTAGTCGGCGTTGATGATTCTAGATAGGGAGATAAGCAATGCAAAAAGGAGCTCCAAAGTTACTCATGTTGATTATGAGAGTGACTATATTCCTAACTTTGACTGTGATTGTACTCGGTGCTTACACTCGTTTGTCTGATGCCGGTCTTGGCTGTCCCGACTGGCCTGGTTGTTATGGAAAGATCACGGTGCCTTCTGATGTATTGGCGGTGACTGAAGCGAATCTGCAATTTCCAGAACGAGCTCTCGAAGCAGACAAAGCTTGGATAGAGATGATCCATCGCTACTTTGCAGGAACATTAGGGCTGCTTATCTTTGTCGTTGTTGCTTGGTGTATTAAAAAGAATATAACAACTGCTGGTCTGCCGTTACTTATTTCTGCAACCGTGATATTTCAGGCTTTGCTTGGAATGTGGACGGTGACTCTCAAGTTGATGCCCGTTGTGGTTATGGCGCATTTGATGGGGGGCTTCACGTTGCTGTCACTGTTGTGTTTGCTCTACTGTCGTTTGTCTCAATTCCAAAGCCGTTTTGGAGAGGTTGCCTATTCTTCACCACTTAAAATTTCGGCACTATTCGGATTACTCATTGTAGTCGGGCAGATACTGCTAGGTGGCTGGACATCGTCAAACTATGCCGCTTTGGTGTGTACCCAATTGCCGATTTGTGAAGGTAACTGGATGAGCTACCTCGACTTCAAAAATGCGTTCGATTTTGCTCAACATGGACACGATAACTATGAGTTTGGTGTGTTGGAATATCCCGCGAGGCTTACCATCCATGTCATGCACAGGTTCGGGGCTATTGTGGCGACGTTAACGGTGCTGATGATCGTGTTCCAGCTATGGAAATTTGGCCAAGCGCCTCACCAAAAGCTGAGCGTGATTGTCGCAATAGTCTTGTTTACTCAAATCGGCCTTGGGATCAGTAATGTATGGTTTCATCTGCCAATTTTAGTTGCGGTTTTGCATAACCTAGTCGCAGCGATGTTGCTCATCAGCATGGTTGTAACCAATTTTGTCGTGTGGCAACGCAAACCGAGTGAGATCTTGGTGAAGAACAGTGTATTACAAGGAGGTAATCATGGTCAGTAGAACGTCAACACAGTATGAAGTGGTGGCTCAAGACGCAGCCTTAACTCATAAGATAGCAACCAACAATGACACAGCTTTAAGTAACAAAATTGCTACAAAAAACAAAGCCACTTGGAAAGTCTATTTAACGCTGACCAAACCAAAAGTGGTGGCTTTGATGTTGCTTACAGCACTGGTTGGGATGTGTTTAGCGGTACCCAATGGATTGCCCTTACAACAAACTCTGTTCGGAATGATTGGGATAGGGCTGATGGCAGGTTCGGCAGCTGCATTCAACCACTTGATCGATAAAAAGATTGATGGGCAAATGACTCGAACAAACCGACGTCCTTTGCCATCGGGTGAACTGAGCAGTGTGCACGTGTTCAGCTTTGCTGCTGGTATCGGCTTACTTGGCTTTGTCACGTTAGTGGTGTGGGTCAATCAACTGACCGCTTGGTTAACCTTTGCAAGCTTATTGGGTTATGCCGTGATTTATACCATGTACTTGAAACGAGCAACGCCGCAAAACATCGTGATAGCAGGCATCGCTGGCGCTATGCCCCCTTTATTAGGTTGGACGGCAGTAACTAATGAATTGCATTCAAATGCTTGGTTGTTGGTGATGATCATCTTTATTTGGACGCCTCCGCACTTTTGGGCGTTGGCGATTCATCGTCGTGATGAGTATGCCAAAGTGAATATCCCCATGCTGCCTGTGACTCACGGAATCGAATACACCAAGACTTCTATTTTTCTCTATACCTTGTTGCTTAGCATCGTGTGTATATTGCCGGTATTGGTCGGCATGAGTAGTTGGATATATCTAAGCGCTTCATTGGTGCTCAACGGTGGGTTTGTTTATCATGCTTGGGTACTTAAATATCGTGATGAGCCCAATATGGCGATGAAGACCTTTAAGTTCTCCATTTATCACCTAATGATCTTATTTGTCGCTCTGTTGGCGGATCATTATTTGCTTTGACAGCTTTGCGCTGAACTACATAAGGTTTTCCTTATATCAGACCAAACCTTTGGCTTCCACTAACCTAACTCTGACATGTTATGTATGAAAAACCGGACAATTGATTGACATGAATTATATAAAGGAACCGGTAATGGAATTCACTGAGCAAGATAGAGACGCGTTATATCAAACGTGGATGTCACAAAAATCGCGCATGAGAATTACGCAAATGGAGTTTTCAAAGAAGCTAGGAATGAACCAACTTGATTTCTCAAGAGTGCTAAGAGGGGAAACGGCACTAACCATGTCCTTCATTAGCCATTTCTGCCGCTTACTTCATTTAGAACCTAGAAATGTGTTCCCTTCGTTGAAAGAAGCGAATAATTCAGGGCCTAAAGTAGTCTATCTGAAAAGTCGTATGAGTGTTGATGGTGAGATTCAAAATGCTTACATCGAAGGTAATCAAGTGATAGTAGAGTATGCCCACACTGTTCAGCGAGACTAATTTTAGATCTAGCTCTGAGTTTTAAATCCTTTTTCTACAATATTTTCTCTTAGGGTATGGCATACTCATGTCGAGTGTTAAATTTAACCTAAGTGCGCTATGAACCCTTTAAAACTTCTTGTGCTTGTCGCAACCAGCATTTTCTTGTTTGGTTGTGCAGGCGGTCCGATTATAACCGAAACCAAATTCACCACCTACGAAGACTTTCAGCCTGGTCCTGATAGCGGTGTCGATTTAGTTTGGGCAAGGATTGGACTACGTGACGCCCAACGATTGAAATCCAAATTAAACTCTTATGATTCTGTGGTGATCGACCAAATTTTTGTTCTTGCAGAAGAAGGGACACTAGATCCGGAAGAGATCGAAGAGCTCATTGATCATATGGTGAGCTGTTTGGAGGCGAAGATATCGCCTCATAAAGCGATTGTTGGTGAACCTACGGGTAAAACACTACGTTTAAGTATTGCCTTGAGTAACGTTGAAACCCCAAATCCTATCTTAGCTGTGACAAGTAGTGTTTTGCCATTCGGCCTCGCTATGTCTACGATATCCAAGGTGACAACGGGTGAGCACACCAATGTTGGAAGCGCGAGTGTTGAACTCCTGGTGAGCGATGCACAAGATGGCACACCATTGTTTGCAGCAATAGACCGTGAAGCAGGCAATAAAGATTTTTCGACGATGATTGACTCTTTGGACGATGCCAAAGATGCGATCAACTACTGGATTGAACGTTTAGGTGATACTCTACAGAATATCGACGACGCATAGAAAGAGCACGTAATGCTAGAGAAAGAGAACCTGATTAAGTTAGCTAGAATGCAAATGCCATTTGGCAAATACGCTGGCCGCGCATTGATTGACTTACCTGAAGAATATTTGCTCTGGTTTGATAAGAAAGGCTTCCCGTCTGGCGAGTTGGGCGACTTATTAAAACTGTGCCTTGCTTTGAAAATTGAAGGGCTTGATAGTGTCGTCAAGCCTCTAAAATACCACTTCCCTGAAGATCTATAATTATGGCTGCGTCTAAGCTCTTAAACAAAAGAAAGGTTTAAGGGGGAAGATGCATATTAATGGAAATGCCTTAATCGTTCTTTCAACGAATACAAACGACCTATAGCAAATGAAACTTATCAGGAGCTTGGCAGATATGCATTCAGGAGAGAACACATTAAAAATGAATTGGATCTGGTGTTGATCACCGTTTCTACTATGCACGTAACGCTGATGATTATATTATTCCCCCCCTTTGAACAAGCCCATACATTACCCTATCAACTCTCTACCTAACCATAATCTATTGCAAGTCAATTATTTGTTCAAAATCTAATATAGATCTTGAATCCATATCATGTAAGAAGGCAAACTACGCGTGTAATTATTATAAATACTAGAGTCAACGTCATAATTGGACTCCATAGAAATAAGTAGTAATAGGTATCTGATGCGTTTTTTAACTTGCTTTGCTTTAACTTGTTCTATTCTTTTTTCAGTTCAGAGTTTTGCTGAAGAGATCAAGATTTTCACTTGGGAAGACTATATCTCTGATACCGTGATAGAAAAGTTCGAAAAGCAATATGGACATACCGTATCTCAGGTCTATTTTGAAAGTGAAATGCTGCGAGATGTTGTGGTGTATTCTGGGAAAGCTCTAGCCTACGACTTGTTTATCATTGATGGGCTAACCATTGATGAGCTGGGCAGAGAAGGTATTTTAGGGGATTTGTCCAATGTTCTGGAGGGAGATAATTCATATTTCACCGATATATCTCGCGGAGTATGTGGGTCGTACGGTATTCCATATTCTAACGGTACAATGGGGGTCGCATTTCGCTCTTCAAAGGCTACCGAAGGGATAACCTCTTGGATGGATGTTTTCGATTACGCATTACAGAATCCCCAGACCGTCGTGATCCCCGATGATGATGTGGACACCATAGCAATCGCATTATTGGCGTTAGGGTTTGATCCTATGACCGAAAATGAAGTTGAACTAGCCCAAGCGTACAAACTATTGATGAAGGTCCGTGATCAGCTATTAGTAATGAGAGCCGGTACTGGCTATGCTCTAGATAAAAGATCTGCTTCTAAAATGGAAGTTACCGTTATCTACTCAGGAGAAAAAGAACAAATTGCGTCGTATACAGAGCAAGATGATTGGACCTACACGATTCCTCAAGAAGGAACTCTGATGTGGCATGAATGCTTCAGTGTTCATAAAGAAAAGCCTGTTAGTAAGGCGTCAATTGAGTTTCTCAACTTTATTAATTCACCAGAGATAGCAGCAGTAAATGCCGAGGAGATGTGGTTCGCAAGCTCGAATAGACACGTATTGGATTTCGCAACTGATGAGTATCTGCAAGATGAAGAGTTGTTCCCAATGGCATTAGATAACACTTCATCGTTTACCTATAAAACATTGAGTAAAGAAGCTTCAGATCTGAGAAGTCAAATACTCACTGTTATTCATAACCAAAAATAAAAGACAGAAAATGAAACTGTCGCTAAAGATCAATTATATTTTGCTTCCCGTTATGGTGGTTATCTTCTCCATCGCCGGTGTGTTTTCGTATACCAGTCAAAAAATGCATCTGAATTCGTCGCTATCTGAAAAATTACATAACGAGCTTGGTTATATCTCTCATGACCTTAATGAAGCGTTTAGAGAGTTAGATTTCGCAATTAGAATGAGTCTAGAGAGCTACTATATTCAAAAGTATCTTTTTGAAATATATGATGACACCACTCAGTATTACATGGAGAAAGAGTTAGCGAGGTATATTAATCAGTTGAAGCTCAACCACGGTGCGATCGAAAGCTTTGCTCTGGTGGATATTAATGGCGAAGAGCTTATATACTTTAATACGTCAGATCCATTTAAAAAATACTCTGCTGATACGGTTGTGATGGACCACCTTGCTACGATTAAACAAGCATTAGATTTGAAAGGTGTTGCTCGCGTTAACGCCTCTACTTACAAACTAGACGACGGGGTTGAAGGCCCTGAGTTTTTTATCATAAAGACATTTACACCCGAACAAAGTTTTACTATCCCAACTTTTTCTAAAGGCCAGACGTTACTAACAGCAGTGATTCGCGCTAAAGCGGGACACTATGACGAATTCCAAGAGTCGGTAAAAAGTAAGGTTGGTCCATATGCCCAGCTAATACTTAAACCTAATTCTACCTCGCATTCGCTGACGAACGCAGAACAGATAAAAGAGATTACCCAGCCAGACTATGAATTTGGTTTTCAATTAGTGCATGACTTATGGTCTATTAAAATTTGTCTCCCCCAAGAACAACTCAATGAGTGGTATAAACCCTTTCAGCTTCTTTATGCCGTTATTGTATTGTTAGTCACTGTGGTTACTTTCTTAATACTAAAATGGCTTATCGTAAAACAGGTTATTAAGCCAGTAGAGAGGCTTAGTGAGCAAGTAGAGTCCGTAAATTATGATGATTTGGTCTACATAGAACGTTCTAAAAGTAACGACGAAGTCTCCATCCTTACTAATAAGTTTATTAACTTGATCACTGAGCTCGATGGATTAGCAAAAAAAGATTCTCTGACGGGCTTACCAAATAGAAAAAAATTCAATCTAGATATCACACGCATAATGAATAACTGCACTAAAACGGATAAAAAGGGCGCGGTTATTTACTTTGATATCGATAACTTTAAACACGTGAATGACAAATATGGGCATCATATAGGGGACCACTTACTCGTCGTGTTTGCAGAGCGCCTCGTCGAGAGCTTTGTTGATTTTGAGTGGGAAACACTAACTATATCTGATGTTGAGTTTGCGAGGTTATCAGGTGATGAGTTTGCCATCATCGTGGGAGGGTTGGACGACTTAAATATACTTACTGAGTTTGCTGATCGAATTCTATCTCTCTTTGAGAGCGGCTTCGAAGTGGATGGGATTCAATTTGATGTTGGTGTTAGTGTGGGTATTTCGGTATACCCTGATGATGCTAAAACGGTCACCAAATTGGTCAACAATGCAGATTCAGCGATGTATAGTTGCAAAAAGATTGCGGGAAAAAATCATTATCAATTCTATTCAAAGGAGATGGATAGGGAGATAAAGCGTCATGCTCAAATCAATGAAGATCTGAAAGAGGCGATTAGAACTAATCAGATGTATCTAACCTATATGCCTGTTTATGATATAGAAAAGGGCAAGATAAAAGGTGCTGAAGTTTTAATACGAACGAACTACGAGGCTTTACGGTCATATGGGCCAGCCGATTTTATACCAATAGCAGAATCGTCAGGCTTAATTAAACATATTGATTATTGGGTTTTAGAGAATGCTCTGCAGAGGCTATCAGTTTGGATACAAGACCTGGACTTCGATGGTACGTTAGCGATTAACTTCTCATCTTGGCAGCTTTCTAATTCCGACTTTGTCAATGTACTTTCTGGAATGCTAATGCGCTATGAAATTCCAGCCCACATGGTCGAAATGGAAATCACTGAAACCTGCTTTATACCTGGAGATAAACAGAACATCGAGAGGCTTAAGGAATTGAAAGAGCTAGGAGTAAAGGTTTCTCTCGACGATTTTGGTACTGGCTATACGGCCTTTAGTCAATTGATAAGTTACCCTATCGATACGCTTAAGATCGACCGTATGTTTGTTAACGCTATTGATTCTGAATCAACAGATAAACAGCTCATCGAAGTGATCATAGAAATGGCCAAAATTTATGATCTCAATATCATTGCAGAAGGCATAGAAACAGCAAGTCAGCTGGATTACGTTCGAAGCAAAGGGTGTCAGGCAGTACAAGGATTTTTACTATCCAAACCTTTAAGAGAAAATGATTTTATCGATGCGTGGAAAAGAGGGTCTTTGCCTGAGTACAGTTAGAGATCCGACACTATAAAATCATACTGGTTTTGAGTTTTGGAATGATACATCGCTTTTCCTGCTTTCTCGGTGACGTTAGGCTGCTCCTTATCAAGCGATGCAGGTCTATTACATACATGCAGAATAGATGCTCTTCCTTCCCTATAAATTACGCAATCGATAGCGTGTAAATAATGTTGTACAGGGTGTTTTAAATATAAAACACAAAAAAAATTGCGTTTATTTTCAATTAGTGATTGAAACTAGAGTTTTTACTAGTTAAGTTACAGGGAACAAGAAGATTAGTGCTGATAGAAAGTTACGTGAGACAACGTACATTCAGCTCAAGGATAGAAAAAAGGAAGAAGTAAGCAATGTTCCAGACTGATGATGTAAGAATTAACAAAGTAAAAGAGTTATTACCACCTGTTGCTGTTTTAGAAAAGTTTCCAGCGACAGAAATTGCTTCTTCTACAACCTTTGAAAGCCGTAAAGCGATTCACAATATTTTAGAAGACAGCGATGATCGCTTACTTGTTATCGTAGGCCCATGTTCTATTCATGACACAGAAGCGGCACTTGAATACGGTAAACGTTTGAAAGTACTGCGTGATGAACTAGGCGATAAGCTTGAAATCGTAATGCGTGTTTACTTTGAAAAACCACGTACAACTGTTGGTTGGAAAGGGCTAATTAATGACCCGTACATGGATGATACATTCAAACTAAACGATGGTCTTCGTTTAGGGCGTAAACTACTGCTTGATCTAACCGATCTTGGCATGCCAACGGCAAGTGAATTCCTAGATATGATTACGCCTCAATATGTGGCTGATCTAATTAGCTGGGGCGCAATTGGCGCACGTACGACTGAATCTCAAGTTCACCGTGAACTAGCTTCTGGTCTGTCTTGTCCAGTTGGTTTTAAGAATGGTACTGATGGCAACATCAAGATCGCAACAGATGCGATTCGTTCGGCAGGTGCTTCTCACCACTTTTTATCAGTGACTAAGTATGGTCATTCAGCTATCGTTGAAACGGCAGGTAACCCTGATTGTCATATCATTCTGCGTGGCGGTAAAGAGCCAAACTACAGTGCTGAGCATGTAGGTAAGATCAAAGCGGAACTGGCGGCGTCTGGTCTACCACAAAAAGTAATGATTGATTTTAGCCACGCAAACAGCTCTAAGCAGTTCAAACGTCAAATGAACGTATCTGACGATGTAAGTGCACAGGTTGCTGGCGGAGACAAAGCAATTTTCGGTGTGATGATTGAGTCTCACCTAGTTGAAGGTCGTCAAGATTTGGTTGATGGCAAGGCGGCAACATACGGTCAGTCTATTACCGATGCTTGTATTGGCTGGGAAGATACTGAAACAGTACTTCGTCAACTAGCAGACGCTGTTGAAGCGCGTCGTAATAAATAGAATAGCCACCAAAAGGTAGCTTAGACATTTAAAGCCCTCATTAGCGAAAACTAATGAGGGCTTTTTATGTGGGTTACACCGCTTAGGTTAGGCTCTAGGTTTGGGGGTTAAGCTCGTTTATACGAGAAAAGACAGTAGCTCTTTTACTTTGTCTGATAATAAAGTTGGATTTTGCTTGGTCTCTACATTGAGACGTATTAATGGCTCTGTATTCGATTGTCTTAAATTGAAGCGCCACGATCCCATATCCATACTAAGACCATCGACGTAATCGATCGAAACGGCGCAGTCTTGGTAGTATGCTAATACCGAAGCTATGACTAGATCTGGGTTGGATACTTTTCGATTTATCTCCCCAGATGACGGGAATTTACTAATACTGACACTAGTCAATTGATAAAGGGACTGTTGAGTTTTCGAGACCAGTTCGATAACTAATAGCCAAGGTATCATTCCTGAATCACAGTAACCAAAATCACGGAAATAATGGTGAGCACTCATTTCTCCGCCATAAATAGCGTTGGTTTGCCGCATTTTTTCTTTTATCAGTGCGTGTCCAGCTTTAACTGCAATAGCGTTTCCATCAAGTTGCTTGGCGACTTCAATCGTGTTCCATGTCATACGCATGTCGTGCAATACGGTTGCGTTACGCTCCTTCATTAAGAATGCTTCAGCTAACAAACCAACAATATAATAACCCTCAATGTAATTGCCTTTTTCGTCAAAGAAAAAACAACGGTCGAAATCGCCATCCCACGCAATTCCTAGATCTGCGGAATGTTCTAAGACTGCATTTCGAGTCGCTGTTTGATTTTCTTTAATCAATGGGTTGGGAATGCCATTTGGGAATTTTCCATCAGGTGTATGTTGAACCTTGATAAAAGTAATAGGGGTATCGAGTGCAGTAAAGCGGTCTTCTAAAGCATCTATTATATGCCCGGCAACGCCGTTTCCTGCGTTCACCACAATTTTCATTGGTAACAGTTTAGAAGGAGCTATATATGAAAGCAGGTGGTCGATATAAGGTTGTAAAGTAGATAGATGTTCAGCATCGGCGTGCTGAGCCACGGTTGGGTTATCGCAAAGGTTAACTAGCTTAGACTCGAGATTGAGAATTCGCTGCTTTATCTCATTCAAACCGCTATGTTTACTGAGCGGACTGGCACCTACGCCTACCAATTTCATTCCGTTGTAATTGATTGGGTTATGGCTGGCTGTGATTTGTATTCCGCCAATCGCTTTTAGGTGACGAGTCGCAAAGTAGAC
>Ga0209121_10005225_pt1 | contig 11840 bp, 10 predicted proteins | sample Cruoilmetagenom3_FD_187292 | JGI IMG/M metagenome (GOLD analysis project Ga0209121, IMG submission 187292) | Oil polluted marine microbial communities from Coal Oil Point, Santa Barbara, California, USA - Sample 3 (SPAdes) (version 2) | ecosystem: Environmental > Aquatic > Marine > Oil seeps ...
CAATTTCGACCGGCTTCATTCATCGAACAATGATATGTCACCGGTTAATTATGAAAATTTAGCAAATTAATGTGTCCGGTTTTGTTGACCAGAACAAAATATCATGAGTAGATTCTTAGGACAACGGCATAGCCATTGTCCAAGCTACCGCCTTAGGCGGTGGATATATAAGACTGATTATAAAACAGCGACCGACCTTTATATCTACACGCCATTGGGCAACACCGCATAGTGGGAGAAAAGTTTGTCAGGCTCACACCTGATAAATACCAGTGAGATTCAGGCAATGTTTCTCCAACCCTCAGCGGCCTATCAACTTAACAACATCGCCAGTATTGGCTTGAGTGCACGTTACGCGAGCGGTAGTGTGGAAGTTAATCTAGGCCTTTTTCCACCCTAAGCGATGAAAACAGCACCCGTTCAAACGTAACGACAGAAACATCTAATGTAGGTGCTTGGGTATTCAACACTCAGAAAAGCAATGTGACGTCCTCGAAAAAAACACCGGTCCAACACGGCTCCATCACAATAGAAACACGCCGTAATAACTCTATCGGCCACATCTCTTAGCTCTGTTATTCGACTCCAGAAAGATAGACTGTTGTTTTTTTAACTTTTTCTGATATTCGATGAATTAGAAGGGTATTATGATTTTTATCAGCGGTCGGGGGTAAACACCCCCTTCTCTAGCGAATAAGATATTCAACCATCGCCTTTGGTTTCGGCGCCCAATATAAAATTTGAGGATAAAGACCATGAATAAAAAACGCATCCATCGCTCGCTAGGCTTTACGCTTACATTAACTACCCTGCTTGCTTGTAATTCTGAACTTGATGATCCCGTTGGAGATAATACGGAATATAACAGCGGCAATGCTGACCTCAGCCATTTTGTCAGCCTGGGGGACTCTTTAACCGCCGGTTACGCAGATGGCGCGCTTTATTTGCATGGGCAAAAAAACTCCTACCCGGCCATCCTTGCCGCACAATTTGCCAAGGTTGGCGGAGGTGATTTTAATCAGCCATTGGTAAGCGATAATCTGGGAGGTTTACTGTTTAACGGAAATACCAGCAGCGAGTTCCCTAATCGACTCGTACTGAATGCCGAAACAGAGTCCCCCGAACCCATTTCTGGCACACCCACTACGGAGGTTTTTTCTCCTCTAAGCGGGCCGTTCAATAACCTGGGCGTACCGGGCGCCAAATCCTTTCATCTTGTTACACCTGGGTACGGAGACCCTGCTGGAGTAAGCGCCGAGCCTGCAACAGCCAACCCTTATTTCGTGCGTTTCGCCAGTGCTGCAAATACCACCATGCTCAACGATGCAGCATCTCAACAGCCATCTATTTTCGTTTTATGGATTGGAAATAACGACGTCCTTTCCTACGCCACATCGGGAGGCACTGGGGTCGACCGGCTTGGCAATCTCGATCCCGCCACTTATGCAAGCAACGATATTACCGACCCAAGTCTTTTTGCTGGCATATACAGCCAAATAGTAAGCGCGCTATCCGCTGATGGCGGCAGTGGTGTGCTAGTGAATATTGCCGATATCAGCGCAATTCCATTTTTCACCACGGTGCCTTTTAATGCCCTACCACTGCAAGATCAAGCCACTGTGGATTTACTCAATGCAAGTTATGCTGTCTATAACAGTGGCTTGCAAGCTGCATTTCAGGAGGGGGATATATCCGAGATAGAGCGAGATAAAAGAACCATTCTTTTCTCTGTCGGGCAAAATGCTGTCGTTATAAAAGACGAGGAGCTGACCGATCTTTCCGGCTTAGGCTTACCACGCAATATCCGGCAAGCCACTGCAGACGATCTTATCTTACTCACCACTGCCTCCAAAATCGGCGAACCTGTGTCCAAAGATGACTCTCGAGCCTGGGGGGTAAGCGCCGCCCTTTTAGATGAAGATGTGCTGATCCCTGAGGAAATCAACCTTATCAGCACCGCTCGAACTGCCTTTAATGCCAGCATCCAAGCGATATCTGGCTCCAACGACAAGCTCCTATTTGTTGATGCCGCCGCACTTTTAAACGACGTACAAGACGGCCTCAATTACGGCACAGGCTCAGTCAATGCTACTTATGCCACGGGTGGTGCTTTTTCTCTGGATGGCATACATCTCACTGCTCGTGGTTACGCCGTGGTCAGCAATGAAATCATCGACACCATTAATACTGGATTCGAAGCAAATATTCCCAAGGTGGATCCTGAAGCCTTTAGCACTGTATTTTTTAAATAGGTAGCGTGAAGCTTTTCATTAAGGCTTCAGCGCAACTTAATATGCTCACACTAAAAATATACTTTCTTTAGTGCGCCATAATGTGTTTGAAACGCACGCCCAATAAATACAAGGCAAGCAGATAGGATCCTGCGCCGGCAAATACCAACAATCCCATATTCCAAACTCGATCAAACAAGCCCCAGTCCAGCCATTGCTGAAAATCGGACCACAAAAAGAATAGCGAGGCCAACATAGCGCTGGAGGCCAAAACCAAACGCAAGAGAAACAAGCCCCAACCAGGCTGAAAATGAAACACTCCTTGACGACGCAAGCCTAGCAGCAGCCAGCCTGCATTTAAGAATGCAGAGAGAGAGGTCGCCAATGCCAAGCCCACATGCGCCAGAGGCCAGATCAGCAGCAGATTAAAGACCATATTCGCCACCATGGCCTTAATTCCAATTTTTACAGGGGTTTTGGTATCTTGTCTGGCGAAATAACCCGGCGCCAACACCTTAATTAACATGAAAGCGAGCAAACCAATACTGTAAGCGCGCAAACTTTGCGCTGACATCACCACCGAATGGGCATCAAATTCACCACGCTGAAAAAGTACCGTAATAATCGGCTCTGCCAACACGAACAGAGCAATTGCCGCAGGCACCCCCACCAGAAGTACGATTCGCATGGCCCAATCGATGGTTTTGGAAAAAGCCTTGGGCGACTGCGCCGCATGCTTTTGCGAGAGACTGGGTAATATTACGGTAGCCAAGGCGATGCCGATCACGCCTAGCGGCAGCTCAACCAAGCGGTCTGAAAAATACAGCCACGACACGCTGCCCGTCTCCAGAAAGGAAGCAAGCACCGTATCCAACAGAAGATTGATTTGACTAACAGAAACACCAAACAAAGCAGGCAGCATCAAGGTCATGATTTGTTTCACCCCCTCATGCTGCTGACGACCGAACATGGAAAACTGCGGTTTAGGGAATAGACGAATCTTAGCCAGAAACGGCAGTTGCAGTAGCAATTGCAGTACGCCAGCAATAAATACACCCCACGCCAATGCCATAACGGGGTGCGATAATAGTGGTGAAAACCACAAAGCGGCACTGATTAGACAGATATTTAAGAGTACAGGGGCAAAGGCTGGCACGGCAAAACGACCGTAACTATTTAGAATACTGCCCGCAAAAGCGGTTAAGGAAATAAATAATAAGTAGGGAAACGTAATGCGTAGCATTTCCCCAGCAAGGCTAAGCTTGTCAGGCTCATCTACAAAGCCCGGCGCAAACACCATAATTAACCATGGCGCAGTCAGCACCGCCACAAGGGTAAGCAGACCAAGTATGGCCCCAAGAGTACCGGCAACGGAGTTGATCAGCTCCTGCACCTCTGCATGACTGCGTTTGGTTTTGTATTCCGTTAACACCGGCACAAAGGCTTGCGCAAAAGCGCCTTCAGCAAAAAGCCGACGCATAAAATTAGGCACTTTAAAGGCAACAAAAAAAGCATCTGCCCCCATGCTTGCTCCAAATACAGAAGCAATCACTACATCCCTCACCAAACCCAAAATACGAGATAACATAGTAAAGGCACTGACAATACCCGCAGACTTAAACATGCCCTTCGGTTTTTGGCTTCCCTCTTTTTTATCGCTCACATGTACCCCAGTATTTTTAACTGAAGACCTTCACACGGAAAGTGATGCCTCCGTGTTAGCGCCTTAAGTTATTGTAATAGCTTGTCTGCATAGTGCCAGAGCATAATAGGAGGGCAATAGTAATCAAGTGGGTAACACTTCTCCATATTTCTTCTACACTGTAGCCTTATCGAGGCTCCAATTTCACCTAGAAATCTTGGGCACCACTAATCAGCCCATCGCCTCGAATTCAATTGACAAAAACAGAAAAAACAGGCATAGTCCCGCAACTTTTATGGGCGAAGCTGTTTCTCACAGTTCTTACGTTTAATATTTCAGCGATCATTTTCTAGGAGCAAGGCATTGGCCAACTCACCACAAGCAAAAAAGCGAGCAAAACAGTCTGAAGTGCGCCGTCAACGCAACGTTGCCATGCGTTCAAAAGTCCGCACCAGCATCAAGAATATTATTAAAGCCATTGATAATGGCGATAAAGAAGCCGCTAGCGCAGCATTCAAAGCTGCTGTGCCGGTAATTGACAGCATGGCTACCAAGGGCGTTATGCACAAAAATAAAGCTGCTCGACATAAGAGCCGCTTAAACGCGCAAATTAAAGCCATGGCCTAAATATCGGCCCTGGTGAATAAAAAAACCGGCAAACGCCGGTTTTTTTATGTTCAAATTTTGAACTCTAGCACTTACAGCAGCACCAAGTTATCCCGATGAATCAACTCTGACTCTGCGATATAACCCAGCTCTGCCTCAATCTCACCGCTGCTTCTCCCAGAAATTAATCTCGACTCCTCAGCAGAGTAATTAATGAGCCCGCAGGCCACAGCCTGTCCTTTTTCATCCACACAGCGCACCATCTCACCCCGCAAAAAATCACCCGATGAACGTAACACACCGACTGCCAGCAAACTTTTACCCCCTTCTCGTAGCACCCGCACAGCACCCGCGTCCAACACCAGCTCACCACGCATTTGAAGATGCCCTGCCAGCCATCGCTTTCTTGCCGCCACTGCAGGCTGATCGGCCAGTAATAGCGTTCCAATATTTTCACCGTCTATAACTCGCTTGATTACCCCATCCGAGCGCCCATTCGCCAGCACTGTATGCGCACCAGAGCGCGCAGCCAAGCGAGAAGCACTTAACTTGGTAGACATCCCCCCGCGACCAAGACCGCTACGACTCTCACCTGCCATTGCATCAAGGGCAGGCGCAAAGGCATGGGATTCAGAAATCAATTTTGCTGCAGGGAAAAGGCGCGGATCCTGCTCAAACAAGCCATCCTGATCTGTGAGCACCAGCAATAAATCTGCCTCAAGTAAGTTTGCCACCAAAGCACCCAAGGTATCATTGTCACCAAAGCGTATTTCTTCGGTAACCACTGTGTCATTTTCATTCACGATGGGAACCACACCCAGCTCAAGCAGCGCTAACAAGGTACTACGGGCATTGAGATAACGAGTACGGCTCGCCAGGTCATCGTGGGTTAAAAGCACCTGAGCCGTATGTAAATCGTGAGTTTTAAAGTGGGACTCATACAGTTGCACCAAACCCATTTGCCCAACCGCTGCAGCCGCTTGAAGAAGATGAATCGCGCGAGGACGAACATCCATGCCTAGCGTCACCATACCGGCCGCAACAGCCCCAGAGGATACAAGCACGACTTCGACTCCCTGCATCCGCAAAGCCGCTATCTGACCCACCCAACTACCAATACCCTGCTTATTTAAACCACGACCATCATCGGTCAACAAGGCACTGCCAACTTTCACCACGCAACGACGAACGCCCTTTAAATTCTCCCTCACACCGCCTCTTTAAACACTTCCGCAAACGCATTCATCATAAAAAACCAAGCCCTACTCTACATAAAAGACTTCAACATCATCAAACTCATCGTCGTCGTCATCATCGTCGCTATCCTGACCCGATTGCTTACGCTGCTCTTTTTTAAGCGCTCGCTGCTCGGCCAGCTCACGCATTTTTGCTCGCGCTTCCTCTTCCAGCGCCACGCGATGCTTTTCTTCCTGCTCAGCAAACTCGCTATCCTCTTCGCTGCGAAGCGCGCACTCTTCAATATACTGCATGATTTCCTGACAAACCGTGTCCGAACCTTGGCGACTAATCGCTGAAACCATAAAAACCGGCCCCTGCCAATTCAGCTCAGAAACGATTCGATCACGTAGTTCTTCTCTTTCTTCTTCTGCCACTAGATCTATTTTATTCAGCACCAACCAACGCTCTTGACCAGCCAGCGCTGAGCTGAATTTTTCCAGCTCATTGATAATGGCCCGCGCGCTATCAGCCGGATCGGAGCCATCTATGGGTGCCACATCAACAAGATGCAGCAGCAAGCGGGTACGCGCCAAATGTTTTAGAAAGCGAATACCCAAGCCAGCTCCTTCCGCTGCGCCTTCAATAAGACCAGGGATATCAGCTATCACAAACTGCTGGTGCCGACTCAAGGCGACTACGCCAAGGTTTGGTATTAGTGTCGTAAAGGGGTAGTCGGCCACTTTAGGTTTGGCCGCTGACACTGCGCGGATAAACGTAGACTTGCCTGCATTGGGCAAACCCAACAAGCCAACATCAGCAAGCACTTTTAACTCTAGGCGCAGCTCTCGAACCTCTCCCTCTGTTCCATTGGTGGTTTTTCTGGGCGCGCGATTGGTACTGCTTTTAAACACGGCATTACCTGCACCGCCCAACCCCCCTTTGGCTACTACAACCTCTTGGCCCTCTTCCACTAAGTCGGCCAGCACTTCTTCCGTATTTTCGTCAATGATGGTCGTGCCAATGGGCACAGAAAGCCAAAGATCTTCGCCACTTTTGCCTGTGCAGTTTCCACCACGGCCTCCTTCACCTCGCTGAGCCCTGTGACGACGGGTATAGCGAAAATCAACCAATGTATTCACTGCGCTATCTGCGCGCAAGATAATACCTCCCCCGCGCCCACCATTACCGCCATCAGGGCCGCCCATGGGCTCAAATTTCTCACGGCGAAAACTCAAACAGCCGTTGCCGCCACTACCAGCCTCTACATGTATAACCGCTTCATCTACAAATTTCATCGTCTTACTCCAGTCGCCCGAAGGCCCTATAACCTTATCGCCCAGCTCAAGATAAGCCAGAAGCCCCGCGCCTTTAAAACCCAGAAAAATCAGTTAAACGCCTTCAATCCGGATCAGGCAACTGAAACAAAAAAGCCCCACCAGCAAAACTGGCAGGGCCTTCCATTAAATCACGAAGATTTAATTTTAACGATTCAAGTACTCGTTAATACGTCCGCCAAGCTTTATTAAGCAGCTGGCACTATAGAAACGTATTTACGATTCTGAGGACCTTTCACCTCAAACTTAACCACACCGTCTTCTTTTGCAAACAAGGTATGGTCTGTTCCGCAGCCAACATTGGATCCAGGGTGAAAACGAGTACCACGCTGACGAACAATAATGCTGCCAGCACTGACAGTCTGACCGCCAAATCGCTTAACGCCTAAGCGTTTCGATTCCGAATCGCGACCATTTCGAGTACTACCACCTGCTTTCTTATGTGCCATGAGTTATTCTCCTCCAGACTAAGCGCTGATTCCAGTAATTTTCACTTCTGTGAACCACTGCCTGTGGCCCATCTGCGTGCGACTGTGCTTACGCCGACGAAATTTAACAATTTTTATTTTCTTATGACGACCATGCGTCACCACTTCAGCACTCACTTTACCGCTTTCTACGTAAGGAGCACCAATCTTGACCTCGGAGCCGTCTGAGACCAGCAGCACTTTATCAAAATCAACTATTTTACCGGGCTCAACATCAAGAAGCTCTAACTTCAAAGTTTCACCTTCGGTGACTCGATGCTGCTTGCCGCCGCTTTCAATAACCGCGTACATATCTAACTCCGTGGAATTCTGTCGCAAATGAATGGCTTTATTCTCATGCCACTACGGTGATACTTATCAGATACGATAAAAAAGTATCAAGCAGGATAAAGAAAGCCAATTTTAAGCTTAATCTGATATACAAAGGGCCTTCATCGCATCGCACAGCGAAAAAGCCCCTACTGATTAGGGCCGTGAATTCTATAGTAACCATCCCAATACAGCAAGCAACAATAACACTTTCGCGCTAAAACTGGCGCCAAACTCTTCATCTAAAAACCCACGGGAAGTGCCACTCATACTGTTACTGCCCATTATAGCCCAGTTTTCATCGGGGGAAGCATTCTCACCAGCGAAACCACAACGACCACAACCAAGTGCCGCCCTTTCCCCTTGACAGCTTACCCCCGCCCACCTAGCATGCCGCATCATCTTCGAGCATAGCAAAGAGCCCCAGCCTATGAAATTCAGTGATATCCAGGCCACCATCAGCGACGATTTTAAGGCTGTCGATGCCCTCATTATGGAACAGCTCAACTCCGACGTCCCACTGATTGGCGAAGTAGGAAACTACATTGTAAGTAGTGGCGGCAAGCGTTTACGCCCCTTGGTGTGCCTACTGTCTGCCAATGCTTTCAACTATAAGGGATCGGATCATATTACTATGGGTGCCATTGTGGAGTTTCTCCACACCGCCACCCTTTTACACGACGACGTGGTGGACCAGTCAGTTATGCGGCGCGGAAAAGCCACGGTAAACACAGTATGGGGAAATCCCCACAGTGTGCTGGTGGGGGACTTCCTTATTTCCCGCTCTTTTCAGATGATGGTATCACTCGGCAATATAGCATTGATGGAGATCCTGGCAGAAGCCACCAACACCATTAGCAAAGGCGAGGTACTTCAGCTCATCAATATTCATGACCCCGATACAACAGAAGAAAGCTACATGAAGGTCATTCGCTATAAAACCGCTAAAATGTTTGAGGCAGCAGCGGAAGCTGGCGCGGTAATGGCGGGACAGGGAAAAGAACAGGTCAACGCCATGGGCGATTATGCCCGCCATATGGGCGCAGCCTTTCAGCTAGCGGATGACATTCTTGATTACACCGGCTCCGCAGAAGAGATGGGAAAAAATGTAGGGGATGATTTGGCGGAAGGCAAGCCCACCATGCCGTTGATTTACACCATCAACAACGGTACTGCGGCGCAAAGCGCGACCATTCGTAAAGCAATCACGAAAGGGGGGCTGGACAACCTTGAAGAGATCATCGAAATGGTAAAATCTTCCGGTGCGATTGAATATACCCACGAGTACGCGCTGAACGAAGCCCGCCTCGCTGCAGATGCCCTGTCGATTGTCCCGGAATCAAAATATCGCGACGCTCTAGAGGGCTTGGCAAAACTGGCCGTAGAAAGAAGCAGCTAGAGAGCAAAGCTTACTTTAACCTGGAAACCTGAACTGAGTGAGCTCGCTGCCTGTGTGTAGAATTTCAGCATTCCAATTGCGGCTTCCAGGCTTAAACCATAAACTTTCTTTTCATACTTAAAGCAAGCTCATGGACACCGCTCATGGGCTGCTGGCCAGAACTGGCTTCACTGTGAGCTTGCTGAAGCAGACTCCTTTCACCCGAACCCAGCAACTGCCAAATCCCGCCTTGAAAAGCACTACCGATACCCTCGCCATTCACTTCTAGCTCAGGCAAAGCGGCTTCCAGCTGCTCCATTAATTGCCCTTTATCTATCGGAATGCCCAGTGCATTCAGGTGCTGCGAAAATGCCGCACTCACTTCTTCTAAAGCCTGCTGATTATTCTCTATCGCACCTTCAAGGTATGGCGGCTTTATACGATCAGATAACATTTCTTGATAAGACTGCAGTAAGCGGCCAAACTCTTTCGCTTCAGGGCTCACATTTTGCCCCTGTGCTAAGCGGCTACTTTGCGGCTCCCTCACCTCATCAAAACGATCCAGGGCTTTCGAAGCAAGGCTTGTAACTCCCTTCATTACCATGCCCGAAACAAGCGGATGAATACCCATTCTATAGTGACTCCAAATATCATTCGTTTTTTGCTCAAGACAGCAAGCCCTAAGCGCGATACCTCAGCAATTAAAATGCCAGAGATGAAATAAGCCCACCCAGCCTTGCTTTGCTGCCTCTGCAGCCTGACTAACGGCAACAACCCCCTTTCCCTCATTAGCCCACACACAAGCAAAGCGGCAGAAGGCTGCCGCCCTTTGACCTCAACGTTACAAAAGCGGAACAGAAAATAGCAGATATTCACACGGCTGGAGAGTAGCTTGGTCATAGACTTAATAAAGCGATCAGCAAACAACTTTACTGAAGGTGCTTAAAGTAGCCGCCCTTAACTACCAGCTACCAGATAACAACTGGAATAACAGGCTCCAAAGTCGAAACAGTGGGTGAGCCTTAATATTTGTAACGGAAAAAAACACTATCTATGCATATCTCTCTGGAAACCATCCTTGGTAAAAAATCAGATATACCAAGCCAGGAAATAATAGAAGTAGATCGCGAGCTTGTGATTCATCTAAGAAACAGAATCACTGGGGAACGTTTTATTTTTGATGTTTCATTTCCGAAACAGCTAGAGCTGAATTATCAAGATGCAGGATTCCGCCAATCACTTATTTTGATTCGCTTTATCCTGATCGCCGGCCTGGTGTTTTTTATTTTCTTACACTTACTGGAAAGCATGGCTGGATCAGAGGGGCAAATAAGCGCTTTGATGAGCCGGGTTCCAGCAGTGATCACACTCGCCATCTTGCTTTTTTTTAGCTACCACCCCAATTTCAAGCATAACTATCAAAATATAATCACACTCAGCATCATCCTAATTTGTGCTTCAGTGCTGGCAGGCGTTATTCACTATACACAAGAGCCCTATATCACCCTCAATTACATTATCGCATATGTTGTTTTTCTATTTGGTGTTCTGGCAATGCCCATAACCACCTCGCATGCCGGAATTGCCGGGCTGGCCACCCTGGCAATGATCTCTGGCACAATGCGCTATATAAAAGATACGCCCCCAGAACTATTTGGCCTCATGGTGTTCCTGCTAACCTGTGGCATTATTGGGGCAATTGGCTTTGCTTACATTATGGATCGCTTGTCCAGAGTTAACTATCTGCAAGGCAAGCTGTTACTAGTAGAAAAAGCAAACCTAAATAAGAACAACATTCAACTGGAAGGCTTGGCTAAAACGGATGCACTGACAGGCATCGGAAATCGCCGCTGCTTTGATGACGGCCTGGAGGAGGAGTGGAACAGAGCCATGCGCAAAGGCGGCTCTATAAGCTTGCTATTGCTGGATATTGATTACTTTAAACAATATAACGATATCTACGGCCATCAGGCTGGAGATGAGTGCTTAATTCAAATCGCAGAAATGCTTGCCGGAAAAATACGCAGAGCAAGTGACACTTTAGCCAGGTATGGCGGTGAAGAATTTGCGCTGGTTTTACCAGAACTCGGCCCTCAAGAATTAGAAAAATATGCGGAGCGTGTTTGCAACACAATGGAAAAGCAACAGATCGCCCACAAAGGCTCAAGAGTCTCTAGTGTTGTCACCTGTAGCGTTGGCGCAGCAAGCTGGACACTACGCCCACAAGATAAGCTGGAAGATTTTATTCACGCCGCCGACCAGGCACTATATAAAGCAAAGCAAAGCGGGCGCAATCGAATCGTTATGTTTTAACCTAAAAACCTCAGTTGGATCACGAAAGTCTGTACAAGCTCTTGACGCATCTAGAAAATTTTAAAAAGTTCTCGTCACCAATAAGGTGAACACGAATTTTTAAAATTCCCTATTCACGCCAATATCTTGCACATCTTTTTCGCGCCCAACTGAGGTTTCTAGGTTTAATGGTTCGGTTGTTTGGCCACAGAAACCATTCAGGTAAGGAAACCTATAGGTAAGAGCATCTCTAAAAATTAAAATTTTTATTCGAGAGCAAGGAAGCACCGCACGGAAACCCGCAACGTGCAAAGGAGGCTACATGAGGAGTTGGGTACAGAGCTGATGCCACTATCGGGCAAAAAGGCAGTTTTTAGAGAT
>Ga0209121_10005226_pt1 | contig 11835 bp, 10 predicted proteins | sample Cruoilmetagenom3_FD_187292 | JGI IMG/M metagenome (GOLD analysis project Ga0209121, IMG submission 187292) | Oil polluted marine microbial communities from Coal Oil Point, Santa Barbara, California, USA - Sample 3 (SPAdes) (version 2) | ecosystem: Environmental > Aquatic > Marine > Oil seeps ...
TTCTAATTTATATGTTGACACACTTCTAAAAAGTTGTTATTTTTGCTTGAAATAAAGAGTGACAGATGTTGAATACTTGGGAGGTATTATATTATGGGCTGGCAGGATAATGAGGATAACCCATGGGGTCGGAAACCACCGCCTGACCTGAAAGCTGCGGCTGATAAGATGAAAAAAATGTTTTCCTCGGGTAAAGTGCCTTTTGTCGGAAAACATGGACTCATTCCTGCAATTGTGGTCATAATTTTAATATTATGGCTTGCATCGGGAATTTACTTTGTTGCACCGGATCAGGTCGGCGTGGTTAAAAGATTTGGTGAAGCAGTGCGCACTACCCTGCCAGGGCCCCACTATCATGCCCCGGTCCCCATAGAAACGGTTATAAAACCGACAGTGACACAGGTTCAAAGAATCGAGATTGGCTTTAGAACGATAGGCGAAAGGCAGGTGGGGCGAAACAGGGAGGTTCCCAGTGAAAGTCTGATGCTGACAAAGGCCGAGAACATTGTAAACCTGACTTTTATTGTCCAGTACAAGATAAAAGACGCAATTAGGTACCTGTTCAACGTGAAAGATCAGAAAAAAACAGTAAAAGATGCAGCAGAAGCAGCGATGAGACATACGGTCGGTTATAGTGAGATCGACGACATTTTGACTACCGGGAAGTTTAAAGTTCAGCAGGATACCAAAAAGCTTCTCCAGACGATACTTGACAGTTATGCTTTGGGCATACATATTGTCGCGGTTCAGCTTCAGGATGTTCATCCACCAGACCAGGTTATGGCTGCATTTAAGGATGTTGCCAGTGCCAAGGAAGATAGATCAAAGATGATAAACGAAGCCTATGGTTACCGGAACGAAATTCTTCCAAAAGCGAAGGGGAAATCGGCACAGATCACAAATGATGCTATCGCTTATAAGGAATCGAAAATCATTCAGGCCCATGGAGATACCAGCAGGTTTTTGCAAATGTTATCACAATACAGGACTGCGCGAGAAGTAACAAAGAAGAGGCTGTATATTGAAACAATGGAAGAAATCTTTCCACCGGCTAACAAGATTATCATTGAGGAAAAAGTGGGTAAAAATATATTACCCTATCTTCCTTTAGATAAAAAGAATATCGAAAAGGTGAAGTAGAAACTAAAAAGCTTTTCTTAGATGTGGGAGAAAACAATGCAAAAAAAGGGAACAATTCTCGTAGTTATTCTATTTATCGTAGCGCTCGCTGTATCTCAGGCTCTCTTTGTAGTTGATCAGACACAGCAGGCAATCGTTATAATGATGGGTAAGCCTATGCAAGGCACCTACGGGCCGGGACTCCACTTTAAATTACCCCTCGTACAACAGGTAGTTTACTTCGAAAAGAGGATTCTGTTATATGATGCGGCCCCTACCGAGATTCTCACGAAGGACAAAAAAAATCTTGTCGTTGACAACTATACCAAATGGAAAATTGTCAACCCCTTAAAATTTTATAAAACAGTAAAAAATGTCAGGGGAGCGCAGGCGAGGCTTGATGACATTGTCTATGCCCACCTGCGTGTAGAACTGGGACAGCACGATTTATCCGATATTGTCTCTAAATCGAGAAGTGAAATTATGACAACAGTAACAGACAAATCGGCCGGGCGTGCCCAGGATTACGGAATCGCTGTAATCGATGTAAGGATCAAGAGGGCAGATCTCCCCGAACAGAACGAAAAGCATGTATTTGACAGGATGAGGGCAGAGAGAGAAAGGCAGGCAAAACAGTACCGGTCAGAGGGGGAAGAGGAATCTAAAAAGATTACGGCCAAGGCCGACATGGAAAGGACAATCATACTGGCAAAGGCCTATAAAGAGGCGGAGGAATCCAGGGGAGAAGGAGACGCTAAATCCATCAAAATATATGCCGATGCGTATCAAAAGGACGTTAATTTCTTTGAATTTGTCAGGAGTCTTGAAGCGTACAGGAAATCCTTGAAAAGCGATACAACATTTGTTGTTACTCCCGATTCACGGTTTTTGAAATACTTGAAATAACAAAAGTGGTTTTTTATCTTGACTTTTCATATTCGTTAGTTTAGAAGGCTCCGTGTAGCGGAGGTAGCAAGTGATAATTAGTAAGCCTTTGAGCGTAGACAGCTTTTCCCCCTTTTTTAGCTTTTTTGGCGAGGTTTGCCTGTCGAGCTCATAAAATAATGTTGGATGTGAGCCGTGGGTGGACCGAAAACCGCCCACGGCTTTTTGTTTTTTGAGGCCGTGCATTACACACGGCCTTTTTTTGTATCATGAACCGAAAAAACCTTAAAAAAGGAGGATACAATGAATAGAATAGTTACCACTATCAGTCTCTTGATTGCTCTTGTTTTAGTTGTCTCTCTTGGCTGGGTACAAGGTGTGTCGGCAAAGACAATAAAAGTAGGAGCTGCAATTAATTTAACCGGCCCTGCATCTAGCTGGGGGCAGTTCCACGCTAAAGGCCAGCAGGATTATTTTCGTTATGTAAATGATGTAAAGGGCGGAATATCAGGTGATAAGATAAAGCTGATCCTTGTGGACACGGGTTACAAAGTTACCGAAGCCGTGGCAGCCGTGAGAAAATTTGCCGTTCGTGACAGGGTGGACATGATTGCCACATGGGGCGCCGGTGAAGGTCTGGCCGCAAAACCGATCATACAACGGTATAAGATACCAACAATAAATTATTCAACGAGCTGGGAAATCCTTGCTCCCCCTGTAGATTATTTCTACCTGCCTTTTGGCAGTTATAAGCTGGATTGTTATGCCATTCTTAAATACATCAGTACCATTCATAAGGGCAAAGATGCTCCCAAAGTCGGTCTTTTAACTTACAATAATGCTTATGGCCGTTCCATACACAAACCGAGCAGAGAATATGCCCAAAAACACAACATAAACATTGTGGCCATAGAGGAGTTTCCTCCAAGGACAGTTGACCTGACAACAGAACTCCTTCGCTTGAAGAAAAAGGGCGCCGAGTATGTTTTTATGCAAATGCTCCCCGCCGCTATTGTAACCACATTAAAATGTGCGGATCGAATTAATTACAAACCACCTTTCTTCGGTACATGGACATCTACCGATCCTGATTTCTTCAAAATGGGAAAAGGTTTAATACGTGATCGTCTTACCATACAATTTCCCGGTGGTCTTCCGGTAGATAATTCCAGGGGAATCAAATTATTGGAAGATTTGTGGTCCAGGTATAAAACTGTGGATAAGTTCGATGCTTCATACTGGGAAGGTGTTGTCATGGGTATGGTTATGGAACGCGCATTTGAGCGTGCGAAGGAAAAATATGGAAAGGTCAACAGGAAAACAATCAACGATGCAATGGAGTCCTTTTCCAATGAGAATTTTGGAGGACTGGTACCGAACATTACCTATACGAAATCGAACCATGGGGCTTCTTTTACAGCGAGAATCGTCAAAGTTCATGAAAATGGCAGTTTTATCCCTCTGACAAATTTCTTCAATCCGAAAAAAGAAGAAATCAAATTGATAAAGCGCTAAAGTGTCAAAGGCTGAGCAATGAGGACTGAGGGCTGAACCTTGAACCTTGAACCTTGAACCTTAAACCTTCTTCTCCAACTAAATTGGAGAAGGACCTTCTAATATTATGGAGAAGAAATGAAGGCATTTCGTGGTCGGCCGCACATTTTCAGCACTGAAAATCAGGGAAAAAAGAGGGCTGATCTGGAGGTAAAAAACCTCTCGCTGAGTTTCGGAGGCGTAATGGCCCTGAACGATATAGGCCTGTCCGTGAGTGCGGGTGAGTTGCTCGCGGTAATCGGACCGAACGGTGCCGGCAAAACGAGCCTGTTGAATTGTATTACCGGATATTACAGGCCTCAGAAAGGAAAAATTATCTTCAATGACGAGGATATAACTTATTTACCCACACATGATCTCGTGAGGCGTGGAATTGGAAGGACGTTTCAGAATATTGAACTTTTCCCGGGAATGACCGTGCTGTCTAATATGCTTTTGGCACGGCACATACACTGCAGGTATGGTTTTGGTCTCGCATCGATATTTGCTTCGTCTGTTCGTAAGGAAGAAGTTCGCCACCGCCTTGTTCTGGAAGAGTTAATCGACTTCCTTGAAATTCAACCTATCCGCAACAAACTTGTGGGGTCATTACCGTATGGTTTGAGAAAGAGGGTAGAACTGGGACGAGCTCTCGCACTGGAACCGAAAATATTAATCCTTGACGAACCTTTTGCAGGAATGACCCTGGAAGAAAAGGAAGACATGGTACGGTTTCTCATTGAATTGAATGGGGCATGGAACCAGACCATGATCCTGGTTGAGCACGATATGTCCATCGTCATGGCGATATCAAAACGTATTATGGTTTTGAATTTCGGAGAAAAACTGGCAGAAGGAACAGCAGAGGAGATTCAAAACAATAACGAAGTTACCAAAGCATATTTGGGATAGCAACAAAGATAAATCAATTTTTAATTGTGAATTTTTAATTAAAGGAACAAGGAGCAAGGTCAAGCCTTTATCCTTTATCCTTGAACCTTTATCCTTGAACCTTTGACCTTTAACCTTGAGCCTTTTAGTTATGAAAATCGATAAAGATACCATATCCGCATACGGAAAGTTAACTCTGCCTCAGATACTGTCAAAGCAGGCAGAAAGAATAGGATCTGACGGAATTGCTATACGTGAGAAGGCCTATGGTATATGGCAGACTTTCGACTGGACCGAATATTTCGAATACACAACAAAAGTGGGTTTGGGACTTAAGTCCCTTGGCGTAAACAGGGGTGAAAACATAGGAATTATAACGGACAACCATCCGGAATGGTTGTTTGCAGAGCTGGGTGGACAATCCGTTGGCGCTGTCACGTTAAATTTGTTTACTTCTGCCGTATCCGGCGAGTTGGCGCATACCTTAAATCGTATTCGAGCGACATATGTAATTGCCGGGGACCAGGAACAGGTGGATAAACTTCTCGAAGTTAAAGATAAGTTGTCCCATATCCGTAAGGTTATCTATGTTGACCCCACCGGAATGAGATTATACAGTGATGACCCGTGGCTCATCAGCTTTCGCGAGCTTCTTCAGCTTGGTGAAGAATTAAACAGAAACGAACCATATCTTTTCGCCCGTGAATTACAGAAGGGAAGACCTGATGACATCGCGCTGATGATTACTACATCCGGTACGACGGGCATATCTAAACTGGCAATGCTTTCTCACAGCAATTTTTTTGATATGGCGAGCAAATGGCTGGAAACCGATACGGTTGGCATGAACTTCAACTGGCTTTCTATTTCACCCCCGGCCTGGATTGTGGATCAGATATGGGGTGTTGGTATTACACTGATCGGGGGAATGACAATGAACTTTCCGGAAATGCCGGAAACTATTGTTGAGGATTTTCGTGAAATAGGTCCCACCGTAATTATCACGTCTTCCCGGTTCTGGGAAGACCTGGCCTCTACTATTCGAGTAAAAATGAGCGATGCCGGTTTCATCAAACGGAAGCTTTTCTCGATCTCTGAAAAAATCGGGGCGAAAACTGTCGATCTTGAATCTCAAAAGAAAAAAATACCCTTTTATCTTAAAATTATGAAATGGCTGGCGTCCATTATTATTTTTCGCCCACTCATGGACAGGGTAGGGTGTTCGCAGTTTGTCAGCGCCTTTACGGGTGGACATCCCATAAGTCCCGACGTTATAAGATTTTTCAGGTCCGTAGGGTTAAACCTCAAACAGTGCTATGGTCTTACAGAATCCGGAGGTATTTTCCAGGTTCAGCCGGACAATGAAGTAAAGGCGGAAACAGTAGGGAAACCACTGCCGGGGACAGAGATAAATATTTCGGAAGATCAAGAGGTTCTCGTATTAAGTAAGGCAAACTTTATGGGATACTATAATGATTACCAGGCGACGGAATCCGCCTTTGACAATGGCTGGCTTAGAACCGGCGATGCCGGATATCTTGACGATGATGGTCATCTGGTTATTATCGGTCGAAAGGAAGAAATTATTCGAGACAAAGATGGACATGTCTTCTCACCTGATTTTATAGAAACGCGCCTGAAATTCAGTCCATACATCAAAGAGATAGTTACCTTTGGAGAAGGACGTTCTTATATAACCGCCCTTGTTAACATTGATATGGGAAACGTGGGAAACTGGGCGGAAGACAGGATGATCCCATATACTACCTATACGGACCTTTCTCAGCAACCGCTTATTGAGCAGCTAATTGTAGAAGAGGTCAAAAATGTCAACGAGAGATTGCCTGATCAAATGAAAATCCGTAAGATGATTCTTCTTTACAAGCTCCTGGATGCTGACGACGAAGAGCTGACACGAACAGGAAAAGTCCGAAGACGATTTGTTTACGGATTGTATATTAAGCTTATAGAGGCGATGTATTCCGATCAAAAGGAATTAGACGTAAAAAGCAAAGTTCGTTACCGCAATGGTCAGATTAATACAATCGAAACCAGCGTGAAGATATTAACGCTTAATTGAGTTTCAAGTTCAAAGTTTCAGGTTTCAAGTTAGCGCCTTAAACTTTGAACTTGAAACTCACACATGGAGGTTTCCCGTGGATTTTTTTATTCAGCTTTTGGTAAACGGCATCAGCATCGGCTTTCTTTACGGCCTGGCAGCTATGGGGTTTGTAATGATTTTTAAATCTTCAAGCGTACTCAATTTTGCCCATGGTGAATTAATAGCCGCGGGAGCATTCATTTTCCTCACCCTTGTGACATGGGCTAAATTACCCATATTCATTGCTTTTTTAGTAACATTACTGGGTAGCTTCATTTTAGGATTTGTTGTTGAGCGTCTTTTTTTGCGTCCGTTGATAGGGGAATCTCTTATTTATGTAGTTATGTTAACCGTAGGATTGGCCTCTGTATTTAAAGGATTAATGCTGCTTATCTGGGGGGGAAATTTGTACATTTATCCCGATTTTCTTCCGTCTAATCTCTCAATTCACTGGGGAAGTGTAAATATTCCACCTGTATATGTTATTTCTATTCTCGTCGGATTAATATTTCTTTCACTTTTTGGCCTTTTCTTTAAATTTTCCTCCCAGGGGATTTATATGAGATCCGTTGCAGACAATCAAACGGCTTCTCTTTCGTTAGGCGTTAACGTGAGAAGGGTTTTTGCCTTGTCGTGGGCAATTGCGGCGCTTGTGGCGGGAATGAGTGGAATCGTTCTGGGAACCATCAACGGTATTAACGTCCATGATCTTTCTTCAATAGGTCTTAAGGTTTTTCCTGTAGTTATATTAGGCGGGCTTGACAGTATAGGAGGCGCTATTATCGGGGGCCTGATAATCGGCATTATTGAGACTTTTACGGGCGGTTATCTGTCCCCATCTCTACGGGATGTTGTACCCTATATTGTGCTTGTTGTTATACTTATGATAAAGCCTTATGGTCTTTTCGGTCTTGTGGAAATTGAAAGGGTGTGAACCTGGCAATGAGAAATAAGAAACAAACAATGAGAAAGTTGCATTTTCACCCCTGTGGGAATTTCAGGGAAAGTTATGAACGGGAACTTACGATTTATGAAACTGATTTCGGAAGAACTGCCGTTTTTTTAGGGCTTCTTCTACTGTTTGCTCTGGTTCCTGCGATCTCGGGTCCCTACTTGCTTTATGTTATCAATATTATCGGTATTACGGCGATAGCCGCAATCGGACTTAACATTCTCGTTGGTTTTACCGGACAGATATCTCTGGGCCATGGCGCCTTTTTCGGTGTAGGCGCGTATGCCGGAGCGATTCTTGCCACATCGTTACATTTTCCCTTTTGGATTTCCGTTCCTGCTGCCGGATTAATAACCGCGCTGGCAGGCATGATTTTCGGCATTCCCTCTGTCCGACTGAAAGGTCTTTACCTGACCATTGCTACGCTGGCCGGACAGTTTATTATTGAGTATGTTCTCGTTCACTGGGAAAGCCTAACGAAGGGAACGATGGGAATCGTACTTCCCACGCCTACCATATTTGGATTTTCACTGGAGGGTGATACCGGCTTTTTTTTCGTAATTTATCCTTCTCTCATTCTGATGACTTGTATAGCTGTGAATATTATGCGTACACGGTACGGAAGGGCATTTATAGCAATTCGCGATAATGATCGTGCCGCTGAAGGAATGGGGATTCCAATATTCCGATACAAACTCTTTTCCTTTGGTATCAGTTCATTTTATGCCGGATTTGCCGGCGCACTCTGGGCATATTATATGATCAGCATAACGACGGAGCCATTCAACCTCGGGTTGTCCGTTGAATATCTGGCCATGGTGATAATAGGCGGAATGGGAAGCATTCCCGGCTCTATCTTCGGAGCAACCTTCATTACTGCGTTAAACGAGATTTTACGGTGGCTGACCGATATTCTTATGAATACGGGAACATTACAGGGAATAGGACTGACCCTGGCTCCGCTACGGGAGCTGGTGTTTGGGCTGACTATCGTGTTTTTCATACTTTTTGAACCTAGAGGTCTTGCCGAAGTATGGCGAATCATTCGTTCCGGTTTCAGGCTCTGGCCGTTCTCTTATTAGGATCAAAGGATTAGAGGTTAGGGGATTGGTACATGAAGGATAATTGGCTGCTTCAACTAAATAACATTAGTGTTGTCTATTCCGATGTCATTCAGGTTTTGAAAGGTGTTTCCCTGAAAGTAGAGAAAAACAATATTGTCTCTCTCCTCGGAAGCAACGGCGCAGGGAAAACAACCACGCTAAAGGCTATTTCAGGGCTTCTCAAGCCGGAAAACGGAAGAGTTACTGACGGAGACCTGATTTATGACGGGAAGTCCATACAGAATTCCGCCCCGGAAGATATTACACGTTTGGGAATCATTCAGGTTCTGGAGGGACGTCAGCCCTTCAAGTATTTAACAATTGAAGAAAACTTAAGGGTAGGAACTGCTACGCGATGGGGCAAACCCTTTAAAAACGACATGGAGATGATTTACGATTACTTTCCCTCTCTGGTAACCCGGAAAAAAACGTTAGCCGGTTACTGCAGTGGCGGGGAACTGCAGATGCTTGTTATGGGACGTGCCTTGATGGCTCGTCCCAAACTTCTGCTTCTTGATGAACCCTCACTGGGGCTTGCGCCGCTAGTGGTTAAAGAGATATTCCGAATTATCAAGAGGGTCAATGAAGAGCAGGGGACAACGATTGTACTGGTTGAACAGAACGCAAACATGGCCCTGCAGATTGCGCATTACGGATATGTTATGGAAAATGGCAAAATTGTCATGGAAGGAAAAGCGGCTGAGTTGAAGGAAAATCCGGACGTTAAAGAATTTTACCTGGGTATGGGCGCTTCCGGCGCAGTAAAATCGTACAAGGACGTAAAATCCTATAAGAGAAGGAAAAGGTGGTTGTAGAGGCTTAGTTTCGAGTTTCGAGTTTTGGGTTTAAAGTTGTAAGATTGTTGATACCAACTCGGAACCCGAAACCCGAAACTCGAAACTAAAACAAGGAGTCAGATATGACAAATTATTTCGATGATAAAGAAACAATATCTCCCGAGGAAAGAGAAAACGATCAGAACCGGAGGTTATCCAGGATGGTTACTCTTGGATATGATCATTCGGAAAGACTTAAAACTATCCTTGATGAATTGGGTGTTAACCCTGCTGATATAAAGTCAATTCATGATCTGGAGAAACTACCGGTTATTTCCCGGGAAGAGGTTGTTGACCTTGAATTACGACATCCCCCGTTTGCAGGATTCTGTCGCAATGATGCCGATATAGACAGGATTTTTATCTCTCCCGGACCGGTTTACGAACCGCATCTTAGAGAAAATACATTATGGGCAAGGGGCTACTTTGCGGCAGGTTTTGGGAAAGGGGATATCGTTCTCAATACATTTTCGTATCATATGGTCGCCGCCGGATTAACCTTTCACGAAGGTTTACGACTTACCGGCGCAACAGTTGTTCCGGCGGGAACTTCCGGTACTGAGATGCAGGTTCGATTAATCAGCGATCTTGGAATAACCGGATATACGGGTACGCCAAGCTTCCTGATGGCTGTCATCAATAAAGCCGAAGAAATGGGTCATGACTTCAAAAAGGATTTTAAACTTAAAAAAGCGAGTTTTGTGGCCGAACCTCTTTTGCCACCCTTGCGTGAAACATTTGAAAATAAATACGGAATCGATACCTATCAGATGTATGGAGCAACAGAAGTAGGGGATATAGCCTATGAATGCGGGGGAAAAAACGGCTGGCACATCTGCGAAGAAGTAATTATTGAGATTGTTGATCCCGCAACGGGCAAGAGAGTTGAAGATGGAAAATTAGGTGAGGTCGTGGTAACCAGATTAAATGATATTTTCTTTTTATTCCGGTTTGGAACAGGTGACCTTTCAAGTATTATAGAAGAAAAGTGTCCCTGCGGAAGGACATCGTATAGACTGAATGGAATTGCCGGCAGGGTAGGGGATGCCGTGAAAGTCAGGGGGCTTTTTATTGCCCCTACTCAGTTAAAGGAAATAAGCGAAAAAATGGGAGATATCAAATTCCGTATAGTTATTACCAGAGAATCATATAAGGACTATGTGACGGCCATATTGGAGTTTGAAGAAGGAGAAGCGGGTAGCAGCGCCTATCACCTTGAAAAACGTTTTGGAGATCTGTTTCAACGAATATGTACTGTCAAGGTAAATAAAATCTTAATTGAAAAACCCGGCGCCATGACGGATTATAAAGTTATTCTGGATAAGAGAGAATGGGTATCATGAGTGAGTCTGTTGATTAATGAACAGATATTTTCATAAAATTTCAGGTATCGAAACATCTTTCATCATCAACTGAATATTCTTTATTCCGTTCCAGTTATTGATTTGAGGGCTGAAGGCTATATCAACTCTTGATTTAGACAGAGTGTTTGAAAATTGTCCCTTGCCAAACCATATAGAATCATGACTGGTTCCATTATCACTTAACCTCATTTTCAGATGGTTAGTTCCGACGGTTGTAGCGGATGCCACGTCGACATTTTTTACACATAGTATCGGTTCCGGATTCATGTTGCCAAAAGGGGACAACCTTTCAACTTGCGAAATAAGCTCATAATTAATCTCGTTTAGACTGCTGAATGTGGAATCAATGTATGTTTTTGGGGCAAGTTTTGGCATATCAAGATTATCAAGAATGGCTTCATCAAGACAATCAGCAAATTCTTCAATGTTTTCCTCTCTGATCGTAATCCCTGCAGCGTATCTGTGTCCTCCGTAGGATATGAGTAATGAATCACATTTATCCTTTAATCCATTGTATAGGTTAAATTCTCCAATGCTCCTTCCCGATCCTTTTCCAACGCCGTCTTTCAGGCTGATTAATATTGCGGGTCGGTAATATCTATCTACAAGCTTTGAAGCAACGATGCCAATAACCCCCGGATGCCATTCCGGAGAAGCAAGAACAATAGATTTTATCGTTTTATCCCTTGACTTAGTTTCTATTATATGAAGTGCTTCATTAAGAATCTTTCTCTCAATTCCCTGGCGTTCGCGGTTATAATTATCCAGTGTTGACGCAATACGCATGGCTTCATTCATGTCATCTGTAAGCAACAGCCGCACAGCATCTTCCGGCGAGCCAATACGTCCCGCGGCGTTTATCCTCGGGATAAGTTTAAATGATGCTTCACCGGAATCTACCGGATTAAATTTTAAACCACTTTTTATTTTTAATGCCTCAATGCCAACCCTTTTTCCCTCATTGATAATATCAAGACCGATCCTGGCAAATATCCTGTTTTCATCAATCAGTGGAGAAATATCTCCGATCGTTCCGAGAGCAACGAGGTCC
>Ga0209121_10005227_pt1 | contig 11833 bp, 10 predicted proteins | sample Cruoilmetagenom3_FD_187292 | JGI IMG/M metagenome (GOLD analysis project Ga0209121, IMG submission 187292) | Oil polluted marine microbial communities from Coal Oil Point, Santa Barbara, California, USA - Sample 3 (SPAdes) (version 2) | ecosystem: Environmental > Aquatic > Marine > Oil seeps ...
TTTCTAAGAAGCTTTTTATCACTTCTGCTTCCACAGGTCCCCATACTTTGTAAACTTCTGTAAGACGGAAATTCTTTTCGTCATTTTTCTTATTAATTTTATCAGAGAAGCTAAACATCATTTTTTTGCTTGAAGAAATCATCTATGATTTTTCTATGGTCAAAGGCCAAAGGGAAATTAATTTCATCTCTTGTGAACACACCGATTTTTTTGGCATCATCCTGGGCAACAGGCTGTCCTTTAGCTGTAGCAATAAAAACAGTTGAAATTGTATGTTGACGTGGATCACGTTTTGGGTCGGAATATGTATGCATTTGTCTTTTTATATGAATGTCAAGGGATGTTTCTTCCTTAGCCTCCCGGACAGCCGCTTTCTCCAATGATTCCTCATAATCAACGAATCCCCCTGGTATGGCCCACCCATAAGGAAGATTTTTACGTTCGATAAGGACAATTCCTTGTTTTCCATCCTTTCTTTTTACTTCAATGATAATATCTACTGTAGGCACGGGATTACGGTATTTTTTCATTTTATTTTTCTCTTTGACTGTTTTAATCTTTAAGGTTTATTGTAAATAAAACTTGGGCAGTGTGAATTAATCTTTGTATCTAAATTTTTTTTCCAATTCGTTCAATTTATCGACTATACCCCCATATTCCAGCTCACTGTAAGGAAGCATGGCTGGGCCGGAAAATCCCTGCCGTCTTATTTCTATTGCTTTCTCAGATATCCTGGTTCTTACGCATTCCCAGAAAGGATGATCAAATACATCGGCAGGTTCCGTAAGCTTTCCGTCTTTTACACAAAAAGCAGCGCCAGTCACCACCGGAGGGCCATCGAAATAAGAAATTGTTGTATTCAACTTGCAGGGCATGAGAGGACCAACATGACTTCCTCTCATAAATCCGGCAACAAGATGACCAATCTCAAAAGGCGAAAGGATTTCTCCAGTTGCAGGGAATTCTCCCTGAACGCGGACTAAAGCTACCGGATCGTCTTTTCCCGTATATTTGCCCGCAATGTTATGCAGACGAGTGGTTGAGATGGAAGCAGCCTGATTTCCTGTTTTTCGGGAATAAATACTTTCTATGACGTATCTTTCATTATCCCTTAGGAGTGCGGCAATATCATAGATTTCTTCTGGAGCATTAAGGTCGATAATTTTATCTTTTCCGGTATGTGCCACATCTATGATTCGGAATGAAAAACCAGGGCTCATTTTCGGACTAAGCATGAGACCGGGACAGTACATCGGGTCGGTAAATGCTAGGTAAAAAGGTAAATTGTAGGCTCCTGGGTCGGTCTTATCCGCAGCAAAAAGGATAAAAGGTTCGTTTGGACGTTCTTCGAATTCTATTTCTGCTACTGCAGGGCCCATTCCTTTTATGTTTCCGCTGAACGCATCTTTCAAAAGGTCCTGACCTGCACCATAAAGTCCTTGTTTCTTAGCTACAGATGTTCCTGATAAAAAAGTTTCCCAGGCAAGTTTATGAATTTTTTCATCCAAAACGCCTCTTTCGTGTGTGCATAGAATAGCTATATCGTCTCCTGTATGTCCGATATAAAAGTCAGTTATGATATTATTGCCGTTTTCCTTAACGAAGTTTTTGACCTCATTTAAGAGAGCCTTGCTGGGTACGATATGACCTCCGATACTTCCTACATCTGCCTTTAAAACACTTAATGTAATTTTCATTGTTCTCTCCTTTATGAATTAAAATTTTATTATTACTGATGTGACAATTCTAATTTTTTTAATACCATGATGTCAACTGTTGTTATAAAGAATAAAGGCAGCATCATACCTGATGGCATTATGTCCAATTTTTAGCACATCTGATAATTAAAAAGGACAAAAAAAAGTTTTTAAAAACTTCTTGAACCTGTTATAATTTGGCATGAAGATTGCTTATATTATAATTGACAAAATGAAAAAATTTGCATTTATCTTTTTTCTGATTGTCCTTTTTGTGGGTTGTACAACTATTGATAAACATTATACAGGGAAAAGAATAAGAGTTGAGCCGGAGTCTTCCTATTATTATGAGCCTATTTGTTTCTACACTCCTAATTACGGGATGGGATTTGGATGGTGGAATCCGTTCTTGTATTACAGCCTTTATAATTATTATTGGTATTACCCCTATTATTATGGAGGCTATTACTATTATGACTATCGGCAGGGAAGAACTGTAATTACAAAAAGACAGCTTCAGAAAGGCACCAAAACGACAAGCCCTCATAGTAGAGTTAGAAAAAGCCCAGCGAAGGTTAGCAACAGGGGGAGAATAAATTCAGGGTCTACACGATCAAGAAGTTCATCCTCTCATACACGCACAAGTAGCAAAATAAGAAAAAATAAATAATTAGTTTATTGATGGGTTTAAAAATTTCTTATAGGCTTTAATTCGTTTTCAACAAAGAATATAATCAAATTTAAGGAATATATATTTACATTGATGTTAATTTATCAGGCCAGGCAAATAGTACAAAGGGGCATTAAGGCAAAGGCAATAATATTCTGTCTTTTTCTTAAAATCATCGAAGAACTCTTTTCTCAACGGTTTAACAGGTTTTGGTTGAAACCTAAGAGGATTGATATATTTTCCATGGTGCTTAATTCGATAATCAAGGTGAGGGCCTGTAGATTCTCCAGAAGAACCAACATAGGCGATTACCTGGCCTTCTTCGACCCGGCTGCCTTTTCTTATTCCTTTTGTGTATCCCTTTAAATGCAAATAAAGGGTTTCATAAGCATTTTTGTGCCGAATTTTTATCATCCGTCCCGCTGCTCCATTTGATCCAGTGAAAGTAATTGTTCCATCTGCAGTAGCATGAACAGGAGTTCCGATGGGAGCTGCATAATCGATTCCATAATGAGGACGATAGATTTTACGGATAGGGTGCAGTCGATGAAAGCTAAAAGCGGAGGTAATCCTTGCAGATTTAATCGGTGATTTGAGGAATTGTTTTCTTAAGGAATTTCCTTTCAAATCAAAATAATCCCATTCTTTTGTGTCAGGATAAGTATAGCGGAATGCATGAAAAGTCTTTCCTTGATTTTTGAATTCGGCAGCGAGAATATTCCCGTAACCTACAAATTTTTTTCGAAGATATTTTTTTTCGAAAATGATTTTAAAAAAATCACCCTTGCGAATATCAGCATAAAAGTCAATGTCCCAGCCAAAAAGGTCTGCAAGTGAAATGGCTAAAATATCTTTCTCATCTTCTTTTGCCAGGGCAGAAACGAGATTATCTTCTATAACACCCCATATTAATTTTGCTCTGGTTTCGAATGGAAATTTTCTTATTTCTCCATCGAAACTTCCGTTTTTGTTTTTGATATAAAGATAATTTTCCTTATCGATGTCGTATTCTACTGAATTGACTTTTCCCTCCTTGTCTACATAAATTCTTAATTTATTTCCTGCCTTGATATTTGCAATGTCATAGACAGGAATTACGTCTTCTCTCATTTTGTGAATTTCATCTGGGGAAAGGCTATATAGCGAAAGAATATCAGATATCGTTTCTCCTTTTTTGATTACTTCTTTATTTTCTTTCAGTCGTAGTGTAGAGCTTGGATTTTCTTTCTGAAGAAAATCTTCTTTATTTTCAGTTAAAGGTTTTTCTTTGGGAAGGAAACATAGAAGAAAAAATATGCAGAGAGAAAAAGAAAGAATTAAGATAAGATGACTCTTCTTTAGCTTTTTTCTCCTTTTTTTCTCTATTCTTATTATAACTTTCATCTTGAAAGGAAGTTTTTTAAATAGGGAAAATATAGTATCTTGTGTAGTTAGTCAAATTTTTTTATTCATCTGCTTTTCTTTTTTTTGTTTTTTCCCTTTTTTCTCTTTATTTCTTTTTTTATCGCCTTATGAAGCACTAGGAAATAATAACCTGTTAGGCAGATAAAAATTATAATGAATCTGGATATATTTCCCAGAAATAAGGAGTATATTCCATAGACTACAATTCCAAGTAATAGAAAAAGATGGAAAAAAGAAAATATCCAATCGAACATAGTTTAGGGGTTCTAATGAGAAAATTTTTGCAGATTTATTTTTAGAAGATTAATCTTCTTCTATACGGCCGATTGAAGTGATTTTAATGGTTTCTCTTGGAACATCCCTATGACCATGACTTGTCATCGTCTTCACGTTAGCAATAACATCTACAATTTCTATCCCATTAATCACTTTGCCAAAAACACAATATCCAAAACCTTCAGGAGTGTTATCTCTATGGTCAAGGGATGGATTGTCTTTATGATTTATAAAAAATTGGCATGTGGCACTATCTATAACGTTTGTCCTGGCCATGGCAATAGTTCCTCTTTCATTTTTCAATCCATTTTCTGCTTCATTTTTTATTGGAGATTTTGTAGGTATCTTATGAAAATCGGGAGTATATCCTCCTCCCTGTATCATAAAGTCTTTGATGACTCTATGGAAAATAGTTCCATCATAAGATTTTTCATCTACATAAGAAAGAAAGTTATTGACAGTAATCGGGGCTTTATCAATAAAGAGTTCAATTGTGATGTCCCCTTCAGTCGTATTCATGATGACTTTAGGATTTGTTCCCTTTGCGATGGGTATTTGGGGGAGAGTGAGGAGAAATCCCAGAATTGAGATTAATATGAGTATCTTTTTTGACATTAATACCTCCTTTTGTAGCAGTTTCAGAATTTTAATACAGCAAAGATATCAGAATATAGTCAGTAAATCAATAAAAGACATATTTGAAGTTCCCCCAATTTTTTATTCTCTTTTTCCATTCTTCTCTCTTAGATTAGGTAAATTGATTCGAAAACACGCAGAATTTGACTCTATTTTTAGTCGATGGTATAAGATAAAAAATTTGTTTTTATATAAACTTGAGATAACCATGGAGATTAACATGAGAAAAGTAAGATATATAAAGATGTTAGCATTCTTTTTAGTACTGATATTTTTAGCATCAAATGTTTCAGCCCAGGGTCATTTTGAATTTGGATTTCATTATTCAACATGGAGCATAAACATTTTTAAGTCCTTGATTGAAGAAGAATTATCCGATGCTCTTGGAACCGATGTGAAAGATGGGTTCGTCAGTGATATTCAGGAAGAACACCCCTTTCTTTACGATCGGAGTTATAATCAAGAAGTAAATTTCGATTCTAACGGCAATAATTATGGATTTGAATTAAGATGGTATCCTGGTGGAGAGAATAGTTCTGTTAGTGTAGGATTGTCTGTTGAAAAAACTTCCATGAAGGTTTCTATTATTGAATTGGCAGGTCGTTTAGAGTTGGAAGATCAATTGACAGAGAAAACTGCAAATTTTCAGGGAAATGCCAGTGGTGAAATTTTATTGAAACCTTTATCTTTCCATTTGAGCTTTAGATGGGATATTATACCTTCTTCAAGAATTCATCCTTACATAACCCTTGGCTTAGGAGCAGCTACTGGTGCTTTTCTTGAAGAAGCAGAGTACAGTTATTCCTATAGGGGTAAATTAACTATCAGTGGAGAGGAATCAGAAGATTTTGAAGGAGGAGAGAAAAAAACTCTTAAAGAGTTAAAAGATGAACTCGAAGCCGAAGAAGAAGATTTTTTCCTGCCTGGTTTAATACCTTTTATTCAGTTGAATTTGGGGTTAAAAGTTAGGATGATAAATAATCTACATTTATTACTCGATGTGGGAGTATGGAATGGGTTTTTAATTCGTGGAGGAATTTCTTACTGTCTTTAGACAGATTTTGATATTGCAAATCAGGATGCTATCAATTTCAGAAAATAGCGATTTTAGTGATTTATTTTTTATTATAAAGGCTATTTAGAAATTCCAATTACTTGACTGAAGTCTGTGCTTTTTGTATGATTAGCGTCCAATTATGTGGGGCTGTAGCTCAGTTGGGAGAGTGCTTGACTGGCAGTCAAGAGGTCGTGGGTTCAAATCCCATCAGCTCCACCATATCTTTTCAAAAAATATTAACAAATAAAGTCGCGATTTTAAGAAAAGATGCTGGCTGTTTTTTAGGGGAATATAAGCAAAAGGGGATATGAAGGAGGGAGTCCTTATCCAGCCAGCACAATAAGAACTTTTAAAATTATAGCATAATAAATAATAAAATAACAAATAAATATGAACAACTTTATTGGCAGTACGTTTCCTTCTGCTTTGATTTCTTGACCATCTGCTGATGCTTTGATAGTTTCAGCAAACCATCCGTGATGAGAACAGAAAAAACAGTTGATATCGGTCAATAAAGATTTTAACTGGCAGAAATCAAAATGACTATTGTAATTTTTTTATTAATTTATTGACTTTGGGATTTTTTCTATTATATAAGTTATACATAACTTATTGAGCATAGATGAAAAATAAACATAAAAGATGTCTATAGCATGCTGTAATCTTAAAAAAGGAGGGATGCATGAGATAGTGAGATAGAAAAATAAATAAAAATTAATTGTATTTTCTTCAAGCGTAGGTAAAAAAGGAGGTAAAATATGAACAAAAAGTTGGTTGTTTTATTTATCGGACTTCTTCTTTTATTATCTTTAGCAGCTCTAAGTCAGACTTCAGAATTAAAGGTCAGGGTGATAGTAGAGCAGGCTAACGTCAGATTAAAACCTGACCTCACAAGTCAGATACTTTCTCAGGTTCCGTTGGGAACTATTCTTAAGGTAGAAAGTAAAATGGGAGAATGGTTTCTTGTAAGTTTACCTGCTGATGAAAAAGGTTTTGTTCTTTCAGGTTATATTCATCAAAGTGTTGTCGAAGGGATAGGTGAAAAAGTTAAGGAAGTCCCAGAAGTCAAGAGAGAGAAGGCTGAGGTTACTCCACAGGTTAAAAAAGAGAAGCCATCAGCCCCTCGAGTGAAACCATCAGTTTATGCTCCTGAAAGAGCAGAAGCAGGAGCAAAATCAGGAATAGGAATTAGAGCGGGATATGCTATGCTTTCTGAGGAAAAATATGGCAGCGGGTTAGAGTACGGGGTAAATTTGTCTTTTGGACTTAGTAAAAACATAGGTATTGAGATTAGTGGTCTCCGGTTTCAGAGTGATGTAGAAGAAGACCCGGAAGCGTTGAGCAAGGGAAAATTATCATCCATACCAGTCCAACTAAGTATCCAGGGTCGATTTCCAATAAACGATCAAATTGTTCCTTATGTGCTCGGAGGAGCTGGCTATTATTTAAATAGCTTTACTATCGATGATGAAATTTCTGCTGACTGGAATTCCTTGGGCGTTGACATAGAAGAAAAGATGGATAGTGCTATAGGATTTCATTTTGGAGCAGGCGTAGATTTTTTCTTTCAAGAGAACATAGCTTTAAATGCTGATTTTAGATATTGTATCGCTAAAACTAAAGGTTCCTGGACTATGACCGAACAGGTTGGTGGCGTAGAGACTAGCGGGGAATTAGAAGACCTTAGTCTGAATTCTATAATGTTCGGAGTAGGATTGAAGTTTTGCTTCTAAATTTTTAAAAGGAGGAATAAACAATGAAAAACAAATTTAATCGATTTGCCTGGATAGGATTGGTCTTAATAGCACTGCTGGCTATTGTTTTACCCAATAAAGCTCAATTGCAGAATAGTTCTGGATTAGACAAAGATCTTCCACCAATGGATGCATATCAAAAAGAAGTTAATCCTAAGATGGAATCCACAGTGTATCGATTGATGAAGGTCTATTTTACTCAGGGTATTGAAGAGGCTAAAGAGTTTGCTCGAAAAAGGTCAATTGATATGGAAGGAGATTTAGTCAGGTTGGTCATAGAAGCTCAGCCACGAGGAAGGTTTGATGAGGCGCAAACATCGGCTTCTTTAGTTAGCCAGCAAATAGAGAGTTTAGGCGGCAAGGTAGAGACAACTTACCAACATTTGATTCAGAGCATAGTTCCGTTATCAATTATTCAGGATTTGGCTGATTTTCCTTCAGTAAAATATGTTAGACTTCCTATTAAGGCTGTTCCTCTCGTTGTAAGCGAAGGAGTTTCTTCTACTGGAGCCGACAAGTGGCAAGAAATAGAGTCTTATCGCACGACAACTCCGGTTAAAGTCTGTATTCTTGATCTTGGTTTTAAAGGGTATGGCTCTTTATTAGGAACCGAGCTTCCTTCTACTGTAGTCACAAGATCATTCAGGGCTGATGGAAATCTTAAGGCTCATGTGCACGGGACAGCCTGTGCAGAGATTGTGCATGATATGGCACCTGATGCCAAGCTATATTTAGTTAATTTTTCAACCTCTGTTGAACATCACAATGCCGTTAACTGGATAATAAATCAGGGAGTAGACGTTATTTCATACTCAATAGCCTGGTTTAACGCAGGAGCAGGGAATGGCACAGGTCCTATCTGTGAAGATGTCAAGAAAGCAACCAATAGTGGCATTAAATGGATATCTGCTGCTGGTAATTATGCACAAGACCATTGGGAAGGAATTTTTAATGACCCTGAACCTGATAGCTGGCATAATTTTTCTGGAACGGATGAAATACAGTCCTTTTATGTGCCTGCCTATACTCCAGTTTCGCTATATCTAAACTGGAATGATTGGGGAACCTGGAATGGGACAAGCTACAGTGGCTCAGATCAAGATTATGATTTATACCTTTATATCTATTGGTCTGGGCATTGGTATCTAGTAGATTACTCAATAAATTGGCAAAGTGGGTCACAACGGCCAGTTGAGTATGTTGGGGGGTGGTATACTACTGCATCCACTTACTGGGGAGCAGTAATTGAGGAATGGTCTACTACAAAAAATTGCAAAATGGAACTTTTTGTTAGTGGTAATTCAGGAGCCATTCAATATAATAAACCTGAGGGGAGCTTGACTATCCCTGCAGATTCAACCCACACTGTAACTGTTGGAGCCGTTGATTGGTCAGATGATTCCTATCATTATTATAGTTCACGAGGACCGACTTCAGATAATAGAGTCAAACCTGATTTCTGCGCGCCAGCAGGAACTTCAGGTCATACTTATGGCTATAGGGGGTTTTACGGCACATCTGCTGCTACTCCTCATGTGGCTGGTGCTTTTGCTTTGTTGAAAGGGAAGACCCCATTTACATTAGATCAGATTCAGACTATTCTTGAAGCACGTGCTAAGGACTTAGGGTCTACTGGGAAAGATAACAAATATGGTATAGGTAGTATAAAACTAAAAAAATAAACAATAATTGTTGAAGTAACGCGGACAGAATTAAAGGAGAAGTTTGGATTAACTATTAAGGATTTTTTCTACTTCCTCCTTATCGACTTCTGCGATGAGAGGAATTCCACTTATTCGTGATGCCTCTTGAGTTAAAGCCGCAATATCATTGCGTGAAATGTAGTTGAGATTGAACTTTCTGCTTCCTGCCATAAACTGCCTGAGTCCCTGGTTCAACCTTTCGAAATAGCTGTAGACTCCCATAGCACCTGTTGGAATATCAGTGAATCTTTCTTTGAATTTCCTTTTTAGTTCAGGAGCAGTGACAAATATTTCTTCAGGAGTACTTCCGAAACGTTCTATATAAACAGGAATCTGTCCTTCTTCGATTCTTTTCCCGATTGTCTTTCCGACCATTGCAGAAGCCAGAGGACTTCTGGCCATACCAACAACCTTGAAATAAGGAGATCCCAGAGCGAGGACTTTGTAAATTTGATCTTCAAAAGTGATTCCGCCAGCAACAGCAACATCAGGAATGTACTCTCCTTTTTCATCAAGTTTTTTGAGAAATCTATAAAGCATAGACCATATTTCGACGCTCGGAATACCCCATTCATTCATCATTCTCCAGGGGCTCATTCCTGTTCCGCCTCCCGCTCCATCGACAGTCAGCAGATCAAGTTTGGCTTTTGATGCGAATTTTACTGCACGTGCTAAGTCAACGGGTCTATAAGCTCCTGTTTTCAAGAAGACATATTTTGCACCAGCATGTCTTAATTCTTCCACTCTTTTTATGAAACTCTCTTCGTTGACCATGCCCATTCTGGAATGTCTTTCAAACTCTTTAAAGCTACCTTTTTCGAATGCGCGAATTATGTTGGGATCTTCAGGATCAGGAAGAACGATATACCCTCTTTGCTTCAATGTTTGAGCTTTTTCAAGTGTCTTTAATTTAACTTCCCCACCTATATCTTTTGCTCCTTGACCCCATTTTATTTCTACCGCTTCTACTCCTAACTTCTGAATAGCATACTCTTGAACACCAAGCCTCGTATCTTCTATATTTGCCTGAACGACGACTGTTCCATATCCATCATGCTGCCAGTTTTTAAAAAGCCTAATACGATTCTCCATGTCAGGAGAACGAATGATTTTTCCGTTCTTAATCTCAGAATCTTCATCCATTCCACAAACATTTTCACCGACAGTGAGGATTGTTCCGGAAAGAGCAGCTCCTATGGCTAATCCTTCCCAATTCTGTTTGGCAACATTTGTAGAGCCCATTCCAGAGATTATGAAAGGAACTTTTAATTTAATCCCTTTATCATGGCCAATTCGTGTTTCAATACTGACTTTAGGAAATGTAGCCTTGTCGCTATCTGCTTCTACACCGTGGGCTCCGGCAGCAGTGCCCATTATGTTGAAGTGAGATAAATCCACTGGATAATCTTTTTCAGAAGCTGAAGTAATTATACCAAAGGGTTGTGGATAAATGACTTCTTGAGCCCTATATGCCGATTTCCCAATTTCGCACATTCCGATACAGCCGTCCACACATGTGACACACATCCCACTGGAAGGGCTGATAGACCCTTCAGTTCTGTTCTTTGTTAGAGTGGCGGCACTACGATTGAGTTTAGTATAGCTCATTATGACAACCTCCTTATTTACTCATTTATTTATATTATGAAGTAAGCTTAACATTTTTCTATTTTTACTTTATATCCTGAGGCTTTTCATTGCTGTCTTGTTTTTTGGGCTTTTCTCTCACACATGTACCACAGCGTCCTGCATCATACATCCAGCACTGAAGTTCATCGTAATAATCAAGGCAGGTCGGATCCATAGTCAGGCAGGCATTGCAGACTGCGGTGTCAGGCTCTGGTCCCTGGCATCTTAACTGACAGACAGGGCAGATATACATACAGGCACCGCATAGGCGACATACGTCAGATTTGATATCAAAAGGCGTTGATATTTTTCTTTTATACCCTCGGTTTTGAAAACCAATAGCCTTTCCATCCATCTGCTCAGCACACATACGCACACAGAGGCCACAGAGTATACATTCTTCGTTTCGGATTTTAAATCTGACTTTTGTAACACCGAATTTTGAAGCAAGATCCTGGATAGTCTTTGAGTTTGGAGCTATCGAGAGCATGAGCTCAATCATCATCCTGCGAGCCTCAATGACTCTTTTTGTACCTGTTCTCACGACTAAGCCCTCTTCTGCTGGGTATGTGCAGGAGGAGACGAGCTTGGCTCTCTCTCCTTCACCTATTTCCACAAGACAGAGGCGGCAGCCTCCGTAGACACTCAAACCAGGATTGTAGCAGAGAGTGGGTATTTCAAGCCCATAAAATTTGGCCGTTTCAAGAATTGTCCATCCTTCTTCTGCCCTGACATCTAAGTTGTTTAATTTCATATTAATCATTTTTACCTTCCTATTGCTTTTTTACCCTCTTCAGTTTCTAATTCACATCTCAAGCAGCGTCTCGCTTCCTTAACAGCCATCTCCTCGGTTAGAGTCAGTTCAACTTCCTTGAAGTTCTTCTGCCTTTGCTTCACAGATAGTTTTTGTAATTCGGGCCTTTTTGCTTCCTCGATTTCCTCTTCACTCAGCTCGACAGGCTCAACATATAAAGATGGCCTGGTTAGTTTGTATTCTTTTGTTAAAC
>Ga0209121_10005228_pt1 | contig 11832 bp, 9 predicted proteins | sample Cruoilmetagenom3_FD_187292 | JGI IMG/M metagenome (GOLD analysis project Ga0209121, IMG submission 187292) | Oil polluted marine microbial communities from Coal Oil Point, Santa Barbara, California, USA - Sample 3 (SPAdes) (version 2) | ecosystem: Environmental > Aquatic > Marine > Oil seeps ...
TAAAAGGTACGCCGGGGATAACAGGCTTATCTCCCCCAAGAGTTCACATCGACGGGGGGGTTTGGCACCTCGATGTCGGCTCATCGCATCCTGGGGCTGGATAAGGTCCCAAGGGTTTGGCTGTTCGCCAATTAAAGCGGTACGTGAGCTGGGTTCAGAACGTCGTGAGACAGTTCGGTCCCTATCTGTTGTGGGCGGAGGATATTTGAGAGGAGCTGTCCCTAGTACGAGAGGACCGGGATGGACGAACCTATAGTGTACCAGTTGTCGCGCCAGTGGCATCGCTGGGTAGCCACGTTCGGAAGGGATAACCACTGAAAGCATCTAAGCGGGAAGCCCACCTCAAGATAAGATATCCCTTTTGATGGAAACATCAAAACTGAAGACCCCTCAGAGACTATGAGGTTGATAGGTCAGGTGTGTAAGCACAGTAATGTGTTGAGCTTACTGATACTAATCGGTCGTGAGGCTTGATCATAATTATTACTTTTATATGTTTAGGCTTGACCAGCATTCATGTATGCGATTATTGCAACTTGAAAGATAGTGGATTTTCGGTGGCTATAGCGAAGAGGGTACACCCGTTCCCATACCGAACACGGAAGTTAAGCTCTTCAGCGCTGATGGTACTGCATGGGTGACTGTGTGGGAGAGTAGGACGCTGCCGAAATTAAAAAACCTCTTCAATTATGAAGAGGTTTTTTTTTTGCAAGAATGGATTAACTGTGGTATATTTTTGGGGATAGAGGTGCAAAGTAAGAAAATTACGAATCGTTTTACTTTAAAATTTTGTATTTTGATTTGATATGAATGAGGAGTCAGATCACCATGTCCGGGCATTCGAAATGGAGTACAATAAAGCGAAAAAAAGGTGCTGCTGACGCAAAGCGGGGAAAGGTATTTTCGAAACTGATAAAAGAAATAACCCTTGCGGCAAGGCTTGGCGGGGGCGACCCTGATGCTAATTCGAGACTAAGACAGGCGATAGCGACCGCAAAGGCTGAAAATATGCCGAAAGACAATCTGGAAAGAGCCATAAGCAAGGGTACGGGCGGCCTGGAAGATGATTCGTGTTTGGAAGAAATAACGTATGAGGGGTATGGCCCTGGTGGAGTTGCGGTGTTGGTGGAGGTGATGACCGATAACAAGAAGAGAACCGTGGCGGAAATAAGGCATATATTTTCGAAATATGGTGGAAATCTTGCGGAAAACGGATGTGTTTCCTGGATGTTTGAAAAGAAGGGCAGCTTCGTATTTGAAAAGGATGAGACAGATGAGGATTTCCTGATGGAACTGGTACTCGAAGCAGGTGGTGAAGACATAGCAGAAGAAGAAAAAGAGTACGAGGTCATTACCGATCCAGCCTCTTTTGAGAGCGTGAAGAAGGCTATTGATGATGCAAAACTCAAGTATGTTCTTGCGCAGATAAGTATGTTTCCTCAGAATACCGTGAAATTGAATGACGAAAAAAAAGCGGAACAGATGATTAAACTTTTGGAAAAAATGGAAGATTGTGATGATGTTCAGGACGTTTATGCTAATTTTGACATCTCGAATGAAATAATGGAAAAATTGAGCCAGTAAGAGAGGATTCTCAGGGAAGTGAGAATTTTGGGAATAGATCCGGGTATCAATATTACGGGATATGGGGTGATTCAAAAAGGTTACGACAGAACTATAGATGTTGTGCATGGTGAGATAAGACGGACAAAAAGTGAACCTTTATCTAAATGTTTGGCAAAAATATATGATGATTTAATAGAGATTGCTGAAGACTTTGCGCCTGATGCTATGGCATTGGAAGATATTTTCTATGGTAAAAATGTTAATAGTCTTATAAAGCAGGCGCAGGTAAAAGGAGTGGTAATGCTGGCAAGTTGTCATAGCAATATCCCGATCTACGAGTACACCCCTCTTGAGGTAAAAAAAGCAGTTGTTGGTTACGGCAGAGCTGAAAAGAGCCAGGTTCAGCAGATGGTAAAAACCATATTAAACCTGTCGGAGTTGCCGCCGGTGGATGCTTCGGATGCTTTGGCCGTTGCTATTTGCCATTCAAATTTTTTAAAGATTGTATCCACCTGAATGAATGATCGCTAGAATAAACGGAATATTAATATACAAATCCATTGACTGCGTAATAATTGATATTAATGGAATAGGATGCCGTGTATTTGTTCCTTTATCTACCTTTTATGTCCTTCCCGATACCGGCCAACCGGTTATCTTAAGTACCTATACATATTTGAGAAAGGATTCAATCAGCCTTTTTGGGTTTTATACCGCTGAGGAGAAGGAGGTTTTCCAGTTGATGCTTCTCGTGTCAGGTATAGGACCGAAGCTTGCGATGAACATTCTTTCAGGGATTTCCGCAAAAGAGCTGGTTGAGGCTGTTTCCACCGGAAACCTGAGCAGCCTTGTAAACATACCTGGTGTCGGGAAGAAGACGGCTGAAAGAATGATACTTGAGCTTAAGGATAAAATCATAAAACTTAAATCGGAAGAGGCGATATCTGCCGTAAGTGACAGGAAAACATCGGAAGAACTGATGAGAGAGGATGCCCTGTCGGCTTTGATTAATCTTGGTTACAAAAGAAATGCCGTCAGCAGCACACTGGATAGTGTGATGGACGAGTCCTCGGAAGAATCAGCCCTGGAAGTTGTCTTGAAAAAGGTTTTAAAGATTTTATCTCATTGACGTACAATTACTCAATAACTCATATTTTCTTGTCATTTTTCGGGAAATAGTATGGTTATGGAAAACTCTGTGGTAACTCCGGCAAGACTTGAAGGTGAAAATGGCTATGAGCGATCACTACGCCCAAAGACCCTTGCTGATTATGTGGGGCAGGAGAAGATAAAGGAAAACCTTTCCATTTTTATCGAGGCTGCAAAAAGAAGAGGTGATGCCCTTGATCATGTGTTGCTTTATGGGCCTCCCGGTCTGGGAAAAACTACCCTTGCTTACATTATGGCCAGAGAGATGGAGGTCAATATCAAGATTACAGCAGGCCCCGTTATAGAACGTCCTGGAGACCTGGCTGCAATTTTAACTAATCTTCACGAGCACGATATTCTGTTTATAGATGAGATTCACAGGCTTTCTCATGTTGTGGAGGAGATTTTGTATCCGGCAATGGAGGATTACCATATTGATATCCTCATCGGCCAGGGACCGTCGGCGCGTTCAATGAGATTGGAGATTCCTGAATTTACGTTGATGGGCGCAACTACCAGAGCCGGGCTGCTCACATCACCACTGCGTGATCGCTTCGGTATTAGTTTCAGGCTGGAGTTTTATTCCCCGGCAGAACTTGCAATTATTATTAAGAGGTCGGCAGAGATATTATCGGTAAGACTTGAAAGTGAAGGGGCATATGAGATAGCCGGTCGGTCTCGCGGCACTCCACGTATAGCCAACCGCCTCCTCAAAAGAGTGCGGGATTTTGCCGAGGTCAAGGCGGATGGCTTAATCAGCAGAAAAGTGGCCGTTGATGCCCTGGAAATGCTTGCGGTTGATCACAGGGGATTTGATCAGATGGACCGGAAAATGTTGTTGACCTTGATCGATAAGTTTAACGGTGGACCGGTGGGAATTGATAACCTCTCATCTGCAATAGGAGAGGAGAGAGATACCATTGAGGATATCTATGAACCGTATCTCATCCAGGAAGGGTATCTCCAGAGGACTATGAGGGGGAGGGTAGCCACCAGGATTGCCTATGAACACTTTGGAAAAAGGTGGGCGGAGTGAAGATTTTACTTCATATTTGCTGTGCCCCCTGCGCAATATACCCCCTTGTGACGTTGAGAGAAAATGGTCATAACGTTATGGGGCTTTTTTATAATCCTAATATTCAACCTTATCTCGAATATAAAAAGCGACTCGATACAGTTAATGAATACGCAGAAGGCGTGAGATTAGAGGTTATCTCTCATGATGAGTATCCCATGGAGGATTTTTTAAGAAGTGTGGTATTCAGAGAAGAGGATAGATGCAGGTATTGTTATTACTCCCGATTAAGATATTCTGCTCATATTGCCGGGAGAGGGCGATTTGATGGATTTACGACTACCCTGCTTTACAGCAAGTTTCAAGATCACGAGATGATCAGAAGTATTGGGGAAAGTCTGGCAAAGAAATATCGAGTCAAGTTCCTGTATAATGATTTTCGTGAAGGCTGGAAAGAAGGGATAAGGATATCCAAGGATATGGGCATGTATCGACAACAGTATTGCGGCTGTATTTATAGTGAAAAGGAACGATTTTATTCTAAGGAGTCTGTAAGGTAAGGGACAGATTTAAAATCTGTCCCCTGATGTGTCCTTGTAACTATTCAGCCACCGATCTACGCGGATTATCACTGATATTTCCCCTTTTATTGTAGCTGCTCACGTAGTCAGGCTGAAGAGCACGCTTGCCGTACTCTAATAGAGAAACAGCCAATTCACCTGAGCAGTAATGTGTCTTTTACAACACATGTAAGAAGAAAAAGAATCGCACCCCGGCTTTTTGGCGGATCGACGATCTTTAACTAAATGTCTTGTATCTACAATAGATTATAGCTAAAATGCGCTGTGGCTGTAATGATGCCTGTGCCTGGTGTAATTATTGCACATTCAATACAGCATACAGAGCGAGACTTTCGTTGCTCTCACCGGATCTGCAGGGGTTTCTATGAATTTCCAGAGGACAGTAAAAAGCGAGATATGGTGTAAGAGTGTGGGGCTGCACTCCGGCAGAAAGGTCAATATGACCATAAAGCCGGCCGAGGTCGATGATGGGATAATTTTTGTTCGTAAGGATTTACCGAAAAATAATGTGATAAAGGCTGAATTGAATAACGTGTGTGATACAATGCTGGCTACTAATCTTGGAACAAATGGGACAAGGGTTTCAACGGTTGAACATCTGCTTTCCGCTTTTAGCGGTATGGGTGTGACCAATGCTGTTGTAGAGATAGATTCGCCTGAAATTCCGATTATGGATGGGAGTGCCCTGCCTTTTGTCAACATGTTGAAGGGTGTTGGGACGGTGGTTCAGGGTGAATGCGAAAGATTTTTGGTGGTAAAGAAGACAATTCCTGTAACTGACGGAGATGGTTGGGCAATGATCAAACCATCTCCGGAATTTAAAATTACTTATAAAATTGATTTTGAGCATCCGGCAATCGGTGAGCAGTCCTATCATATGGATTTTTCTGATGCTGCCTATGAGAAGGATATTTGCCCGGCGCGGACCTTCGGATTTATAAAAGACGTTGAACATCTTCAGGCAAAGGGGTTAGCGCTCGGGGGTTCTTTGGATAGCGCGATTGTCCTGGACGATGAGAAGATTATTAATAAGGGGGAATTGAGGTTTTCCGATGAGTTTGTAAAACATAAGATCCTCGATGCCATTGGAGATCTGTCTTTACTGGGTATGCCGATTATTGGTCATTTTATAGCCTATAAATCGGGACATAAATTGAACAATTTACTTATCAAGAAGCTTTTAGCCGGTGAAGAAAGTTGGACGATAGTAAGTCGTTTTAATGGTGAAGAGGAGACAGATGAGATAATTAATATTCCCACTTTTAGTGTCCTTCCTGTCTGACATTCTCAGACCATCCTTCCTTATGTTTCACTTCCTAAATTGAGCTTGCTTTTTAACATGCAGTTTCTTAGTATTGCTGCCGTTCACAGAGTTCAGAGGTTCACGGTTCATGGTTGGAGATGAACCTGATCCCGGCACAGATAAAAGTCTGTTAAGAGGGGATATACATGCCCAAAAATACTTCTCTTTTTTTTGCGTCTTTCGCTTTTTGCCTTCTGCTCATTTTACCTTTCAGAGCTTATGGCGCTGAGGCAAAGATTACTGATCTGTTGGTGACAAGTACTGCCGAGAATGTGCTGGTTTACTTCAGAGTTGCCGACTGTTTTACGAAGGATATGGAAGATGCCGTATTTACCGGTCTTCCTGTCACTTTTACTTTTTTATTAGAGGTGTATCAGGAACGTAAATACTGGTTGGACAAAAGGGAATCTCGCCTGGAGATAAAACACACCATTAAATACGATAACATAAAGAAAATCTTTTATGTTTCGTTTACCGAGAAGAGAGGAAAACGTGCGACATTCACGGGTCTTAATAATGCAAAGAGAGCCATGTCAGATCTGAACGGTGTGCCTGTTGTGCCTCGCAATCTTCTAAAGGAGGATAAGCAATACTATATAAGGGCGAAGGCGAAGCTGGGACGTGTAAATCTTCCTTTACGGATGAAACGTATTCTATTTGTTTCCATGTGGGATTTTGAGACTGAGTGGCACAGACAGGGGTTTGTGTATTGATGGATATTAAGGAATTGAGAAAGCGTCGCAGGGAGCGAATCATAATCGTTGCGATTATATTTTTCGTGATTGCTCTTACTTTTGCCGAAAGTCATCTGTTCCGTATAGAAACCTTTCCTCCTGTTTCAAATGATATACTGATTTATGGTCTTATCAACATAAATATCATCCTGTTGCTTTTTCTTATCTTCCTGATTGTAAGGAATGTTGTCAAACTGGTGTTTGAGAGAAGACGAGGTGTTCTCGGCTCGAAGCTCCGGACCAAGCTTGTGGCGGCATTTGTGAGTCTCTCCCTGATTCCTTCCGTTGTTCTCTTCCTGGTTGCAATCAACTTTCTTTCTTACAGCGTGGATAACTGGTTTAATCTTAAGATAGGAGGCGCTCTTAATCAGTCTCTTGAAGTTGCGCAGATCTATTATCAGCAGTCGGCTGACAGTGCAAAATATTGCGCAAGGCAGATTAGTTCCGATATCACAAAGAATAGATTGTATGAAAAGAAAAAGTTGACTTATCTTCAGACACTGATTGAGCAAAGACAGAAGGACTTCAACCTGGGATTCATAGAGGTATCTTTCGACAATCAAAATGAGAGATTACTTGCCAGGAATCCGGATAATCCGGATGTGGCATCAATAAAACTTTCCCCTAAAACACTGGAGGATATCTTTATGGGGAAAAATGTCGTCACAGTGCAATCGACAGGGATGGGGGATTTCATAAGCGGCATGTCGCCGGTATATTCCAATCACAGCCCGAGGGAGGTTATCGGGGTGGTCGTTGCCGGTTTTATTATACCCAAGGGTCTTGTTGATAGAATGGCTGTTATTTCAGAGACCTCTGAGGAATACAAGCAATTCAAACTTCTTAAGACCCCGATAAAATGGAGTTATATCATTACACTTTCCATTGTAACACTCCTTATCATCTTTTCCGCCACCTGGTTCGGCCTTTTTATGGCCAGGGGGATTACTGAACCCATCCAGGATCTGGCGGAGGCAACCGGTGAAATAGCAAAGGGGAATCTTGACCATCATATAGATGTTGTGGCGGACGATGAGATAGGAGTTCTTGTCGATTCCTTCAATAAGATGACAAAGGACATGAAAAAGGTCAATGAAGGTCTGGGACAGGCAAATATGGACCTTGAACAGCGCAGGAAGTACATGGAGGTGGTTCTCTCCAACGTTTTGGCTGGAGTTGTATCTGTTGATCGTGATGGTGTAATCACCACCATAAACAGTGCTGCTAAAAAGATGCTGGATATAAAGACCGGTAAAGTTCTGAACAGAAAATATGAGGAAGTTTTGAAACCTGAACATCTGACCCTTGTAAATGATTTTTTGAAAGAGATGAAGGGAAGCAGCGGTGGTTTTGTGGAAAGGCAGGCGCAATTGATACTGAAAGACAGAGTCCTGACGGTGCAGGCCGCGTTGACCATTTTGAAAGATGATGATGGCAATAACATAGGAATGGTGGTGGTTTTTGAAGATCTTACGCAGTTGAAGAGGGCGGAGAGGACAGCGGCGTGGCGTGAGGTTGCAAAAAGAATGGCACATGAGATAAAAAATCCGCTAACGCCTGTTCAGCTTTCAGCCCAGAGGCTGCAGAGGAAGTATGGCGATAAACTTGGTGGTGATGGCTCAGTGTTCAGGGAGTGTACCGGCACTATAATTGGCCAGGTGGATGTTCTCAAGAATCTGGTCAATGAATTTTCACGTTTTGCCAGGCTGCCTGTTACCAATCCCTCCTTAAATGATCTGAATGAGATTATAGCGGATTCAATAGCGCTCTTTCAGGATGCCCACAAAAAAGACATATCATTTGATTTCAAGAAGGGTTCCGATATACCCAGATTGAATCTTGATGCACAGCAGATAAAAAGGGTTATGGTCAATCTTCTGGATAATGCGGTTGCGGCGGGTAATAAGAATGGAAGGGTTGAAATCAAAACCTCATACGACAGAATGTATCATAAGGTTAAGGTGGAGGTGATTGATGATGGTCATGGCATACCTCCGCATGATAAGATGAAGTTGTTTGAGCCCTATTTCTCCACAAAAAAGTCGGGGACCGGTCTCGGTCTGGTCATAGTAAATTCGATTATATCCGATCATCATGGCTCTGTCGGCGTGAGGGACAATATCCCCCGAGGGACAGTGGTTACCTTTGAGTTGCCGATTGTATAGGTATTGTAGTAACCGTTCACGGTTCAGAGGTTCACCTCCAACTCTGAACTCTGAACTCTGAACTCTGAACTTGTGAACCTGGGTAGTTATAAATTATGTATAAGACAATACTTGTCGTGGATGATGAAGAGAGCATCTGTCAGTCCCTCAAGGGGATTCTTGTTGATGAGGGATATGAGGCGCTTACGGCGGGGAGTGGAGAAGAAGCCCTCAAGATCATAGATGAGGAGCTTCCCGACCTTGTGCTTCTTGATATCTGGCTGCCTGGGATTGACGGGATCGAAACACTCAAGGAGATTAAATCAAAATGGCCACAGATACAGGTGATCATGATATCGGGCCATGGGACAATAGAGACCGCCGTAAAGACAACGAAATTGGGCGCGTTTGATTTTATTGAAAAACCCCTCTCTCTCGACAGTGTTGTTCTGATTGTGAACCATGCATTGGATCTGGTTCGTCTGGAAGATGAGAACAGGTTGTTAAGGCAAAAATTTGCGCAGGATTATGAGCTTACCGGCGATAGTGAACTCATTGCCGAATTGAAAGAATTGATTGGAATTGTCGCCCCGACCAATGCATGGATATTGATAATGGGAGAGAACGGCACCGGCAAGGAACTTGTTGCCCGGTCAATACACAGGCAGAGCAAGAGGTCGCAAAAACATTTTGTTGAGGTGAATTGTGCCGCTATACCGGAAGAGTTGATAGAGAGCGAGCTTTTTGGTCATGAAAAAGGGGCGTTTACCGGAGCGACAGAGAAGAGGAGGGGAAAGTTTGAACTGGCAAATGAAGGGACTATCTTTCTGGACGAGGTGGCGGATATGAGCCTGAAGGCTCAGGCAAAGATTCTCAGGATACTTCAGGAAAAGAGGTTTGAGAGGGTTGGAGGCACAAAAATAATTGGAACTGATGTTCGGGTGCTGGCTGCAACCAACAAGGATCTGGAGCGTGAGATGGGAGAGGGGAAATTCAGGGAAGACCTCTACTACAGGTTGAATGTAATTCCTCTGAAAATACCTCCTTTAAGGGACAGAAAAGAGGATATTCCCCTTCTGTCAGATCATTTTTTGAGAGAATTTTCTGCCAAAGAGGTAAATGTCAGGAAAACTATCACCGATGATGCAATGGCGATATTGATTGATCACGACTGGCCTGGAAATGTCAGAGAACTCAAGAATATAGTAGAACGTCTGGCCATAATGACCTTGTCGGACAGTATTACCGACGATGACATACCTCTTTTATTAAGAGAAAAGCAGAGGCTTAAAATAGATGATTCTTTCTTATCTCTGGATTCCCTGAAGATGGCGAAGATGGAATTTGAAAAGAGGTTCATTGCCGAAAAACTCAGTAAAAACAATGGAAACATTTCAAGGACGGCGGAACTGATCGGTTTGGAGAGAAGCAATCTTCACAGAAAAATCAAAAGCTATCGTTTGGAATAGATTAGGTTATTTAGGCTGAAGGCTGCTGGTCCCTTAATTGTAAAGTTAGCTTCGCTGATCCTTCGGATTCTTGCAAGAATGGCTTCGGCGTGAGTTCAGTCGAACGGCAAGAAAAAATTTCTTTGTTCTCATGCTCTGTCTGGGAATGAGGGGTAAATAAGCTTGATAAACGGGGTGTCATGGCACTCCCGATATTACTGTCGAGAGATTGCCCCCACCACCCCCGAGTCCAAAAAGGAGTTATTTGCTTATTTATGGACGTCCCTCTACTCCCAATGCCGACAAGGGCTATAATGACAGTTGCGATGACCAAAATAACAGATAGACGATTTGTGGATTTTGAGTGGTTGTTTATTGAATCTTCGAGATATTCAACAACACTATTTAATGCTTTCATTTTGTACATTTCAATAGTGCCCGTAACAACAGGATTGCTTCCGATCTGCTTTATTGTCTTTTCCGTTCTTCTCTACGGATGGTTGTTGTTTCGCTCATTTTATTGTCCTTTTATTTGAATGCTAACGACCGAACTCACCTGCCGCCGCCAACATTGCGGAACACTGAACCTTGAAAAACCACCTGCTTTGATGCGGGGCAGGGCATTTTAAAAACCGCCGAGCTGTTGGCGGTCAGCTGAAGTGACTGGTTGGGCGAACCTGCTGATATTATTATGTATCAATGCCAACAACATGGGTCAAACGTAGACTTGACCCCTTGACCCCTTTGGTTCCCCAGGCGTAGGAGCCAATGATTGCGGCGTATTTCAGCTTGGGACGTAACGCGTTGGCCAACTGCGTGGCGGAAGCGACGCTGGGATGAGGGCCGCCAAATAGAGTCGGCGTGCCGATGATAACGGTTGCTGCATCAACGAGCGCCATGGCGAGTTTTCCTATGTCGGTGGTCGACAATTCGAACGTCTGAACCTTGATGCCCAGCTCTGCCAATGCACCAACGAGATAATCCACCATACCTTCGGTACTTCCGTGCATTGAGATGTAGGGGATGACGACGAGATTCGACACGCGATCTGACACCCAGTCTTTGTACGCATCTAGAATGCGTGCGGGTTTGTCGTGGAGTGGACCATGGCTTGGAGCGATCAGGTCAAACTCAATATCTGCGATCTTTGTCAAATTATTCTGAATTACCTTGCGAAACGGCATCATTATCTCGGCGTAGTACCGCTTTGCGGCCTCGTACACATATGGGTCATCACCAGCGTAGAGCTCGGAAGTAGCCAGATGCGTTCCAAAGAAATCACAGGTGAACAGAATCTTGTCCTCTGGGAGGTGCGTCACCATGGTCTCAGGCCAATGGACCCACGGTGTGTGAATGAACCGCAGAGTCTTGTTTCCGAGCGTAATGGTCTCGCTATCTTCAACGGTTTGGATTCTTTCCGGGGGAACATTGAGATGATCGACAAGCATCCCTTGGGCCTTTGGTGTGCACACGAGCTTGGCACGGGGGTACTTCCGCAGTACGGTTGGAATTGCGCCCGAATGGTCTTGCTCGGCGTGGTGAGAGACGACGTAGTCGATTGTCTCCACATCGCTCAACTGGTGCATCAGCACACTTTCCATGGTCGGGTCGACTGTGTCTATAAGGGCTGTTTTCTCAGAACCTTTGACGAGGTAGCTGTTGTAACTCGTGCCGTCCGGAAGTGGAATTAGCGAATCGAACAAACGCCGATTCCAGTCAACCGCTCCCATCCATTGGACCCCATCACAGATATTCTTTGGCTTCATTGCTGTCTCCTTTTCTTTTTTCTTACACCAACGCCCCGAAGGGAGGCCATCGCGGCAGTTGAGCAGTGCCCGAAGGGCATCTGTCTCGAACTCCTGGTTCTCCCGTAGCGGAGCGGAGGGGGAATC
>Ga0209121_10005229_pt1 | contig 11831 bp, 12 predicted proteins | sample Cruoilmetagenom3_FD_187292 | JGI IMG/M metagenome (GOLD analysis project Ga0209121, IMG submission 187292) | Oil polluted marine microbial communities from Coal Oil Point, Santa Barbara, California, USA - Sample 3 (SPAdes) (version 2) | ecosystem: Environmental > Aquatic > Marine > Oil seeps ...
AAACATTGGTTGTCAATTGCTGTAAAGCAAGCGAAACCAGTTTGAAACGATTGAATTTGTTTTACCAAGATTGACATTTTCTAAAATTCCAGCAATGGAAGTTTTGGTTGGTTAGTTGGACGTACAGATAAAATGAATTGTCTCAACAGGAAACTGGAAGTTTCGGCTTCCAGTTTCTATTTAAAAAAATAGCTAAAAAATAGTGCAACTGACCTAGGTCAGTTTACAACCTAAATGTCTATTGTACCTTAGCTGTATAATTAATGATCGAGCGTTCTTTGATAACATAAAAGTATAGATTTTTAGTGTAGCAATACATTAATAATCTTGAGAGTGTGAAAACTATTTTTTCGATTTTGTGTTCTGTATTTATTTAGCAATATTTAAATGCAATTCTACTAGTCTTAAAACAGATTTAACGCTTTCAAGTAAACCGAGACATTTCGGTGTCTCGGTTTACTTATATAATACTTAAAAGATTGATCTGTATTTGCTGTAAAGCGAACGCAGTCATTATGAAGAGATTGACATTATTTCACCAAGATTGATTTATTGTGATGGTCTAGAAATAGATTGTTGAAAATGAGTTGCTCAGCGGTGTAAATGGAATTAGTCCCTTCATAGAAAACGGGAGGCCTTGGCTTCCCGTTTTTGTTTTATACCAATTCTAGAAGCATCAAACTTAAAAAAATGAATAAACTACTTCTTAGTATTTGCCTCTTATTTGCAATGATGGTAAATGCACAAAATCTTTCTGAACTTTATGACGAGGTAAGCTCATCTGTTGTTGTTATTAATATTTTAAGTGTAGAGCCAAGAAAAACTGACAATAATTTTACATTAGTCGCTAAAGTTTCACAAGGATCAGGTGTTTTAATTTCCGAAGATGGACTTATCTGGACAGCAGCACATGTATTGCAATCGGCAGAAGTTGTACAAGTAGAATTCTTTGATGGAGAAATATATGAAGCTAACGTCTTATCGTCAAACCCACTAGCAGATGTTGCCTTGATTAAGATTAATGGCAAATTTAAACTAAAGGATAAGAAAGTTGTAAAGATAGGTAACTCAGATACACTTAAAATTGGAGAAGATATTTTCGTATTAGGTGCGCCATTTGGTCTTAAACAATCACTATCTAAAGGTATTTTAAGTGGCAGACATAAGCCTGAAAGCTTAAGTAATGGCTTTGTTAAAATTGAATTTTTGCAGACAGATGCAGCAATTAATCACGGCAACTCTGGAGGTCCAATGTTTAATATGCAAGGGGAAGTGATTGGGATTACCAATAGTATTTACAGTACATCTGGCGGATTTAATGGTATTGGTTTTGCTATTTCATCCAATACTGCTAAAAAGCTATTAATGGACGAGCCCAATATTTGGACAGGGATGAATTCAATATTACTAACAGGAAATGTCGCTAAAGCATTAAATGTTCCTCAAAAATCTGGATTACTTATACTTACATTATCCTCAAAAGGAACAGCTTATAAAATTGGTCTTAGAGGTGGTTCTATTGAAGCAACCATAGATGGTGTAGACCTTTTAATTGGTGGAGATATTATATTGAATTTTGCTGGAATAGATTTTAGCCAACCAAATTTTCAAAATCTAATAAAAAAGAAACTAGAAGCGTATAACAAAAATGATAAAATTCCTTTGACCATATTACGAAATGGAAAAATTGGAGTTGTTGAATTTAAAAAGGATAAAATTTAACTACAAGTACATTTTGAATGCTGAATTCAGATCATTTCTTACTACTTCTAATCTTAGCTCTGCAATAATTCTTCTAACACAATCAATTCATCATCAAAAGCTCTTAAAATCAATAAATAGTTACCATTCTTCAGCGCTTTCAAGTATGTTTCAGCCTGAAACTTATAAGCTCCCAATCCTCTTAGAATTCCATAAAATCCTGTTGACATCGCACCAAGTACTTTGCCATCTACTTCATGCAGAAATAAGGGAGTTAATGAACCAATGATAAACACACTTCCTAATTCTGGAGTTTTAAAAAAACCAAACTCTGCTGTAGTTTCTAATTCTGTTCTCCAATAATCTTTCAGTTCATTTTCATTCTTATCTAATTTCTCATTAGAAAACTTTCCAATAACAGATAATTGAGAGTTGATATTATCTTCTTTTTTTATACGTATCAATGCTTTTTTTAGCTGCTCTAATCGTGCGTATGACCTTATAAAAAAATGTCTTTGTTTAATATTCTGATCTTTCAATTTCATTGTTAATTTTTAAAGAAAACATAGCATAGCACTATACATTTTCATAGTACAAAGATATTTTAGAATATAATTTGAGGTAATGACGCAGGTCATTCCAATAGAGATTCATCTAATTTATCTCTGTTTAAGTAAAAAAATATTTAATAATCTTAAAAATAGAAATTATGAATAGTAATAGTGAAAATATGTTATTTGCTTTATTAACAGGAGCTGAAATTGGTGCTGGGTTGGGTGTTTTATATGCGCCAGATAAAGGCAAAAATACTAGAGGTAAAATTAAACACAGATCAGAAGATATGATGCATGATATTTCTGAACGAGTGACTCATGCAAAAGATGAACTTACAAAAACAGCGAAAGAAAAGAAAAAAGATTTTGAAAAAAAATTAGAAAACACCATTTCTGATATGACTTATAAAGCAGACGATATTATTGCTGGTTTAGAAAGTAAGTTAGAAGAACTGAAAAGTAAAAAGGCACAAGCCGCAAAATAATAGTATGATTTTTGAAGAATTAAAAGAGAGCTTATTTGAAAGTAATTCAGATATTCATTCATATATAGAAAGTAGTGAAGATTATATAAAACTCAAAAGCTTTAAAGTATTTATGAAAGGCATTACTTATATGACTAAAATAATAGTTATTGGTACGTTCTTTTTTATTGCTTTATTAATAGTATCTATGGCTATGTCTTTTGAATTGGGCAAAGTACTAGGAAATACATTTTACGGATTTTTAATTGTAGGTGTATTTCATTTATTTATTGGTATTCTTTGCTATTTTTTAAAAGACAAATTGAATAAACCTTTGTTGAGAAAATTTTCTAAATTTTATTTTGATAAGCTATGATACCTACTAGATATAACTCGTTTGATGAAATAGACAAACAATTAAAAATTTTGAACCTTCAAAGAGAAATAAGCAAAGAAAGTTTAAAGTTGAATTTGATGAGATCTAAAATAAGCATTTATCCTGCAAATATTAAGAATGAATTGCGAGTCTTATTTCAAAGAAAAATACTCTTAGTAATTGCTAAAAGGTTTTTTAAAGACTTTGATGAATCAGAATAATACTATTTTTACGCATAACGGAATTTACCATTATTAAGGGTTAAAAATTAAAAAATTTTAGCCCTTAATAATTTTAAATACAACATGCCAAGAGCATATTTAGCCCTAATTGCTTATCCAAATTCTACGATATCTTCTAAACTCTTTTTATCTTGAATAAGAATTCTTCTACGTGCTCCTATAGTGATTAAACCTTCCTCTTTGAATTCCGTTAACATCCTAATAGCTGTTTCTGTTGCAGTTCCAATAATTCCTGCAAAATCTTCTCTAGATATGCTAATGGAAGAATCTTCTTTATCTGTTAAAATTTCTTTATTATAAAGGTTTAATAATGTTTTTGCTACTTTTTGTCTTACCGTTGCAAATGCCATACTTACCAATTGTTCTTGTATATCTATTAGGTTATTAGAAATCATATCAATAAACTTACTGGAAACGTCTATGTTTCCGTAGAGAAGTTTCATGAAATTTATTTTAGGTATACCATGTACTTGAGCATCTTCTATTACTGTAGCGGTTTCAATATGCGTTCCTTTGTTTGTTACCAATGATAGTTGGCCAATAAAATCTCCAGCTTTAAATAAACCAGTTACAAAATCTTTTCCAGACTCTGTTGTTCTATATGTTTTTATAGTTCCACTTTCAACAAAAAATAAGGTATTGACTGCAGAACCTTCTCTAAAAATAGTCTCCTTCTTTTTATAGTTTTGAACATCAAAATCTTTAGAAAGACTTTCCAAATCCATATAGTTTGATGCTTCTTCTAAAAATTCACTTAAACCTTCAGCATTCTTAGAAAACTCTTTTCTTAAAAAATCATTTTTCTTTAAGCGAGTTTGTATGGCTTCTAATAACTCATATTCTTCAAAAGGCTTCGTCAGGTAATCATCTGCACCCAGATTCATCCCTTTACGCATATCGATTTTCTCAGCTTTGGAAGTGAGGAAGATAAAAGGAATACTTCTGGTACTTCTATTTTTACTCAATGCTTGCAATACGCCATAACCATCAAGCTCTGGCATCATAATGTCGCATATAATAATATCTGGTTTATACTGTTTCGCTTTCTCTACTCCAATTTTACCGTTTTCGGCTGTTTGTACCTGATAATTTTCCAATTCTAATAAATCGGCAGTATTATCTCTTACGATTTCATTATCTTCTATAATTAATACTTTTTTCATTTTTTTTGATTTATAGGTAATTCAACACTAAATGTTGAACCTTCATTTAATTTGCTTTTAAGGCTAACTTTACCATTCATAAGCTCTGTGTATTGTTTTACAATATTTAATCCTAAGCCAGTTCCTTCTATATTGGTTGTATTTTCAGCACGGTAAAAGCGACTGAACATATTTTTTTGATCTTTATCAGGAATGCCAATACCTTGATCTGTAACCTCTAAAAATAGACACGTATTATTACTTGAAACTTGTAAGGTTATGTCTTTATTTTCTGTCGAATATTTAATGGCATTAGATAAGAGGTTTGCTAAAATATGATATAACAATTTTGGGTCTAGATCTGCATTATTTGCAGTATAATTATTGATTAATTTAATAAACTGACCTTTCTTTTTATTAGGTTCAAATTCTTTGATTATAGATTTAGAAAACTCAATAATATCAAGCGATTCTAAATTAGTGACTACTTTGCCTTCTTCAAGTTTACTTAGCGACAGGAAGTCATTAAGAATAGTAACTAAATTTTTTACGCTCGATTTTATTTGACGAATATATTTCTCTCTTTTTTCTTCTTTACCATGTTCATTTTGTTTTCCTAGAAGTATAGCCGAAGAATTAATAGCTGTTAAAGGCGTTCTAAATTCGTGAGATGCCATAGCTATAAATCGAGATTTTAATTCGTTGAGTTCTTGTTCTTTTCGTAACGTATTTCGAATCTCTTGTTCTACCTTTTTTTGCTCAGTAATATTGTTATATACAAATAATGCACGTGTTATTTTTTGATTCTCATCTAATAATGGTGTAGTGTTTACAATGAAAGCAATATTATTGCATTCTATTTCAAAGGAGAGGTGCTGTCCAGTAAGAGTTTTCTGGATGTCATTTTTTAATCTGGATCTACGTTCTTCAGAATAAACTTCAATCTCATCAATTTTAAACCCTTTCAAATCAGACTTTTTTAGACCCATTTTAATCAATCCTTCTCCTTCAGTATATAGAATTTCAAAATTGTTGTCAATTACTGTAATAATCCCTCTAGGGAAATTACGAGCAATTGCAGAAAACATTTCTTGACTTGCTAAAGCCTTATTTTCTGCAATCTTGGTGATTTGTATTTGATCTTGAAAGTTTAAATTACTTTTTACTAATTCTTGTACCGTAGCTTCAAGTTCATGAGTACGCTGCATTACTTTTTTCTCTAATTCAGTAGAGTAATTGAGTAACTTTTGTTCTGCCTTCTTTCGTTCTGAAATATCTGCTACAGCGCCTAATACGCGTATAGCCTTACCTTCTTGATTACGAACAATATGACCTCTATCTTCGATATGAAGATATGATTTGTTATTGCTCTTAAGCCTGTATTCGCTTAACCAATAGTTGCCATTACCTGTAAGTGCCTTATTTACTGTTTTGAGTACTCTTTCTTTATCATCCGGGTGAATATTATGCTCCCACCAGTTTTTTTGCTTTGTTGGCTTAAATAAATCAATGTATTTCTGGTTATACCATCCCTTGTTAGTTTCCGGAATGAAGTCATAAAAACCATCATGAGTTGCCAACATAGCTAAACGGAATCGCTCTTCTTTTTCTTTGATTAACAATTCATTCTGTTTAATATTTGTAACATCACGAATTATACTTAAAAAGTTACCCTCATTGGTTTGAATTATTCGCGATTCAATGTGTCTCAGTTTACCTTCTATTGTAAAGAAGTACTCCACGGTCTGTGCCTCTTTTGTTCTTTCGCAATCGGCAAAACCACGTCTAATTATTTCACAAACCTTCTTGGGAAGAATGGTGTCAATATTTTGACCAATATGATCATCATATGGTGCGGCAAGCTGAAAATTTGCAGGTGCATACACTTCAAGGTAGTTTCCATATTTGTCATAAACCATCATTACGTCTGGTAATGTTCGCAACAAGGCACTGGTTTTGGCTTCCTTCTTTTTTATTGTCTCTTCCATTGCCTTATTTTCAGTTATATCCACACCTGAACTAATAATGCTAAGTAGTTTTCCGTCATCATCAAATAAATTCCCATTTCTCCATTGAATAAGTATTTCTTGTCCATCACTAGTCAAAACAATATTTTCGTAACCATCAGGTGGTTCAATTTTACCCTGCATTATCTGATCAAACATGACAGTCAGTTCTTTTCTATTTCGTTTAGGTATGAAATTATCAAACCAGTTCATCCCTATTATTTTATTACATGAGTAACCCAGAACTTCGCACGCTTTACGATTGGCAAATTCTATGGTATGGTCGTTATTAAGAACCAGAAATATTGAAGACGCCGTATCTAGGTATTGACTTAATGCGCTATTGTCTTTATTTTGTTGTTCTGCCATTTAAAAATGTGGTTTACAATTTGCTCCTATAAGATAGAAAATTATATTTTATCGACCTCTACCTTCCGTAACTTGGGAAGACTAGAAGGGTAATTTTCCTGTATAAACTTTATAAGCTGCTCCCTTATTTCACAGCGCATTTTCCAAATATCTGAAGCGTTTTTTGCGCTGAATGTTGCTCGCAACTTCATACTATGGACATCAGTATTGGTTACTAACAAATTTACATTTTTTTTGTCCCAAAGAGGGTTTTTATTTACAATTGACACTAATTTGGCTCTTAGTTCTGTTACTAGAAAAGTATAATCTACATACAGAAAGACAGTACCAATTATATCTGTAGAATTAAAGGTCCAGTTTACAAATAGTTTATCGTTAAAATAGCTTAAAGGTAATACCAATCTACGCCAATCCCAAATTTTTATAATTACATAGGTCAACGTAATGTCTTCTACCACACCAAACTCGCCTTCAATAACAACTTCATCGTCAATTTTAATAGGTTGTGGAAAGGCTATTTGAAACCCTGTAATCAAATTAGCAATAGATTTTTGTGCTGCCACACCTACTATAATCCCGATAACACCTGCAGATGTTAATATAGTAGTGCCTATTTTTCTAACTTGTGGAATATTCCATAAAATAGAAGCTACAGCAAGCGTTATAATAACAATAAACGTAAGACTTTTTAAAAAGCGTAACTGTGTGAGTACTTTCCGCTCTTTGGCTTTATGATTACCATCTACCTGAAATTTATCTTTTACCACAACCTCTAATCCTTGTATAAAAGCGATGAGTATCCAAGTGAAATTAATGATGATAAAAACTTCAATAATTTTTTTCCAGAATACGTTTAATTCCAATAGATGTAAAGAACCATAAACAAATAATAAAGGCAATAGAAATTTTGATGGTGTTTTAAGACGTTCAAGTATTTGCGCTTTTAAAACGGTGGACTTTCTCTTATTACCAAGTTTTAAAACAATAAAAATAAGCCATTGCATAAAAAGACCAATACCAGTAAATACTAAAAGTATTAGCACATTTTTAAGCCATTGGTCTGATGAAGAGAATTTTGTTATAAAGGAGTCCAAATAAGCTTTTTTATTATAGATACGCTAAATTACTATCGATTAACTTGCGCTCTTCTAATAGTTTCTTTGTTACGGTATATCCTAATTGGAAAATGGCATCTATTTTGTTCATATCAAAGGTTCCATAATTAATAAGCCCTTCTGGATAGACGACCAAATCACAGGTAGAAAATTTGTTTGAGGACTCGGTAGCTACTTTGATTTTATAGGCTCTTTCCACAACAGTATAAGAGTGTTTTAAATCTTTTAGGTTAATTTTTTTTAAGGGATTTACATACACACCAATTATTTTATCGCAATCAGTTATTAGTGGTTCTACAGGAAAATTATTAAGTGTACCTCCATCAATGTAATAGGAACCATTAATTTCTGTAGGTGTAAAAACACCAGGAAAGGAAGCAGATGCGAGTACAGGTTTAATTAATTGTCCTTCGTTAAATATTTTTAGAGAGCCTTTTATAATATCTGTAGCTGTTACCCAAAGCGGTTTTTTTAAGGTAGCGAAATCATCATCTGGAAGGTATTTCTTGAGGTCATTATAAAACATTTCAGTATCAATAAAGCCTGGTTTATTGTATGCATATCTATTGGTTCGGAAAAGCGGTATGGTTTTAAAGAAATCTAACATTTCCGTCCATTTAACTCCATTTGCATATAATGCACCAATAATAGCTCCTGCGCTGGTTCCCGAAATATGTGTTGCATATATGCCGTACTCCTCTAGTGCTTTAATAACACCAATATGAGCGGCTCCTCTTGCACCACCACCAGAAAGCACCAATCCTATTTTCATTGTAGATAATTAATTAACTACAAAAGTATTACCTACCTCTCAATTTATAAATGATTTATATCATCTAACAGTCAATAAAATTATAAAACAGGGCTAAAAACTTTAGCAATCCCTTCTTTTAAACGTTCATTTTTTGACCTTTTAATAAAGTCATCATAAGAAATTTGATTACTTTTTTCGCAGTCTTTTAAAAAATCTTCTTTAAATTTTTGGGCAAATTCTTTTTCGTAAATCAAGACGTTTACTTCATAATTTTGCTCAAAACTCCTAATATCTAAATTGGCTGTGCCGATAGTTGTCAACTCATCATCAGAAACAATAACTTTGCTATGTAGAAAACCATCTGGATATTGATAAATCTTCACTCCTGCCTCTAAAAAATCTTCGAAATAGGAGCGTACAGTCCATTTAACAAGATGGCTATCTGAATTGGCCGATAGCATAAGTCGTACATCTACACCGCTTAAAGCAGCTACTTGCAAAGCTTCCATTAATGCTTCGCCAGGAACGATATACGGATTGGTAATATATACATACTTTGTTGCCCTGTTGATTATTGAAAAATAAAGTTGATAAATAGATGAAAAATCTGAATCTGGTCCACTAGAGATAACTTGAGCAATTGATTTCCCTGAACCAGAATGCACTATAAAATACTTGGTAGACAATAAATTATCCTTACCACTTGCGAAACTCCAATCTACAGCAAAAACGGATTGTAAACTGTTTACAATAGGTCCTTTTAGTTGTAAGTGCATATCGTGCCAAACACCAAGATTGGGATCGCCTTTTATGTATTTATCAGAGACATTAATGCCTCCTGTAAAAGCCACTAAACCATCTACAATAATAATTTTTCGATGATTGCGATAGTTTAAAGAAGAAATGAACCTGCCAAAACGCATTGGCAAAAAACTATAGATTTCTACACCTGCATTTTTAAGTAGTGTTAGGTACTTATTGCTTAATAGTCTACTCCCTAAATCGTCATACATAAACCGAACTTCTACACCTTCTTTTACTTTCCGTTTTAAGATGGTTAAAAAGCGTTGTGCTAATTCACCGTCTTCAAATATGTAATACTGTATATGTATAAACTGGGTAGCACTTTCCATAGCTTTAAAAATGGCATTAAAAGTAGCTGAGCCATCTTTTAGCGGAATCAATTCGTTTCCTGAACTGGGTAAAAACTTGGTGCTTTTTGTAATCAGTTTTACCAGTTTAATATGGTCTTTAAGTTGGGTAGGGATGTCTTCACTTTTACTATCAATACTATTGTAATAATCTTCGACTTTTTTGAGATATTCCTTAATGTCTTTAGTTTCTTTTAGCTTATAAAGCTTGTTCTTTTTTTTATTCCGACCAAGTATAAAATAGAATAGCATACCACCAACTGGAATCGTAAAAACAGCTAATAGCCACGCTAATGTTTTGGTAGGTCGAACGCCGTATAAAAGCAATTTCCCCATTAAAACAATAGCAAGAAGAAAGTATAAAATAAGTACTATGGTCATAATTATGAAGTTCGAGTATTTTTCATCATAAAAATTTAAACAATTACTGCTCTCTGGCAATCATTTCAAAACTGATGAGTCCACCATCAATAGTTGCTTTTTTTAAAATGCCGTTTTTATAATAATACATATTCTCTTTCCCTTTTGAATTGATTTTTTTATATGAGTGATTTCCCATTGGTACAATGGTATTAAAGCTTCCATCTTGTTCTGAATAACAACTACTAATATTAATAGATTCTTTAAAATACAATTGAATGGTACTGAAAGTGATGGAGTCTTTCAAGGTTTTTTCTCCATCATCATTTTTTGATATTTGATAATGAGAATCTTCCCATAGTGTATGCGTTTTGGCGTGAGGTTTTTTGTTCACAATAATATGAACATCAGCCTTTTTTAAGAGACTGTAATCGAATTCAACTGCATACCTATAGTTTACCAAAATATCTTTTATTAGTCGTGTCTTTATATTAGTAACACTCTGGTAATACGTCATTCCATCTTTTGTGATTTGAGTAAATTTCAAACTGCCCACAACTTTTTTATGTAAGATAATGTCAAAGTTGAGAGTGATATTTGGAGTATTTAATACACGTCCTTGAAAAAATAAAAGACTAATTATCAAAACTTTAACCATAATGCTATTGCGAAATTTAAATTATACTACAAATTTCTCAATTTAAAATATAATATAGACTGACCTAAATCATTTCAATGACTAAACCCAATCCATAATTTTGTTTTCAATAATAATCGTTTAATTATAAATAAAATGGAAGCATTAGAAATAGAGACAGAAGTAACTTCAATGCCTAGAATAGGTGACGAAGCGCCTAAGTTTAAAGCAGTAACAACACAAGGAGACATTAATTTTCCTGATGATTACACAGGGAAATGGGTAATTTTATTTAGTCATCCTGCAGATTTTACACCAGTATGTACTACTGAATTTATAACATTCGCAAGTCTTGAAGATAAGTTTGCAGAAGCAAACTGTAAACTGGTAGGTTTATCAATAGATGGATTGTACAGTCACATAGCTTGGTTACGCACCATTAAGGATAAAATTGAGTTTAATGGGATGAAAAATATTGAGGTTAAATTTCCTTTAATTGAGGATATTACTATGGAGGTTGCCAAAAAATATGGAATGGTACAGCCAGGAGAAAGTAAAACACAAGCGGTAAGAGCAGTGTTCTTTATTGATCCAAGCGGTGTTGTAAGAGCTATCATTTATTATCCTTTGAGTCTAGGTAGAAATTTTGACGAAATTTACAGAGCTTTAATTGCAATGCAAACTGCAGATGCCTTTAAAGTAGCAACGCCTGCAGATTGGAATCCTGGTGATGATGTGATTGTATCACCTGCTGGTTCTTGTGGTGTAGCTGAAGAGAGAATGACCTCTACTGATGAACTAGACTGTAAAGATTGGTTTTTCTGTACTAAAAAATTGGACAAGGATGAAGTTTTGAAAACTGTTCTTAAAAAATAAGTAAGTGCTTTATAAATCTAATATTATTATAATGAAACATCTATCTAAATACCTTATGTATCTACTTATAGTATATGGATTGGT
>Ga0209121_10005231_pt1 | contig 11826 bp, 8 predicted proteins | sample Cruoilmetagenom3_FD_187292 | JGI IMG/M metagenome (GOLD analysis project Ga0209121, IMG submission 187292) | Oil polluted marine microbial communities from Coal Oil Point, Santa Barbara, California, USA - Sample 3 (SPAdes) (version 2) | ecosystem: Environmental > Aquatic > Marine > Oil seeps ...
GTTCTGGAAAAATAATATGACATTGTCGAGCAAAATCTTATTGGCCATGGTGCTGGGCGTGGCGCTGGGTGCCATCCTTAATACGATGTCGGCGGCAGAGGGCAGCTTTACCGCCAACCTTACAGCCTGGCTTGTGAACTCAGTATTTGACGTGGTGGGTAAGATTTTTATCGCCTCTTTAAAGCTACTGGTGGTGCCGCTGGTCTTTGTCTCGCTGGTGTGTGGCTCCTCCGCGATGGGTGCCAATGCGCGCATGGGGCGCATGGCGGGCAAAACACTGGGCCTCTACCTGCTTACTACCGCCATCGCCATTATCCTGGGGCTGCTGTTTGCCAATTTGATTAATCCGGGTTTGGGCATTGATATGAGTTCGGCGGCGAACTACACGCCCAAACCGGCACCTTCGTTAAAAGAGGTGTTGATTAATATATTCCCCACCAACCCGGTCAAAGCCATGGCCGAGGGCAATATGTTGCAGGTGATTGTTTTCGCCATCTTGATGGGCGTGGCCGTTAGCCACAGTGGCGACAAAGGCAAAGAGGTACTGAGCTTTTTCGAGAGCTTTAACGAGGTGGTGATGACTATGGTTTCACTGCTGATGCACCTTGCCCCCTACGGCGTGTTTTGTTTGCTGGCCAAGTTATTTAGTGAGCTGGGCCTGTCTGCCATTCTCGATTTGGCGAAGTATTTCTTTACCGTTACTTTTGTGCTGCTGCTCCACGGGCTTGTTGTTTATACCGGCATGTTCAAGTTATTTACCCGCCTCAGCCCCTGGGTACTATTGAAGAATGTTCGCCCGGCTATGTTGTTTGCCTTTAGTACCTCGTCGAGCAGCGCCACCATGCCGGTGACCATGAATGTCGCGGAGAAACGCCTCGGCATCGACAATTCCATCGCCTCTTTTACCGTGCCCCTGGGCGCGACCATTAATATGGATGGCACCGCTATTATGCAGGGCGTGGCCACGGTATTTATCGCCCAGGCCTTTAATATCGACATCAGCCTCGGCGGTTATGTGGCCGTGGTGTTGACTGCCACGCTGGCTTCAATCGGCACGGCGGGTGTGCCTGGTGTAGGCCTGATTACTCTGGCTCTGGTGCTACAGCAAGTCGGCCTGCCGGTTGAAGGTATCGCCTTGATTATTGGTGTCGACCGCCTGCTCGACATGATGCGCACAGCCGTGAATGTCACCGGCGACTGCATGGTATCTAGTGTTGTAGCGCGAAGTGAGGGCTTACTTGATGAGGATGTGTTTTACGAAACATCTGACCGCGACGAGTATGAAGAAATAGCGAAGTAAGCCATGCCGTCGGCGTTAGTGGGAGGCTTGTCGAACGGCTTACTCTGCATATTCTCTGTGCGGGGCTAGCTGTTGAGTTAAGCCCTTGAGGTTTTGCCGCTCGGCAATGCCCTCCCCACATGCGAACTTTCACAGTGCTGCTGATCGATAATCCCCACAAATAAAAATCAATAATAAAAGTGACTTTTATTTGTCAATTTTTCTTCACCAGCGCGTCACATGACTCCCGTAAATTTTGGCTGACTCCCGATACGTAGATGCGAGGGGAGTGATTCATCCCAGCCCATTTTTTGGAGATAGTTATCGTGAAAAAAGCCTTTAAATTAACAGCTCTGGCAGCCGTTATCGCAGCAACATCGTCCTCGCTCGTGATGGCCAATGATTCTGAAACTGGCCCTTTTGGCTTTACCCCTATTGTCGAATCTGCTGACAAAGCCAATTGGAACCCTGAGTCACCGTGGGTCATCCCCGAAGGCTTTAGCCAGACAATTGTGTCTGACGAAAGTGACCTCAATATTTACGGCAATGGTCATGACGACTGGAACGATATGAATACCGTCAACGAGACGGGTCGTATGGCGGGCCGCTATTTGTACCGCACCCACGAAGTGCGCAACCACCCCGAAGGTGGTGCCGTATCCGTGGTTGACCTTAAAACAGGTGCGGCTTCTATTCTGACTCAAGACCTCAGCTACAACGCCCTCGACGGTATCCGCTGGACGCCCTGGGGCACCATTTTGTTTGCCGAGGAAACCGCTGGTGGCCGTTTATTCGAGATTGTTCTCGATGACAAAGACTTAACCCAAGGTACTGTGTACGACCGCCCAGCCGTTGGCCGTTTGGCACACGAAGGCATTGAAGTTGGCCCTGAAGGTGCCGTGTATATGGTTGATGAATGGCGCGGTTTAAGTGTCGGCTGCTCTATTGATGGCGAGGCAATCGCACCCTGTGGCGGTGGCATTTATAAATTCGTACCCGAAGTGACGGGCGACCTGTCCAGCGGGTCACTCTACGTACTGGGCGTTTACGCAACCCCAGAAGGTGAGTACAACACCGGGCAAGGCGAGTGGCTCGGCCCGATTGATCCTTTGACAGCGCGAGAGTCCGGCACCTTAGCCGGTGGTGCTAGCTACCAGCGTCCCGAAGACCTTGAAATCATCGACGACACGCTTTTCGTCGCTGTTACCGAAGGCCCTCGCGATGAAGAGGGTGATGAGTACTTTGAAGGTCGCGTGCTGGCGATTGATCTCGATTCATTGCAGGTGTCTAATTTCATTAAGCCGGGTATGAATGCACCCATTGAAATGGGCAAGCCTGGTGATGAGGGCTTTCAGACAGGCATGGATAGCGTCGATAACCTGGGCACCACCCCCGATGGCAAGTTGATGATTATTGAAGACAACAAGCCCTCGGATATCTGGATTGCCGATAAAGACCACGATAAAGACGGCATGGCTGACAATGTCTGGTTGTTCGGCTCCTTGAGCGACCCGGGTGCTGAGGGCACGGGTATTTACTTTGGTAAAGACCCGAAAACCCTGTTCGTCAATATTCAACACTCAGCGGCTGAAGATGGCGATGCAACCTGGGCGATAACTAAGGACTAGCGTCTTGGTGATCTCCTTTGTTGTAAGAGTTGGTAGGGCTGGGTAGCGATCCAGTTACCACCCAAAAAAAGCCGCGATAATTGTCGCGGCTTTTTATCAATAAACCGTTGATACAGTCTTAGCACCAACTCGTCTCTTCTGGTGGGTTTTTTGCCAGCTCATCAATATTGGCGTGTAGTACCCGGTAGCCAACGTTGCCGTATAAAACCTGGCGGCCACCGTCGATAACGTAAGAGGGGCTGCCTTTAATCGTTTGCAGCTTACAGATTTGATAGTCATTCATTAACGCGGCAATAGCTGAACCGTCTGAAAGACTGGTGCGCAATAGATCAGCATTTAAGCCTTTTGCGGCGACCAGTTCGTAGAGAACTTCAAGCTTGCCAATATCGTTGGCATCGACAAAAAACGCTGCACGCAGCATCAATGCGCAGTCGATACTGGTTTGCTGGTCGTAGACAAGCTCAATGGCTTTTAGAATCAGGTGAGCGTTGGCAGAGGTTACAGGCCTAACCTGTGTCCATATTTTGGGGTTGATGGGTGCATTTTCATAATCCAGTGCAGAGCGTTGTACATGCTCTGCGAAGCCAGCATAGCCGCCCTTTTGCTGACACAGGGTATTCATTTTTGCCTGGGTATCACCAAAGATATCGACGTAGCGGTAGCGAAATTCAAGCGCATCACCAAAGCTCTGCTTTAGCTCATCAATTCGGCGTTGAGCTATCCACGCCCAAACACAGAGAATGTCGCTGTAATAATCGATCACCAAAGGCTTATTCATAGAATCCTGATTGTCAGTTGGTAAAGTTTGAAGGGGTTAAGTCTCTCGAGAGTTGGTGATTTTAGGCCGATCGGTAACAGTTTATACTCCTCTGAATGTGGCCAATGGTATAAGAGCAAACATTCATTTGCTCCTGGTTGAAATTAATGTGCTCAATAATAGCGCCGTTGTTTGTGGAGAAATAGCAATGGGTGATAGTCGCAAGGCCTCGCGTTTTGATGCTTCAGTCGTACATGGCGCAGTGGGGAGTGAGAGCGACAGAGTCCCTGCTTTAAATCTTATTGATCGCGGGATGCACTTGCTATATTTGTGGGTGCTTTATCAAAACGTCGACCGGGGTGAGTGCTCGTGTTGAGTCGGGTTCACCACATTGCCTGGCTAATAATGCTTAGTTTGGCGGTGTGCATGCTGGGCGCTTGTAGTGGCGTAGAGAAGCTGTCATCCCAACGTAAAAAGAATGACACAAGCTTTGCCTATGCTTGCGACTCTCACATCAAGCAAGTAGAGGATCATCCTGTGAAATTCAATAAATCTTTGTGTGTCGCCACAGCTATGGCGGCACTGAGTACAAGTGTTGGGGTTAACGCTGAGAATAAAACCGCTGAACAATGGTATGAAGAAGGCGCCAGCGCTGTTGAACAAAGTCGTTACCAGCAGCGGCTGGGTCTAGGCAGAGCAAAAAATATTATTCTTTTTGTTGGCGATGGTATGGGCGTTTCTACCGTCACTGCAGCGCGTATTCTTGAGGGTCAGCAAAAAGGCGGCCACGGGGAAGAAAACCTGCTGTCATTTGAGCACTTCCCTTACACTGCCTTAGCCAAAACCTATAACACCAATCAGCAAACGCCCGATTCTGCTGGCACCATGACGGCAATGATGTCCGGCATTAAAACCAAGGCCGGTGTTATCGGTGTGGACTCTACGGTTACTCGTGGGGATTGCGGCACACTCGAGGGCGCACAAGCGGCGACCTTCCTTGAAGAGGCAGAAGAACGCGGCCTGTCTACCGGCATTATTTCCACTGCACGTATTACCCACGCGACGCCGGCAGCCACGTATGCCCACACTGTTGACCGCAATTATGAAGATGACCGAGATGCCCGTAAATTCACTAACCCTGAGCTTTGCCAGGACATCGCCAGCCAACTGATTGAATTCCCTTATGGGGATGGGCTTGAAGTGGCCCTGGGTGGTGGCCGACGCAGCTTTATCAAGCGTGAAGAAGGTGCTGATCCCGAGGGTGGTGGTAAAGGTGAACGGGAAGATGGTCGTGACTTAACACAGGAGTGGCTGAGTAAATACGACCGTTCTGCCTATGTTTGGAACAAGGCCCAGTTTGACGCCGTCGATGCTGACCACACCGAGCATTTACTCGGCCTGTTTAATATGTCGCATATGCGCTACGAAGCTGATCGGGGTAACGATGTCGGTGGCGAGCCCTCATTAACCGAGATGACTGAAAAGTCCATCGATGTCCTGAGCAAAAACCGCAAGGGCTATTTCTTAATGGTAGAGGCCGGCCGTATTGACCACGGGCATCATGCGGGCAGTGCTTACAATGCATTGACCGATGCCATCGAGTTTTCGAACGCGGTACAAAAAGCCGTCGATACGGCGAGCGATGATACGTTAATTATTGTTACTGCCGACCACAGTCACGTGTTTACTATCGCCGGTTATCCCACTCGTGGTAACCCCATCCTCGGTAAAGTCGTCCAAAATGATTCGAGTGGTGAGCCTGAAGACTCGCCCGCTTTGGACAAAGATGAGCTTCCCTACACTACGGTTGGCTATACCAACGGCCTCGGTTTTGCTGATCTAGGTGATGAGACGAATGCCGATGCGCGTTATGGTGAAGCCGCAGATCCCGGGCGTATGGATCTCAATGACGTTGACACCGAAAGCCCGGGATACCACCAGGAGTCACTGGTTCATCTGGGTTCGGAAACTCATGCTGCAGAAGATGTGGCCATTTATGCAACCGGCCCCGGCTCGCACTTGGTACATGGGGTTATGGAGCAAAATGTCATTTACCACATCATGCGTAAGGCCTCCAGGCGCATGTTTTCCCACAGAAGGGCTAGCCAGCAGAGATAAACCGTATGAGCAAAGCGAACAAAGGCTTGCGCATATCATTGCCAGATCACCTCGTTAAGCGATTGCAAAAAACAGGAGGCGCGCTAATTGGCGCGCTTTCTTTGTTTGCCCTCGTTGGTCATGCGAGCGAAGCCCTGCAAGCCAATTACGAAATACTTGAGCTAGATGGGCTGGGGGCTGCAAAGCGTACGCAGCTAATTAATGTGCAGCGTAGCGAAAATCGCGTGTATCGAGAATACCCACAACGGGGCGTGGCTGAAATGTGGCGACGCTCAAGCCGGGGCGCAGTGCACTACCAGCGCATTTACTTTCCTCAACAGCTGATTATTGACTACGACGTAGGCGATAGGGTCTCATTTGGCGGTAATGCCGTGCTACCCACCGGTTTGCGATTAGTTGACCGTCAGTTGGATCTGCGTTGGCGAACCCTACCGAGGTGCGGTGAGACGCTCTCAGCGCAGGGTAAGGCACAGTGTTATGGCTCAGGTAAAGTGGAACTTTATTGGTTAGAGAAACAAGCCCTACCTTTGTCTGCGAACTGGTCTCAGGCCGGGCGTCACTATCGTCTTAGACTGCTGTCACTATTACCATTGAAGCCAGCCTCTTTACAGGCCCAGTTGGAGGGGTTTGAGCAAATTGACTTTGCCGACATTGGTGACAATGAGGCGCATCCCGGTTTGGCGACAATTAATAGGAGTCAGTTTAGAGGCGTGGGTTACCGTGCGTCAGGGCATCATTAGAAATAAAAAAACCGCAGTCTTAGGCTGCGGTTTTTTTATTCGTCTACCGTTTTATCAGGCGGCAAATATACCCTTGAGAATAAAGAAGAAGACAATCGACAAACCGGCACCGGCAGGCAGCGTCACCAGCCAGGACATAAAGATAGCACCCACCACGCGCAGGTTGATGGCGGCAATACCGCGAGCAAAGCCGACACCCAGCACTGCACCGACCAGAGTATGAGTGGTTGAAACGGGCAGTCCGGTGGCTGAGGCCAGCACGACGGTTGCGGCGGCACCCAGCTCGGCGGCGAAGCCTCTGCTCGGGGTCAGGACAGTGATTTTTCGACCGATAGTGGCCATTACTTTAAAGCCGTAGGTGGCGAGACCAAGAATAATACCGGCACCACCGAGTAGTAAAATCCAGCTCGGCATCGCTGTTTTTGCCGCAATTGCGCCGCTGTTGACGATGCCGACAATGGCTGCCAGTGGGCCAACGGCGTTCGCGACGTCATTAGAGCCGTGGGCAAAGGCCATGCTACAGGCGGTGAAGACCATCAGCACCGCGAACACGCGCTCGACGTTGGCGAAGCGATCGTTAGTGTCAATCTCGGGGTCTTCTTTAATACGGCTGAGGAAGTAGTTGCCTATCAGGGTGACGATCAAGCCGGCCCCCGCTGCATAGAGGGCACACTCGCCAAAGCTCATGCTTACGCCTTGATCTTTGAAAACATGCTTAAGGCCCTTGAGCATGGTCACCATAGACATCAAGAAGCCGACGGCAAACATGTACAGGGGAATAAAGCGCTTGGCGCGGGTGAAGGGATCGCTGTGGTTGAGGATCAGCGTTTGTACGCTTTTGAACAGGGCGTAGGACATAACACCGGCCAGTACTGGCGAGACCACCCAGCTAGCAACGATTTTACCGACCTTCGGCCAGTGCACGGCATCGACTGAAATACCCACGGCGGCAAAACCGACAATGGCGCCGACAATGGTGTGCGTGGTCGACACCGGCCAGCCTTTAATACTGGCAATGAGTAGCCAGGTGCCCGCCGCCAATAGGGCCGCGAGCATGCCGAAAACCAGTAATTCCGGCCGATCGCCAATGGATGCGGTATCAATAATGCCCTTGCGAATGGTAGCTGTTACTTCACCACCGGCCAGATAGGCACCGAGAAACTCAAACAGCATGGCGATCATAATCGCCTGTTTGACGGTCAGGGCGCGGGAGCCCACCGAGGTACCCATGGCGTTGGCAACGTCGTTGGCACCAATGCCCCAGGCCATAAAGAAACCAAAAACGCAGGCGAGTGAAAGGAGCAAATAGCCGTGTTCAGCAATAATTGTCATAAGGCAAGTCGATCAAAGAGATGAAGGAGGAAGTTTGGGTAAGGGTAAAACTCGCGTTTAATGGGCCAGTAGCAGTTGCAGCCTGGCGCCAACGCGCTCGGCGTTGTCGGCCATTTCGCCCACGGTGTCGATGATTTTGTAGAGAAACATCACATCGACGGGGGGTAGACTGGCTTCCTGTGCAAATAGCTTTTTACGGAGATCCTGCTCCAGCTGGTCGTTTTCGTGTTCGAGTTTATCGAGAGCTTCAATCAAGGTAGCAATAAAGCTTACTTCGCGCTCACCGAAACCGGTCTCAAGCAACTCGTCGAGTTCGTTAATGGCGACGAAGGCTTGCTCGGTGGCGGCGATGGCGGTTTTCAGGAAATCCATACCGCAGCCTTGCAGCGATTCTGGAATGACCATGTTGCGGCCCAGCATTAAACCGGCAATGTCCCGCGCGCCGTTGGCAATGCGATCCTGGGTGGTCACTAGATCGAGCAGATCGGTGCGCGGCATCGGCATAAACAGACTTTTTGGCAGATGCAGACGAATTTGCTTTTTCAGCTCATCGGCCTGGCGTTCACTGGCGCAAATGTCATCGTAAACCTTACTCGCCTGTTGCCAGTCACCACTGTTAGAGGCGTTGAAAAACCCCTCCAGCAATTTCACACAACTAACCACTTCGCCCATATGCTGCTGCATGGGTTTAATCGGCGAACGGCCGAGAATTTTATAAAGGGGATTGTTAATGGCCATCGGCTGTTCCCGCGTTTATCAGGGTGGTTTACTCATGTGTACTGCGTCGCGCAGTCCTTGGGCGGAATTATAGGGCGAGTGGCTGCCGGCGTCATGCAGATTGTGCAGGCTAAATTGACGAGGCGCATGGTCGGGGTGTTTTTTACAGCGCCGTGAGGGTCAACGGGCAGGCGATGGCCACGGCATCGGAGTTTAGTTTGAGGGTATCTTCTTCTATTTGCACCCGCGTTAGGCTGAGTGGGGAGTCAGTGGTGGCATTGTTTGTTAGATAGTTGAAAACAACTTGTGCGCGCTGCTTTGCCAGGCCTACAAGTTGTGCCGAGTCGACCGCTTGCTGGTTGATGAGCTGTTGCAGTATTTGATCATCGACGTGTTTAGCAATCTGGGTCGACAAGTCATCGCTACCCTGCTGCTCCGTGGCTTGTTGTGAAAGTAACTGCCCACTATCGACTTTTAATTGAGTCAGTTTGTCGCCGCCAAAAGCTGCGCTATACAGCGTTTCCAGTACTGCGCTTTGATAGTTGATGGGGTAGTCGATGGGGTCGCTAGTGGGTTTGGCTGAAAGCGCCTCATCACCTACGGCGGTTTTATAAAGCTGATTAAACTGTAGTGTTTGCAGGGCTGGGCCGTCGCTTTCTGGCTGATAACAGGCGCTAACGCTAAGGGCTAATGCTGGCTTTTGCAGCAAAGCTTGGGTGAGTTTGTCGAGTTTTTGCTGTTCGTTGCTGGTAAGTGCGCTAGTGCCAGGGGTGAAAGAAACATTATCAAGACCGCTGTCGTCACCATTTTCAAACAGGCCGCCCAACATTTTGAAGGGGCTGGCAACGACTTTTGTTAATAAGTTGCTAAAGGCCTTCCAGATGATGTCGCCGATTTTCACCTCGGGATTATTGAGGTCGCCCTTGACGGGCAGGTCGATATCAATATTGCCATCGACGTCTTTCATCAGCGCGACGGCCAGTTCCAACGGTAAGCTAACCGCATCGGGGCTGTCGACGGTATCGCCCAGTGTCAGGCTTTCGAGTAGCAGGTGGTTGTCGCCGAGCATTTGCCCCTGCTTAATTCGGTAGTCGAGATTGAGTGCCAGGGTGCCGGCGTCAATGGCGTAACCGGCAAATTTGCCGGAGTAGGAGCTGGCGCTGGTGATATCAACATTGCTCAAATCGAGTTTGATTTTGCTGAAGGCGTGGGGGGCACTGAGCTGACTAGCCGCCGTGATTTTGGCCTTGCCGTATTGATCAATTTTGCCATCGAGAAGCAGTTTAGTGGGCTTACTTGAGACAGTTGATATATCCGCCACCTGGCCGTGAAGGCTGTGAATATGGGTGGCGAAGTTGAGGGGCAGATTGAAATCTTTGTAGTCCATAGTGCCATCAATCAGTTTAAATTCAGCGATAGTGATGGGGAAGGCACTTTCATCGGTCTTAGGGTTACCTGTTGTTTCACTGCTTGCCGGAGGCTGTTTAACTGTGGGCGCCAATATGCGGAAGAGGCGTGTTTCGCCATTCTCGAAGACAATCGCGTCAAAATAGGGCTTAACTAACTCAATACTGGCGATGTTCAGGCTGGCCGGTTCGAGCTGTAAATCGAGTGTCTTGACGGCCAGGTTCTGCCAGTGGCCCCACCTCTCCTGGTCGGCGAGGTCGAAGGTGTCGAGCTGGCGGATATCAATATCTCCACGTAGGGCAAGCGATTGACTGGCCGGGTTTTGGTAGTCGAGCTGCAGATCGGCGTCGACACTGCCCTGGGTGATATCAAGCCGGATGGTGTCGTGCAGGTAGTTGTTAATCGGCGGCAGGGGTATCTCCCGCAGGCCGATTGCCAGTGCGGCCATTGGGGGCATGGCGCCAACCTTACCGGCGATGGTGGATTTGCCCGTGGTATTAATCGTGAGATCAGCTTGTAAGTCGAATTCGCTACCTTGTTCAAGGGTAAAGGGGCTCAACGCTAAATCGACAATATTGACGGTTTGGGGGGCGGGCTCATTCATTGAACGGTCGGTAAAATGCAGCTGCAGGGCTTTTAGCTGTATCTCTTCAAGGCGAAGCTGCAGTGCGGGCGTGGCTGACGGGGCATCACTACTTGGCTCTGTCTGGGTTTGAGTGTCACTACTTTTAAGCAGCTGGCTGTAATTAAACACCTTGTCGGCTGTCAGCCAACTGTGAACAGATCCATTGTCGACCACCAGTGACTCGGCAATCGCAATCTGCTCGGGCCAGGCAAAACTCGCCTGGTTGAGGCGAACGCTGTCGAGCCTAAGTAGGGGTTCGACAGGGGCAAGAGTGTCTAGCTGTAATTGCTGCAGTTCGATACCAATATTTGTGGCTTGCAGAGCCAGGCTATCTTCGGGGCCGCTTTTATCCAGGGCAAAATCGCTGTTAAGCGATAGCGTGCCCTGGTTAATGGTGAAAAGTAGCATCTCTTGCAGGTAGTCGCCGCCCCGCTTAAGTTCGATATTATTGAGGGCGATATGCGCGGTGAGAGCCAGTGGTTCTACTTGCAGAACACCGCTAAACGTCAGGTTTTCCGTGTCACTAAATTGTGCTTCAAAATTGAACTGCCCACTGTCCTCCGGCAAGGTGCTGAAATGGGCAATGTTAAAATTTAAGGGATTGAGGTCGAGAGTAAAAGGCTCTGCTCTATCGAGTTGCTTGAAGTGGATACGGCTTTGGCTGATGGCAATGTTTTGTAGAATCAAACGCGGCAAGGGGCCGGGTGTCGTTTTTTCGGGTGGCGTCTTATTGTCGCTCGGGGGTGGGATTAGTCTGTTTAGATTGAGCTTACCCTCGCTGTTTATTTCGGCAAATACTTCAAGCGCGGTCAGACTAATAGTGCTGAATTGCCAGGCACGGTTGAACAGGCCGAAGGTGTCAAAGTCGACGACTAATTCACCGAGTTCGAGCAAGGGGGCTTGCTCGGGTGTGGCAAGCTGTAAATTCTGCAGGCGCAAGCGCAATAAAAAGGGGTTAAAGCTCGCGGTTTCAAGGCTGGCTTTTTGCTCAAGCGTGCCGTCGACAAATTTAATGAACTGGGTTTTCACCACGTAGGGCAGCAGTAGAAAGCCGCCCAGGGTGTAGCTGAGAAAGCCGATAAGCAGCCACAATCGGTAGCTCTTAAGAGGTTTGTCACCAAAAATTTGTCGCATAAAAACCCTTTAAAACTGGATTCAAAATATAAGCCGAACTAAACCTGTCCGTAACTCTCTCGCTCGCCCAGCCAACGACGAATCAGCGG
>Ga0209121_10005232_pt1 | contig 11824 bp, 10 predicted proteins | sample Cruoilmetagenom3_FD_187292 | JGI IMG/M metagenome (GOLD analysis project Ga0209121, IMG submission 187292) | Oil polluted marine microbial communities from Coal Oil Point, Santa Barbara, California, USA - Sample 3 (SPAdes) (version 2) | ecosystem: Environmental > Aquatic > Marine > Oil seeps ...
TTCCTGGTCTTTTTAATAAGCTTATTATTTAGAAAAATAAAGACAAATTCAAGAGCTAAGGGATAAATAAATGGAAGACAAAATAACACGTGATGTTTTCCTTGGATTTATAAAACTGCATATCCTGTATCATTCTAAAAAAGAAGAGATATATGGACAACAGTTTCAGAATGAGTTAAAAAGACATGGTTACAATGTTTCTTTCGGAACACTATATCCAATATTTCATAAACTTGAAAAAAATGGTTATCTCAAGTCAAAAGAAATAAATGTTAATGGGAAAATAAGAAAGTATTATCATATAACTAAAAAAGGAGGTAATGCTCTTAAAAGGTCAAAAATTAAGGTAAAAGAATTATCTGATGAGTTGTTTGAAAAATAGTAATAAATATTATTTAGTGTATTGAAATTAAACCAGTGATATTATATTGTATATTTTAAGTTTAATAAATAGTATAAATACATTATTCAACCAATAATAAGAGAGGTATTTATGGCTAAAAAAGTATTATTACTTATAGAAAATGAATTTAGAGATGAGGAAGCAGTCTATCCATATTATAGATTCATAGAAGCTGGTTATGATGTTAAAATTGTAGGACCTGAAATGGGAAAAGAGTATAAAGGAAAGTTTGGACTTACAATGAAATCGGATATGGCAGCTTCAGGAATATATATGGATGATGTAGCAGCAGTTATAATACCTGGAGGTAATGCACCAGATAAGATGAGGGTTTCTAAAAATATGGTAAATCTGGTTAAGGAAGCTTTTAACTTGCATAAAGTAGTTGCAGCTATTTGCCATGGTGGACAGCTCCTGGTAGAAGCAGACGTAGTAAGAGGCAAGAAAGTTACTGGCTATAGGGCAATAGCAACTGATCTTAAGAATGCAGGTGGAGAGTATTTAGACAGAGAAGTAGTGGTGGATAGAAACCTTGTTACCTCAAGAGTCCCGGGTGATCTTCCAGCATTTTGTAAAGCAACTCTTGAGTTGGTAGAGGTATATAATAAAGAATAATATATTTTTATTTTTTTAGTATTTCCAGGAACTCCTCTATGGTTATCCCTGCTTTTGCAATTAAAGTTCGAAGTGTACCACAAGCCACTTTAGAATGATTAGGTTAGGTTTTAACCACAATATTTACAAGTTTGTTGGGGACTATTATTTTTTTAATAATTTCTCCATCACTTAAATATTTTTTCATTCGTTCAGAAGAAAGAGCATATTTATCAATTTCTTCATCAGAAATACCTGCTGGTAAATCCTTTCTGTCACGAATCTTACCATTTACCTGAAAAATTATAGTTACCAATTCTTCTTTAGCAATTTCTTCATCATATTCTGGCCAGTGTACTTTATGAATACTTTTTTCCTTTCCCATTTTCGACCACAGCTCTTCAGTTATAAAAGGAACAATGGGAGAAAGTAGAGTCAACAACTTCTCGGTTAATTCTTTTACCAGAGCTGCGTTCTGTTCACTACTGACAGCCTCATCCTGGTACTTATTCATTAAATTTACAAGCTCCATAATAGCACTTATAGCAGTATTGAAATTAAACCTATCAAGCACATCGCATGTAACTTTTTTTATAGTTTGGTGTAATTTTCTATACAACTCTTTTTCTAATTTATTTAGTTCTCCATTCTTAAATTTATCTTTAATATCTATCGTTTTTAAATCGTCTGTCTCATTTATATCTTTTCTTTCTTCAACCTCTTCTCTAACTTTTTTATTATTACTTACTAACTCTATATTCCCAACCACCAATCTCCACAATCTATTCAAAAATCGTCTTGCTCCTTCCACTCCACTATCACTCCAATCAACCAGGCTGTCAGCCGGCCCCATAAAAAGTATATATATCCTGAGTGTATCAGCACCATACCTGTTATAAATCTCTGAAGGATTAACAATGTTGCCTTTAGATTTTGACATTTTTTGGCCACCCAGATTTACTACTCCATGTGGAAAATATTTTATAAAAGGTTCTTTAAACTTTATAAGCCCGCCGTCATATAAAACTTTAGTAAAAAATCTTGAGTATATCAGGTGCATTGTTGCATGTTCTATACCACCAATATACTCATCAACCGGCATCCAGTAATCTACTTCGCTGCTATTAAAAGCTCCGTCACCATAATTCGGACTGCAATACCTTAGGAAATACCACGACGAGCAAACAAAAGTATCCATAGTATCTGTTTCTCTTTTTGCTTTTTTGCCACATCTTGGACAGGTTGTGTTAACAAAATCATCACAATAGATAAGAGGTGACAGGCCAGTTGGCTTAAAATCCACATCATAAGGAAGTATTACTGGTAAATCTTCTTCAGGCACCGGGACTATACCACACCTGTCACAATAAATAATAGGTATTGGAGCACCCCAATATCTCTGCCTTGAAATCAACCAATCCTTTAGTTTATAGTTTACATTAAATTTCCCGATACCTTTTTCTTCAAGATAAGAAGTAATTTTCTTTCTTCCATCCTCCGAATTGAGCCCATTAAAAATTCCAGAATTTACCATTATCCCTTCATCTGTATATGCGCAGCTTAACTCACCGTGATTCTCTCCATCCGGAGATATAACTTCTTTTATGGGAATTCTATTCTTAGAGGCAAATTCATAATCCCTCTCATCATGAGCAGGAACTGCCATTATTGCACCCGTGCCATATTCCAACAAAACATAATTGGCAATCCATACTGGAATTCTTTCACCATTTACCGGATTTATAATATACCTTCCTGTAAAACAGCCTATTTTTTCAATTTCAGTTGATCCTCTTTCAATATCACTTTGACTTGATACTCTATTCCTGATCTCATCAACTTTCTTTTTATACTTACTATCTACAACTATCCTATCAATAAGCGGATGCTCAGGAGCAAGAATAAAAAAAGTAGCACCATACAAAGTATCAGGTCTCGTAGTAAATACAGGAATTACAATATCTTCATTACTATCAGCAAGCTTAAAATTAACTTCAGCACCTTCGCTTCTGCCAATCCAATTTCTCTGAATGGTAAGAACTCTTTCAGGCCATCCACTCAGAAGTTTCATATCGTCTAAAAGTCTTTGTGCATATTCTGTAATCTTAAAAAACCATTGTGAAAGAACTCTTCTGGTAACAGGACTACCGCATCTTTCACATCTTCCTGAAATTACCTGCTCATTTGCCAGCACTGTCTTACAAGAACTGCACCAATTAACAGATGCCTCTTTCTTTTCCGCAAGCCCCATTTTGTAAAACAGGAGAAAAAACCATTGTGTCCACCTGTAATAATCAGGTCTGGAAGTGATTATTTCATCTTCAAACTCATAACTCATTCCCATTCGTTTGAGTGCTTTCCTAATTTTATCTATATTGGCCAGGGTACTGTCTTTAGGATGTATTTTACTTTTAATTGCAGCATTTTCTGCAGGCAGCCCAAAAGCATCATATCCAATGGGATGCAGAACATTGTATCCCTTTCTTGCCATTACCCTTGCTACTACATCCCCAATAGTATAGTTCCTGGCATGCCCCATATGAGGCTCACCTGAAGGATAGGGGAACATCTCTAAGACATAATACTTTGGCTTGTTTTTACCAGATTTAAGTGAATAAATTTTTTCCTTATCCCATATTTCTGTCCACTTTTTTTCTATTTCTCTGGGTTTGTAAGCCTTACCTATTAATGACTTTTTCAAGATTGGATCCCTTCCTATATTTTTCTATCTTTTTACAATACAGCCAGCCTCTTTTTAACATAGCCTCCTTCAGCCTTTTCTGACATTAATTCCATTTTATTACTCTCGAATCTCTCCATAACCTTTCCAGGTCATAATATAGCCTGTACTCATCTGTAAAAATATGTACCACAAAGTCATCATAGTCCAGCAAAACCCAATTACCTTCTACTACACCACTTTTATTTATGGGATACTTATTAAACTCTCTAAGACTTGTGTATATTTCCTCTCTTATTCTTTTTGTAAGCCGTGTATTTTTTGCACTAAGAATAATAAAATAATCAGTAATAATAAGTCTGGATCTCATGTCCAAAACTTTGATATAGCTTGCCTTCTTTTCATCCGCTATTTTAGCTATAAATTTTACTACCTCTAAATTATTTCTAAAATCTAACTTTATCTTTTTACTTTCTTTTATTTTCTTCTCACTTATTTGTATAATCGCTCCCTAAAATTACATTAATATCAACATTATCAACATTATCCTGTGAACTCTTAATTATGCCCACTCCCAGAAAGTCCTGTATCTGCTGAGCCGCCTCTTCCACTCCTTTTCTTGAAGTAAAGATGATTATTTCTGTCTGGGTATAGTTCCAGTTATCTGCATCTTTAGTTTCTACTACTTCTAAAACCTTCTCCTGTGCATTAAAGTGCTCCTCAATCAGCTCTCCTGCAGTTGCAGCAAGCTTGCTTGTTCCTTCTCCATTTAATATATTTATTTTTATTATCTCATCAGACTCTTCTGTTTCTTCGGCTTCTAAGGATTCGTAACTGTAATCATGTCCTAATACGATTATAATATCTGCCGCTGCTTCCGTATTTTCTCGTGTGGAAATACTGCCAACTTTTAATACATCCTTTATTTCTTCTGCTGCAGCCATTACGTATGCTTCATCTGAATTAACTATAATTTCTGTAGTATTATAATTAAAATTATCTGCATTTCCTATATTTTCCCTATCAATACTATATTTATCCTTGCCATTTTCATATTTTAAATTATTAAAAATATCAGAAACTTTACTTGCCAGTCCAGCTGTTCCTACTCCATTAAGTATAGCCAAACTTACTGTCTCGCCAGCAGCTTCCTCTTCAGAAGCAGCCTCTTCCTGTTTAAATATTTCAGAAACTCTGGATATATCAGGAACATAAAATATATTCCCCTCTAACTCTACTGGAGAAACATCTAAAACATAAACTTTATTTTTATCAGCATCAAGCCTGGAAAATGTGGATATAAGCTTTGATAATTCCTCTAAACTTAAATCAGTTTCAATATAATCTTTTTCTATTAAAGTTAAATTAGATATCAAATCTTCCCCATTTTCTCCAGCAATCTTATCAATTAAAGTATCAAGAAGTAACTTTTGGTTTACGATATCTTCTATAGAAACATCACTTTCTATACCACTAAAATACAGAAGAAAATCTACAGCTGTCTCACCATTAATTAAATTTACTCCTCCTTTTAATTCTTCAACTGAATTGTCACTTCTTCTTATAGTAATAGGCTCATCCAGCTTTAGTTCTATTCCGTTCAGTTTATTTACAATACTATATATATCCATAAGTATATAATGGTCTACTTCCATACCAAGTCCTCTTCCCAGAGTAAGACTTAGTAAATCTATCCCACCATAAACTGCTGATTTATCTACACTGTTCAGTTCAAATCCTGGAATCTCCATTAATGTTTTCACTGGTATACTTAAAGATATAAGTTCCTCCCTGCTGCTATTATAACTGGAAAATAAAATAGAATTTATCTCTGGCTCATCCAGATTTTCTCTTGCACCTGCAATCATAATATTTATATCCTGATCTAATTGCAGTGACTGTGGAATACTAATTCTTTCTTCCTCGGATATCTCTTCATGTGAAAAAAATTTATTTTTAATAAACTTATACCCAAACACAATCCCTGCTGCTATTACTACCAGAATAAGCATTATCAAAATAATAGAAAATATCATCTTTTTTTTCCTGCGACGCTCTTTTATTCTCCTACTTCGATATCCGGGACTTGTGTCTTTTTCATTATCATAATCTACAAATTCAAAATCATCATCACTGAAAAAATCATCTTTACGACCTTTATCTTCCTGCTTATCATTGTGATAATCATCTTCTTTTTGGTAATGATTATTCTCTTTCCTATGATTATCATCACTAAAATTTCCATTTTCTGGCGACATATCATTCACCTCCACAAATACTATTCCAAATTTTACTCGTATCAGGGTGAAGAAGTTTACTACGTTTCATAACATAAATTATAGTACCCCTGTAAATTCCCAGTAAACATAAATCAATATTTTTAATAGATAAATCTCTAAAATTATTTATACTTTCATAATCTCTATTTTCTTCAATCTTATCAGATACAAATAATATCTTATCACTAAGAGTCATATTACAATACCCGATTGTATGAAATTTAATAGCTTTCAGTATCTTCTCATCACTAATACCAAAGTCTCTTTTGACTAAATAATCACCAACAAAACTATGAATAAGAGATTGACAGTTCAGTTCAAATTCACTTATGTCAAGTTTATTTTCTTTAGCTACTTTTACCAGTTCGTTGTAGCTAAATATTTTACCATAATCATGAAGTATGCATGAAATATATAATCTGTAATATATCTCGCTCTTATTCTCACTAATATTTCCTCCATCCTTCTTTTCAGACTTCGCATGCTCAATCTCAGGTAAATATATACCAGCAAGTTTCTGAGCATATTTTAAAGTACCTATACTATGAGAATACAGGTCAAATGACATAACAGATTTAATTTTACCAACCAGCTCCTCTAAATTCTTTTTTTGCTTCTCAGTTAAAATATGATTATCTATATAATCCATTTTTTAATATATAGTTACATACACCTTCCGGAAGAAGATAATCTATCGGTCTATTCCCTTTAACTCTATTTCGTATATCTGTAGAAGAAATGGCAAGCGCTGGTACCTCCATTACAAATATCTTCTCTTCTTTTCTATCCTTATTATTAAACAGCTTTTTTTCCAAATCTTTTATTTTAGACAGATTATAACCTGGCCTTGTAGCTGCAATAAAATTGCAGAGGGAAACTATTTCATCAGTATTTTTCCAGGTAAGTATTTCCAGTATTGCATCTGCTCCTGTTATAAAATATAGTGATATATCCTTTCCATATATTTTCCTGAGTTCTCTAACAGTATCTATTGTATATGATTTTCCCTTTCTATCTACCTCTATCCTTGAAACCAAAAAATTACTATTAGAAGCAGTAGCTATAACTGCCATTAAATATCTATCCTCAGAACTTGCTATATCACCTGTTGTTTTATGAGGTGGATCACCAGTAGGCGTAAAGATAACTTTATTTAGATTAAATTGACTTAATGCTTCCTGAGCTGTAACCATGTGACCGTAATGAATAGGATTAAAAGTCCCACCCATAATTCCAATTCTCTGCACGTACTTTTTCTCTTTTTTTAAGCCAATCAGGTTATCTTTTATATTTGATTTACTATCACTTTTATTTTTATGCATTTAACTAACTTATTCCCCACTTACTACTAATACCAAATATACTGTCTCCGATATCATTCTCTAACTTGACCATTTCCAAGTACTATAAATTTATTAGTGGTGAGTTCCTTTAGCCCCATTGGTCCGCGCCAGTGAATTTTCTGGGTGCTGATGCCTATCTCTGCTCCCATTCCAAATTGCCCACCATCAGTAAATCTTGTAGAAGCATTTACATATACAGTTGATGAATCAACAGCTCTTGTAAAAAGAATAGAATTTTCATAGCTGGATGTTATTATTGCATCTGAGTGATGAGAACCATACTTATTTATATGTTCTACTGCCTCTTCAATATTTTCTACTACTTTAACTGCCATTTTTAAATCTAAATACTCCTGATACCAATCTTCTTCTGATGCAGTCCCAACAGAAGGAAATATCTTTTTTGTTATACTGCACCCTTTTAAAACTACTCCTCTCCCCTCCAGTTCTTTTAACACTGTAGGAAGTATTTCTTCTGCTATGTCTTTATGAACAATTAATTTTTCAGCAGCATTACATACGCTGGGTCTCTGAGTCTTTGCATTTATTAATATTTCTGCAATTTTATCTATACTTATACCATCTAAAAAATTGTCTATATATATATGGCAATTTCCAATACCAGTCTCGATTACTGGAATTTTTGAGTTTTTTACTACACTATTTATCAAGCTCTTACCACCTCTTGGTATCAGCACATCCACATATTCCCGAAGCTGCATCAGCCTCACTACGTGTTCTCTATCAGCAGTAGGAATAATCTGTACAGCGTCTTCAGGAAAATCATTTTCCGCTAAAACCCCCCTCATTATATCTACTAATTTTTTATTAGTAGATAGAGCATGTGAGCTTCCTCTTAAGATAACACAATTCCCAGATTTCAAACACAAAACCGAAGCATCTACTGTAACATTAGGTCTTGCTTCATATATTATACCTATAACTCCAAGAGGAACTCTAATATTAGTGAGTATCAATCCATTCGGAAGATTATATCCAGAAATTACTTCACCTACAGGATCTTTAAAATCAATTACCTGATTTATACTTTCAGCAATTTTTTCTATTCTATCCCTACTTAATCTTAATCTATCCAGCAGACTTACCGAAATTCCTTCCTTTTCTGACTTCGCTATATCTCTTTTGTTATTTTCTATAATCTCCCTACTATTTGAAATCAGTTTTTTTGAAATATCCTGCAAAATTTTATTTTTAACTTTAGTTTCTGCCCTGGAAATAACAAAAGCAGACTTTTTAGCTTTCTTTGCTATACTTAAAACTATATCCACAAATCCTCCTGAAATGTTTGCAATTATTATAACATAAAAAAATCTTTTTAATTCAACTACTAAAAACAACAAGACTGTCTCTGTGAATTATTTCACGACACATTGAAGAATCAAATTCTGTCAGGATCTGCTTTTCATTCTTTCCTTTAACCTTAACAATATCTTCATTAGAAAAACTGCTAATACCTTTTGCTATCAGCTTACTATCTACTGAAAATACTTTTATGGTATCTCCTTTATTAAACTTTCCGCTTACCTCCAGTACTCCTACAGGAAGAATGCTTTTACCCCTGCTTACTATCGCTTCTTCCGCTCCTCTATCAATAACAATACTACCCCTGGTTCTTGCTCCAAAAGCTATCCACTTTTTTACACTCCTTACCTTTTTTATATTTTGTGGAACAAAAAAAGTTCCAACATTCTCATTATTTATTATCTTCCCCAGTACATCAGGCTGCCTACTATTTGCAATTATCATTCCTATGCCTGAAAAAGAACAAACCCTTGCAGCTTTTATTTTTGTTACCATTCCTCCAGAACCATAAGTAGAGCCTATTCCTCCAGCTATTTCTTCTATATCTTCGCTTATATTATTTACCTGTGATATAAGCCTGGCATCACTATTAGTTCCTGGATTTTTATCATACATACCATCTATATCAGATAAAATTATTAATATATCAGCTTCTATTAAAGTAGAAACCAGAGCAGCAAGCCTGTCATTATCTCCAAATTTTATCTCTTCTGTAGCTACACTATCGTTTTCATTTATAATCGGGATAACATTTAACTTAATTAAATTCTCTATAGTATTTTTTATATTTAAGTACTGCTGTCTTCTGGTAGTGTCTTCATGAGTCAGTAGTACCTGACCAATTTTTATATGATTTCCATAAAACAGATTGCTATACGTTCTCATAAGCTCTACCTGTCCAACAGATGCTGCAGATTGCAGGATAGTTATATCTTCAGGCTTTTGTGAAATATTTAGATACTTAAGTCCAGCAGCTATAGCTCCACTGGTTACTATAATAACTTCTATGCCTTCCCTGGCTACTATGCTTACCTCACCAGCAAATTTCTTCATATTATCTATATCCAGACCACCTTCTTGAGATGTAAGACTACTTGATCCAATTTTTACAACTATTCTTTTTGCCTCTACAAGATATTTTTTTCTATTCTCCATAACCTACTCCTTAAGTTCGAAGACAAGGCTACCAATTACCACATTGCTGCCTTCTTTTACTCCCATTTTTTTTAGTTTATCACCAATTCCCATTTTTTTTAATCTGCATTTTAAGTACTCTAATGCTTCTTCATTTTCCATGTCAGTCATGGATACAATTCTTTCCAATTTTTTACTTCTTATGATATATTCACTGCCTTGCTTGCATACTTCCAATTTATCATCTTCTAATTTGCTCCTGCGAGTAGTATAAACTTTAACCTTTTCCCGACTTCTTAGCTGTCTGTCTTTCTCCTCTATTAATTTATTCTTATACTCCTTTATCTTTTGATATAAAACCAGGATTAGTTCTTTGAGTCCTTCTCCAACAAATGCTGACAATAAAAGAACATTCCTGCGACTCTTTTTCTCTAATTGTTTTTTTATATTTTCCAATCTATCACTGTCTGAAATTAAATCTATCTTGTTTACTACTACTATATAATCCTTCTTATATAAACTGCTGTCATATAATTTTATTTCTTCTCTTAATATATCAAAGGTTTTAACAATACTGCCGTTTCCTTCAAGAATTTTCTGTCCGTCAAGAACCATGACCAGAATCGAAGCTCTCATTATATGTCTTAAAAATTTATCTCCCAACCCTATTCCCTTATGAGCATCTTTTATAAGCCCGGGAATATCTGTAACCACAAAACTTTCATCATCTACAGTTACAACCCCTAAATTAGGAACAATAGTAGTAAAAGGATAGTCTGCAATTTTAGGCCTGGCTGCAGATATCCTGCTTATTATAGTAGATTTACCTGCATTCGGAAATCCAACTAATGCTGCATCTGCCAGAAGGCGAAGCTCTAAATTTATCCATATATCATCTACCTTTTCCCCACTTTCAGCAAAAGATGGGAACCTTCTTTTTTGAGAAACAAAACTATAGTTCCCTCTTCCTCCTATACCACCTTTAGCAGTTACTGTCCTGCTTCCCTCCTCCTTAAGATCAGCTTTTATATTTCCCCTTTTATCTTTAACTATAGTCCCAACTGGCACACTTATTATCAAATCTTCACCATCTTTCCCATTTTTCCTGTTAGACATTCCGCTCTTTCCGTCCTGAGCTTTAAAATGTATCTTCTTTTTAAATCCATACAAAGTATTTATATTTCTATTAGTTTTAATAATTACATCTCCACCTTTTCCACCACTACCGCCACATGCAATCTTCTTCCCTCTTCCCCTGGTATAAAAGAAACTCACAATACCACTGCCACCATCTCCACCTTTTACATTTATTTTCGCTTCATCTAAAAACATAATTATTTTTATCTTTTTTTATTAAAGTTAATATATTTTTACTGTATTACAAATATATTGGTATCCCTTTGTATTTTAGATAAACTCAAGGAAGTTAAACCAGGCAGGGGCGAAGATGATCTTTTTATCCTTTGATGTTTTTTGCCCTATCAATTTATCAGATATTATAAGCCCAAATTCAACATTATACTTATTCATAAAACTATACATAGACTTACCAACAGCAAATTTTTTCAAATTACTTTTTATCTCAACAGGAATTATTTTCCCGGATTTTTCAATAATAAAATCTACCTCTGCCTGTGATTTTGTTCTCCAAAAATTTATCTGCAGCTCTTGTTTTATCAATTCACTAAAGATGATATTTTCATTCATTGCACCCTGATCTGTTCTACTGTTTATTTTTTTGAAATTCTGCAAGATTACATTTCTAAGACCACAATCAATAAAATATATTTTAGGATTTTTTATTATTTCAACAGATTTATTTGTAAAATAAGGTTGAATCTGCTTAATAATGAAAGTTTTTTCTAGTAAATTTATATTCCTTTTTAATTGAATATAGTTAAATCCAGACATACTGCTAATATTATCATAATTAATTAATAACCCCGCCTGTATTGCAAGAACCTTTAATAATTTCACTAATTTATAATCATCAGCTAAATTTAAAATTTCTTTTACTTCTCTTAAAAAGAATATATTATAGATATTCTTTAAAACTTCAATTTTTTCT
>Ga0209121_10005233_pt1 | contig 11824 bp, 14 predicted proteins | sample Cruoilmetagenom3_FD_187292 | JGI IMG/M metagenome (GOLD analysis project Ga0209121, IMG submission 187292) | Oil polluted marine microbial communities from Coal Oil Point, Santa Barbara, California, USA - Sample 3 (SPAdes) (version 2) | ecosystem: Environmental > Aquatic > Marine > Oil seeps ...
CAGTGATAATAAGCTATCCTTCCACCCCTTCTCTTTAATTTATGAGTGTTATAATGCCATTCAGCGGTATACCGTTGCCCACACTCTCCGCAAAAAACAAATCCCCGCAATAAAAAGTTATGCCTTCTTTTTCTGATTAAAAAACTTCTATGTTTGGCTAAAACATACTGGCAAGTATCAAAAAGGTCTTTATTGAAAATCGGTTCGTGTTTTCCTATTTTAGATTTACCTTTCCAGCGAATACGACCGCAATAAAACGGATTCTTTAGAATATTGTGAACGACAGAATGTCCAAGAGAAGTGCCATTTTTAGAGACGATATCTTTATCGCTTAACCACTCCTGTAAATCTAAAATGGAATAGCTGCCCGTAGCGTAAAGCTCAAACAACTCTTTGATTATAGGAGCAGTGTAGGGATCGGGTTCGCAAGTTTTCTTTTCTCTTTCTCCTCCTACGCTTCTGTAGCCGATTGGTGGTGGAGTAGGCTGCCAACCATCGCGAAACTTTTGTTCTAGAGCGTCTCTAGTGCGTCTTCCATTGACTTCTGACTCCCATTGGGCAATGCTGGCAAAAATGTTTGGGATAATACTTTCTCCTCCAGTTAAATCCCCCTCATTAACTGATATTAACTTGATGGTTTTTTCCTTGAAGCGGTTGTATATCCCTGAAAAATCGTGAATGTTGCGTGCAAAACGATTAATTTTATAAATGATGACAGCTTCGATACTTTGTTCTTCTGCAGTTTTAAGCATTTCTTGAAAACCTGGCCTGTCCATTGTTCTACCACTTTTTCCATCATCGGTAAAAACTTGTTTCACATGATACCCATTATTTGCTGCGTATTCTCTGCAAGCCCTCTTTTGGTTGTCTAGGGAATAACCCTCAGTAGCCTGCCCATCGGTCGAAACTCTAATGTAGGTGTAACAATTCTTCATTTTTTACCTCCATTTCCTTGGTCTCATTAACTAATTATATTTAATTATAGCAAATATAGCTTAATTAAGCAAATAATTGTATTTTACTGTAAAAATCCTCACCTTGCCCTCACAAAATGGTATCTTAATGGTATGTTTGTAGTTCCTCATTTGTTCCCTAAAATACTGCTCTTTTCCCTAGCGATGGCTTAGCATGGCTTACAATTTCCTTAACCATTATTTTTTCAACCTTCTTCATGGCTTTTTCAAATGCCCGTTTCTGGGCTTTTTTCTTTTGTTCAGGCCAGTTTTCATTCATGGAAACCTTTCTAATCCAGCTATAACTGACATTGTGCTTTTTAGCAACATCTTTTAAGGTGGCAAGGTAGTCTCCGAAATAATCTTTTTTAACCTTATTCCAGTTTATTTTTACTCTAGCCATATTTGACTTACTTACTTATAAGCTGTATTTTCTTTTTATAGTAAAATTTGTAGGTTTATTCATTGCTTTTGTTTAAATCTACTTCCGACACACGGTCTCTTTATTTCCCCCTTTCGATGATTTTTTTCCGTTTTCTCTCGGCTCATCTAAGCTCACTATCTATCCCAAACTGCTCTATTTCAGTGCAGAAGGGAGGACGGCATAGTGCTTAACCGTTTGTCCTCGCACATTTTTTAAGGTTCATTTCCGCGTACACGGATTGACCTTGCTCCAACAATTTAATGTTCCTAAGGCTGGGTGGCTCGTTGGGGTGCCCCTTTCCCACCATCCCAACTGAGGAGGGCTCACAGTTGTAAGTAAGCCCTCTCAGTTAAGTACAACTGTTATTTATTTTTGTTAAATTTATAATTTTAATCATTTTTTAGTTGGATAGCTTTTGTCATACAAAAAGGTTTTAAGCTCACGTTGAGCAACCCAAAAACTTCTTGGTTCAACCGAAGCGGTTTCGTTCCAGAATTTTCTTGTTAGAACCTCTCTTTTTGAACTGTCTTCAAAGTTAAAAAAAGCGTGTTTTGGGGTTTTTCTAGTGATGTGCAAAAGTTTGCAATTTTTGGCTTTTAAAAATGTGCCAAGACATAGATTGTCCGTAGAAAAAAACGGTTTTTTATTTTGAGTATTCATAATTATGTTTTTTATTTTTGTTTTGATGTTTTTGATAAACATGAAATAAACAGAGCCGTGCCCAAGTTTCGGCAGCATTTTCAAGTGCCTTAGCCCTAATCGCTCTTTGTTTATGTTTATTTTCGGCTTTCATATTTTTAAGACGTATTTGTCTTAAAAATAATCTAGTCTAAAAGAATTAGTGGAGATATAGAGGGATAGGGCTAGATAAAAATTCCACCCCTAGGTTCGCTTTTTTAATAGAGCTTTTTCTTGTAGGCCTTAATTGCTTTTACTATTAAATCCTTTTCTGAAGTATAAAAAGCCTTATCGCTTATTCCTTCCTCTTTGGCAATTTGTCTATAAGACATTCCTTTTTTCTTTTTCCAATACCATTTTCTGTCCCTGTCAACTTCGTTTCTACGTTTATTGTATTTATCTGTAATAGAAAAAGTATCTGGAGATTTTTGCATGTCTTTCATTATTTTTTCATAGTAGCTAAAAACCCTAGTTACATCCTTCTTTTTAGTCTAAGGGGTAACTAAAATAGCCCAGACAAGGGCTTTGCCATACTCAAGAAAAGGGGGTAATTTAGAAAAATTGATTAACCTAGTTGTTCTGTAATCTCCATCAGTTATATTGCAGCCTAAGACTGCATTTTCAAATACATCTTGATAATTGGATTCAAATCCTAAAAATAATCGTAAATCTTCTATTTCTTTATAAAATACTGGAATCTTTTTTCTTCCTAAATTAATCATTAGCCAGTGTTGATAATTACCACTTCTCAAGGGCTTTGCAACCCCATATTTTCTTCTTATTTTTTTAGCTTCTCCGATGAATAAAGGGCTATCAATAACAAAGGCTATATCAGTATATTCCTTAAGGTTTGTTATTTTTATTTCTACTGGTTCAAAGCAATATTTATTTTTATTCTTATTCATGTCTTTACCAAAACCAGAAACTTGTGTATAATTTAGCATAATTAAGTAAATAATGCTAAAAACTAAACATGGCTAAGAAAAAGACAAAAACAAAATTAACCCCACTGCTAACAATTCACGAAGTAGCACGTATTCTAAGGGTGACTCCCATCACCCTCAGGCGTTGGGATGAAAAAGGTCTTTTAAAAGCAGTGAGGATTGGTGATCGCTGGGAGGTTGGTGATCGCCGTTATCGTCCACAAGACATAAAACGATTCATTGCAGAGGGATTATTGCGTAAAAAAACTCGCAAATAGAGTAGTTTTGCAAGCCTTGCACAAAATAAATATAAAAATATGAATAGAAACGAATTAAGAAACAGGCTAATAAAACACCTGAAGAAAGTTTTAGAAGAAGGTAAAGAAAAAACTCAATTTACTAACCTATATTCTCTTGTTACGGATTCATTACCAGACCTGCCTGCCAATGACCAAAATAAATATTTTAGTTTAATTAGAGAAATTATAAGTGAGTGGATTTCTAATGGTTTACTTTATCCAGGACTAGCAGGCGATCCAAGCTCAAACCTTCCATGGCTTACAATAACAGAATATGGGAAACAGTGTATTCAGGGTCAAAACTGGCTTCCCTATGATCCAGAGGGTTATCTTAAAGAACTCAAAAAACAAATTCCCCTGTTGGACGAAAACACCTTAACATATATGGGAGAAAGTGTAGCAACTTACAACAGGGACTTGTTATTGTCTTCTACGGTGACGCTTGGTGTTGCTTCTGAGAATTTAATCCTAATACTTATAGAGAGTTTCATTGAAAGTATCCCTGATGCTTTAAAAAAGGAACGAATAAAGAGAAAAACTCAAGATAAATCTCTCTTTGCGAAATACAAGATATTTTTAAAAGAATTTAAGAACTATTTAAATTTGCTTCCTAAAAAGCTAAGTTTAAATGTGGAGATTTATCTTGAGGGGGTTTTCAATTTTATAAGATTAAATAGAAACCAAGCAGGTCATCCTACTGGGAAGTTGTTTTCTAAAAAGATGATTTATTCTAACTTACAAATTTTTTCTGAATATGCTGCTAAAATTTGTGTTTTAACTGAATACTTTAGAAAAAATGAATTGAAATGAAAAAAGCGAGTGGTAAAATTTATCCCAAGTGTAAAAGCAGACTTGAGAAAAAAATAATAACTATCAGAAAGATTTATTTCCAGGCAGCTCCATTTTTATAAAAATATGAATAAAAAACAACTTACAAGAGCAGACATAAAAAGGGCTTGTAACATTCTTCGAATGGACGATGGGGTTGGAGCTAGTAACTATGTTGAGCAATTTTCCTGGCTTTTATTCTTAAAGCTTTTTGAGGCAATAGAGGCGGAATTAAAAGAATTAACAGAAGCAAAAGGACAAAAATATCAATATGTGATTGATAAAAAATATCAATGGTCTTCTTGGGCAACTAAAGATTGGAAAGATAAAGATGAGCTTCTTTACTTTGTAAATCAAAAGCTTTTTCCTTATTTGGGAAGTCTTCAAGGAAGGCCAGAAGAAGAAAAAGTAGCTGGGATTTTCCGAGAGATTAGCAATAGAATGCGTTCCCCGCATACGATCCTTGATACAGTAGATATTTTAAATCAAATTAAAATGTCTGATTTTCAAGACACGCATCTTCTTTCTCAAGCTTATGAGGAAATTCTTCAGGAAATGGTAGGCAAGGGCGGTTGGGCTGGCGAGTTTTACACTCCCCGTCCTCTTATTCGTTTAATGATTAAAATTGTTGATCCGAAAATAGGAGAAACAATTTTAGACCCGTTTGTAGGCTCTAGCGGGTTTTTAATTGAAACTTTTAAGTATTTACAAGATAAAAATCCCAACCTTGGAGTGAAAGAATGGGATATTCTTCAACACAAAACTTTTCTCGGGCAAGAAAAGAAACCCCTGCCCTATCTCATTGGCACAATGAATATGATTTTACACAGAATTTTAGTGCCAAACTTACGAAGAACAAATACCCTGATGGAAGATGTTCACAATATGCCTGACAGTCAAAAAATAGATGTAGTTTTAACTAATCCTCCTTTTGGCGGTCGAGAAAATAAAAGCGTGCAAGAGAATTTTCCGATTAAAACGGGAGCTACAGAAGGACTAGCTCTTCAATATGTAATGAGGCGGTTAAAAAACGGTGGTAAATGTGGAATTGTTTTACCAGAGGGGAAAATCTTATTTGGTGGCGGAGCATTTAAAAAAATAAGAGAGGAGCTTCTAAAGAAATTTAAGGTAACAACAATAATTTCACTTCCCCAAGGCGTATTTTCTCAAATGGGAGCAGGGATTAAAACAAATCTTATTTTCTTCGAAAAAACAGGAGCTACAAAAGAAATTTGGTATGGCGAAGTTAAAGGCAAATTTACTAAAAAACAAATTATTAAAGACCCTGACCTGGAAGAAGTTTACAAAAAGTGGCAAGGAAGAGAGGCTTCGGATATTAGTTGGATGGTTTCAATTGATGAGTTAAAAAAAGCAGGCTTTGATATGTCCCCTAAAAACCCTAACAAGGCCGAAGAGGAGGAATTACTAGAGCCAGCAGAATTAATAAACAGAATTGAAGAAGCCCAAAAAGGCACGGCAAGCATTCTTAGTGATATTAAAAAGACCTTGTAGCGAAATATGAAGATGCATATTATAAACACTCTAGTCAAAGTAATAGGAGGTACAACTCCGAAGGGATTTTCTAGTCAGATTCCAAACGGAAGCATTCCTTTCTTTAAGGTTGCGGATATGAATTCCTTTGGTAATGAAAAATATATGACTAATGGAAAATTAGAATTTTCAGAGAAAACTATTAAAAATTGGCGATTGAGACTTGTTCCTAAAAATTCGGTTATTTTCCCGAAAATTGGTGGGGCAATTGCGACTAACAAAAAGAGAATTATGGGGTGCAAAGGAGCTATTGATGCCAACACGATGGCACTAATTCCTTCTGATAGATTAAGAACGGATTATCTTTATTACTTTATGCTCAGCTTAAATTTATCAGATTATTCGACAGGAAGCACGATGCCTCAGTTGAGTAACAGCACTATTGGCCAAATCTCTATTCCAATCCCCAGCTCTTTAAAAGAACAAAAAAGAATTGCAGAAAAAATTGAAAAGGTTCACTTATTGCTAGAAAAATCTAAGACAAAAATTAAAGATGTTGAAGACCTTATTAATTCAGTTTGTAAGCAGGAATTCGAAAAAACAAAAAATAGCAGAGATGTCAGAAAACTTGGGGATTTATGTAATATCATTAAGGGGAAATTTCCTACCATGAAAACCCCAGAAGGAAAATGCACTTTTGTTGTAACAGCTGAGAAAAGAAAATCAGCGAATGCGTTCCAATTCAACGAAGAAGCGGTGTGCATACCCCTGGTATCTTCAACGGGTCACGGGCACGCATCAATGCACAGGATTCATTATGAAAAAGGCAAGTTTGCACTTGCAAACATTATGGTAGCCCTAATACCAAAGGATAAGAGCAAAATTCTTACAAGGTATTTATATTACTATTTATCCTTTTACAAAGGTGATCTCTTTGTTTCGTTAATGAGGGGCGGTGCGAATGTTACTATTCCGTTATACAAGCTTTCTGATGTCAGAATCTCTATTCCTAAGATGAAAAAACAGGAGAAATTAGTTTCTATTATAACTAAAATTGAAGAATTAAAACAAAGATTATTAAAAGAACAAAGCCTTTTTAATCAACTGTTTCAATCAACTCTAGATTACGCTTTTCGAGGAAAACTATAATGCCTTTATCAGAAGACGATACCAGAGTAAAGCTGATTGACCCACAAATTCATAAAAGTGGGTGGAAAGAAAATCATTTAATTCGACAATATAAAATCGCTGACGATAGGTTTTTTGTCGAGGGTGAAGAATTTAAACGATTGGATACCAAAAAATTTGCCGACTATGTTTTGAAATACAAAGAAACAGTTATCGCAGTTTTGGAAGCTAAAGCAGAAGATAAAAACCCAGAAAAGCATTTAGGACAACTTCAGGATTATGCCAAAAGGCTTGATGTGCCGATTGGCTATATAAGTAATGGTAAAAAGATTTTTATTTTTGACAGGAGAAAACCTAAAACAGAAGAAGTAGAAAATTATCTTAAACCAGAGGAAATTTATCAAATATACCTAAACTGGAGGGGTTTAGGCAAGGCAAAAACAGACGCTTTAAATTATCCTCAATACATTTCAGGCACAAAGCAACCCAGGGCTTATCAGGATGTTGCTATTCGTCGAGTGGTTGAAAATCTTATTAAAGGCAACAAAAAAACCTTGCTTACAATGGCAACAGGAACGGGCAAAACCTATGTGGCCTTCCAAATTATTTGGAGGCTGATTAAATCTAAACATTTTCATAGGGTTCTTTTTTTAACTGACAGAATCTTTTTAAAAGACCAAGCCTACAATGAATTTGAGCCATTTAGGCAAGGAAGCAGTGATGCTAGATATAAAATAGAGGGTGGGAATTTTAACAAAAACCGCAACATCTACTTTTCTACTTATCAAACTTTATTTGCAAATAATCTTTATCAAAAAATACCCAATGACTTTTTTGACTTGATTGTGATTGATGAGTGTCATCGATCCCGATATGGAGATTGGGGAATTGTGCTTGAGCATTTTAATACTGCCTATCATTTGGGCATGACTGCTACTCCTAAGCGTGAAGACAATATTGATGTTTATGATTATTTTGGTGAGCCCGTTTATGAATATAGTATGGGACAGGCAATTGATGATGGCTATTTAGTGCCCTATAAAATCTACAAGATTGCTACTAATCTTTATAAAGAAGGACTAAATATCAACGAAGCTGAAGAGGTAATTTACGATGATGAAATTGAACCAGAAAAAATGAAAACTTTTTACGAAAGCTCTGAGTTTGAGAGGGCAGTTACAATCCCCGATCAAATAAAACTTCTTTCGCAAAAAGTAACAGAAACACTAGACAAAACAGATCCTTTTGGTAAAACGATAATCTTCTGTGTTGATATGACTCACGCCCAAAATGTTAAAGGCCAGCTTAATGAACTAAAAGGAGATGAAGAGTATGCCACTCGTATAGTTTCCGAAGATAAGGACAATATGACTAAATTTAGAGATAAGGAAATGCCTCAGCCTGTTATTGCCACCACAGTTGATTTACTTTCTACGGGCATTGATATTCCCCACCTTCAAAACATTGTTTTTATGCGACCAATCAGCTCAACAGTTCTTTTTAAGCAGATTATTGGTAGAGGCTCACGACTGTTTGAGGGAAAAGGATTTTTTAGAATTATTGATTTTACCAATGCCACAAGGCTAATTGATGAGTGGGACATTCCTAAACCGCCTCCACTGCCTCCAAAACCACCAGAGGAGCCCAAGGAACCCTTCGATAAATTTGTTTTTGGGGTTGTTATTGATTCGAAGACTGAAAAACCAATTGCCAAAGCCCAAATCAGGCTTAAAATTAGTCGCTGGAACAAATCTAATTTTACTAATGAAAGTGGAATGTTTCGGTTTTTTAAAATTCCTTCAAATGAAACGATAAATCTTTCAATAGATAAAGATGGCTATAAAAAGATTGCTAAAAGAATTAAGCCTCAAGTGTCAGAAGAAGAAACGCCTTATATTTTTAAATTGAAGCCCCAAGGAGTTAAGCCTAAAAAAATTAAAGTTAAAGGCATAGACGTCAATATTGAAGAAGAGATTGAAATTGAGTTTGAAGGCCAAAAATTATCTTATGCAGAATACCGTAAATACACAAAAAAGAATATTTTAAAAAGGGTTCATTCAACTGACCAATTAAGAAAAATCTGGCTTGATCAAAACATGAAAGCAATATTTATTAAAGAATTAGAGAATAAAAAAATCAATATTAATTTAATTAAGTCAATTGACAATTTTAGCGATAGTGATAGTTTTGATGTTATTGCCCATATTGCTTTTAATGCTCCTCTTTTAACAAGGGAGGATAGAACGAAACATTTCCTAAGACAACATGCCCAGCTTGTTAGTCAGCATGGGAAAACAATAAGAGAAACGATTGGCGATATTTTGAATAAATATAAATATAGCGGAGAAGATAATCTATCACCGGAGGTTTTCATGTTGCCCAATATGTATAAAAAGAAACAAAAGGTTCAAGCGGAATTTCCTAATGGCTTAGCAGGATTTTTAGCTTTTATGAAAGACAAGGTTTATACCACGGTTAATCCTGTTAAATTTAAAACAGTTTAACGATGAAAAAATAATATGGCACGCGATACATTTACTTTAAGAATACAACTAGAAGGTGGAGGAAGGAGTGAAGTTGAGATTAATGAATTTCCTGATGAGTGTCCTTTGTGCAGGGAAGGTGGAGAGCCCAAGTATATACTTGGGCATTCATTAGGGCGTGAGTGGGACTATGACGAAGTAATAGAAGCTGTATTCCAGTGTCCAAAGAACAAATGTAAACGTTTTTACATCGCATACTATGGTAAATCGGATAGGATGGGTAGAGTTTTTCGTCTAAGGCGAAAATTGGCTCCTCACTATTGGGTTCCGAAAGAATTTTCTGACGAAATAGAGAATATATGTCCAAGCTTTGAAAGAATTTATAACCAGGCTGCTATAGCTGAGGGTTTTGGGCTTGATGAAATATGCGGTGGCGGTTATAGAAAGGCTCTAGAATTTCTAGTAAAAGACTGCCTCATATCTACTAAAGTAAAAACAAAAAAACAGATAATTGGATTAATGCTTGGCGAAGCAATTGTTCTGATTAAAGATAAAAACATTCAAGCGTGTGCTAAAAGAGCAGCTTGGCTTGGCAATGATGAGCTTCACTATACCCGTGTATGGGGTGAAAAAGACATTGAAAACTTAAAAGAGCTTATTAAGCTTACAGTTCATTGGGTGGAGAGTGAAATAATTACAAAAGAATACGAAAAAGATATGCCAGTAAGACGAAAAATCAAAAAATAAACTCTTTAACTATGAATGACACAGAATACTCTAAATTTGAAGAACTAGAAAAATTATCTGATAAAGAATTGGAAGCTTTGGTTATCAAAGGAGATAATTTACATATTCATACTTCTAGAGCCTCCATTGCTAAAAGAATTCTAGATGCTCGACTACAGGATAAACAAATTAAAAAAGTAAATGTTGTTACCCAACAGCTTAGAAAATCAAATAGGGAATTATTAGATTTAGCAGGAGGATTGGACGAGGTAGTTAAACTTCTTAACTTTTTCAAAAACCACTGGTTCCCCAAACAATCCGTTTGGATAAAAGCAGGAATGTTTCTATTAGGAACAGTAATTTTAGGAATAGTAATAAATTTAATATCTGATGCCATTGTAAAATTTTTGTTTCGCTGGTAGCGTTTTGAAAAGTAGTTTTCTAAGATCGTCTATTGAACGAAGGTATTTCTATTTGTAAAAATCTAAAAGTGTGATATCCCCTTGTTAAGTAAAGACAAAAGGTGTTCCATCCTGGGACATCTTGGCTTACCAGCCCTTTTCCGCTACTTTTTTCTCATAATGGTCGAGAAAAATCACTTTCCAGGGCATATCGTCTTCGTTTCTAAGGCCATACTTCACCGTTAGTGAATTAAAAATCTGCCAAGCATCCTCTAGTAGCCTCTCTTGCTCAAATTCAGGCAGGTAATACCATTTATCGCTAACAGTTAGCTCCAGGCTGATATAGGTGTTATCCATGTTTTCAAGATGTGTTTTTATAAAAACAGTGTCCCCTTCAACAAAAATGTCTCCTACTTCCTTGTTAAGTTTTTCGCCTTTGTCCCAAAAGTCTTGAGCCCGTGCTTTCGCTTCTTCCTTTTTTTCTTCTTTACTGGCCTGCTCTATCGAGCTAGGCTTTATTACTTCCGAGTTAATAGTGTGAAAAACTCCAAAGAGCATCACAAGAAAAAACCCAAATGCTATCCACATTCGCACTGTAGGAGTTTTTTTGTTGGATTGCTTGTTTTCCATAATTACCAGCCTCCTACTCCCCACACTGATTTTTAAGTGGCAAATATTGAGACTCCAATTCTTTAAGATTATTTATCTTGTCATTTACGCCATATTTTTCACATTCTTCTTCGCTTAGGTATTCTGGCTTCATTTCCTCTATGCATTTATCTACTCCTGGGAATGGCTCTATGCCACAAGCCCGTTTTATTTCTAAAAAGAGGTCATTTGCCTGCCTACAAATTTCCTCTTTATCTATTTGAGCATCTTGTTCTGTAATTTGCTCAGCCTGTGTTGCAATAATTCGTGAAGCTTTTTCACTTTGCTTTGATGAGTTATCCGCATCTATCCTTGCTTTTTCTAGCTCACTATTAAGTTTTTCTATTTCGTTATTAAATTTTTCTGATTCACCTTTAAAAAAAGAAATCTCATGAAGAAGTTTATTTGTTTCCTCATTTTGCTTATTGTAAACAGCATAGCCCGTATAGCTAATTACCACCAGAAAGATTGTAATAACACTTATTATTACCCATCCCCACCAAGGCATTTTTTGAACGAACAGCTTATTTTTCATGGGCTTTATTTCCTCTAGGTTTAATTATAAATAACTTTCTTTCATAAGTCTATGTTTACTGCGTGGTCTTTTTTCAATGATTGCTTGAGAATTAAATTACCATGTTACCCAAGAAAGAATTTACTGCTGAAATTGGAAAAAGAATTAAAAAATGGAGGGTGAAAAGGAATATGTCTCAAGAGGATCTAGCTCACCGTGCAGGGCTTTACAGGACTTATGTGGGGCATTTAGAAAATACCCGCTATTCTCCTAGTGCCTATGTGCTTTATAAAATCGCAAAGGTGCTTAAAGTCGAGATTTCTGATTT
>Ga0209121_10005235_pt1 | contig 11822 bp, 9 predicted proteins | sample Cruoilmetagenom3_FD_187292 | JGI IMG/M metagenome (GOLD analysis project Ga0209121, IMG submission 187292) | Oil polluted marine microbial communities from Coal Oil Point, Santa Barbara, California, USA - Sample 3 (SPAdes) (version 2) | ecosystem: Environmental > Aquatic > Marine > Oil seeps ...
AGGGCAAGGGAGAGGGGGAATTTTAAAAGTAATCTTAATTAAAAAAAGGAGGTAAAGAAAAAGAAATGGAAGCATTAAAGGTTTTTGTATTTACAATTTTTAAACCATTGAAAGCATTTAGGATAGTGAAAGAGAAATGGGGATTTAAAATATATTGGTTTACTGCGCTACTTATTTTAATAATTACTGTAGTCTCTTCTTATGTAATTGGACCCAAGATGCAAGAATATTTATTAGAACCACAAATTCAAACAATGAGAGAAAATTTCCCAGAAATGGAGATTTCAGAGGAACAGATAAAGCAGTTTTCTGGAATAGGAGCTTTTACAAATATAATGATGATTGTAAGTCCTATTGTTGGATCTATTATAGGGTGGCTTTTTATAGCACTTATATACTGGGGACTTATTTTAGTATTTGGGGGAGAAAGTAATTATAACAAAACTTTTACTTTAGTAATAATATCATCAGTACCTATACTTATTTCTAACCTTGTAAATACGTTTTATACATTATATACAGGAAAATTGATAATTCATCAGGGCTTAAGTGGTCTTGTGGCATCTGGAAAAATTCTTTCTGATGCTGCAAATCCAATATACTTAATTCTTTCAAGAATTGATATATTTATATTGTGGGGTCTAATTCTTTTAATTTTAGGTTTTGTTATTTCTTGCAAAATGAAAGTGTGGAAGTCAGCACTAACAGTATTAATAGTTTTAATATTAGGATTAATCATTTCGTTTGTTGGAGTTTCTATTAGTAGAAGATTCATGCCACAATTATAAGAATATGAAGTTATTTAAAAAAGCTGTTATTATAAACCTTATTATAGTAATTCTCACCACTTGTTCTTTTAATAGTTGTGCCTATTTAAAAAAGGTCTCAGTTAAAGAAGGCAAGGAAAAAGAAGAAATCACAGAGGAAACGAAGACCAAAGAAGAAGTAGTTAATGAAAAAGGTGCCAAAGAAGAAGAAACAGAAGATGTAGAAAAAGATGATTTTGAAAAAGAAATGGCGAAAAAGAGAGAGTATATGATTACTCATCATCTTAAAGGTAGAGATATTATTGATGAAAAAGTTCTTAAGGCAATGGAAAAAGTTAAAAGACACAAATTTGTGTCAAAAGGGGATCTCGAAGAAGCATATGAAGACCACCCACTCCCAATAGGTTATGGACAGACAATATCACAACCTTATATTGTGGCATTGATGACCCAACTCCTGGAACTAAAAGGAGATGAAAAAGTACTTGAAATAGGAACTGGTTCTGGATATCAAGCAGCAATATTATCAGACATTGTTGATGAAGTATATACAGTTGAGATAATTGAGGAACTCTATAATAGTGCAAAAAACAGATTGAATGAATTAGGTTATGATAATGTTAATATATTATGTGAAGATGGATATTTTGGATGGGAGGAGAATTCACCATATGATGGAATAATTATTACCTGCGCACCAGATCATATACCTCATCCACTGATTGAACAATTAAAAGAGGGAGGAGTAATGGTTATACCTGTTGGACCACCAGGAGCATATCAAACCTTGTGGCAGATAAAGAAAGTTGACGGTGAATTAGAGTTTAATAATATAATTGGAGTAAGTTTTGTACCATTAACAGGAGAGCACTAAGAAAATGATATTATAATTTTCTTAAAGATTAAGGAGAATATATAGTTAAAAGAAAAGAAGAGAGTAAAGAAAAAAATTAGAACAGTATTTTTAAATACTCAATACCAGCTAATATCCAGGTCTGATATACCCATATCAATATCTATGTCAACTATCTTATCAGCATCATAAAAGTTATTAGATTCATAAGTGTTCGAATTTATCTTCTTAAAATCATGGAGATCTTTTGAAGATAAACCAGAATCAATTGCTACTCTTGCACCCACTGTTCTCGGAAGAGAAATATTAATTGAGCTGGCTCCCGAATCTATTTCCATCTTAAAAATATTAACTTTATCTCCCATGATCAGGTCAAGACTTGAAGCCCCAGTATCAATATCTAAAGACTTCACTTTAACCTCACTTAAATCCAGGTCCATATCAATGGCACCGGTATCTAATTCAAGTTTGATAGGAATATCGGGATTAATAGAGAGCTTTAAATCATTTATGTGACTACCAAATCCTGCAAAGCTTGGCTTGGTTGATAATGTTACGTTCTGTAAATTGCCTTTAACTTCTGAAGATGTATTCAACTTCAAATAATCTGACTCAAAAGTACCAGAAATGAGTTTGCTTCCACCACCATCTATTGTTAACTTACCTGCTCCTGTTTTTATCCTGACAAGAAAAGAATCAACACTATGTTCCCTCTCAATTGAGATGTCTTCAATTTCATACACAACCCCTTTCCAACCCATATTTAAGTTCGTAAACACCAGGATCCATACAAAAGCGACTATTAAAAGTATAACAACAACAGCTATAATAGAAGAGACACGACCTCCGTGTGAAAAAATCGACAAACCAAAAAGTATGATAAAAATTGGCCAGAGTTTCCAGATATCGATATTGATATAGAATAAGCCAGTTGTTCTTCCCAAAAAAATGATTCCCACAAAGATTATGAGCATACCAAGAAGAAGATTGCCAAAATTAAAACCACCTCTTCTGGTTACTTTTTGAGATAGGGGGATGTATTTGCTCTCCTTCATCTCTTCTTTTGGGACAGGCTCAAATTCTTGCTTTTTAAAACTATTATTGCCTTCAATTTTGTCATCCATTATTAAATCCTATGACCTATGAAATATAATATATAAACCAATAAATATTACTACCATTGGCCAGAAGTATCTCCATGCGAATCTAAGATTAATAAACTGATTAACAAGAAGAAAGAAACCAACGAGTATGACGATTACACCCAGCATATTTCGTCTCTCTGAGAACCAACCACTTTTTTTAATATCAGTTGCAAATGACTTGGCTTCTCTGGTTATCTCTTCAGCAGCATGTTGTACTCCTCTTGCAATATCCTCAGTAAATTCCTTGATTCCTTCGCTTCCTTCAGTTGTCTCTCCTTTAATAGGTTCTTTGGGAACAATTATCATTAAAACGAGATAAAGCAGAACACCTAATCCACCCATAAATGCTAATACAACAAAAACTATTCTTATTAAAAGAGGATCAACATTGAAATACTTTCCTAATCCACCACAAACCCCATCTATAATTTTATCCTTCCTTGAACGATATAATCTTTTGTATTGCTCTTTCATAATTTCACCATTCTTTAAATAAAAAAAATCAAATTTAAAAATTTATACTATTTATAGAATTATTAAAGATGCTTTATAAAATAAGATATAAAAACTATTCAGATCTGATGCTTTTCTCTTTAAATCAAATTATTTTTTATATAAACCTGGTTATTGTTTTATCTTTAAAACCTTTTATATTGTTGTATATAGTAACACAAAACAGAAAAAAACTTAAAAAGAAATAGGTAGCTATATAACCCTTACAGAATAATTAGGATTGATTCTAAACGTTATAATTTTTAAAAATAAAATATATATAAATAGGAGTAGTGGAAAAATGCAAGAAATAGTATTTTTAATAGAGCAGAAAAATCTCTTTTTAAAGGAGGATGCTAATTAAAATATTTTTTATAAAGATTAACTAGATACAATATTAAGATAGGTGGTAAAGATAATGGAATTTTTTAAATTATTTTAAAATTTTGTAAAGACCGAAAATTAATCTTTGGTCTAGCTCCATATTTAGCTACTACTAAGGATGCAAATAAATTTGCAAATTCTGCTGATTTTTTAACATCACCATATTTTAGATACTTATAACAAAATGCAGCATCAAAGGCATCACCAGCTCCAGTAGTATCAACGGCTTTTACCTTTTCAGCTTTTACTCTGAACATATTTTCTTTAGCATTTTTATCAATATAATTAACAATGCAACCATCTTTGCCAAGCTTAACTATAAATATAGGTGGTATGTCTTTTACATTAGCCACAGCTTCATTAAAATTCAAGTTAGGCTTTAAAGCCACTAACTCTTCTTTATTGCAAAATAAAATATCAGGTTTTATTTCTTTCAATAGATTTTCAAATTTTTTGGGACCATATTTTTTAATTCCACTGTAAGAAGAAAGGTCGATTGAAATTAAAGGGCTCTTATTCTTGCTTGTATATTCTTTATAATTATCAAAACTTTCTTTATTTGGTCTTTCTTTGTAACGATTGAATTTTTTAAAGCTGGGTAAAACATCTTTTAAGTCAGGTAAGTCAATTTTAGAAGTTACTTTTAATCTGTCTTTAAAAACGTTTAATATTCCAAGAATAGTTTTAGAGATTTTTCCAGTAAAAAGTGAATATGCTGGTATAAAAATAAGGTCTGCTCTTGAGATTAAATCTAAATTTATATCCTTTAAAGAAAGATTAACGGACTCTCCTCTATGAGTGATCATTGTCCTTTCACCAGATTTGTCTATCAGGGCTATTATTGTAGCAGCGAAACCATGTCCTCTTGAAATATTTAAGAGGACACCCTCGTCTTCCAAATCTTTCACCAGATAATCACTAATAAAATCATCTCCCACTCTTCCAATGAAAACAGATTTATCTCCAAGTCTTGAAATCCATGTAGCAAAGTTTGCTGCAGAACCACCAGGATGAATTGAAGTAATGGCAGGAGTATCAGTGGCGTAACATAAACCACCTTTTATTTTGGAAAATATATCCAAAGCTACATCACCAATGCTAACTATATAATTATTCATTTAAAGCACACCTTATTGTAATTGCAGCTGGATTCCTGTAATTTTGTTAATATATGCCATAAGTATTTGTTTTAGGTTATAAAAACAGCTATGAAGATGATTCTAAAAAGCGATGTTTATAAAACTCTATTATGAAATTACACCGCTAAATCTTTCTACAAGAATTCCCCTTTTTTCTAACTCTCTTATATAAATATTTATTCCGATAGAATCACTTGGCATATGACCTGTTACAATTAAATTTCCTTTAACTTTTTCTTTTTTAAGTTTTTTATAATCGACTTCACCGAGATGCATATAAAGTAGTGTATTAATTCCTGCCTTAAAATAGGCTTTTGCAACAACTGCACCACCATTTGTTCCAGCTGACATTGCAACAAAGAATTTACCAACATTACTTTCTTCATTTCCTATCCTGAGTGCTGGTTTTGTTAACCCTCTTGTAATTTCATCTATTTCATTGAGAGATTTTAACAAATCGGAAATTTTTGCATTTTTGTTTGATGATAAAAATGAACCGATATACTCATCAAACTCATTTCTTGTAATAACATCTACAGGTGTGTGTATATTTAAAAAAGGTATATCTAACATACTTGCCACGCTTATTACTCTCTCATAGTTTATTACATTTCGGTTTCTTGATAACTCCCCTCTTCTAACCTCTAAAGCCTTTCTTGCTTCTTTTTCTGAGATTCCAACACTCTTCATCTGCTCAATATGACGAAGCATAACCTCTGGAAGACCATAAATTTGAGCTTCACCACCAGGTGGGTGATGAGCAATTACAGCATCAAAATCAAGTTGTTTCGCAAGTAATAATCCAGCAGCATCAACATCTATCCCAAATAGAATCTTTCTAATGTTGTCACCCTTCACAAATATTTGAGAATCAGCAGGTATTTCTTCAAAACCAGACATTTCTAAAGCAATTTGCATAAGCTCTTCAGTATTCATATTAATCCTCTCTATAAAAACTTTTTTTAAAATATTATTTGTTTTATGATAAATAAGATTGAGCAATTATTTTTTTATAATTTTTAGAAGTTTTATTATAAAAATTTCTTATTTTAAAAAAGTTATGAAACTCTTGATATACGTACCATAAAAAAGTTATTTTAAAAATATCAAATTTTTAAAACTCTTTATTAAAAACGAAACTATTTTATTTAATAATTACAACTATAATTCCTTAGATATTCGACAGGCTAATTTGAAATTTTCTTTTATAAGAACCAAGTTGGCTTTTAGGCTCTTACCTTCTGTCAACTTGACTAAATTGCTTAAAATAAATGGCGTTACTTCTGGTCCTTTTAGCCCATTCCTTTTAGCTAATTTTAATAATTTATTTATCATTTCTTCTGATAAATTTTTATCAAGTTCATATTTTTTTGGAACAGGATTTGTAACAAGTAAGCTCTGTCTTATTTCTAAATTTCTCATTTTTGAATAAATATTTGCGGCTTCTTTCGGATTTTTTACAACATATTTTAGTTTTATATTTTTATCTACACCACAAAAAAATGTTGGAAAATTAAAATTTTTATATCCCACAATAGGTACCGACAAACTTTCAAGCAGTTCAAACGTATTTCTTATATCCAAAAATGCCTTTGGTCCAGAACAGACAACAATCAGGTTATGCCTGGATAAAGCATACAAATCAACAGATATGTCTATATTCTCAGGAAAGCCTCTATGTACCCCACCAATACCCCCTGTTGATAGTATTGTTATACCAGCTCTCTCTGCAGCCCATAAAGTTGATGAAATCGTGGTTGCCGCATCTTTTTTTAGGGCTAAATTAACAGGAATATCTCTTAACCCCACTTTATTGATTAAATTTAATGAACCTTTTTCTATCAGTTCAATCATTTCTTCTGTAACCAGACCAATTTTTAAAACTCCTTTTAAAATTGCAATAATAGCTAAACTCACCCTCTCTTTTTTTGCTATCTCATTTAATTCATTAAATAAGTTAATGCTACTTTCCTTTGGAAGTCCATGTACAAAAAGGGTGCTTTCCATAGCTACAACAGGTCTGCTGTTTTTTAATAAATTTTTAATATCACTTCTTATTTTATAATCCATTAAGCACCTTTAAATCTCCTATCATTTTTCAAAATTATATATTATAAAATATAGAATTATTATTTTTGTTTATCATATAAAAATTATATACATTATGTACAAGTTAGGTTAACACTTTTTTAATGTTTTAAATAATTAATTATAAAATAATATTCATGCAGGGCAACTCTTCAGATTGCTTACTTTAGCAGGTAAAGCACTGTCATACTAAAGCTATGCCCTACATTTAATAAATTTATTTTTTAAAAAAACTGTAAACCTATTTAATGTATATTACATATTATCTGGATTCAAATAATGTTAAAACCAATAGTGCTAACAAGTAACTGAAAAAGGCAATTATTAAGACTGAATTAAATCCCCAGAATATTGCAATTATTGCAGCAAGGATAGAACTTATAACGGAAGCGAATCCATTTATAGACCACGCCCAGGGTATAAGGTTTGGAGAAACACTATTAATAAATTTTATGCCCATTGGGAAAGGAGCACCCATTAGAAATCCCATGGGTGCTAAGATCAGAATGCAAGAAAGCAATCTAATATAAAAAGCATACCCCATCAAGTTTCTTAATAGCAATGGCGATAATATTAAAAAAAGCATAATTAAAAGAAGTAAGGCGCATATTTTTAGATTGAAATATCTTATGTCTTTGCCAATAATTAAACTACCAAGACCTGAAAAAAACAGAATTGAGAACAGCACTGTTGATATAGAATATATGGGGTTACCCAAATATAAAATAAATTTCTGCATAAGGGGAACCTCAATAAACAGATAACCAATACCTATTAAAAAAAAGTAGACAAATATCTGCCACTTGGTAGATACTTTAAATTTGAATTTTTTGCTCTTAATTATTAGAGGAATAATAATCAGTATTAAGGATAACAAAACAGAGATTAACAAGAGCACAAATAAAATCAAGTACCCACTTCCTCCAAAAGGTTGCCATGTTTTTCCATAAGAAGCCAATATTCTGGATATGTGATCTGGCTTAAAAAAATGGAAGAAAAAAGGTCTATCATCAGTTATTGGTTTAATATCATATTCATATTCTTTAATGAAGTCTTCCCTGTTTACCCCAACAATATTAGAGAATGTATTGAAATAATAGGGTTTGTCCATTTCTATATTTTTATTAGCTTCATCAGGCTTGATATAACTACAATATATTAAATCGTAGCCCATTTCATCGCAGTAATTTCTGATTATATATTTTTCTTCTTCTAAGAAATTTCCATTTTTAACCATGATTAATGATGTTGAGAATGTTCTAATAGCGCAGATATGATTATCTGGATTCTCAATATTAAGTTCTTCAAGAGCGGTAAAAATTGTAGAAAACAGTTTTAAACTTTCACTCGGTGGGAGTTGGAGCCATCTTTGAACACATAAAATACCGTCATCTTCTAAGTGATTATAATATTGCTTTATTGCTTCAACTGTATATTCATAATTTTCTCCAAGACTGTATGTTCCAGCTGTAACAGCTTTGTAGCTATCATCCAAACATATAAATACCAGGTCAAATTTTTGTTTAGAAGATGAAATGAAATTTCGACCTTTATCATTTATAATTTTTACATTTGGCAGATCAAAGATGTTCCCAGAGAAATCCTTAAAATCTTCTTTAATTAGATTAGTTAGAATTGGGTTTTCTTCAACAACAAAAATCCCTTTATAATTATGTTGAAGTGCAGCTATAATATCTAAATTACCGCTTGGATTTAATAGAACAACTCTTGAGCAGGGCTTAAGTATGTAAGCAATATTTGAGGGCAGATAATTTAGAAAATCAGTTGTATTTTTAGTCTTATCATAGAAGGTTATGGGAGAGACATCATTTCCATCTGTTGTAACTCCTATTTGTTCCGGGATGGTAGTTGGATATTTTAAACTTAAACCTGGTGCAGTATGTATCTTATCACTTTCTATAACATCAACTTTTGAAAAGGAATTCCACTTAGTTAGAATGATTTTTGAACCAGAAAATTGTTTCAACTGACTTAAGGTTTTTTGAGGAGCCATTCTTATCTGGAAAAACTTTGGAGTAAAGATAACTAATAAAATGATTAAAATCAATGAAATGAATTCAACCAACCTTAAATTAACTGAAAAAAATGATTTGTTCTTATGTTCTACAGATCTATTTTTATGTTTTGCAAACTCATCATTATGCTTTGCAGATTTGTTTTCATATTCTGAAAATTCATTATTATATTTTTTAACCTTTTTACTATATTTTGGTAAAAATAAGATAGAGACAATAATTCCAAGTCCGGCTATAATTAATACAAGTTTCTCTCCTCCAAAGACAGGGATTGTTAGAACTATAAAGAAACTTCCAATTGATGATCCAATAAGATTGTAGAAGTAAACTTCATGTATATTTTTTGATTTTGAAGAAAGTAAAATTCCCAGGCAAGCTCCAGAAAAGAAAAAGGGGGTAGTTAATCCTAAATACCAGATAAAAAGATATAAAAATTGTATTTTCTCCCAGGCTATCCTATAAGAATCAAAAGGAACAAGATTAAATATTAAATAACTAAGAATTGTAGTTAAGGAAAATAGAAAGGAGAAAAGCGAAAGATTGTACTCATTCTTCAATGATATTTTTTTCTCATTCTTTAGTTCTTTATTAACAATGGTGTTTTTTGAAAAATTGGTATTTTTTTGTTTTTCACTATTGGAATTATTACTGAAAAATATTGAGAGGTAAGTACCACTTGCTCCAAAGCCAAGTAATGCAATACTTACTATCATAAAAGCAAAATGGTACCACAAAGATATTGAAAACAACCTTATGAAAAGAGCTTGAAGAGCTAAAGTTAACATTGATAAAATAAAGATCCCAAAACTATTGGAGTTAATATCTTTTTTTCTTCTACATTTCGATAAATAGAAACCTGTCATAATTTTTGTAGCTATAGCGAGCAAGAAAAATTAAATTTTATATTTATGTGTAGAAATTTTACGCAGATTAATAGTAATTTATATACAGATAAATTTCTTTACATGTTTAAAAACTCAATAGTTTTTTAAAAGGCTTTTATTCTCTTTTAATTAATTATACCCTGTTGTTAAAAATCGTCATTGTCCTTTTTGCGAAAATATATTATGTCTTTTCTCTCTTCATATTCTAAACTTTTTGCCATCGCTTTTGATATCCTATTGCTTTCATGAATTCCCATAGCAAAAATTATACAACCTCTTTTGCGGAGAATCTTTTCTGCTTTTAGACATAGTTTCTTTCCTAAACCCTTCCCTTGAAACTCGGGATCCACCGCAACTCTATTTAGCCAACCCTTTCTTCCATCATATGTTGCTAAAACTGACCCTATTATCTCTCCATCCTGTTCTGCAACAAGAAAAAGATCTGGATTAATTTCTAATTCCTTTGATACGTGTACTTTAGAATCTCTTCCATCTGGCTTATAGTTTAATCCAGTTCTCTCCCAGAGCTGAATAAGTTTTCCATAATCCTGTTTTTTCATTTTCCTGATCTTCATCTTTCCTCTTGCTTAATTTATTTTGCTGTTATAATAACGAATATTAGAAATAATAAATCTAAACGAGCTTGCTTCGGGACTCTGTCCCTCGCAATGACATATAGTTAATCCTATCCCTCACAATAATAGACGAAAGCTTGTCCCTCGTAATGACATAATAAAAATTTCTTGCAATGATACAGTGTCAAAATCTATTTTTGTCATTGCGAGCCACCAAAGGTGGCGTGGCAATCTCTATCAGGATAAGCTGTGCAATCTCACTCAGAGCCTGCCCTCGAATGAAGCGAAGGGATAAACTGCGCAATGTCAAATAGTTATTGATATAGAAAATGTAGTGCAAATGCTCCTGCAAGTATTATTAAAACCGCAGGGATAAGTAGTTTGTATAACTTTTTTGAATCTGCTTTGAAATAATCCTTTGTTATAGCTAAGCAAACATGTACAGGTGATAACAGCACTCCTGCAAATCCTGCAACAAAAGCAAGAACAACATTACCCATATTGATTCCACCTTGATTTACAAGGAATGGCATAATAATTGGAAAAGAGATTCCTACTGCTGCATGAGTAATTCCAGTCATTAATCCTGCAACCAAGGGAATTACAGCGATTATAATTATATTCGGAACATTAATTGAGATTAAATATTCAGGAAGAATGTTGACAGCACCACTCTCGATAAATGAATCCTTAAAGAGCATTAACCCAAATACTATAAAGAACATAGACAGATATTTCTTAAAATCGAAATCCTTATAAATTTCTGGAATATATTTTTTAAATATGATTAATAAAATAGCGATAACGATTGTTAATACTATTACGATATTAATCTTGAAAACAGCAACAGCAACAATAACTGCTAATATTGGTAATAATCCAACCAATAGATCAAAAATTGTTTCTTTTTTTGATTTCTTATAATAATTTTTAATTTTTTTAGAAAGAATTTTCTTTTTTGGATTGTAATTAAAATCCTTTTGCTTTTTGAAAATATGCTTTGAATATTTAGAGGGGTTTTTTGGGTTTTTGTCTCTTAAATCAAATAAAAATAAAACTCCTACAGCCATTGCAAGTAAAGTTATTGGAGCCTGATGCAATATTAGTTTCGAAAGATCAATATTTAGAAGCCCACTTGCCAGAATTAACCCTGGATAAAGAGGTAAAATATACTCCCATATATGCCTATACCAATAATTTATTAACGTTTTCTTCTCATTGGTTATATTGTAATCATTAAGAACTTCACCTACCAATGGAGCAGATATCATTGCACCACCCAGCATTGGAAGAAAACCAACAAGTGCTGGTATGAAAGCTACAATAAGTTTAATAGATTTTACCAATTTTTTAATTGAATCTATAAGAAGTTGTAACCTTTCTGTTTTTCTTAAGATGTCATTAAATAATAACATCAATAAGACAGCACCAATTAACTGCCATGTCTTACTGTTTTTTA
>Ga0209121_10005236_pt1 | contig 11817 bp, 13 predicted proteins | sample Cruoilmetagenom3_FD_187292 | JGI IMG/M metagenome (GOLD analysis project Ga0209121, IMG submission 187292) | Oil polluted marine microbial communities from Coal Oil Point, Santa Barbara, California, USA - Sample 3 (SPAdes) (version 2) | ecosystem: Environmental > Aquatic > Marine > Oil seeps ...
TAAAGTATCTGAAATCGCGACCCAAAGGTGTCGCCTATGTCTACGCCTCCCGTAGCGCCCGCACCACCTGCGCCAGGCTGGGTCGCTTGCCGTACATCAGGAGGCCCATCCGGAACACCTTGGCCCCTGCCCACAGCACGACCGGGATGGAGAAGAGGAGCATCACGATGCTGCCCGCGATATCCACCACCGGCACCTCGACCACAGGAAGGCGCAACATCATAACCGTCGGTGCGGTCAGGGGGAACCAGCAAAGAGCCCGCAGCAAGGGCATGTTGGGGTTCGCGAAGGTGAACCCGCTGAACATCAACGGGATGGCCGCTATCATGGAAAAGATGCCCGCCAATTGCTGCGACTCCTGCATGGTGGTGCCCAGCGCCCCCACCGCCCCCATCAGCACGGCGTAGACCAGAAAGCCCAAAAGGTAATAGACCAGACCCAGGATGAAGACCTCTGATCGGGTCAGCAGGGGCAAGGCCACACCCAAAAGATTCACCGCCCCGCGGCTCAGCCCAAAGGCCGAAACCAGCCAGATTACTACCTGGGTCAGCCCCAGCGCTCCCAGGCCTAACACCTTTCCCGCCAGCAACTCCTGCGCCGTGACCGAGGAGAGGATGATTTCAATGACCCGGCTTGTTTTTTCCTGGGCCACACCCCGCAGCAGGTAGCCCGAGGAGGTGAAGATGGTCATGATGAGCAGTATACTCAGGAAGTAGGGCACCATGATATTGAGAGCAGTGTCCAGGGGGCCACCTTTAGGCTCACCTTCGGCCTCCAGGCTCACCAGCACCGGCTCGATGGGGTCAGACAGCCGTTTCCGCAGGGCCGGGCCCACCTCGTCCCCCAGTAGGTGGTCCACGAGGAACCCGCGCACTGAGGCCGAATCCTCCATCACTGCGGCGCTGAGGGCGCCACCCTTGCTGAGGACCAACACCTGGCCCCTCTCCACATAATCTTCGGGGATGACCAGGAGGGTGGTGATTTCATCGGCCTCTACAGCCGCTCGGCCCGACTCCTCATCGGCGAAGAGATGGTAGCGCTCCTGGTAGGCGGGCAGGATGGGGGTGAAAGCACCCAGATGGTCTATCACCCCGATCTTCTCAGGCTCGGGGGCAAACTGGCGCTCGAAAAAGGCGGAGGCCTGCCCACCGAAGAAGGCTGCGACCAAAAGTCCCAGCGCGCCCAAGAGCGGCACCAGCGCGGTCATGATGATGAAACCGGCACGGCGCACATTGACCAGATACTCGTGTTGGGCGATAACCCCTATCTTATGCATCCTTCCCCTCCTTCACCACAGCGATGAAAATCTCCTCCAGCGGTGCGGTGGCCACCTCGAACGCCTCCACAGGGATATTCCGCTCCACCAGAGTCCGTAGCAGTTCCTGGGGCGTGATTCCCTCCAAAGTGAGGATGAAAGTATCGTCGTGCCGTTCCATCCGGGCCACCCCGGGCAGCAAATCGGGGGCGATGGGCGTGCGCAGGCGCACGGCGTGGGGGGCGTGGCGATGTTTGATCTCATCCAAGGGGCCGTAGAGCACCGCCCGCCCGTGGTTGATGAGCAGGATGCGGTCACACAGGGCCTCCACTAGATTCAACTGGTGGGTGCTCAGCATGACCGTCTTCCCCTGCTCTTGTGACTCCCGGATCAGCCTCTTGACCAGTTCTACGTTGACCGGATCCAGCCCCAGGAAGGGCTCATCGAGGATGAGGAGTTCCGGATCGTGGACCAGACTGACCACAAACTGGAGTTTCTGCTGCATCCCCCGGCTGAGGTCCTTGACTTTGCGGTCGGCCCAGTCAGCCAATTCGACCCGCTCCAGCCAGGTCAGGGCTCGCGGGCGGGCGACGGAGCGGGGTGTGCCCTTCAATTCGGCCAGGTAGACCAGCACCTCAAGCACCTTGAGGTCGCGATAGAGACCCCGTTCCTCGGGCAGGTAGCCGATGCGCTCCCTGGCCCTCCCTGGCGGTTGCCCCAGAACCTTTACCGTGCCCTCGTCAGGCCTGAAGATGTCCATAATGGTGCGGATAGCGGTCGTTTTTCCAGCCCCGTTGGGCCCCAGGAGTCCGAAAATCTCCCCCTCATAGACCTCGAAGGAGAGCGCGTCTACAGCGGTGAAGCCGTTGTACCGCTTCACCAAATTATGCACTTCGAGCATCGTCTGGGTCATACTTACTCTCTCCTGCTCACTAACGTCTGGTTCTTTTCAACGAAACCCGCCTAAAATCTCGTGAGAACTCAGCGAAGGCCGCTCTCCTTATCTCCCTCGCCCACCTTATAGCCATCAACTACTAAAGAGCCATCGAATCACTAGTGAACTCTTCCGCTTCGATCATAGGCTCGCCTCCTCCACAGGTCTGTACCTCCTGATGATCCAAAGGCTGAAGAGGGCCACCAGGAGAACGGCTGATTCGGCAGCCACCGCTCCCCACTTGGCGTTGATGAAGACTGCGATGAGGTTAGCCAAGCCGTGGTATCCCATGGCTATAAAAAGATATGAGATTTTGCCTTGCGTGAAAACCTGAAGGACGAGGACAGCCAAGGAGATATGGAGGGTGATGGCGAAGAGCCGTTCCACCCCTCCCAAAAGGGGCGTATACCATGGCAGAGCGAAGAACTGCTCTACCTGCTGGGCTATCAGCGTCGCCTGTTCCCCAGAGAGAGGCAGTTGCGAAAGGTCCATCCCCTGCAGCACAATCATGGTCACCAGCGTCAAGACCACTCCCAACCCTAAGAGGATGGATTCGATGCCCCCGTGGCCGGCCCCGAACGCCAGGGCCTCCCGCCAACTCCGGGCTTTCTTGATCAGAAAACGGTAAACCAAATAGCGTGCCCCTTCTTCAAACAATCCGGCCGTGAGGGACATAACAATGATGTTGAAGACGAGGGTGTACCTTTCCGGCGGAGAAGGCAAAACCCCTTGCTGGAAGGCGATGGTCGCGCCGTACAACAAAGGCAAGCGTACCACCTGGGAGCCTACAAAGGCCAAAGCCCCAAAGCCGAAGATCCCCCAGCGGACCCCAAACCGTCTAACCAAGTAGAAGCCCAAAGCGACGGGAAAAAGAAGCATGAAAAGTATTTCTATGGCAAACGCTAGATAGAGCACAATCTACCTTACCTCGCCCTTTTTCTACCACACCATTCCAGGCGATTCGATTAGGGCATCCACCTACAACTCTTGCCTCTCGAAAACCTGCCAAGCCGTAGCGAAACAAGCCAAGATGATACCAAGGCTAATCACTACCGCCCACCAAGCATCTCCCGGAGCATCGACCGTCAGCCTATTCGCCCAACTGAGCAGCTCCCCAGGGAGGTAGCGGCCCACGCGGGGAATGCCAGAGAGCATGGAGAGGACGATGAGGATAGCAAAAGCCAACCCTCCGGCCACGACTTGGCTCCTGGCCAGGGTGCTAAAAAACAAAGTGATAGCGATATAGACTAGCAGCCAGAGGCCAAGCAGGAGGTTGATCTTGACAAAGAGCAAGCCATCTAACCTCCCGAAAAGGATGATGGTATAGTAGTAGCAAGCGATCCCCGCTAAGGCCAGACTAAATAGAAACGAAAGGCTTAGGCCTGCGAACTTGGCCGCTAGGAATGAAAGTCGAGAGAGGGGCTTGCTGAGGATCATCGACGCTGTGCCTCTCTCCTTCTCCTGAGCCACAGAGCCCATCACCAAGAGGATAACGAGAAGAACGCCGAACTGGGTGAGGTTCTTGAGGTATTGAACCAAGGCATCGGTGGTGGTCGGCGGAGGAAGCTGGATGGAGATGCCACTTGTCTCCAGGCCCTTCAAGAGCTCTGGTGTCATCTTGGCCAAAAGGGGTGAAAGAAGGCCAAAGAAAATGAAGGCAGCGGCCACGATGAGGAAGCGATAGGTTCTCAGTTGCTCCTTGATCTCTTTGCTCAAGGGAACCAGAAAGGTCATCTTCTCTCGCTTCTCTGCACCAGCCGCACAAAAACATCCTCCAGGCTGGGACGCGCCAACTCGTAGCGTACCAAGGCCAAATCGCTGGCCACGATCAGCCTGGGCAGCTCTCGCTTCGCCACCCCTACATCCCCAGCGAAGACCCTCACCCCATCACCCTCTGCCTCTACCCTGTCCACCCAAGACAGTCTGCGCAAATCATCTGCCCATCCGCTTATCCGTTCTCCTAATCCCTTGTCAAACTCCATCTCGAAGACAGGAGAGGCATACTTCTCCCTCAGTTCTTCTCTTCCCGCTTGCATTAGCAGTTGCCCCCGGTTGATGATGCCTATCGTGTCGCAAACTCTTTCCACATCGGCTAGGATGTGGGTAGACATGAAAACAGTGGCTTCCTCCCGCAGGCGGTCGATGAGGGCCAAGACATCGCGCCGGCCCATGGGGTCCAGACCAGATGCGGGCTCGTCGAGGAAAAGCACGGAGGGCCAATTAATGAGCGCCTGAGCGATACCGAGCCGCTGCCTCATCCCCTTGGAGTATCCACCTGTCCTACGCTTGGCCGCCTCCCGGAGATTCACCAACTCCAGTAATTCGGCCACGCGCCTCTTCAACTCCCCTCCAGGGATGGAAAAGAGTCTTCCTACATAGGTCAGGAACTCTTGGCCCGTCATCCAATTGTAGAAAGCGGGATCTTCGGGCAGATAGCCTATCTGTTGGCGAGGGAACCGCCAACCCAAGGTTATCTCCTGGCCGGCCACCCAGGCTTTGCCTCGCCTCGGCCTTGCTAGGCCCACGAGTAACCTGATGGTGGTGGTCTTACCCGCCCCGTTAGGGCCCAGATAGCCGAAGACGGTTTTGGGCTCCACGGTCAAGTCCAGGTCTCGCAAAGCCACCACCTTGCCGAATGACTTGGAGAGTCCTTCGCACCTGATGGCGCTCATATTCCCCTACTCCTCTCGACCTACTACCAAGTAGATGATGGGGCCAAAGGTGCCGATGAGAAGGATGATGGCCAACCATACCCACTTATTGCCACCCTTGACCCGCTCTCTCTTGTAGAGATCCCAGAGGGCCACAGCGATCAACCCCAAGTCGATGATGAGGATAGGGATGAGCAAGGGCCACCACTGCCACAGGGTTTCCAGATCTCCCAAATACATCTTCACCTCCTATGGAAACTAGCCTGGCTGAGTAGGGAGATATTCCGCTGCCACTTTCTCGCGCCCCTGAAGGGCAACCAAAGGGCATAGATCAACGAGATTCAACCCCCCACCGACTCTGCCCTGAGTACCCTTCCCACTCCTCCAGTTGTTTCTCCAAAGCCTCCCTTATCTCCCCGGTCTCATACCCCAGGCTGAAGGCCTCCAGGAGAGCACTACCGATGATGGCCCGCAAGCGATCTCTTCGCATGGCCGCCAATCGCCCCTCACCGCGCCGCTCGGCGATGAAGGAGCCCCGCCCCTGCTGGGTGGAGATCACCCCCTGGCTATCCAGTTCGTGATAGGCATGAACCACGGTGTTAGGGTTCACCCGGAGATCTACAGCCAGTTGGCGGATGGTGGGCAACTGATCTCCAGGCTTCAGCCTCCTGGTGGCTACCAGATGCTTGATCTGCTCCATTATCTGGGCGTAGATAGGCACACCGCCCTCGTAATCCACCTGGATTCCCATCTCTTTCCATACCTTCTTAGATAGAGAGTAGCCTGACTATTCTCTCTCAGAGAGGTCGCGGCGGATGGCCTGTACTTCGTCTAGGAGAGCGCTGAGAACCTCAGCCTCGGTCATAGAAACCGCTTCCACTTCCGCCTGGGTGGGAGCCATCGCCCCCCTGAAGCGCCTTAGAGACGCACTCACCGTCTCGTACACCTCCCGGACATTGGATAGGCCGACCAGGCTCTCCTCAGCACCTGTCTGTCCGGCTCTTCCCGCCGTCTGGATATCCAGCGTGCCCACACCTAGCATTCGGTCGAAGGGGTCGCGTTTCACCTTGAGGTTGGTGACTGTACGATAGGGGACATGCTTCACCGACTTGGTCCACACGCCCGCCTGCACGATCACCTCATCCTCTAGGATCCGGTACTCGAGACTCCGGTAGTAGAAGGGGATGATAATAAAGGCCGGTATCAGCCAAGCGACATTTACCAGCACAGCGACCACGATGCCTATAGTCATGCCCCTCGTTCCACCCTCGTCGAGCCCTATGGGCACCGCCATAGCGAGAGACCCTCCCAGGGCTATCAATCCGATCAAGGCGTAAACTATTTGGAGTTTTGTCAGGTAGTTCCTCTCCGGTCTTAACAATTGCAATGCTGTCATCTTTCCTCCTTATCTTCCTGGGACTTGACCACAACTACTGGCCGCTTCGCCAGGAGGTTGGCTTCGTTCTTCTAACTTCTTAATGACCTCTCAGCAGAAGACTCATCGGATTCTACTAATTCACCTAATACAATCATATCACGATCTGACCCGTTTGTCAAGCATGTAAAAGCCCCTCGTCCTCAACCGTCGGGGGTTCACCCGGGAAAACTTTCGCCTTCGACAAATTGTTCTCCCTTCCCATCGCTGATATAATTTCCCATAGAACTTCTTTGCAGAAGGCCAGTAGTAGCGTCGGGCTTTAGCCCGACGGGGGAGATCGTCGCCCTGAAGGGCGACGCTACAGAAACATCCCTGGCCCCTGATCTGCTGTCGTCAGGGCAGACTGGGCCTACGCAGGAGCAATGCAAACTATCGGGAAAGCAACAAGTATAATCTTGCTAGCGGTTGCGATTACCTTAGCGGCTTGCACAGCGGCATTCCCAACGGCTACACCGCCAAGCCAAGCGGCGGTGCCAACTCCTACCGCAACTTTAAGTCCTACTCCCATAACAAAGCCAAGCCCAACCCCCAGTCCTACTGAAACCTTTACTCCTACAGCCTTGCCTCCTAGTCCTACTCCTACCTCGACCCCTAGTCCTACCCCCACACCAACACCATTACCTGAAAATGTTCCTCCTGTTATTCAAATATCTGCTCCTTCAGATGCCTATGTTGGTGAGCAAATAGTTCTGGAGGCTTCTGGCACTTTTGATTATGATGGGGACCCAATAACCTTTGTGTGGAAACAGTTCCACAACCCTGACCGCTATACAGGAACAGAGTATGTTACTGGCAATGACACAAGAATTGAGTCTTTAGATGGCTTATTGAGTGCTGTTTATCCCAACTCTGTAACAGGAGTTTCTCAAGTCCGCTTCACCCCTGAGTGGCCAGGGAATTATAGGTTTGAGGTGATAGCAAGGGATGATGATGGGGAGAGTAGGCAGTTTGTGGATGTTTTGGTGCATTTGAGGGAGAGTCCGTTTGAGATAAAGGGTATTATGATTGATATTCAATGGTACGATGAATCTATCAATCTTGCCCCTAGTATTCTAGATAGATTGCAAAGCTATGATGCCAATTTCATATCCCTCAGTCCCTTAATCTATATGACTGATAGAACCTCGACTGAAATATCTCTATGCCCTGAGAGATGGAATGAAGTTGCAAGATGTAATACTATGAGTGATAATCAATTAGTTTACTTAATTCAATTAGCCCATGACAGAGGTTTGCAGGTTATGTTAAGACCCTTTTTAGTCGTTAATGGATTTCAAGATTTTTGGTGGGATATAGAACCATCTAACGTTGATGCATGGTTTACGAATTATAGTCAGCAAATATTACATTACGCTTCCATATCAAGAGACACACATATAGAAATATTTGGAATAGGAAATGAATTAGACAGTATGGAAATCTATACAAATCAATGGGATGCTTTAATCCAGGAGATAAGGTCTGTATATCCTGGCTTACTAACTTATTCTGATCCTGGACTTTGGACTGGTAATAATATAGCACCTTTTTTCTCAAGTCTTGATTTACTTGGCTTACCCTTCTATTATCCTGGGTCAGGAAGTAACCATCCTTCTGTAAATGAAATGACACAAAAATTTAGTGGATTGATAAATAGAATCGTAATTCCCTCTGCAAATCAATTTAATAAACCTGTTATCGTGACGGAGATGGGGATTTTAAATGCCGATGGTTCAAATAAAGAACCACCAAATTATGGACGCTCAAGTCCGATTGATAATCAGGAACAAGTTGATTATTATGAAGCAGCGTATACAGTTTTATCAGATTTACCTTTCATAAAAGGTGTTTTTATCTCAGGAACAACCCTTAGTTACCAACCCTTTTATCATAATCCAACCTTGAAGTTGACAAACAGTTTCATTGGAAAACCCTCGGAAAAAGTTGTTATTCTATATTTTGGCAATTAAACCACTGCCGTGCTGGCAGGAGCTACCTCCTGACAGTCAGACATAGCCCATCACCCCTATGGCAGGTTACCATCAGCCATCGCCAAACATCTGACGCTACTAGGCACATTGGTATCTCTTGTCAAGCCTGATTACCTTTCAACAGGCTCATAAAGGGGGTATCTTGTACTCCTTAGACGATACCATCGCCGCCATCTCCACCCCTCTAGGCGAGGGAGGGATCGGCATCGTGAGACTCAGCGGCCCAGACTCGGTAGCCATCCTCCAAAAGATCTTCCGCCGAGCCAAGGGAGAGGGGCTTGAATCCTACCGACTCCATTATGGCCATGTCATCGATCCTGATACCGAAGAGGAGGTGGACGAGGTCTTAGTCTCCTATATGAAGGCTCCCCATTCCTACACCCGGCAGGATGTGGTGGAGATCAACTGCCACGGAGGCATCGTGCCTCTGCGCCGCATCCTGGAACTGGTCTTGCGGCATGGAGCCCGACTGGCTCACCCGGGGGAGATGACATCTCGAGCCTTCCTCTTGGGTCGCATAGACCTGGCCCAAGCGGAGGCGGTCTTGGATATCGTGCGAGCCAAGACGGAGGCTGGCCTACGAGCGGCGGTATCCCAATTGGGAGGGTGGTTGTCGCAGGAGATTCGACGGGTGCGGGCGGAATTGGTCGAGGTTCTCGCCTACCTGGAGGCGACCATCGACTTCGAGGAGGATGAGATACCGGAACAGGATATCTCGGAGCCGCTCAAGCGAGCGCAGGAAAAGATAGAGGCTCTTCTGGCCAGCGCTGATCAGGGGATCATCTACCGTCAAGGGGTGCGGGTGGCTATCGTAGGCCGTCCCAACGTAGGGAAGTCCAGCCTCCTTAACGCTCTCCTCAAGACCAGCCGAGCCATAGTGGCCCCCATCCCCGGCACCACCAGAGACACGGTAGAGGAGAGTTGTAACCTCCAAGGGGTACCTATATCTTTGATCGATACGGCGGGCATCGCCGAGGGGAAAGACCTGGTGGAGAGGCTGGGGGTGGAGCGGAGTCGTGAGGCGTTACAAAGAGCGGACCTGACCCTCCTGGTAGTTGACGGAAGCGAACCCCTCCAGGAGGAGGACCGAGAGATCGCCAGCCTCCTGAACGCAAAGCCGAGCCTCTTGGTGATCAATAAGAACGACCGGCCGCAACTAGCCTCTATCGATGGGCTGCTTCCCCAGGTGCCATCCCTATCGCTATCCGCCCTGACGGGAGAGGGGTTAGGTGAACTGGAAGAGGCTATCCTAGATACGATCTTTTCGGGAAAGGTGGTGGCCTCTGACGCCTCCCTAGTCACCAACCCCCGCCATAAGCAGGCCCTGCAATCGGCTTTAGAACACCTGCTGAATATCGAGGTAGCCCGCAAGGAAGCGCTCCCCGCCGATTTCTTAACCATCGACCTCCAGGGAGCGGTGAACGCTCTAGGGGAGATCACCGGAGAGACAGTGACCGAAGATCTACTAGAAGTGATCTTCAGCGAGTTCTGCGTAGGCAAGTAAAGGACCCTGCTGATCGCAGGGCCTCCTCATAATCTTATAATAATTGATAACAGTTCATTCCCCTCCCAGATATCTTAGGGCGGCTATCACCTTATCTTCCGTGGTCATCTCCTTATCGGCGAGGGAACTCACCGCCTTTCTAGCCTCGGAGAGGCTGTAACCTAAAGCGGTGAGAGCCTCCGTCACCTCGGCATCCTCAGGGCTGAGGGGGGGAAGAGGCACCAGCCGCTCTGCGGTTATCTTGTCCTTCAGGTAGAGGATGACCCTCTCCGCCATCCGCTTGCCGATGCCCGGCACCTCACTCAAGAGTCCCACATCACCGTGGGCTACGGCCAACTGGAAGTCATCGACAGAGAGGGTGGAGAGGATGGCTAGAGCCAGTCTGGGACCAATGCCAGAGACCCCCAAAAGGAGTTTAAAGAGGGTTAATTCATCTTGGGTCTCAAAGCCGTAGAGAGAGACCTCGTTCTCCCGGAGGTGAAGATAGGTGAAGAGGATTACCTCGTGGCCTGGGCTGCCCAACTCTCTGAGGAAAGAGGTGGGGACATAGACCTTAAAGCCCAGGCCGCCGACCTCGACAACGATATAGTCCTCATTCTTGGCCGCGAGCCTGCCCCGCAGACTGGAGATCACCCTTTGCTCGCCTCCAAAGTCCTCTCCACCTGGATGGAGTAGAGGTGGCAGATGGCTACAGCCAGGGCATCCGCCGCGTGGTCGGGCTGGGGAATGGAATCTAAACCCAAGATAACCCCCACCATCTCTTGAACCTGGCCCTTAGTGGCCCGCCCATAGCCGACCAACGACCCCTTCACCTCCAAGGGGGTGTATTCGTAGATGGGGAGGTCGTGCTTGGCTGCCGCTAAAAGAGCCACCCCTCGGGCCTCCCCCACAGCCAAGGCGGTACGCGCGTTCCTGCTGAAGAAAAGCCTTTCCACGGCTGCATCGGTGGGTCGATGGCGGACGATGATCTCTTCCAGTTCATCACAGATAACCTTAAGTCTCTGCGCTGGGGGCGATTCCGATCCTGGAGTGATCACCCCATATTCCACCAAGGTCAAATCCTCGCCTCTCTTTTTCACCAAGCCATATCCGGTCGCCAAGACCCCAGGATCGATGCCTAGTGTCAGCACAGGCCCCTCCTCAGGCTGCCTCGTACTCGTAACTATCCACCACCTCGGCGGAGATATCCAGATTAGAGTAGACCTGCTGGACGTCCTCCAGTTCTTCCAAGGCCTCTATGAGGTGCATGGTTTGGATGGTCTCCTTCTTCCCCAATCGAGTTAGGGTCTGGGGCACCATGGTGATCTCCGCCGAGGAGAAGGGAACACCTTCTCTCTCCAGGGTCTCCTTGACTTTTTGAAAGTCCGCCGGTTGGGTGTATATCTCCACCAATCCGTTCTCGATCCTGAAATCATCGGCTCCAGCATCTATAGCCTGGAGAGCGAACTCCTCCGCTTCTTCGCCATCGGCCTCGATGATGATCAACCCTTTCTGGTCGAAGAGCCAGGTGACGCTTCCCGTCTCCCCCAGGCTACCACCGCCGCGCGTGAGGAGGCGTCGAATATCGGCTACCGCTCGGTTGCGGTTATCGGTGAGGGCATCTAAGATCAAGGCCACCCCATAGGCACCGTACCCTTCGTAACGGATCTCCTGGAAGGCCTCACCTTTTATCTCCCCTGTTCCCCGCTTGATAGCCCTCTCTATGCTATCCTTGGGCATATTGGCCTGTTTAGCCTTATCGATTACCAGGCGCAAACGGAAGTTTACATCCAGGTCGCCCCCACCATGCCGAGCAGCAACGGTGAGTTCCCGGGCTATCTTGGTAAAGAGCTGGCCTTTCTTGGCATCAGTGGCCGCTTTTTTCCGCTTGATGGTCGACCATTTCGAATGCCCTGACATCGCTCATCCCTCCCTTTAACATCTCTATTTCATTATAACATCATAGAGGTGTCCCTGCAATATCGCTAGTAGTGTATTAAATAGTCGGGATTTCCGAGGATAAGAGAGTGCTCACCGAGCCCTGATGTGGTATCCTGGTTTTGTTTCACAAAGCCAAACCACCCAG
>Ga0209121_10005237_pt1 | contig 11817 bp, 7 predicted proteins | sample Cruoilmetagenom3_FD_187292 | JGI IMG/M metagenome (GOLD analysis project Ga0209121, IMG submission 187292) | Oil polluted marine microbial communities from Coal Oil Point, Santa Barbara, California, USA - Sample 3 (SPAdes) (version 2) | ecosystem: Environmental > Aquatic > Marine > Oil seeps ...
GAATACTAAATTTTATATACTGCATCCTTATTCACTGGCTTAAAGGGAATGGGACGAATGAAGAATTTTTTTTTCTCATTCGCCTCCAAAAAAAATCTCCCATTCCCTTTTTCTATTCAACAAAATATATCCTATTTTTTTTTTGGTTACCCACCTATATTATATCCTCTGAGAAAATGGATGATATCATGCATACGCACTCCATAACATTCCACAATGTAAACTATTAACTAAACCTTGTAAGAATTGAAGTAACGGGAACAAAGATACATCTATTTTTATAGGAAAGGCCAAGGAAACTGGTACTATAAAGTAATCATCAACATTGTTTGTATTTACAACTTTAATATATCCTGTTAAGGCCCTGTTTTTCTTCTCTGGGGCAACAATTGAGAAATTTACCCTGACGGGCTTATCACTTGGGGTCAGTGGTCCCCCATCCAGGGGTGTAAATATCCATGTTCCCCACTCCGGCCACTCAACAATCTTCCATTCTAGTACTGACCCGTTATCGCCCCTATTTTCAATGGTGAAATTACCCGAAATCGTTTCCCCCGGCGCGATGTCCCCCCAGCTCAAAGAACCTTTGCAATAAATATCTGATCCCGTGTGTCTATTCATTATATCCACAATCACACCCTCGATCATTGTCAAATCATAGGGTAATTCTTGGGGTAAAAGATACCAGCCATTCCAGCTCCCACCCCATCCAAAATTAAGGTGGTAATAATCCTCAGTATTATATCCATCAACCACCAAATTGTGGCCCCCGCTCCAATCTGGAATCACTACGGCAAGATGAGCCGGTAGTCCATCTACCATGTTCATTCTCAAGCGGCCAAATAACTCTGGATCCTTGTTGGTTAGTAATTCGTTTTCCGTTACTCCAAAACGGTTATAGGCTTGATACGCCTGATTTACCCCATAGGTCCCTGAAACTTCAGAACTATAGACCTGGTGTGCAGCAACTCCACAGGCAAATACCAGGGATGCTTTATCCGCATCCGTCAGGGTCATATTCATGTGGTAATGGCTTCTAAGTGTATCCAAATACATGTTCAATTCTGGAAAGGAAGGAAAATCAAAATTTTCATGATCATCATCGATTAAGTATCTGTTGCTCCCATAATTGTGATGATAATCATCGCTATCATTAAAATAGATAGTTCCCAGGGTGTCATGATAATTTATTATTTGGGCCATTGTGACAGCGGGGCATCCCCCGATGCTTTTTTCACCAGTCACCATATCAAGGGGGCAAAAATCATTATAGGGTGAATCCTGGTGCCAATTTGTTTCCAGCCAGCCTCCCGTCGAAGTTGTTCCCCGGGGAGGCCACTGTTGAAAATTATTCAGGAAAACAGTGGGGTTTTTTTTCCATAGTAATTCATGCCACATTATCCTTCTTTTTTCCCTAATTTCAGGGGACAGTCCGTGAATATTTTCAAGGCGAAGTTGAATATCCCCTTTTAGAAGTTGTTGAAGGGGATTTAATCCTCTATCCATCATGGGGGCATCATTATCAAATGAATAGGATATAATGGGGGGTAGACTCTTATGCGCCGAAACCATGATATATCCCTGTGGTTTCAAGGAAAAAAGATAACCCAATAATCTGTTACTCTCCCCATATAATGTTTCCATTTCATCCAGAGTATACCCCTTAGCCTTCCCATAATTATAAATCATGTTACGGGCAACTTTTGTTGCGGTTATATCATCCGCAAGGGATTCATTTATCAAGAATGGTGAAGACGCAACAAAGCATTGATTCTCTTTACCCTGGGTAATCCCTAGTGCACTGGGCGTAACGATTAAAAATAATAGGGTCAAAACTAGAGTCTTTTGTATCCCCAGGGACATGTTATGCACCTTATGGCAATTGTTCAATCCCTATAAGTCTTTTCTTATAAGCTTTCTATCATGTAATAGGGTGTTGTTAGTGCGTCCCAAATTTTTAGTGGCTTATTTAGACAGTGAATCCTTTTTAACAACCTTTTGATATAGATAGTGTCCCTCCAAAGGAGATAACCATGACGGATACTAGTGGTATAGATTTTCTAAATAACACCAAATTTCACCATCTAAAAATGTCGGGTCAAATGAGGGGTTTAAAACCGCCACCTCTAGAATTGTCTTCAGATCATACAAAAAAAATTATAAATCTACCAAATCCACGGGATGCCAATAACAAATCACTCTCTGTTAGGGCGGCAATAGAGCAAAGAAGAAGTATTCGTAGCTATACAAAACAACCATTAAGCCTTGGCGAACTTTCCTATCTTCTTTGGGCGACTCAAGGTGTCCAGGAGATATATCCTAATTCTGTCACACTCCGTAATGTCCCCTCGGCAGGAGCACGACATGCACTTGAAACCTATCTGCTCGTGAATAATGTAAAGACCTTAAAACCAGGTGTATATAGATTTCTTGCCCTAGAACATAAACTCCAGGAATACATAATTTCTTCAAATATTTCAGATAAAATAGTGGCAGCCTGCCTAGGGCAGACGTTTATCAAAACAAGTGCCGTTACCTTTTTATGGACAGCAATCCCCAAAAGAATGACCTGGCGGTATAGTGACCGAGGATATCGGTATTTATTTCTTGATGTCGGCCATGTCTGTCAAAACCTGTATCTGAGTGGAGAATCAATTCAGTGTGGTACTTGTGCTATTGCAGCCTTCTTGGACGACGATCTTAATAGTCTTCTTGGCATTGATGGAAAAAGACAGTTTGTAATCTACCTGGCAGCGGTGGGAAAAAAATAATATTCAACCAAATTTTTTCCTTATTATTTTTTTCTATGTGCACTCTCAAGAGGGGAGTATACTATTTTTATGTTATCCTTAAATAACGATCATCAACATATAAATTCCAATGACGAAGAGGAAAATAGCTGTTAGTATCTTGATTAGTCCTTGGCGACTACGCAAGACTTCCCCGAATGTTTCGGATTTATACCCAATATAGAAAAACCCAAGGATTAGAAGCAATGGTACAATGAACATGATATTGTACAAAATAAGATAGAGATAGGCAGTGAACCGTTCGGGGGAGGTGTTCTTAATCACGGCTAAAACCGGGATCAGTACTTGGCCTGTGCATACAAATTCTAAAAGGGCGATACCAAAACCCACCAAGAATGCCAATATGATTAGAAAGGGTATGCCTCGATCCTGGGTTAGTACACGAATGATTCTCCCTCTTTTACTTTTTAAAAATCGAGGTAACTGTAAGATGGGGTCCTCATCTTTTTTTACCCTTACATAATCGTATAAATTAAAAATCCCTAAAAAGAGGGCGAGGGCTCCCGCTAAAAAGTAAATGGTATCAGAAATCAACAAGCTGTCTTCCACCTGATAATAAAATTCAAGGATGCCCAATCCAACGAGGATATATCCTATGAAAACCCCCAATGAAAAAACTATACCGATATATAACAATGTTTTTTTCTTTTGTTTCACTCTTTCCAGATAGGCAATAAAAAAGATAAGGGTAGCAAAAGCACAGGGATTTATTCCATCAAGTAATCCCCCCGTTATTATCGCAAAAAGGGTGACACTGTCCAACAGGCTTTCATTATTACTCTCGGGGGGGAGTTTTGGGCATGGAAGGCCGCTTTCAATTAAATTTTTAATCTTGGATTCTAAGAGAACAAAATGATTTATTTTGTGATAATAACTATCACCCATAAATATTGCAAAAGTATCATAATCCTCCTGGGATACATTAAAAGCTTTATAGTACCGCAGTAAGAGATCGTAGTCCATAGCAGTCTCATAGACTTGGACATCCAGGGGGTACTTTAAAATTAGGGTATCCATCTCTTCTTTTGCATGTAAGCACTCCCTACAGGTGGGATCATAGAAAAATATTACACATATCCTGTTTTCAACCTTAAACGTTAATCCCCTCAGGGGGGATGGAGGGATTGAAATATTCCAATCCAATTCGGATATGATCTGGTCACTTCGGCAGCACTCACTCGCCTCTTTTCCCACAACAGTAATTTCACTACTTGTTAATATGGTAATACCTACAAGAAAACCAATCAGGGCCATTGGAAAAATTTTTTTCATCTGTATTGGTATTATCATCTTCATGATTTTCCCCGGGCAGGATTAATTGTCAATCCCTATTTAGGGAAAGCATAAAAAACACCCGTATTAAAATTTATCCGCTATTTTTACCAATTCTCCATATCCCGCGCAAAAAAACATTTAAAACCAGTCACCCATTTTATTTCTTGGTGTTATCTTTCATCCATACGACCCGCTGGGGAAAGGGTATTTCTATCCCATTTTCTTCCAATACAACCTTGATTTTCCAAAGCAGTTCGGTATAAATTGAGTACCATACCGATGAGGGTGCCCAGATTCGAATTGATAAATTAACACTGCTATCTCCTAGTTCTTCAACAAAGATTTGAGAGCTAGGTTCTTTAAGCACAAGGGAATGTTCATCGAGGAGCAGGGTTATTATTTTCATGGCTTTTTCTGCATCATCTCGATAGCGGATACCGACATTATAAGTGAAGCGCCGTGCTCCATGGGCATCATAATTTTTGATAGTAGAGCTAAATACTTTGTCATTTGGTAATCGGACATAGATGCCATCATAGTCTCGTATGGTGGTGGACAAGATCTTTATATCCTTTACTATACCACTGATGCCCTCAATATTGATCCCATCGCCAATCTCAATGGGTCGCTCAATCAACAAAAAAATGCCACTGATTAAATTGGATACAACAGTCTGGCTGGCAAAACCAAGAACAATACCCATTATCCCCCCGGCTACAAGTAATCCGCTCAGGGAAACACCAATCTGGGAGAGAGCTACAATGAATCCTATAATAATGCTGATATAATACACGCTATTTTCCAGGGTTTTCAAGGTGTTTTTCTGGACTTTGTCCTTCAATGTTCGTCTTATGTTAAGACTGATGATTTTTCCTACTGCAAAGGCAACAAGAATAATAAAGATGAAGGTGAGGATATTGATTAAAGGGATGTCAGCAATTTTATAGTCTAAGACATCACTTAGGGAAGTTAAAATAATCATTTAAATCTCCATTCCATGATAAATTTTTTTTCAAGTTTTTTAACACCCCTAGAAATGTAAATGTCCAACGATTCCTTCATATCTGTAGGACGCCGTGTACTAAATGTTGTTTCACCAATTGTTTTATTAAGTATAGTAAGACGGGCATGGATGTAGGCCGAGTCATTATAAAAGATCTTCATATCATATGCCCCAAAGACCATTTTTGTGAGTTCCACCCATTCATAGTACTTGTTGGCGATATCAACTTTGAGGATGCCTTCATACAGTTCCTTTACTGATGGTTTGTTATCAAAAATGTCGCTTTTCCACCATCTACAGATTATGCCGCTCTCGGGGGGGCCATAGAGCGTGTATTTTGGTTTTATCTTGGTGAATATATCAATCAGTTCCACATCCCGTTTATCAACAAGGAAAACCCCTATCTCAATGGGAAACTTAACAAAAATTATATCCTTTACACCCGATTCAATAATCAAAGGTTTGTTTAATTCAATAAGAAGATGCTCTGCTACGCCTTCCTGTGGAAAACTCACAGGTTCAACAGGACAGACAACAAGGTTTCCCCCCTCGGCGCAGATAATTTTTTCAATTTCATCCTTCCCGGATCGTCTAAAATATTGCTTCCTTTTCCCTTGTCCTTCAACTATAATCTCGATGTCATCCTCTTTAAGAGACGTTGACAATTCATAGGTTCCAAACACGTACTGTGAATCTGTACGCACTATAAAAAACCTTTAATAAACCCTTGGCATGTACTAACAAAAGTCATCATTTATGTAAGACTCAATGATATAGAGTCACATTTATCATATCGCCATCAACATAAATGGAACGTGTTTTATGTGTAACTATTTTTTTTTATGCCATTGTCATGATTAAAGACAGGATGTCAGGCTGTTATGATCTATGTTTCCCATTCTATAAGTTCTATATACATGTCATCCAAAATGGGTAAGATGTCTGCGAAATTCCCCCGCATCTCTATTATATTTCCCGCATCAGGGGAATAATACACCATGCCGATTCCTCTGACCATAGAGATTTCCCGTACCGGAAATGTTCCCGCCTCAACGGTATGTTGGGTGGTTGTTAAACATTTAAATGCACGAACGTCTCTGTAGAGATAATCCGGTATCTCAGGGATTTCGATCTCATTTGATTCCGTCATGACCGTGAGCAATTCTGAGATATCAATCACAGGGAGTAAGAAGACAATCTCCGGGGGAAGGAAACTCTTGCCAAAAAGGCTAGCTAATGTGTTTGCAATTTTTGCCAGTCTAAACAAGGGTGATCTAGCAGTGCCATCAAGTGTCACAATAGCTGGCGGAAGTCCCCATCCTTTCTCAGTTTCCAGGGGGAAATTGAGGGATGAATAGGGCTCATCAAAATCTCCTTCAAGGTTAATGGTGATATCATTTGGAATCAGGTTAATAAGTATTTGAAGCAGAGGTGGTAAATCAAGGATGCTCGCCAGATCTAAGTCTCCTGCAATAGTTGCCTCTATCCGTGTGATCCCCAGGTTAGATCGATCAAAATAAATTGTTCCCTCTATATCGATGTTGGTGAGATGACCAGTGATCTTCATGGGTGCTTCCTCAAAATCAATGGAGAGATTGATATCCACAGTGATATCTGCATCTGTTATCCGGATGTCTGTTGTGTATGAGGTATTGCTTACCTCTGTGACTTCAAGACTCAGGTCACCGGTTGTGAAATGGGCATCAATATATCGTCCCTCTATTTCGTCAAGAGTAAAGTCAATGTCCCCAATTTTATATGTCCAGGTGGTTCCTTCTTCCCAAAGGGGGACATCCTCATCTAGTGTCGCATCCTCTCTTCCCTTGGAATCGTCTTGGGAGTCCTCTGTTTTTTTATCCTTCTCATTATTCGTGGTTTCTGCTAGTGTTGCACTTATTCCCCCAATTGCCAGGCTGGGGTCACCAAAGAGAATCCATTCCTCGACTTCTTTTCTATCTGCTTGATCACTGTCCATGCCACCAATAATATTAATATAATCTATTAATGCTTGACTATGAGCCTGACCAAGAATGTTTTTCTTCTGTATGTTGTAGGCATGGAAAAAACGGGGGTCTTTCCAGCCGCCTAGCCCCTGTAGAGTGTATTCATTAACATATCCCCGGCCATATCCACTATTTCCAATGGATGCGATTGCGCCTCCACCCTCCTCCAATACCATCCATGAGCATCCGTCTGTTGGCATTGATTCCACGGGTTTTTCTCCTTCATACCTGATAAAATTTTGCATGGTGATATTGAATTGAGAATTATGGCATCCCCCCACCATAACAACAGGCAGATGGTAACCATTATTATATTTCCAGATATCATAGACCGTAAAACCCAGGGTGAAATCTTCCTCTGTTGGGGCGTCAGGATGGAAATTTCCCCATACTGTGGGGCTGCCATGACCCTCCAAGTTAATGAAACCGGCTCCATTGGTAAAGGCATTGACCACATCCATATAGCTAGAAAAAGTACCTGTGGAGGTATAGAGTTTTTCCACGTCAAAACCATTCATATAGCTTGCGGCAACATCACAAGTCATCTCTCCTTCATAAATACCTTCATCGATAACCCCGCTTGTATCTCTCGCAGGGGGGCTTGTGTCACCACCGACAAAAAACGCGTTTTTGAACCATGACTCATCAACAGTATTCTCATAATTAATAATTTTATCAACAACAATATCTACCTCCCATGTATACCGAAAGGGAAGTCTCCCAATATAAACATCAGGATAAAAATCAATGTTATCCCTTTTCTCTGGCATGTCTTCATCAAATTCCCCAATTACCCCGTTTCCATTAGAATCCCAGTCATCAAATTCGCCATTTTTGTCATATATATCGGCATAATAAAGATCAGTGGAATACCCTCCTTCCCCTACATCTCTTCCTGAGGGATCAGCATTGTTGCTTCTGCGTTCAGGAACGTACCAATCCAGTGTCTGTCCCTTGCGTCCTCCAGCCAATAACACATAAGTAATACCCCATTCCTCTATGGCATCCTTGATGCACAATTTTATATCCTCTGGATCATCGCGACCACTATACTTGAGATATATCTCCTGGGTGGTTTCAATAATGGTCTTGATACCAATACTATTTTTATGGTCCACAAGAGGTTGTAGATGTGATACAAATTTTTCATCAGTAATAATTAACATGTTATAAGTGTCTGGTGCTTGATAGGGGTCAGAAGGAGGATCATACAAGATCTCTATCTCTATCTGGGAAGGTATATTAATAATATCTTGAGCGGGTATGTATTGACTATAACAATGTATGGTAACAAAGAGAACTCTTTCATCATCCTGAAGTCCTACCCCGGTATTAATGACATATGGTTGAGCAGGATAGGGGTCAGAATGGCCATATATTGATGGGTCAGGAATAACCTCATGGGTATAACCCACGGGTAACGGGTATGAGAGAAGAACAGGTCTTGGCGAAGGCATTATTTTTTGGGTAATCCTATATTCCTCCATATCAGAAATAACGTTTATCCCACTGATTTGGGTGCCATACGGAAAGGTGAATGTGCGACTGATTACCGGGATGATGGGTTTTCCAGTTTCTAAAAGCAAAGAGGTTTCCTCCTCTAAGTCAACGGTAACATATTCGTCTCCCTCAGTAATGATTGGCTCTGAAGTCCTTATGGACACCGTTTCAATGGTGTCTTGAAGTTTGTTATCCTTGGTTTCCGGCAAACCCATTGCGGTCATGCCACTCAAGAGGAAAAGTGTCACCACAGCAACAGGGAATATCTTGCTACTGTTATCACTTAATCTATATAATTTTCTTGATAATTTTTTGGGCCTGTTCATTTTTGTGCCTCCATGTAAAATAATGGATAAGGGATATATAAATAATTTGTTTGCAAGGAGGGGAAGGGTAATTATACTTTTTTACAAGGTTTTTTTTTGTCGGTCATCCGGTCAACAAAACATATTTTTGGCCTCTTCAACCTCTTTGTATGTATGCCTCTGTATTTCCCACAGCTTTTTTATATCTGTCATCCATCACTATTTAAGATGAAATGAAGATATACAAAAATTACTGTTGGGGGAAGACTAAATGAGGAGAAAAAGTCTAATTGTTTTGGTGTTAGGAGTATTATCCATAACAATAATGCCGTCATTTGTGGCGGAAAATCCATATGGAGAAGATAGCCTTTTTTTGCATTATCCCCCATTTTGGGAGGGGTCTGTAACATTGATAAGGAATGCAACTTTTGAGGTAACTGTTCATACTAGTGACAAAATATATGCAGTCAGTTGTACCACGGCATTGGGTGCCCTTGATAGTGCATCAAAGCTGGGACACTTTGGCTATACTATTGATGATCGATGGTATGACCAGCTTGGATCACTGCTTGTGGATTCTATTGCCGGGAAAGAGGGTGAGGGTTTTGATGGATGGCAGTTCTGGGTGAACTATCCTGGTGAATCTATACCCTATGTTGGTGTAGATCAATGCCAGGTAAAGGAGGGTGATGTGGTTGATTTTTTCTATGGTGTCTTTGGTGTCTTTGGTGTCAATCCTAACACAGCATCCATGTTAATTAGGATCCATATCCACATCCAGGACGATACCTCTCCACCCCTAGTGGATATTGCAAGGCCCCTTGGAGGCATCTATGTCTTGGACAGAGAGATAGTTATGTTACCCCTTGACTTGACAATCATTTTAGGGAAAATAACCATTGTGGCAGAAGCAATAGATGAACTGACAAGTGTGGACAGAGTAGAATTTTTTGTTGATAATAATCAGTATGCAATTGATGAAGAATACCCTTTCGAGTGGCTGTGGAATGTGACGAGTATTGGAAGACATACTCTTCATACTGTTGCATATGATCAAGTGGGAAATCATGATTATGCTGAAAAAATACTATGGATTCTTTCTGTATAAATGAAATTAGAGCATTGGCCAAAATCAAAGGGAAGGAATATAAATTTTCTTTCAGTCATTTTTCCATTATTGACTGCTGGGTGCATTTTCTTGATTTGGCTATAAGGTTACCAGTCGGATAATCAATGTAGAAGAACTTTTTTTAATTGGTGTGGTGTAAGGGGTGCACTATTTAATTTAACAGTGATCTAGAAACAGAGGAAAACATTTAAATCTATATCGAATAAAGATTAACTTTCGGGAAGTGAAATTTGTAGGATATGGTTGATAAGGAAGTTACTGAGTATAAATTAATTAAAAATGCTGCTGGCCGACTTGTACCTTCAATAGTTAATGGCTATCCAGTTGTTCCATTCAAAGGTATAAATAAACATTATCCAACAGGTAAGAAAGCATCATCTTCAATACCGACATGCATTGATTATCCCCCAGATGGTAATAAGATAGTTAAAGATTTGAAAACCGCTTTAAATCTTTGTGGCCTTATGGATGGGTTTACTATCTCTACACATCATCATTTTAGAGATGGTGATATTGTGGCCAACAAGGTTTTTGATTTGGTAGCAGAAATGGGTGTAAAGGATTTAAGATGGTTCCCTAGTGCCGCTTTTCCTTGTCATGAAAAGATTATTAGGCATCTCGACAATGGAGTGATACATCATATAGAAGGGAGTCTTAATGGCCCGTTAGGGGAGTATTGTTCCCTGGGGAAAATGAGGGGCATTGGCGTATTACGGTCACATGGCGGGCGGTATCGTGCTATTCAGGATGGTGATGTTCATATAGATGTAGCGGTTCTGGCTGCCTCTTCGTCAGATTCTTTTGGTAATAGTAATGGACTGATGGGTCCTTCGGCTTGTGGCCCATTAAGTTATGTCCTAGCTGACTATCTCTATGCCGACCGTGTTATAGTTGTTACTGATAATATTGTTCCTTTTCCTTGTTATCCTTGGGATATTATAGGGAATTATGTTGATTATGTGGTTGTTTTGGATAAGGTAGGCATCCCAAAAAAAATTATTTCTGGAACCACAAGTATCACACGAAATCCACAAAGATTAATGATTGCTGATATGGCAGCTCATTTTCTTAATGATGCTGGGATATTGCATGATGGTTTTAATTTCCAAGCGGGAGCTGGAGGTACCTCTCTTGCATTTGTCAGCTACTTAAAAAAAATATTAAAAGAAAAAGGTATTAAAGCACGAGCGATGGTGGGAGGAACAACCAGTTACTTGGTGGGAATTCTTGAGGAGGGATTGGGGGAATATATTTTGGATGGACAAAGCTTTGATCTTGAAGCAATCAGGAGTTTAAAGGAAAACCCTAATCATGTATTTTTTAATCAGCTCCAATGTTATAATTTTCATTCCAAGGGTAATACGACCTCTCTGATGGATGCTATTGTTCTAGGCGCTACAGAAGTGGATGTCAATTTCAATGCCAATGTCGTTACCCATTCTGATGGTAAATTATTGCATGGTATTGGTGGATGGCAAAATAGTCTTCTTGCAAAATGTACCCTAATTACTATTCCCTCTGTCCGTAATGGTATACCGATGATAAAGGATAATGTTACAACACTCGTGGGTCCTGGGGAACTCATAGATGTTATTGTTACTGAACGAGGAATAGCGATTAACCCCCAAAGAGAAGATTTAATTGAGGCAACTGAACACTCTAATCTTACCCTTGCATCAATCAAGGAACTTAAAGAGGAAGCTGAATCTTTTTGTAGGGGAACACCAGAGAAGCCTGAATTTGAAGATAATATTGTTGCCATCATCGAGTGGATTGATGGAACAGTATTAGA
>Ga0209121_10005238_pt1 | contig 11815 bp, 9 predicted proteins | sample Cruoilmetagenom3_FD_187292 | JGI IMG/M metagenome (GOLD analysis project Ga0209121, IMG submission 187292) | Oil polluted marine microbial communities from Coal Oil Point, Santa Barbara, California, USA - Sample 3 (SPAdes) (version 2) | ecosystem: Environmental > Aquatic > Marine > Oil seeps ...
GGGCAGTTTATTGTCAAACTCCCACGCCGCGCGGCGGGTCATCAGGCTGGCCATTTCAATGTTTGTATGGGCCTTGGCAAGCGGGTGTTGCACGCCTTGGTGCGCCCCGATCGGTTGCCCGAAAACCTCGCGCTCTGACGCATAGTTCACCGCTTTATCCAGCGCAAACCGCCCGACGCCACAGCATAGCGCGCCCAGAATGATGCGCTCTGGATTAAGAGAATCAAACAGTATTTCAAAGCCTTTATCCACTTCGCCCACCACATCTTCGGGGCCAAGATCCACGTCATCAAAGAACAGGGTAAACTGCTCTTCGGGTAGAGGGATCGAAATGCGCACACGTTGCATGTCGACACCTTTTTTCTTTAGATCGACCGCAAACATGGTGAACCCGTCGGTTTTGCGGGCCACTTGATCATGCGGGGTTGTGCGCGCGACCACTAGGCAGTAATCGGACACATCCGCGCCGGTGATATAGGTCTTTTCACCCGACAGTTTAAAGCGTTCGCCATCACGTTTGGCAAAAGTCTTGGTCTTCATCGAGTTCGAGCCTGCCCCCGGTTCCGTGATCGCAAAACAGAACTGGATGTCGCCTTTGCACGCGGCGGGTAACAGCTCTTTTTTGTGAAAATCGGTGCCGTGGCTACCCAGATGCGCCATGGACATGGTCGGGCCGACCACCATCATCAACATCGGAATGCCGTTATTTGCGGTGCCCTCCATAAACAAGGACATCTCGGTCATACCAAGGCCGGCCCCGCCGTATTCTTCAGGAACCATCAGCCCCAAAAAGCCGTCATCGGCGATTTGTTGAAACATCTCTTTGGGGAATTTGTGTTCCCGTGCGTGTTCCAGCCAATAGGTGTTGTCATAGCTTTGCGCTAACTGGTCGCCATATTCATATATTTGGCGTTGCTCGTCGTTCAGAGTAAAATCCATGTTCGCCTCTCGGTCTATTGTTTGAAATTCGGGGCGCGGCGGTTCTCGAAAGCATCAAGGCCTTCGGCTACATCTGCACTTGGCAGGGCCCGCACGGCTGCATCGCGCTCCAACCGCATAGATTGGTCAATCGTCATGTCTGCGCCTTCACGCGCAAGGCGCTTCATCTCGGCGATGCCGGGCCTGGAGCGGGTGGCGATGGTCTGGCAATATTCCTGCGCGGCACTGTGCAAATCCGCATCCGGCACGATGTAATTTACTAATCCGGCCTCTTTGGCCTCGTCTGTCTTCAGCCAGCGGGCCGAGATCATCAGATCAAGGGCGCGGCGCTGGCCCATGATGCGCGTCAGGCGTTGGCTGCCACCCCAGCCGGGGATTAGTCCGAACTGGGCGTGCTGGTCGCCAAACTGGGCCGTTTCAGCGGCAAAGCAGACATCGGCGGATAGCATGAGTTCAATGCCACCGGCCAGACAAAGGCCTTGCACAGCAACGATTACCGGCAGCGGGCTTTGTTCCAGCGCTCGCAGCCCGTCCATACCAAAGCCAATGAAGTGATCCAGCGCGACAGGGTCCTGTAGCTTGCCTTTAACCTCAGTCAGGTCTGCGCCGGTGCAAAAATGTTTGCCTTGGGCGCGGATCAATATGGCCCGCACCGTGCGGTCAGCCTCAAACGCCATCCGCGCCGCCGCGATCAGTTCGTGGACCTCAAGGGAAAGGCAGTTGAATTTTTCAGGGCGGCTCAGCTCGATGATTCCAACATTGCCCTCAATGCTGTGGGTTACCGGAAGGTTCATTTTGCGCCGCCTTTCGGTTTGCTTTTGTATTGCAAGGCTACCGGGCCAACTTTTTCACGGGCAATCACCAGTTTCTGGATTTGCGCCGTGCCGTCGCCAATTTGCAAGCCAAGCACGTCATTATAACGCTGGTGGTGCGGCAGGTCGGTGGTGTATCCGTAATGGCCGTGCAAAATCAGGCATTGATGGATAATCTCGCAGCTGGTCTTGGGCAAATACCATTTGCACATCGCGGCTTGCGAGGTGTGGGGCATTCCCTGGTCCCGCAGGCTTAGCGTGTAATAGCAAAGCTGGCGCATCATGGTGAGCTGGGTTTCGGCCTCGGCAATCGGAAAACTCACGCCCTGATATTGCACCAGCGGCGCGCCAAAGGCCTCGCGTTCCTGCACATAAGCCCAGGTTTCATCTACCGAAGCCTGCGCCGCCCCGACACATTCAAGCCCAATCAAGGCGCGGCTGAAATCAAACCCTGCCATGATCGACCCGAACGCGCGGTCTTGTTCTGCCATCATATTTTCATCAGGAACATAAACATTGTCAAAAAACACCGACCCGCGCCCGACAGGCTTGGTGCCGATGTCGTTAAAATGGGTGCGGGTTATCCCTTCGGATGTCAGATCAACAAAAAAGGCACTTACCCCGCGTGAATTGGCCCCCGGGCCGCCCGTGCGGGCAAATACCACGGCTGCGTCAGCCTGCGCGGCAAAACTCATCGAGGTCTTTTCGCCGTTCAAGCGCCAGCCTTTACCGTCTTTTTCGGCCTTGAGCTGTAGGCTGGCCGCATCTGAGCCGCCGCGTGGCTCGGTCAGGCCCAGCCCAATAACAGCATCACCTGAAATGACTTTGGGAATCCATTCAGCCGCAATGTCCTTGGACGCATGCTGCGCCACCATGCCGCCCATAAGTGACCCCAAAAGCTGCACGTAGCTGGCATTGAAATCAGAGTATGCGATTTCCTCTGTGATCAACCCCGCCGTAACGGCGCTTTCGCCCATGCCGCCAAACTCAGCGGGCAGGTCTGGCGCGATCAGCCCAAGGGCACCCATCTCGCGAATTAGGTCACGGTCAAATGTATGACCACTGGCGCGCTCCTGATAAGTTGGTGCCAGTTTTTCACGGGCAAATCGTGCGGCGGCATCGCGAAACGCTTGCTGATCTTCAGTTGGCTGAAATTGCATATTTGGGTTTCCTTTTGGAGCAAGAGATTCCACTATGCAAAAAACCTAACAAATGTTAGAAAGCTAAGCAAGCCAGAAACGGAGATTGACATGAAACACCCGGACGCAACGCCCGAAAGCTATGAAAACCTGTTGTCTCCGCTCCGCATCGGCGCCTATGAGTTGCGCAATCGGGTAATCATGGGGTCAATGCACACGCGCCTTGAAACGCAAATGGATCCTATCGCCAAACAGGTCGCCTTTTATGCCGAGCGCGCACGGGGCGAGGTGGCGCTGGTTATTACGGGCGGCTTTTCGCCCAATTCCGAAGGGCTTTTTGACCCGGACGGTCCGCGCCTGGATGATACCGAGGAAGCACAAACGCTGCGCCCGATTTGTGATGCCGTCCATGCCGAGGGGGCGCTTATCTGTGCGCAAATCCTGCACACGGGGCGTTATGGCAAAACCGAAGGCTGCGTTGCCCCCTCCCCGATCCGCGCGCCAATTAACCGTTTTGTCCCGCGCGAAATGACAGGTGACGACATTTTGCGAACAATCGAGGATTTCGCCACGGCCTCGGCCAACGCGCAGGCTGCGGGGTTTGACGGAGTCGAAATTATGGGCTCTGAGGGGTATTTGCTCAACGAATTTACCGTTCTCCACACCAATAAGCGCACCGACGAATGGGGGGGCAGTGTGGAAAACCGCCATCGTTTTCCCGTTGAGGTCGTTCGCGCCGTGCGCAAGCGCTGTGGGCCGGGTTTCATGATCATTTACCGGATTTCTGCGGCGGACCTGATCGAAAACGGTGCCCCGACCGAAGAGATTATAGCCTTGGCGCAAAAGATCGAGACGGCTGGTGCAGATATGCTGAATACCGGAATTGGCTGGCACGAAGCCCGCGTTCCGACCATCGCCTATCCGGTGCCGCGCGGGGCGTGGCGAGGGGCGCCTGCCAATATCAAACAAGCGGTTTCAATTCCGGTTGTGGCCTCGAATCGGATTAACACGCCGGATCTGGCCGAAGGTATTATCGCCAGCGGTGATGCGGATCTGATATCGATGGCGCGCCCGATGCTGGCAGACCCGTATTTCGTGCGCAAAACCCGTGAGGGCAGGGCCGACGAGATCAACACCTGCATTGCCTGCAATCAGGCTTGTCTGGATTATATCTTTTCCGAAAGGGTCGCGGGGTGTTTGGTTAATCCTCGTGCCGGGCATGAAACCGAATTTCACAATACCCGAGCCGATATTCCCAAACGCATCGCCGTGGTGGGCGGCGGTGTGGCAGGCATGGCCACCGCTGCCGAGGCAGCAAGCCTTGGCCACAATGTGACCCTTTTTGAAGGGCAGGATAAGCTGGGCGGCCAGTTAAATTTAGCCAGCGCCGCGCCGGGCAAAGATGAATTTGATGATACCCTGCGGTATTTACATAACAAAATGGATAAGCAAGGGGTGGCGGTGAAACTTAACAACCGTCCTGACATTGATGCGCTGGAAGGGTTTGACCATGTGGTTATCGCCACCGGCGTTACTCCCCGAATTCCGGAAATTGCCGGAATTGGACACGCCAAGGTGGCAACTTATGCGCAAATCCTGTCAGGCGAACGCACCGCAGGTAAACGCGTTGCCATAATCGGCGCGGGGGGCATCGGGTTTGATGTGGCCGAATATCTGGTCACCGCCCCTGACACCACCGGCGAAGGCTTTTATAAAACCTGGGGGGTGGATAAAAACTTCGCCACATCCGGTGCACTAGATGGCGATCCGCTTGCGCCTGTGACCAGCGCACGGGAGGTGACGGTTCTGCAACGCAAATCCGAAAAGCCAGGAAAATCCCTTGGGGTATCCACGGGTTGGATACTGCGAAACGCATTGCGCAAACACGGTGTAGAGATGCGGGCAGGGGTATCCTATGACCGGATCGATGACGAGGGCTTGCACATCGTTCTGGATGGCCAACCAAAGACGATCGCTGCGGATACCATTGTTCTATGCAGCGGTCAGGAACGGGTCCACGCTTTGCACGACGCCCTTCTTGAGAAGGGTGTAGATGCCGATATGATCGGCGGTGCCAAAGAAGCGTCCGAGCTGGACGCGCTGCGGGCCATCAACGAAGGTGTTCGGCTGGCGCAGAGCTTTTAGGAAAAGGCTAGCAATCCCGAAATTCCGGTTTGCGCTTTTCGGAAAAGGCTTTCATGGCTTCGGGGAAATCATGCGCGCCCAGCAGGATAGTTTGGGCACGGCATTCCACTTCCAGAGCCTCTTCAAACGAACACTCTGCCACTTCGCGCATCACACGCTTGCAGCTTTCCATTCCGAACATCGGGTTTGCGGCCATTTCCGTTGCCAGCGCAATGGCGGTAGCTTCGGTTTGGTCAGCCGGAACACATTCCTCAACCACGCGCAGCTGGTGCGCTTTTTCGCCCGAAATTTCGCGGCCGGTCAGGATGAGCATACGCGCAACGCCCGCGCCCACGCGTTGCTGTAACAACCAGCTGGAGCCGGTGTCGGGGCAGCCGCCAACCTTGGAGAACACTTCGCAAAAGCGGGCATCTTCGGCAGCGACGATGACATCAGCGCAGAGGGCAAGGCTCATACCTGCGCCGTATGCAACGCCGTTCACTGCGGCAATTAGTGGCTTATTAAAGCCATAGGCGGCCCTTCCGCCGGAATGAACCTTATCGACCATATTATATGTTGCGCGCGCACCTTTGGCTATTTCTGCCTGAAATCCAACGAGATCACCGCCACTGGAGAAATGCTCGCCCCCCGTCATTACAACGGCCCGCACATCATCATTGGCTTGTGCTGCATTCAAAATGCTAACAAACGCGTCAACAAATTCTATGCTGTAGGGATTGCGACGTGCGGGCTGGGTGAAACGCAAGATGCCCACCCCGTTTTCCACGTCAAAGCTCATCAAATCTGACATACTAAAGTTCCTTTATTTGCCCTGCCAAACAGGCGGGCGTTTTTCGGCAAAGGCGCGGGGGCCTTCAATAGCGTCTTGGCTGGCATAAACCCCCTCATGAAGGCGCTTGCCTTCTTCAAGGCCGCCGGTGCAGCCCAGATCCATAGTGGCGCGGACACTGGCCTTGGCCGCGACAACAGATAGAGGCGCGCCAGAGGCCACGCGGTTGGCCAGCGCTGTTGCGCGGGCCCGCACGGCGCCGGGGGTGTCTTCCAGATAATTGGTAAAGCCGTAATCGTGCAGTCGCTCGATTGGCATCAAGTCTCCGGTCAAAACAATTTCCATCAGAATTGGTTGCGGAAGCATAGACAAGGCCGGGGCCGCCCAGGGCGAGCCACGGCCCATTTTAACCTCGGTAATACCGACTTTGCTGCCCTTCAGGCCAACGCGCAGATCGCTCATCAGGGTTAACATCATACCGCCGGCCATCAAGTCCCCTGTCATGGCGGAAATAATAGGTTTGGAGCAAGTCCGCATCTGGTCGTGGAACGGATCGCGCATTTTTGAAAGGATATCAACACCTTCATCGCGGGCGATTTGGGTGGCTTCCTTGAGGTCAAGCCCGGCGCTGAATACGCCACAATCAGCCGAGGTAAGAATGGCCACGCGCACATTCGGGTCGGCTTCGATTTGGTCCCAGGCGTCTGCCAGTCCGTTTGCTGCCGCCACTGACAGGGCGTTTTTGCGCTCGGGGCGATTGATAGAAACAGTCGCCACCCCGTTTTCCACGGTGAGCTCGATAGGATTGGCAGTCATAGGAATTCCTTGGAATACAGGATTTGAAACATATTTTATCGGGAAGTTCCCGATATGGGTTGTGGCCGGGGCGATAACCCCGGCCACATTGTTTTATTCGGCTGAGTAACCGGCCGAGCTTTCACGAACAACGTCCCAGATCAAATCGGTATACGCTGCGGTCCACTCTTGTTGTGGAACCCAAGTTGTACCGTCCCACATTTCGACGCGGGTTTTACCGCCGCCGCCGTGGTCATCAGCTGTCACGGTGATTGGTGCAAACAGGCCATTTGCATCGAAGTCTGCGATACTTTCGTAGCCAGCCTTCATTGCATCTGCCGTAACCGGGAAGCCATTTTGTTCGACCGCAAGGCGCGCAGCCTCGAATGCGGCGGAATAAATAGCCAGACCGGTGTTGTAATACACGTCACTCAGATTACCAACATCACCAGCGCCGTTGCCGTTACCATAAACCTCGGTGAGGATTTCCTGGATGATCGGGATATCTTGACCACCGGCAACGTTTGTGCCCCGCATGATACCCGTGGCGGCTTCAGCGCCGATATTATTGATATCGACCTCGTTTAGCCAGTTTACCGAGAGGTATCTGTTGATCGGGAAGCCATTCCGCTTCATTTCCTTGGCCGCAACAACGTGGCCACCGGCCAGAAGCCATGCAACTACATAATCCGGCTTATTCCGCCGAACATTGGTCCAGACACTGGCCTGATCACTACCGGGAAGTGGCACAGGATAGAGCTGGAGTTCAAAGCCTTCGGCTTCTGCCAATGCTTGCAGAACTTCGATAGGCTCCTGACCGAATGGATAATCGAGGTATGCAAACCCGATTTTAACATCGGTTAGGTCCCCGCCGCTTTGCTCTTTGATATATGCGATGTCGTTTGCGACTTGGCCCCAATATGTTGGGCCCACAGGGAAGACCTGCGTAAACACAGAGCCGTCAACCGCGTCACCGCGCCCAACCAGAGACTGGATCAAGATGTTTCCGTCTTTCATGATCCGTGGCAAAACCGCAAGCGAAACCGGTGTGGACAGCGTATCAAAGACCACCACGCCTTCGCGCCGGAGTTGCTCATAGCACTCAATGCCACGCTGTGGCTCATTGCCGTGGTCCCGTACGATGACTTCTACAGGGTGGCCGCCAATGCCGCCTTGCCCGTTCACCAGCGTTGCGAGATCTTGTGCCGCCTGCGAAACTTGCGGGGATACGAATGTGTATGACTTACTAAGGTCATAACACAGGCCAAACTTGATTGTGTCCTCGTCCGCAACGGCGGATGATGCCAGACTGGCGACCCCAACGGCAGCGACCGCGGCCAGATGTTTGGTGTATGTTGGTAGTTTCATTTGGTAGTTCCTCCTCTGTTAAACTTTAAGCGCAGCCAATTTTAACTTAACCATCGCTTCCTTCTGCTGTAATGCTTGATGTCCTGGAAGTTTTTGCCCTCTCCCCCGCCAAGATAAAACTCCTGAATATCCGAGTTTTTCTTCAGGGATTCGGCGGTGTCGTGCATGACCACACGGCCATTTTCGATCAGATACCCGTGCGAAACAATTTCGAGCGCGGCAATGGCGTTTTGTTCCACCAAAAGAACAGACAAACCTTGTTCTTTGTTGATGCGCTGGATGATCCCGAAAATCTCGGCAACCAAAAAAGGCGCAAGCCCGAGGCTGGGTTCGTCGAGCATGAGCAGCCGTGGTTGTGTCATCAATGCACGGGCTATAGCCAGCATCTGTTGCTCACCGCCCGATAAATACCCCGATTGTGAAGATTTCCGATCCGCCAGTCGCGGGAAATATTCATACATCCGCTCTTTTTCACTCGCAATTTTGCGCCGTGACATTGACTGCGGCGCAGCCGCGTCAAGATTCTCGTCCGGCGTAAGGTGTTCAAATACCCGACGCCCTTCGATCACATGGCAAATACCCATTGCTACGCGGTCTTGAGGTGAGATATCTCCGATGAGCTTGCCGTCGAAACGGATATCGCCACGACTTACTTTGCCGCGTTCCGCTTTTAGCAATCCACTAATGGCTTTCAAAGTCGTGCTTTTCCCCGCTCCGTTGGAACCAAGCAAGGCAACCATACCCCCGCGCGGAACCCCGATAGAGACCCCTTTGATCGCCAAAAGCACCGAGTCATACATCACCTCGATACTGTTCAAGGACAGGATCAGATCATCCAAATTTGTTTCGTTCTGCGCCATGTCGAACCTTACTTTTTGAGTTGATCAAATGGCCAAACCATCAGGTAATCCCTGACATTGGCATATAGCTTTCCTAGCCCCAGTGGCTCTACCATCAGGAAAATAACGATGAGCGCGCCATAAGCCGCATTCGGGATATGAGCCAGCGTTTCGACACCCATTTCCAACCCCATAAATTCCGCGACACCTGAAAAAATCTGGTTTACGACCCCGGGCATCAACAGGATCAAAGCGGCGCCCATATAGCTGCCAATGATGCTGCCAAGACCGCCGATAATGACCATCGCCAGCACCTGAATTGATACGTTCACGGCGAACTGTTCAGGGGCCGCGAGAAAATAAAACGTAGCGACAAGGAGCGCTCCGGTAACACCGGCGATAAACGAGGAGGCCGCAAAGGCGATAACCTTATAGTAGAAACTGTTAACGCCAAGAATAGCGGCGGCAAAATCTTTCTCGCGCACGGCAACCAAGGCGCGGCCCAATCCGGTTCTTTTCAGGTTGAGCATAAAAATAGTGACCAATACGCACCAGCCAAAGGCAACGTAGTATAGCCCCGCATCTGAGGTGATGTCCTGCCCAAGCAGCGCAAAGGTAGGTGCTTGCAGCGAAGCGTGCGAACCCCCCGATATTGCCGGGGAGTGCGTCAGCACCCAATCCATCACAAACTGCATCGCCAAAGTTGTAAGCGCCAGATAAAGCCCTTTAACCCGGAGTGCGGTGAAGGCAAACAAGCTGCCGATTAACGATGAGGCCAGCCCGCCAATCAGCAAGGCGAATTCCCACGGAATGCCGAACCTTGCAGCATGCACCGCAGAATAGGCCCCCACAGCCATAATCGCACCATACCCCAGGTGCAGCTGACCAGCCCAGCCCGTTACCAGATTGAGGCCCAGCACAGCTGCTGTCCAGATTAGCCAGGGCAGAATGTAGCCATTGAGGTAAAGCGATGGAATCAGGAAAGGCGCGGCAATTCCGAGAAGGAGAAGGAATATGATAGCATTCCGGTCGGTTCGCACCGGAAACATTTTGGTGTCAGACTTGTAGCTATTATGATGAACACCGGAAAGACGATAAAACATGGCTTAAATTCTTTCTATATCGTGACGGCCAAAAAGACCGTGGGGGCGGATCATAACTGTTAGGATAAGCACAGCAGCAACGATTAAATCGCGGCTGCCGCCTCCGACGATAGCATCCAGATAAAAGGACCCGACGCTTTCCATAATACCCAGAATAATGCCGGCAACGATCGCGCCCAGAATGCTGTCCAGCCCACCCAATACGGCCACGGTTAACCCTTTGAGCAACAATAGAGAAAGCGATTGGTCCACGCCTTGAACCTCCCCCCAGATTACACCGGTTGCCACTGCAACAATCGAGGCCAGCCCCCAAGATAAAGCGACACCACCTTCAACAGATATCCCGACTGACCATGAGGCCAGATAATCATCTGAAATCGCCCGCAAGCGGATACCCATGCGGGTGCGGAAAAACAGAACCGAGGCAATAAATATTGCAATGGCAACAGCTGCGCCCACAATATGAATACGGCTGAGTAGCATATCGCCCACAAAGAACGGGTCATAGCTGACACCAAGATTAAGCGAGCGCGACGAGCCACCCCAGATTGCGAGGGTTGTCCCGCGCAAGAAGATATCTAGCCCCATTGTCATCATCAGAATCATCACAATAGGCCGCCCGGCCAACCGTCGCAGCGCAACCCTTTCGATCCCGATCCCGACAAAGAACATGATGACGACGGCAAGCGGAATGGCGATCCACAGCGGCCAGCCCAAATTATGGGAAAACGCCAAAACCACATAAGCGCCCAGCATCGTTAGCGCCCCTTGCGCAAGGTTTGGCACTGCGGAAGATTTGTAGATCAGGACAAGCCCGATTGCGACAAGGGAATATAATAGCCCGGTCAGAGCACCGTTCACCGTCAGTTCTGCTAGAAAAATCCAGTCCATTTATACCTCCCGTACCAGCAGTGTCCGATCAACGGATCCTGCTTCGCCTGTTTCATATGTTACTATTGCTTTTACGTGCACATCGCTTGAACCGTCATAAAGCGCCGTTATGACGGTCGCATACCGCTCCTCGACCACTTTCCGGCGCAATTTGCGTGTTCGCGTAATCTCGCCGTCATCAGGGTCAAACTCCTTGTGAAGGGACACAAAACGACGTAGTTGCAAGCCTTCGGTCAAGGTTTTATTGACCCTTATGAAAGCGTCATTCAGGAGTTCGGCAACCTCGGGGCGTTGCGACAGATCAGCGTAGGACACATAAGGAACCCCGTTAACCTCGGCCCAGTGGCCAACCGCTTCGGAATCCACGCAGACCATGGCGGTCAATTCATCAAGCCCCGCACCGACAACGGCAGCATCTTTGATATAAGGGCTGAACTTCAGTCGGTTCTCGATATAGTTGGGCACATAACGTTCGCCGCTTTTGGTATAGACCACTTCCGAAACACGGCCCAGCACCACCAAGTGCCCGTCATCTTCAAGGTATCCAGCGTCACCGGTCAGAAACCAACCATCCCGGAATGCTTCAAGTGAGGCTTTTTCATTGTTAAAATACCCCGTGAAGATACTGTCGGATTTCAACATGATCTCACCGTTATCGGCTATTTTCACCTCTACGCCGGGCAGTGGTTTGCCAACCGTATGCAGCCGTGCTTCACCTGCTGACTGGATAGCGTTGAAAGCGCTGCTTTCGGTCTGGCCGTAAAGCTGGCGCAGCTTGATGCCAAGTGCGCGGTAAAAGATAAACGTGTCTTCCCCGATAGCTTCGCCGCCGGTAAAGGCATGTTTCAGACGGCTTAAACCGAATTGGTCCTTAATGGGCCCGAATATAATCCGCTCTCCGACAAACAATCCCAGTTTGTCCAGCATGCTTTCGCCTTCGCCGTTCAGCTTGCGCCGCTGCGCATCCACGGAGCGATCCATAAAGAAGTGATAGAGCCACTTCTTCAAGCGTGTT
>Ga0209121_10005239_pt1 | contig 11813 bp, 11 predicted proteins | sample Cruoilmetagenom3_FD_187292 | JGI IMG/M metagenome (GOLD analysis project Ga0209121, IMG submission 187292) | Oil polluted marine microbial communities from Coal Oil Point, Santa Barbara, California, USA - Sample 3 (SPAdes) (version 2) | ecosystem: Environmental > Aquatic > Marine > Oil seeps ...
CCCATGGTGCTGTCTGGCGTGCGGCAAACACGGGACACATCAGCCTCGATAAGATGAAGGTGATGAGCGCCATCGAGCGTTGTCGCACGGCGGCGCTTGCACAACACCCAAGACCTTCCAGCGTTCATTGCCAAAGAGAGCCGCAGCTATGTTATCGCCTGTTCGGGTTTGATGCGCGCACAGGACTTTCCCGAAGATACACCCGACCTTGATGTCATATTGTCCGATGGTGCAGAGATCGTATCAAACGGCGGCTCAACGATTGTGGCCCCTGACGGAACATTCATGATTGACCCTGTGCTGAACGAGGAAGCGTTGATTATTGCGGAGATCGACGCAGGAGTCGTCCGAGGAGAGCGCCAGAATCTGGATCAGGCAGGTCATTACGCGCGTCCCGATGTGTTGCGCCTTAAGGTGAACAGGAAACGCCAAGGGCAAGCTAAATTCCAAGACTAATATTTGAAAGAATTGAGCGAAGCTGCCGTTCAGACACTTTGCAGCATCGGTATCGATCGCGTGGGTTCACTGCCGAACTGGGGTCTGACTACGGTTCAGACGAGTTTGAACAGCGCTATCAAGACGCGGTGAATCGACAGAAATCGAAGTCCATGGACGGGGCAGGGGCTTCCCGCACCAAAGCTGGGACTTTGGACGATTTGGTCACGCATTTTTACAAGTTGCACTTTCCAACCATCGGCGAAAGCACACGAGACACCAATGCAGGCCAACAAGATGCTCAAACGGCTGTCCCAGATGATGGACCTTGTGGTCAAGATGGAGTGGGTTGCCGCTAACCCGGTCAAAGGGGTCGATAAGTTTGCGACCACGTCAGAGGGCTATCATTCTTGGGACGAGGGCGAGATTGCCCGTTTCTATGAGGTGCACCCTCTGGGATCACCTGCACACATCTGCATGACGTTGATGCTTTATACGGGCGCGGCAAAAGTTGATGCGGTGAAGCTGGGGCCGACGAACGTCAAAGACGGGCGGATCGAGTATCGCCGCCAGAAGACCAGTAAGAACCCAAGCGGCGTGCTGATTAGCTTGCCGATCCATCCTGCATTGGCCACTGCCTTGGCGGCAAGGCCCGTCACATTCACTTATCTTGAGACGGGTCACAACAAGGCCCGCTCGCCCAAGGGCCTTGGAACATCCATGCGCAAGTGGTGCGATAAGGCGGGCTTGCCGCTGTGTTCCTCACATGGACTGCGCAAAGCGATTTGCCGCAGGATCGCCGAAGCAGGCGGCACTCCTCACGAAATCATGGCTGTTAGCGGTCACGTGACGCTTTCAATGGCTCAAAAGTACTGTGAGACGTTTGGGCGGCGGGACATGGCTGATTCAGCGTTTTCGCGACTTACAGGCACGAAAGCGGAACAAAACTTGACGAACCACCCTGAAAGGTTCGTCAAAAAATCACCTAACACCCTATAACAAAAGGATAACAAATGATGTTTGGTAGGCCCGGCAGGACTTGAACCCGCAACCAAAGCGTTATGAGCGCTCTGCTCTAACCAGTTGAGCTACAGGCCCACCGTACCCCGGTTCCTATCAAAAGCTGGGGCGGCGTCAAGCGGGCCGTGGACTCCGCGCTTGCCTTGGTTTAGTCGGGGCGCAACAGAATTCGGGGGACGACATGACCGACGGCAAAAATGGCATCACCTATGCGGATGCAGGTGTGGATATCGACGCAGGCAACGCTTTGGTCGAGCGGATCAAACCGGCGGCCAGACGCACCAACCGTCCTGGCGTGATGGCCGGGCTGGGTGGCTTTGGCGCGTTGTTTGACCTCAAGGCTGCCGGCTATAAAGACCCGGTTCTGGTGGCGGCGACCGACGGGGTGGGCACCAAGCTGCGCATCGCGATCGACACCGGCAACGTCGACACGATCGGCATTGATCTGGTCGCCATGTGCGTGAACGATCTGGTCTGTCAGGGTGCCGAGCCGCTGTTTTTCCTGGATTATTTCGCCACTGGCAAGCTGGAGAGCGATCAGGCCGCGCGCATTATCGAAGGCATCGCCGAGGGTTGCATACGCTCAAACTGTGCGCTGATCGGTGGCGAGACGGCAGAAATGCCCGGCATGTATGATGCGGGCGATTTCGATCTGGCGGGCTTTTCCATCGGCGCGATGGAGCGTGGATGCGAGCTGCCCAAAGGCGTGCGCGAAGGCGACGTTCTGCTGGGGCTGGCCTCGGACGGGGTGCATTCCAACGGCTATTCTCTGGTACGCAAGCTGGTCGAGGTTTCGGGCTTGGGCTGGGATGCGGATTGCCCGTGGCAGGATGGCACCTTGGGCGACGCTTTGCTGGCGCCCACGCGGCTGTATGTGAAACAGACCCTGGCGGCGATCCGCGCCGGGGGCGTGCATGGTCTGGCCCATATCACCGGCGGTGGTTTGACCGAAAACCTGCCCCGCGTTCTGCCCAAAGGGCTGGGTGTGTTGGTTGATCTGGACAGCTATGAATTGCCGGGCGTATTCAAGTGGTTGGCAGCCACCGGTGGCATGGCCGAGGCCGAACTGCTGAAGACCTTCAATTCGGGTCAGGGCATGGTTTTGGTCGTCGATGAACACGAATCCGCCGCCATCACCACCCTGTTGCAAGGCGAAGGCGAGACCGTCACGCAGCTGGGCCGCGTCATCAAAGGCGAGGGCGTCCAGTATCTGGGCAACCTTCTGTGAAACGCGTCGCCATCCTGATTTCCGGCGGTGGCTCGAACATGGTGTCACTGGTTGACAGCATGGTGGGCGACCACCCCGCGCGCGCCTGTCTGGTGCTGTCAAACGTGGCGGATGCGGGCGGGCTGGCCAAGGCCAAGGCGCGCGGCATTGCCACTGCCGTGGTCGACCACAAGCCGTTTGGCAAGGATCGCGAAGCCTTTGAAGTCGCGCTGAACGCGGTGCTGGAACAGGCGCGCCCGGACGTAATCTGTCTGGCCGGTTTCATGCGCGTTCTGACCGCTGGGTTTACCGCGCGGTGGGCCGGTAAGGTCTTGAATATCCACCCATCTTTGTTGCCGAAATACAAAGGGCTGAACACCCACGCCCGCGCGATCAAGGCGGGCGATGATCAGGCCGGATGTTCGGTCCACGAGGTCACGGCGGAGCTGGACGGCGGCCCGATCCTGGGCCAGGCGCGGGTGCCGATCCTGCCAGGCGACACGCCTGATCAACTGGCCGCACGCATCCTGCCGATGGAGCATAAGCTCTACCCGGCCGTGCTGGCGCGCTTTGTCATTGGGGACCGCAATCCCGTCATGCTGTCCTGACCCTTTTCTTTCCTGCGGTTTCGACGTAAACCCGTTGAACGCCCCGAAAAGAGGCAACGAGCAGAAAGACCACGCATGATTACGATCACGACCACTGAAGCCCTTGCCGATTTTTGCACGCGGGCGGCCTCGCACCCCTATGTCACGGTCGATACCGAATTTCTGCGCGAACGAACGTACTACTCCAAACTCTGCCTTGTGCAGATGGCCGTGCCGGGCGACGCGCCCGAAGACGCGGTGCTGGTTGATCCGCTGGCTGACGGCCTGTCGCTGGACCCCATGTATGACCTGTTTCGCGATGAAAGCGTGGTCAAGGTGTTCCACGCCGCCCGGCAGGATCTGGAAATTTTCTTTGTCGAGGCAGACGTCTTTCCCATCCCGCTGTTTGATACGCAGGTCGCGGCGATGGTCTGTGGCTTTGGCGATCAGGTCGGATATGAAACGCTGGTGCGCAAGATCTGCAAGGCGCCGCTGGACAAATCCAGCCGCTTTACCGACTGGTCCCGCCGGCCGCTGACGGATGCGCAAAAGACTTATGCGATCGGTGACGTGACCTATTTGCGCGACATCTATGAACACCTGGCAGCCGAGCTGGAAAAAACCAAACGCGCCCATTGGGTCGAAGAAGAACTGCGCGTTCTGACCTTTCCCGGCACCTATATCATCGAACCCGGTGAGGCCTGGAAGCGTTTGAAAACACGCACGAATTCCGGCCGATTTCTGGCGCTCGCCCGCGAATTGGCCCGCTTTCGCGAGGGCTATGCCCAATCGCGCAATGTGCCGCGCAACCGGGTCATGAAGGATGATGCGTTGATGGAGCTGGCGTCAACCAAGCCACGCACGATGCAGGATCTGGGCCGCTCGCGCCTGTTGCTGCGCGAGGCCCGGCGCGGTGAAATCGCCGATGGTATCCTGGCCGCCGTGACGGCGGGGCTGGAAACCGACCCCGAAGACATGCCCAAGCCCGATGCCAATGGCCGTGAAAAACTGCAAGTGAACCCGGCGCTGGCCGACCTGCTGCGCGTGTTGCTCAAGGCACGATGCGAGCAAGAGAAGGTGGCGCAAAAGCTGATCGCCTCGGCGGCTGATCTGGACGCGCTGGCGGCCGGAAAACGCGATGTTGATGCGTTGAAGGGCTGGCGCGCCGAAATGTTCGGCAACGACGCTGTGCGCCTGTGCAACGGTGAATTGGCGCTGGTGGCCAAGGGCCAGCAGGTCAAGGTCATCGAAGTCTGAGACCACGTGCCCGCTGACTGAACGTCTGACAGATTACCTGTCGACCGCCCGGAAAATGCCGATCTTAGCGTCGCGCGCTGCGGCTGTTCTGTTCGCCCAGCACGCGGATTTGCGTCACGTCCTGCAATTTCACATCCGACACGAAATGCGCCACGACCACCTGGCGCGAATACGGTGTTCCGGCGCGGGTCGACGTATAGGGTTCGGCGATGCGAAAGACATATGTCAGCACGCCATCAACCGGCCTTTCGTCATTTTCGGCAATCAGTTCCCCGGCCCAAAAGCCCTGGCGCGAGGGCAGGCCCGTGGCGTGGATGATCACCCCGCCAGCGGCCTGAGCAATCGTCAGGTCACTGACTTGGGACACGGCCTGGCGCAGGTCATTGTCGACGGCAAACCCTTCTTCGGGGTACAACGCGATCAGGTCGTCGTCGCCACCAAAAAAGTCAGAAAAGCTGAAATTGCTACAGCCGGTCAGGACCAGAAATGTGGACAAAACAAGAAGCGTGCGCACGGCCATGGAAGTCTCCTTTAGAACGTGTCTCTGGGTAGCCCATAGCGCGCGATTTGAAAAGCGCTTCGTGTGACGCGGCGCAGGGTCTGGACCTTTGGCCCGCCGCCCCCTAACTGAGAGGGCAGGTGACAGGGAGAGTGATATGGCCAGCGCAGCCTTTGAAGAGATTGTCGAAGATTTCGAATTTCTGGACGCCTGGGAAGATCGCTACGGCCATGTGATCGACATGGGCAAGGCGATGACGCCGCTCGAGGACGCCTTCAAAGTGCCCGCCACCAAGGTGGACGGCTGCACCAGCCAGGTCTGGTTGCTGCCTGCGATCACCGATGGCGTGTTCCATTTTCGCGGCGACAGCGATGCGATGATTGTGCGCGGGTTGGTTGCCGTTCTGGTGGCGTTGTATGACGGGCTGTCCGTGGCCGATGTTCTGAAGGTTGACGCGGGCGGTGAACTGGCCCGTCTGGGGTTGGACGAGGCCCTGTCGGCACAGCGATCAAACGGCTTGCGCGCGATGGTCGAACGCATTCGAAAACTGGCCGCCGAGACGGTTTAACATTGTTAAACTTTGCCGATTTCAGCGGTTAACAATGTTAACAGACGCGATTTCACCGGGTGAACAACGTTAAAGGTCGCCCAGCGACGTTGCCAGGTCGCCATAGCCGGTAAAGCGGCGTTCATATCGCAACCCCAACCGCTCTGCCGCCGCTTCGGCCAGGCGATCCAGCGCAGGGTCGTTCGTCTGGGCTTGATAGATCAGCCGCGTGTAATTGCCGAAATACATCTCTAACAATTCCGGGTGGCGATCCAGCCCCAGAACTTTGATGACGAATGTGTCGAACTGACGGGTCAGGAAATCAGTCAAATAGAACACGTCCACCTCGCCCTCGGCGCGGTTTTCAAAGGCGTCGTTGCCTTCGAAGAAACTGTAACAATGCGGCCCCTGGATCATCTCGACCCCCAGACGCGCACACAGCGATTCCAGCCGCCCACCGGTGCCGCAATCGGCATAGGCAACAAAGATCGCCTGATAAGCGTCGCGATGCTTTTCAACAGCATCTTCAACGGCTTGTGGGATTTTGTCTGGCGCCGAATGCAGGATGGCTGGCAGGCAGGTCAGGTCCAGATGGTCCCAACCATTCAGGCGGATCAGGGCCAGGATTTCATGCGCCAGCGCGCCACAGGCCAGCACCAGAATGCGGCCTTTGATCTGTTTCGGTACCAGACCGTCGGTGGTCAGGATCTCATCACTCAGCGTCATTTGTCATGCCTTGCCGACAGGGCCCGGATTGCAATCGCCGCCAGCATTGCCAGGGGCATCAGTGCCATCAGGATCTGACCATTCAGCTTGCCTGACAGCGCCGCAAGGGATGCGACCCAGACGGTCAAACCGGCGCAGGCGATGACAACAACGATCAGAAAGGCAAAGCGTGTTTTTGACATCTTCACTATATGGGGCAGGGGGGTGCAAAAGAAAAGGCCCCGCGATTGCAGGGCCTGATCCGTGTTCTATATCAGGGACTTAGTCCGCCAATTGGTTGTGCTTGCTTGCCATATAGTCCTTGGCGGTTTCCACGGCCACGGCGGCGTCACGGCAATAGCTGTCCGCGCCGATGGCCTTGCCGAACTCTTCGTTCAGCGGCGCACCGCCCACCAGAACAGTATAGTCGTCGCGAATACCTTTTTCGATCATCGTGTCGATTACGACCTTCATGTAAGGCATGGTTGTGGTCAGCAGCGCCGACATGCCCAGGATGTCGGCTTTTTCGGTTTCCAGCGCGTCCAGATAGGCCTCGACCGGGTTGTTGATGCCCAGATCGACGACCTCGAACCCGGCGCCTTCCATCATCATGCTGACAAGGTTCTTGCCGATGTCATGGATGTCACCCTTGACGGTGCCAATCACCATCTTGCCCATGCGCGGCGCACCGCTTTCGATCAGCAGCGGCTTGAGGATCGACATGCCAGCCTTCATCGCGTTGGCCGCCAGCAGCACCTCGGGTACGAACAGAATGCCATCGCGGAAGTCATGCCCGACAATGGTCATACCGGCGACCAGCGCTTCGGTCAAAACGCGGTAGGGTTCCCAGCCGCGAGCCAAAAGGATATTGACCGCTTCTTCGATTTCTTCCTTCAGACCATCATACAGGTCGTCATGCATCTGCTGCGTAAGCTCTTCGTCATTCAGCTCGCTCAGGATGATATCTTCTTCGTCGGACATGGGTCGACTCCGGCTGGGGTGTTTCTAACGCGTGTTTCTTCCCCCTTAGTGAGGCCAAAGACAAGCCCGGGATTGGCAAATTGCGACATTGGGTTTTCTGCAACCGACCTGCGGGAGCATTTTGTTTGGTAAATGTTCTCCTAATGTTCTAGTGTGGCCCCATGACACAGCAAAACCTGACACAAATGGCGAAACTGAAAAGGAAAGGGCGCGCGGCCCTGTCCAATGATGCGGGGCGATTCGAACCCTATCAGGTCGAGCCCATTCAGGACGGGTGGCAGGCGGATGAGGATCTGCCGCCGTTGCGCACCGAAGTCGCCATTGAACGGCCCCGCAAGGTCATTCGCCGCAATGCCTCGCCCGACCTGAATTTTGACCGGTCGATCAATCCCTATCGCGGCTGTGAACATGGCTGCATCTACTGTTTTGCGCGCCCCAGCCATGCCTATCTGGGCTACTCGCCGGGGCTTGATTTCGAAACGCGGCTGATTGCGCGGCCCACGGCCCCGGACCGGCTGCGTGATGAACTGTCTGCGCGCCGCTATGACGTTGCGCCCATCGCCATTGGCACCAATACCGACCCCTATCAACCGATCGAAAAGATCCACCGCGTGATGCGCGGGCTGCTGACAGTCCTGCGTGACTTCAACCACCCGGTCGGTGTCGTCACCAAAGGCACTCTGATTGAACGCGACCTGGATATCCTGGGACCGATGGGGCAGGCGGGGCTGGCCAAGGTCGGCGTGTCGATCACCACGCTCGACCCCAAGGTCAGCCGCGCAATGGAGCCCCGCGTGCCGGGCCCCGCCCGCCGTCTGCGGATCATCGAAAACCTGGCCAAGGCGGGTGTGCCCGTGCGCGTCATGGTCTCGCCCGTCGTGCCGGGCCTGACGGATCACGAGCTCGAAGCTATCGTGAGCGCGGCGCGTGATGCGGGCGCTCAGGCCGCCAGCTATATCCTGTTGCGCCTGCCAGGCGAAGTCGCGCCGCTGTTTCGCGAGTGGTTGACACAGACCTATCCAGATCGCGCCGCCCGCGTCATGTCCCGCCTGCGCGAGATGCGCGGTGGCGCGGATTACGACGCAGACTTTACCAGCCGCATGACCGGCCAGGGGGCATTTGCCCACCTGCTGTCACACCGCTTTGCCGTGGCGTGTAAACGGTTGAAATTGCAACGCGACCTGCCAGACCTGCGCCGCGACCTGTTCAAAGTCCCCGCAAAGCCGGGTGACCAGCTGTCGCTGTTCTGAACCGCCCGTTTCCTCTTGCCAAATATATCCCCGCCGGAGGCCAGGCGTTTGCCATGCAAACGCAACCATGGTCGCTTGCGACCATGGCCACGCCCAACAGAGGGCGGCACATCTTTGATGTGGTGACAGCTGGCGGGAGCGTCGCCGGGGCTCAGCCGCCGCGCCGCCGGGTGCGGCGGGCCTTGGGCTCATTGTCGCCCGTGCCATCCGAGGCCGAGGAAAAGCCGCCAAGCGCCTCAGTGATCTGCTCCAACGACGGACGCGCGCCCTTGGGGCGGGTTTCCAACGCTTCGCGCATGGCCGACAGGTGTTCCGGCGTCGTGCCACAGCAGCCACCAATGATCCGGGCGCCACAGTCGCGCGCCAGCACGGCGTAGTCGGCCATCAGCTCGGGCGTGCCATCGTAATGGATATGGCCGTCGTGGTATTTTGGAATGCCCGCATTGCCCTTGGAGATGATTGGCCGTTCCGTGCCCTGGGCGCCAAAGCCCAAGACGGTGCGCAGCAGGTCGGACGCACCCACACCACAGTTTGCACCAAAGGCAACCGGCGGGTTGGGGATGGTTTCGACCAGTTGGGCCAGCTCGGCGCTGGTCACGCCCATCATGGTGCGCCCGGCTGTGTCAAAGCTCATCGTGCCACACCAGGGCATGCCGGCCAGCCTTGCGGCCTCGGCGGCGGCCTTGTATTCATCCGGGGCAGAAATCGTTTCAACCCACAGCACATCTGCGCCGCCCTCTTTCAGACCCTCGGCCTGTTCGTGGAACATTTCGACCGCCCCAGCATAGGTCAGGCTGCCCATGGGTTCCATGATTTCACCGGTCGGCCCAACCGATCCGGCCACCACGACCGTGCGGCCCGAAGCATCGGCGACTTCGCGGCCCAGCTCGGCGGCGGCGCGGTTCAACTCGCGCACACGCCCCTCGGCGCCATGCAGTTTCAGGCGCGAGGCATTGCCGCCAAAGCTGTTGGTCAGAAAAATGTCGCTGCCCGCATTCACAGCACCGCGATACAGGGCGCGGATCTTGTCCTGTTCATCGACATTCCACAGCTCGGGCGCATCGCCGGACATCAGGCCCATGTTGAACAGGGTCGTGCCAGTGGCGCCATCGGCCATCAGCCAGTCATTTTCGCTCAGCATGCGTGTCAGGGCGTCGGTCATCAGGGCACCTTGTGGTTGTGTCGTTTCGCGCGCTACCTGCCATGGATCGCGGGCGGGTGCAAATCCATTGGCCGCATGATGATCATGAACGCGCCAAACAGATCAGCTGGCGCGCCGTCCCCTGTCCGCCAGACCCGCAGGCCGCATCACGTCACGCAGGCCTTTTCCCAGGCGCCCGCCGGTCCGGTTCATGCGGATTTCACGCAGCACATCCAACGCGCCCAGCACCAGCCCGGGGCGGGTCGGGGCCGCGATATACAGAACCTCCCAATGGGGGGCAAAGGCCGATTTGAACTGGCGCAGCCCGTCGGCACCACTGACCCGATCCATCATGTCCCGCAGCGCGTGGAACAGCGGTGGTTCGTGATCCTGTTTGCCCAGCGGCACGGCGGCCAGCGACAGGCGCGCGACGCCCTGCTGCGCGGCGACCTCTATCGCTTTGGTCAACAACAGATGCATGGTGCCATCGGGCACGTCCGCCCGTTGCCGCATCAAATCCAGCGTCCATTCCTGCGCATTGCCATGCAGGGTCAGAAAACCGATCAGCTTGCCCTCGCGACGGGCCAGGAATATGCGTGAAAACGGCAGGGTCGCCGGGGACCAGATGCCCATGGAAAATCCCCGTTCGCCGCCACGCGCCCGGGCCCAGTCACGGTTGATTGCGCCCATGTCAGACAGCGGCAGCGCGCCGGTGGCCTCGCTGACAACAACGCCTGCGGTTTCAGCTTTGCGCAGCTTGCGGCGCAGCTGGCGGCGGGGCGATCCCTCCAGGGTGAAGCCTGCGGGCGCAAGCCAGGCCTCGCGCGATACGGGCAGGGTGGCCCAGCCCGTGCGCCGGGCAGCAGCGGCCAGACGCCCGCCGACTTTGTACAGGACCGGCGACAGGAACCGAACCTGTGCCGCGTCGCGCAGATGGGTCGTCAGGGCGTCATGATCCAGGCCCCGGATCAACGGGTCGGACAGCATGACAAGGCTTTGGCCGGTTGGGGCCACCATGGCCGTCGGCTGGCCAGCCGGGTCGGACAGCAGCGACAGACAGCCATGGCGCAACAGCGCCGCTTCGGCGCGCGGCGCCTGATGCAGCACGCGATCCAGGCGGGGTGTGAGACCCGGCGCCTGATCCATGGGGCCCACGGCGGCCAGCGCCGTATCGGGCGCAACACGGTCGCGCGGCCCGCGGATCACGACAGCGGCGCCCAGCAAGGCCGGCAGCGCGTAATAGATCCCGCGAAAGGCCAACACTGCGGCCAAAACCGGCTCCTGACCAACATGGGGCAGCAGCGCCAGCAGGGTGACCTCGAACGGACCAACACCGCCGGGTGTGCCACAGATCAGACCCGCGCCGAGCGCCAGGATGAAGGCTGCAATCATGGTTGCAGGCGCGATGGATACCCCATCTGGCAGCAAGACCCACAAGGCCCCCCCCGCAGCGGCCGTATCAATGAACGTCAGCGCCAGAATGGCCCCCATGGCTGGCAATGTCGGCAGGTTGAACCGGCTGATGAAGCCCGGGCGCAACACCGAAAGCGTTGCCAGCGCGACCGCCCCGGCCAGGGTTGCAAAGGCCAATTGCGTGGCACCGGGCAGGGGCAGGGGCACGATCAGCACGACCAGCGCCGCAACAACGGCCCAGCCTGCCAGAAAAGTCGCCGACACGGTGACCGACAGGCGCATGGCCTGGATCAACGTCAGCTCTGGCAACATGCGCCAGCGCACGAAGGCCCCCGAAATCACGCCAAACCCCACGGTTTGCGCAACCGCGATCGAGGCAACGCCCGCCTGGCGCGCCTGTGTTGTCGGTGTCGCGCTGCCGATCAACCGGTGGCCGACGCCGTCATAGCGCCCTACGGCCCAGAAACTGAGCGCCGAAAGGGCCAGCGCCATCAGCCATTGCAGTGGCCCCACGGTGCGAAACCCCGCCCCGATCGAGGCCATGTCCAGCCCTTGAATTCGGTCCCACATCAGCCAGACCAACACCACGGCGATGCCCATTGGCAGCATTTGCCGGGCCGCCAGTTTGCGCAGGTCCACGCCAGATGCCTGCGACAGTGCTTTTGCGTTGGAACGGCCCATGCCACCCCCTTTTATTACCCCGGTGATACTGTCGCCCCCGGGGTCCCAAGGGCGGGTTAACGATTCAAATTCGACCGAAAGAAAGGCGGG
>Ga0209121_10005240_pt1 | contig 11811 bp, 13 predicted proteins | sample Cruoilmetagenom3_FD_187292 | JGI IMG/M metagenome (GOLD analysis project Ga0209121, IMG submission 187292) | Oil polluted marine microbial communities from Coal Oil Point, Santa Barbara, California, USA - Sample 3 (SPAdes) (version 2) | ecosystem: Environmental > Aquatic > Marine > Oil seeps ...
GGCTGGTCTTGAAGTAGCGAAATGGGTTGGATTTTGTCATCCCGCGAAGCTACGAAATCCCCCCGCCCGCCTCAAGACAGTTTCTTCTGACAGAACCCCAAGGAGGGCTTTGACTGGATTTGGTGCGAGCATGCGCTAACGGTTGGCTATCGGGCGAGCCTGACAGAGATCGTGCAGATCATCGGCCGCGCAACCCGTGACGCTGAAGGCAAGTCACGCGCCCGCTTCACCAACCTGATCGCTGAGCCCGACGCGGCCGAAGCGGCCGTCACTGAGGCGGTGAACGATACGCTGAAGGCGATCGCCGCCAGCCTGCTCATGGAGCAGGTGCTTGCCCCACGCTTCAACTTCACGCCGAAGAGCCCCAAAAGCGGGCCGGTCGAAGGCTTTGACTATGGCGAAGGCGGCTATGACCCCAAGAAGGAAAATGTGGGGTTCAACGAGGAAAGTGGCCAGTTCCAGATCGAGATCAAGGGACTGGCAGAGCCGAAGAGCAAGGAAGCCACGCGCATTTGCCAAGAGGACTTGAACGAGGTGATCACTGCCTTTGTTCAAGATAAGACGACGATCGAGCGGGGGCTTTTTGATGAAGAGCTTGTGCCTGAAGAGCTGACGCAGGTGCGCATGGGCAAAATTGTCGGCGCGAAGTTCCCCGAGCTCGATGCTGAGGATCAGGAGGCCGTACGGCAGCACGCGGTCGCTGCACTAAACCTGACCCAGAAGGCCATAGAGATTGCCCTATCGTCTTCAGATGATGCTCAGACGAGCGGCAACACGGCGCTGATCGACGGCGTGCGGAAGTTTGCAATGGACGTGCGCGAGCTCGACATCGACTTGATCGACCGGATCAACCCCTTCGGCGAAGCCTACGCGATCCTGGCTAAGACCATGAGCGAGGAAAGCCTGAAGCAAGTCGCGGCGGTGATTTCGGCGAAGAAAGTGCAGCTTTCGCCAGAAGAGGCGCGGGACTTGGCGCGGCGCGCTGTGAAATTCAAGCAAGAGCGCGGGCGGTTGCCGTCGATCACATCGCCAGACGCCTGGGAAAAGAAGATGGCCGAAGGCGTCGCCTTTCTTGCGCGTATGAAGCAGGAGGCCGCCAATGGCTAGGGAGTTTACCCAGGAAGATGATGCCCTTCTGGCCGAACTGGGCGTTGAGGTCGAGACAAAGAAGGCCGTTAGTCGCACCCCGCGCGAAGAACGCATTGTTGCCGGTTTTGAAGAGATACAGCGATTCACCGAGGAACATTCGCGCGCGCCACAACATGGTGAAACGCGAGACATCTTTGAACGCCTTTATGCCGTTCGCTTGGATCGTATCCGCGAGCAGCAAGAATGCCGTGATCTGGTTGAACCTCTCGATTACCAAAGGATTTTGGCGGGATCAGTTCAGGCTATATCAATTGACACTGAAGAGCTTGACGATGATGCGCTGCTGGCGGAACTCGGAATCGAAGTGGAAACTCCGCCCATCACAGAGCTGAAGTATGTCCGATCGACTGCTGAGAAGAAAGCTGCCGAAGATGTTGCGAACCGCGAAAGATGTGAGAATTTCGAGTCGTTCAAGCCGCTCTTCGAGCAAGTGCAGAAAGAACTGAACACTGGCCTGCGCGAAACCAGACCCTTTGAGATGAAAGCTGAGATCGAAAAAGGCCGTTTCTTCATTGTCAGCGGGCAAAAAGCCTATGTTGCCGAAAAGGGCGAAATTACCACCACGGAGCATGGGCGCACCGACGCAAGATTGCGCGTGATCTTCGACAATGGGACAGAGAGCAACATGCTCATGCGCTCGCTTCAGCGTGCCCTGAACAAAGATGATGCGGGAAGACGGATCACCGAGCCGACTGCCGGTCCTTTGTTTTCCGATCAAACGATTGATGGCGATGAGGCGAGCGGGACGATCTATGTCCTTCGGAGCAAGTCTGATCACCCGCTTGTCGCGGAAAACCGTGACCTGGTGCATAAGATCGGCGTCACCAATATGAACGTGGAAAAACGCATTGCGGGGGCGCACCTACAACCAACGTTCCTAATGGCGAATGTCGAGGTTGTAGCAAAATATGAGCTCTATAACATCAACCGCACGAAGCTTGAAAACCTGATCCACCGCATTTTTGAACCCGCACGGCTTGAGATCGAGATCATGGATCGTTTTGGGCGGCCAGTGATGCCTCGCGAATGGTTTCTTGTGCCGTTGTTTGTGATCAAGGAGGCTGTGGAGCGGACCAAGGACGGGACGATATCTGACTATCGCTATGACCCTCAAAGCGCCTCTCTGAAATTAAGATCAGGCGATTAGCATTGTCGATAGATGATTGCCCAGGCATTTCCCAAGTAGATTGATGATTGGTCTCCGTCGGTTGGTAATGTTTTACATTTCAACACGTCATTGGCTGCCAGAGGTGCAAATTATTCAAGTTACTTGGGGATCAGTTCAATTTTGTGAAATTTTCAAAAAATCTGTGAGCAAACATGAAAGTACCCCCCTCCGTCTCAGTCGTTTCCCCCCTTGGCCCCATCCGGCTGGGAAAAAGAATTCTTTGATGGGGGGCGCATCGGGTGAGGGTACTGTGGTTGTGCATGTGATGTGTGTTGATAGTGGTAGGTGCACGAGGCGTGGTCGCATGTGGGCCTGAATGTGGGCCCAGATAAGTCTCTGCCGAAAATTCAAATTAAAAACAACGATTTAGATAAGTTAGTGGCGGTGGTGTCAGACAAATGCGAACCAGTCTCTGTTTACCGCCAAAGGCCAGAACCTATGCTGAACAAAGTTGGCGCCACTCGGAGAGAGTCGCGGTTCGGTTGGTCTTGAAATTGGCACGTGAGTAAAGGTGACGTTCCTGGTTGAAATGGTTGTGGACGGAGGCGTGAACGGCGACGAATTTCTGCAACGTTCGCGTTCGTCGGAAGCGCAGCATAGCCCGTTCACGCCTTCTAAACGGCAAGTGTGAATTCTCGGCCCGATTGTTCAGCCAGCGACCTGTCTCCTGACGATCTGCATTGCCAATGACCTTCATCGCGGCGCCGTAGGGCCGCAACAGATCGGTTACGATGACATGTGGCGGGCCAAAGCGCTTCATGGTTTTTCTGAGAAATTTCAATGCCGCTTTACGGTTACGGCGCTTCGTCACATAGCTTTCAAGCACTTCGCCTTCGTGATCAACTGCACGCCAGAGGTAGTGCGTCTCACCATTGATCTTCACGAAGACTTCGTCCAAGTGCCACTGCCAATTTGAGTGGGCGTGCATCTGCTGGATCCGTTTCTTACGAGTTTCGGCTGCGAACATCGGGCCGAACCTATTCCACCAAAACCGAACCGTCTCATGACTGATATCGATGCCCCGCTCGTGAAGCAGGTCTTCGACATTCCGAAGCGAAAGCGGAAAACGCACATACATCATCACAGCCAGACGGATGATTTCGGGAGAGGTTTTGAAATAGCGAAAGGGAGAGCGTTTTGTCATGGATGGACGCTAAGGAACCGCCCTGCACGCCTCAAGTTAAATCCTTCTGACAAGACCCTCTCCTTTGCACGAGACGCCTTTCATTTGGGAAAGGGGCCAATTTCTTTTGTGAGAAGTTCCCAGATTGACTCGCTTCGCTCCGTTTGAGTTGCGTGCAGGCGGACCATCTTGATGTCTAGATTTTGCGCGGGAAACGTATCGTCAAGGCGGACCAAATCGCCCCGTATCAAAGACTGCGCAACCAATGAAAAAGGCAGCCATGCAATCCCGATTTCGCTCAACGCAAGTTGCAACATGGCAAGTGTTAGAGCCGTTTCTGCGATTGGCATGGTCGCGGAACCGTCGGGCATTCGAGGGCTTATCATTTGCGCAAAAACCTGCCCGAGAAAAACATCAGTAGGGTAGGCTATAATCGGGATAGCGGCACTCGACACCTTGTCGCACAGCGTGGGTGTGCAGACTGGAATTAAGCAGTCTTCGCCGAGTTTTACCGTCTCAAAAGCCCTGCTAATTTCCGGTGTAGGCTCTTGGGGAAGTGCGTACATGATTGCAAGATCAACCTCCTTGGAAAGCAGTTGCATCAAGCACTCATCTTGATTGCCCGAGCGCACGCGAACAGACGATTCGCCATCTTTTGTAGTAACGCGAACAATCTGAGGTGAGATGGTCGTCGTTAGTGCGTGCTGGCACACAAAGGTCAATGGCTTGCCTGTCCGACTACTTGTGGTTTTCAGCATATGGCTAAGCTTGTGCAACCGCGCGCTTAATTCACGCAGCTCCGGTTCCAGCGTTTGGACACCGGCCATCAACGAAACGGGTTTGCGGCGGCGATCGAATAGAGTCGCTCCTATACTGCCTTCAATCGTTCGTACGCGGCGGGTGAATGCGGATTGAGTGAGCCCGCGCTTTTCCGCGGCTTGTGCAAGAGAGCCGCAGTCAAGAACCGCCAAGATGTCATCAATCCATTCAAGTCGCATGGTCTGCGCGTCCTTCTCACCATACTAAGTTGCGGAACTTGCAACTTGGAGCGCAATATATGCATTAGTCTTGGGGCGCTGAAAGGGGTAAATTGCCTAAAGCACATATAGGAGCCTTATCATGCATCTCGCCCGTTTCCCGCGCGTTCACCTCGCCCACTTGTCCACGCCCCTTGAGCCCATGGAGCGCCTTTCAAAAGAATTAGGCGTCGAATTGTGGATCAAGCGAGATGATTGCACCGGTATGTCGACGGGCGGCAACAAGACACGCAAGCTTGAGTTCCTGATGGCCGAAGCTATTGAGCAAGGCGCGGATATGGTCATGACTCAAGGCGCAACCCAGACAAACCACGGCCGCCAGACTGCGGCGTTTGCCGCCAAGCTTGGCCTTAAATGCCATATTCTGCTGGAAGACCGCACTGGATACCAAGATAGCAACTACAATACCAACGGCAACGTATTGTTGGATCATCTGCATGGTGCCACCACGGAAAAGTTCCCGGCGGGTCACGACATGCCGGGCGAAATGGAGCAGGCTGCTGAGAAGATGCGTGCCAAGGGGCATTCTGTCTACGTCATCCCCGGCGGCGGCTCAAACCCCACGGGCGCGCTTGGCTATGTGAACGCCGCGTTCGAATTAGTGTCGCAAGTCAATGACATGGGGATGAAGATTGACCGTTTGGTCCACGCGACAGGCTCGTCGGGCACACAAGCGGGCTTGGTTACCGGCATGTGCGCGATGAATGCGCAGATCCCCGTGCTGGGCATTGGCACACGGGCGCCGCAACCCAAGCAAGAGCAGATGGTCTATGATCTTGCGTGCAAAACGGCGGAAAAGTTGGGATGTGCTGGCGTCGTCAATCGTGAGGACGTTATGGCCAATACCGATTATGTAGGGGAAGGCTACGGCATACCTACGGAAAGCGGCATTGAAGCGATCAAAATATTTGCGGAGCTGGAAGGCATTTTGTTGGACCCCTGCTATTCTGCGAAGGGTGCTGCGGGTCTGATCGACTTGGCGCGCAAGAGTCAATTTTCAGGCGAGCGCGTGGTTTTCTTACACACAGGCGGCGCAGCGGCTCTCGCCGGATATGATTTTGCATTCGATAACACCTCGCGGTGGGTGAATATCTAGAAATGATTGGGCCCCGCAATCCCTTTACTAGGTAAGTTGGGCCCAAGCCGTCTCGGCGATGGAGGCGCGAGACCTGCGTCACAATTCACGCCAGACCTCTTGTGCAATCGATTCGAAGGTCAACGGATTGGCTAGGGCTGCAATCGTAAGCGGCGCAGTCCACTCTTCATTTGCGATCTGGATCAATGATCCGTTGGCAATTTCATTTGAAACCGCTGTTTCCGGCATCCATGCAAATCCGCTGCCGCTTAGAACTCTGCGCTTTATGGTCTCAACCAGCCCATCGACATAGATCGTTTCGGCATGGATTTTCTGGTTGTCCTTGATGCTGTCCACAACCATGCCAAGGAAGGACGAAGGCTCATACGCCAGGTAGGGGATCGGCGGGCCGGATGTAAGGATTAAGTCCCACCCTTGCTCACGCGTCTGGGCTGCCGCTGCAACGGGGATCAGTCGATCCACAAGCAGATCCTTACGGGCAAAGGCCGTCTCGTCAATGAGTGGCGAGACTGATTGGTGATAGTAACACAGCATGATGTCGACGGCGCCCTCAACCAAGAGCTCGCAACACGTACTCAGAGAGTCTGACACGACCCGAGTATGTAGATCCGGGATTTTCTTCTGCAACTCGTCTATGCGCGGCGCCAAAAAATTAACCGAAATTGTGTGAAGCGCGGAAAATCGAAGAAATCGGCTTCCTGCCCGATCTGCATCACGGATGGCTTGACGCGTTTCTGTCAGCTGTGAAGTCGCCCCGAGCGCGATAGGCAAAAAATGGGCGCCCGCCGCCGTCAGTTGGACGGGATATTGCGCACGATTGACTAAAGGTGTGCCAACCCAACTTTCCAAGGCTTTGATCCGCCTACTGAAAGCTGGTTGCGTGATGTTTCGCTCAGCCGCGGCGCGGGTGAAGTTTAAAGTTCGAGCGAGGCATTCAAAATCGCGTAGCCAGTTCAAATCCAAAGAAAGTTCCTATGCATAACGTCGAGGGTTACCCCAGATTACGCCAAACTATGCAAAATACGAATAGTTTGATGAAATGTTAGAATTGGCGTTTGAGAATTCGCGTGCACTAGTCTCGTAGCCAGACCCAAGTTGCTGGCCAGATTGTCAGTTTTCCAGCCGCTAAGGGCGAACTACGGGCCAGCAGCGCTTAACGCTGCGCATCATGGACAACGATCCAGACACGTAATCACCGCCAAGTTTCGGCGAGATCCAACCAGGGAATTGAAAATGAAAAGAAAAATGAACAAACTCGGACTTGTTGCGGCGGTTAGCCTATTTGCAATGCCAGCTTTGGCCGCAGAAGAGGTCAAGATCGGCCTGCCATCATGGACCGGGGCCCAAGCCATCGGTCACGTATTGGGTGAAATTGTTACCTCCCGCATTGGCGGTCAGGTTGAATATGTGCCTGGCAACAATGCCACAATCTTTCAGGCGATGGACCAAGGCAAAGGCGACATCGACGTGCACCCAGATGTCTGGCTGCCAAACCAGCAAAGCTTTACTGACAAATACGTCAAAGACGCAGGCACAGTCACATTGTCCTCCAATTCGTATGAGGGCAACCAAGGCTTCTGCGTCTCCAAGGACTTCGCGACAGCCAACAGCATCACAGATATTGCTGATCTGGGCCGCCCCGATGTCGCAGCTCTGATGGACAGCGATGGTAATGGCAAAGGCGAAATGTGGATCGGCGCACCCGGCTGGGCCTCTGCCAACGTGAACGAGGTCAAGACTCGCGATTATGGCCTTCTAGATTTCATCGAACCAATCCGTGCTGAGGAAAGCGTGAAAACGGCTCGCATCAAGGACAGCATTGCAAAGGGTGAGGGCTATGCCTTCTATTGCTACAAACCGCACGCCGTGTGGTTCATGTTCGATGTCGAAATGCTGACAGAACCAACGTTCGATGAAGCGAAATATATCATGATCCAGCCATCGGATGATGCCGATTGGTACGAGAAATCTTCTGTTGCGACTAAGGATGCTCTGAAGGACGTGCAAATCGCATGGTCCAACTCGCTCGAAGACCGCTCTCCTGCGATTGCAGAGTTCTTTGCCAACTTCCAACTTACCGCTGACGATGTCTCTGGCCTGGCATTCGAGATCAGCGCCAACGGCAAGGATCCAGCAGAAGCTGCAAAAGAATGGATCTCGGCGAACTCTGATCGTGTCGATGCTATGCTTGGCCTCTAACTAAGATTTACTTGAAAAACTGCGGTTCCAAGGCAACCTGGGCTCGCAGATTTGGACCCGAGATTCTGCCCTTTTCAGCAAGAGAGACGTGTAATGACCCATGAGACCGTCGTTGAAATTTCCAACGTCTGGAAGATTTTCGGCAACAACTCCAAGGAAGCAATGCAAGCTGTACGTGAGCGTGGGCTGACAAAGGCGGAAGTCTTGGCTGAGTTTAATGCCGTTGTGGGTGTGGCGGATGTCAGCCTGTCTGTTCAGCGCGGCGAGATTTTTTGCATTATGGGGCTGTCTGGCAGCGGCAAGTCAACGCTCGTGCGACATTTTAATCGCCTCTTAGAACCAACAGCAGGCAAGATTGAAATTCAAGGCACTGACGTGATGGCGCTGGGTCCGCGAGAGCTGCAAGAATTTCGCAATCGAAAGATCGGTATGGTGTTCCAGAATTTCGCACTGATGCCGCATCGCTCTGTGTTGGACAATGTGGCGATGCCTTTGGAGATCCGCAGAGTACCTAAAAATGAGCGTATGCGCCAAGCCGCAGCAATCCTGGATATTGTGGAACTAGGGGCATGGGGCGCCAAGTTTGCACATGAACTATCTGGCGGTATGCAGCAGCGCGTCGGACTGGCCCGTGCGCTGGCTGCCAACCCAGATGTTTTGCTGATGGACGAGCCCTTCTCCGCGCTCGACCCTCTTATTCGTCGCCAGCTTCAAGATGAATTCATCCGGTTGAGCAAAATCCTGAAGAAAACGACCATTTTCATCACGCACGATCTGGATGAGGCCGTACGAATTGGCGATCGGGTTGCGATCATGCGGGATGGCAAAGTTGTGCAGATGGGCACTGCTGAGGACATCGTGATGGAGCCCGCAGATGACTACGTGGCTGACTTTGTCGCAGGTATCTCGCGTTTGAAAGTTGTTCACGCGCATGCAGTCATGCAACCGATAGATGCGCATATCAAAGCCCACGGTGCCATCAGCGCTGCGGCACCGCGCGTCGAAGCTGGAGAGACGCTTAGCACCCTCATCACTCTGGCGATCGACAATGACAATCCAATCGTCGTCCAAGCGGGCGCCAAAGATGCAGGCGTCATTACTCGCGCTGATCTGTTGCGCACTGTGATTGAAGGAACCGAAGTCTCATGAGCGATGCAGCACAAGACTTGGGCGTGAACCCCTTAGAGGATACCGAAAGCGAAGCGGCAGTAGCCTACGCAGAGGAGCGTCGCGAAAACATCCGCACCTTTGTGCGCACCAGTCCCGAATATTACATCCGAATGTTCGACAAGATCGGGGCGTCCTCGACCTTTACGCCAACTCTGAACCTGTTTGCTGGCCTGTTTGGCCCCGTCTGGTTTGGTGCACGCGGGCTTTGGAACTGGGCATTGCCCTTTCTCATCATCGAGACACTGGCGTTGGTGCAAATTGCACGCGGGTTGTTCGGTGACCTTGGCGCCGCAGCCATGGCACGCATCGCTTCTATCGAGGGCACGTTGGATTTGCGGCGCCAACAGCTTGCAGCAGCTATTGAAAACAACTCCGATAGGATTGATGCGTTTCAGCGAACGGTTGATAGCCTTGAAGCAAATATCGGCGGCATTCGTGCGGAGGCGGATGCGCTGGCAGCGACGGGTCCAACTGTTACGCTGACAGGCCTTGTGATCTTGGTCATTGCTAAAATTGTGCAGGCGGTTGTGGCAAACTCTGCACTAGAGGCACGTTTCTCCGATTGGATGAGCGACCGCACCGTGCGTTCGGGCCTACCTGTCGGGCAGATCGTCTTCAGTGCGGTTTTCATGGCCTTAATCGCCTTTGCGGCCATGATGCACTACGCATTCCCAGGCCGCATTGAGCTTTTGTCGGATTTCCCAACTGATCCTGACATTCGTCTTGGCAGCATTGACCGCGTAGAAGCGTTTTTCAATTGGGCGGTACTGAACGGCGAGGTGCTGTTTGATGCGATCACGTACTTTATTCGTTTGGTGCTCGATGCGCTGGAAATTGTTTTCGTCAGCACTCCTTGGATTGTGATCGCTTCGCTAATTGTCCTTTTAACTTGGCTTACCGCAGGTGTGCGCATGGCCATCTACTCAAGTGCATTTTTGGCCTATATGGGCCTCTTGGGGTTCTGGGAAAAAGCTATGACTACTCTGGCCTTGCTCGGGACTGCCGCTTGTCTGTCGATCCTTATTGGCATCCCCTTGGGCATGTTTGCCGCCCGGCGTCCGCGATTTTACAAAGCCATTCAGCCCATAATGGACTTCATGCAAACGATGCCCGCATTTGTCTTTATGATCCCGGTCATCGCATTTTTCGGGACAGGTAAGCCCGCTGCTGTAGTGACCACGATGATCTTCGGTGGCACACCGGTGGTGCGCCTGACTGTGCTGGGCCTGCGCGGGGTGCCAGAAAGCGTTCGCGAGGCGGCAATAAGCTTTGGGGCAAACAAGTGGTATCTCCTCACCAGAGTCGATCTGCCCTTGGCAGGACCGTCTATTCGAGCCGGAATCAACCAAACGATCATGCTATCGCTGGCTATGGTCGTCGTTGCATCCTTGATCGGAGCAAAAGGCCTTGGGGAAGATGTGTTGGAAGCACTGCAATATGCCAATGTTGGGCAAGGGATTTTAGCAGGCTTTGCCATCCTCTTCTGCGCAATGATCCTTGACCGTATCGTGCAAGGCGGGCGCAAGTGACGTCGCTGGTTTTTGTTCATGGCTTGATGGGCGGCAGTCGCCAGTGGCAGCAGCAACTGGATGCGCTATCAGGCTTCGACATCGTCGCTCTGGACCTTCCCGGTTTTGGTGGAAACGCGCAGATTGACGCGTTGACCAGTATCTCAGAATTCGCAGATTGGGCTTTGGGTGAGATGAATACACGCGGCGTTCAGCGATTTAATCTTGTCGGACACTCAATGGGAGGAATGGTAGCCCAAGAGATGGTCGCGCGCGATCCAGAACGGGTTGATCGGCTGGTGCTATATGGAACAGGTGCGACCGGCGTCTTACCGGGGCGTTTTGAGACAATCGCCACTTCAAAAGACCGCGCCTCCGCCGAAGGATCGAACGCCACAGCCAGACGGATCGCAGCAACGTGGTTTCTGCAGAGAGATCATGCGCCAGCCTATGAGAGTTGCGCGCAGATAGCCGAGCTTAGCGGAATTGAGGCAATCCTTGCCGGGCTCGACGCTATGAATGGATGGAGCGGAACCGCTAACCTCCCTCACATAAAGGCCAAGACCTTAGTCATTTGGGGCGACCACGACAGAACTTACCCTTGGGGCCAGACTGAAGAGTTATGGCAGTCCATAGAAGGAGCATGTCTAGCAGTCCTTCCCGGGTGCGCCCACGCGTCGCATTTGGAGAAGCCAGCCTTGTTCAACGCCATATTGGAAAATTTTCTGACCGATTGAGATAAAACTTCTGTGTGATAGATCGGTTTTGGAAAGCTGCGTCGCAGAACATGACCAACATGCAAAAAACTGCTTTGGACCGATCAGTGGAGACCATCCACCGGTTTTCCCGAACCTGACATTCGCCGCGGCACAGAAAAACGACACTAATGCCAAGCGGCAGCGGAAGACGTTCCCAGTATCCAAGCCCCGCTGCTGTTGCATTATGGTGAATTGGATGTCTGTTGCAGGGCATGCAAGACACCGCGAATTTCGGCCAGCCCCCTGAGACGCCCGACTAGCGGATAGCCGGGGACGGTCCCTTTTTGGGAATCTGACAGGAGTTCGTGTCCATGGTCCGGACGAAACGGAATCAAGTCATCATCCCGTCCCTGTGCAGTTCTGGTGGTCTCTTCGTCCTGCAACGCCCGACACACAGTAACCATGTCCGTATCCCCATCCAGATGAGCGGCCTCCTCAAAAGAGCCATCCGGGTCCTTTCGAACGTTTCTGAGATGCGCAAAATGAATGCGATCTGCAAACCGCCTGTTGAATGTCACTGAGAACTGACCCGGTAGCCCCATAAATTGTCACTGAGAATTGACCCATGTGAACACATGGCCCTGACGTTTTTGTTCAGGGAGA
>Ga0209121_10005241_pt1 | contig 11806 bp, 5 predicted proteins | sample Cruoilmetagenom3_FD_187292 | JGI IMG/M metagenome (GOLD analysis project Ga0209121, IMG submission 187292) | Oil polluted marine microbial communities from Coal Oil Point, Santa Barbara, California, USA - Sample 3 (SPAdes) (version 2) | ecosystem: Environmental > Aquatic > Marine > Oil seeps ...
AGCATGGTTTGCCCCAGAAATCGCTCTTCAAAATTGCGCCTGGAAATCCATGATAGCTCCAACATCTTACGACTACGTTCTTTCTTTACTTCTTCCTTCACCTGATTAGGCATCCTGGCTGCTGCCGTTCCAGGGCGAGGAGAGAAAGGGAAAACATGAATGTTGGCAAAGCCAGCCTGCTGGCAAAAGAAGTAGCTTTGCTCAAACTCCTCGTCACTTTCACCGGGAAAGCCAACCATAATGTCAGTGGTGATAGCTACTCCGGGTATTGCTTCTCTAATCAAACCTATCGCCCCTCGATAATCACCCAAGGAGTAGCGTCGCTTCATTCTTTGAAGCACACTATCGCTTCCACTCTGAAGAGCTGAGTGAAAATGGCGGCAAAGTCTGGAGCCTTCGCTAGTTCCTTCACGGAGTTTATCCTGAGCGAGATTCTTGGGAGATCCTTCGCTTCGCTCAGGATGACAAGAAGCGAAGGGCTCAGGACTTCGGCTCGAGAAGGCGTCTTGCCACAAGGCAAGAAATTCAGGAGAGATTTCCTGGGGCTGCAGGGAGGAAAGACGTAGCCTCTTGATGCCTGTGTCACGAAGAATACGCTGTACCAAATCCCCAAGACCAGCGTCAGGTCCTCCGCTAGTTCCTTCACTTTGTTCAGGACTTCGGCTCAGGACGGCGTCTTTATAGCAGCCGACTTTCGTCCCTGTGAGGACGACTTCCTTATAACCCATAGCCACCTTCTCTTTGATTTCCTCGATTATTTGAGAAGCAGGCAAGGAATATTCCTGAGACCTTACCCTGGGCACAATGCAATAAGTGCAAGGGCTACGGCAGCCATCTTGAATCTTTATTAGACTACGAACCCTGGTGTTATAGGAGTGTGGGATTGCTTCGCGGAGTTTATCCTGAGCGAGATTCTTCGGTCGCTTCTCTCCCTCAGAATGACAGAAAGCGAAGGGCTCGCAATGACGTAGAGGGATGTCGCGGTGACTTAGAGAAGTGCTACCAATGCCAAAAGGGGGGTTTGGCAATGACAGGCCTTCTACAATCTCGAGCAGACGTTCCTTCTCCTCATTGTCAAGGACAAGGTCGGCAATAGGAGCTAGCTCTTGAGGAGCTCTTTGGGCATAGCAGCCGGTGGCAATAATAAAAGCCTCAGGATTTCTCCGCCTTGCTAGTCTGAGCCAGTGGCGCGATTTACGGTCGGCGATATGAGTGACCGTGCAAGTATTAGCAATATAAATATCAGCTACATCGTCGGGTGGTGTAAGCTGAAATCCAGCTTCACCGAACTGACCAGCCAGGGATTCCGTTTCTGCCTGATTGAGCTTGCATCCCAGGGTATAGAAAGCTACCTTCATGTCTCCCACCAATGCGGATTATATTTATTGCCCTTATGACGGTCAAATTGCTCATCGTTATAAATGCCGTGTTGGGAGAGGACATTTCTATCGAGTTTTCTAGAGGACATTATCAAAGAGTTACAACAAAGAGCCCAGTTTTGTTTGACAAATTTTTCATGTTAATGTTATACTTTCAGATTGCAGTATGTTTATTACCTCTCCCTCTTTTTTTTATCATCTGTACATCTTCCCTGGATGAACATCTTATAGTTTGAGTGTTTTAAAGATATCAACTTTGCCTTTTATTTTGATGAGAAGGAGTTATGGCTGTTTCATTGGCGTTTGAGCCTGAGGTGGTTAAATCTTTTGCTAAGTTCCCCGAGGTTATAGAAGTACCTGATCTCATCCAAGTTCAGCTTGATTCATTTCGCTGGTTTCAAGAAGAGGGCTTGAGGGAACTCTTTGAAGAGATTTCACCTATCCAAGATTATACCCGTAAAAGATTGGAATTGCACTTTGTTGACTATGAGTTTCGTGAGCCCCAGCATTCTGTTGCTAGATGCCTTGAGCGGGGTATGACTTATTCTTCTCCTCTTCATGTCTTGGTTCGACTAGTGGTTAAGGAAACAGGAGAGATTAAACAGCAAGAATTATTCTTTTGCGATTTCCCCTTAATGATAAGTAGAGGCACTTTTATTGTTTCCGGGGCGGAACGGGTAGTGGTCAATCAGTTAACTCGATTTCCGGGTGTTTACTTTACTTTAGAGAGAGACCCTGCAACTGGGCGAGAGTTAGGCTTTGCTAAGTTAATCGCTGAACGAGGAGCATGGCTTAGTTTTAGTACCTCAAGTCGTGGTGTGATTTCGGTAAAAATAAGTGGCAAACGAAAGATACCTGTTACTACCCTGCTGCGTGCTATAGACTTTAGTGATGATGATACCTTGCTTGCTCTCTTCCAAGATATAGATAACTCGCCTAGCCATGCTTTTATTCGCTCTACCATAGAGCGAGACTCTTTGATTAGGAACAAGGCTGATGCTTTGGTCGATATTTATCGGAAATTATCCTCTGGTGAACCTCCTAGCCTTGGTAGCGCCCAAACATTGCTGAACAATTTCTTATTTAATCCTCGACGCTATAATTTAGGCAAGGTTGGTCGCTACAAGCTCAATAAAAAGTTAGGGGTAACCATCCCTGAGGATTATCTTGGGTTAACGCCAGAAGATGTAGTGCAAATAGTTCGCCACATTATTTTGATCAACAATGGCAAGCATGTTCCTGATGATATTGACCATTTAGGTAATCGGCGAGCACAGCCAGTAGGCTTTCTGCTACAAAAGCAATTTCACATCGGCTTATTACGTTTAGAGAGAGCTATTAGAGAAGGAATGAGTATTCTTGGTCCTGAGGCGGCAACTCCTTCGGGTTTAATCAACATTCGTCCCATAGCAGCTACTATAAGGGAATTCTTTGGCAGGTCTCAGCTATCTCAGTTCATGGACCAAACTAATCCATTGGCTGAGCTAACTCACAAACGCCGCTTATCTGCTATGGGTCCTGGCGGTTTCTCTAGAGAGCGTGCTGGCTTTGAAGTTCGTGATGTGCATTATTCCCACTATGGGAGAATTTGCCCTATAGAGACACCCGAGGGCCCTAACATTGGCCTAATTGGCTCTTTAGCTACCTACGCTTCAGTTAATAAATTTGGTTTTGTGGAAACCCCATATCGTAGAGTTACCCATGAAGTTCCTAACACTGTGCCAGAATTATTAGGGAGGACGATTGGAGAGGATATAGCAAATAATGAAGGTAATCTTGTGGCCAAGTCTAGAACATTGATCACCGAGGAAATCGCTCAAAGGTTAGCTTCGCTCCCTGTGCAGACTATTAAGGTGATTCCTTTCGTTTCTAACCAAATCGCCCATTTAACGGCTGATGAAGAGGAGCAGTATAGCATTGCTCAAGCCAATACTCTCCTCAACGAGAGGAATGAATTTGCTGAAAAACGGATTGAGGTTAAGAGAGGCAGCAGATATTTTAGGGAATCGGCCGACAATGTAGACCTTATGGATGTTTCCCCAAAGCAGATATTCAGTGTATCTGCCTCCCTTATTCCGTTTCTGGAACACGATGATGCCAATCGTGCCTTGATGGGCTCTAATATGCAACGTCAAGCAGTGCCCCTATTGCATCCCCGGGCTCCTCTAGTATCTACAGGCATGGAGAAGGAAGTAGCTAAGTATAGCGGGCAAGCGATATTTGCTCCTGACGACGGAGTGGTAACCTCGGTAACTAGCTCACAAATTGTAGTCCAGGATAATGAGGGAAAAGAGCATGTTTATCCGCTAAGGAAGTTCATCAGAACCAACCAGGGAACGTGCATCAATCAATGTCCCATAGTAAATAAAGGTGACAGGGTTAAGAAGGGTCAAATATTGATAAACAGCACCTCAATTGACAATGGAGAGCTTGCCTTGGGGCAGAATGTTATTTGTGCTTTTATGAGCTGGCAAGGATATAACTTTGAGGATGCTATCATTCTCAGTAAAAGATTAGTTGAGGATGACGTTTATACCTCTATTCACATTGAGACGCATGAGATACAGGAGCGCGACACTAAGCTTGGGCCTGAAGAGATCACCAGGGATATACCTAATGTGAGCGAGGACAGCCTGAGCAACCTGGATGAATCGGGAATCATACGTATCGGGGCTGAGGTAAGACACGGCGATATTCTGGTAGGGAAGATTACTCCTAAAGGCGAAACCGAGCCTTCAGCAGAAGAAAAATTGCTACGAGCCATTTTTGGTGAGAAGACACGCGATGTGAAGGATAATTCTCTTAGGGTGCCATCTGGTGAGTGGGGTAGAGTGATTGATACTAAGGTCTTCTCTCGTGATAACCATGATGAGTTACCTGCCGGCGTAAACAAGGCTGTACGGCTATGGGTTGCCCAGAAGCGGAAAATCGCAGTGGGGGACAAAATGTCAGGAAGACACGGCAATAAAGGAGTTGCCTCAATTATATTGCCTGAAGAGGATATGCCTTTCTTGCCTGATGGCACGCCTGTGGATATTATTCTTAACCCTCTTGGTGTTCCCTCTCGTATGAACGTGGGGCAAGTCTTGGAGGCCCATTTAGGTTGGGCGGCTCACGTGCTAGGTTTTAGAGCATTTAATCCAATTTTTGATGGAGCCGATGCTACCACCATTGAAGATGCCTTAGCCAGAGCTTGGATAGCCTGGAAAGCAAACGCTGTTAACCTTGACTCAAAAGACTCAAGTGATCTAGCGGCGAATCAGGAGAAAATCAAAACGTGGCTTAGTGATCGTGGTTTTGATGCTGCGGAAATAATGGATGAAAAATATAAAGGTGCGGCTAAAAGAGCCTCCCTTTGTTTATGGCTTGAGGAATTGGGTGTAGATGTGCGAAGCCTAAATGATAAGGATGTGGAGCAGATGGCACAAAAGATTTATAAGGAGCGCAGGCTTTATCCACCTACTTTTGGCAAAATGGAGCTTCGGGATGGAAAGACTGGTGAACCCTTTGACCAGCCAATAACTGTAGGTAATGTCTACATGATGAAGTTAATACATCTTGTTGAAGATAAAGTGCATGCTCGTTCCACTGGCCCATACTCCCTTATCACGCAGCAGCCCCTGGGAGGGAAAGCCCAGTTTGGTGGCCAGCGTTTTGGTGAAATGGAGGTATGGGCATTGGAAGGGTATGGCGCAGCTCATACACTCCAAGAAATGCTTACAATAAAATCGGACGATATAGCAGGTCGAGCTAAGGCTTATGAGGCTATCGTTAAAGGCGAGGATATTCGACAACTTGGCATCCCAGAAGCATGCAAGGTTCTATTTATGGAGCTACGCAGTCTGGGCTTTGCTGTTGAGCTACTCAATGAAGAGCAAGAAAAAATAGACTTCTTTGAAGATGTCAAGCCAAAGCTTAAAGGGCAAACCATGATTCGAGGTGATTAAAAAGAAATGGATGAATTTAGCGATCTCAATGGTATTCGAATAAGTCTTGCCTCGCCAGAGCAAATCAGGAGTTGGTCCCATGGCGAGGTAACTAAAGCGGAGACGATAAATTATCGCACCTTGAAGCCAGAAAGAGAGGGCCTCTTTTGCGAAAAGGTCTTCGGCCCTACCAAAGATTTTGAGTGTCATTGTGGCAAATATAAAAAGTCGCGCTATAGAGGTGTCATCTGCGATAAATGTGGAGTGGAAGTAGCTCATTCTAGTGTACGCCGAGAGCGCATGGGGCATATCGAGCTAGCCGCTCCGGTTACTCATATTTGGTTTGTCAAATTGGTACCCAGTCGACTTGCACTGCTTCTTGACCTTTCTCCACGAAACTTGGAAGGGGTCATCTATTTTGCTCGATATATTGTTATCTCAGTCGATGAGGAGGCTCGCCAGAGGAGAATTCATCAACTTGAAGAAGAGGTAGCTCAAAAAATTGCCGAGCAACAAGAGCAAGCGAACAGGGAAATTGAGGACTTAGAAGCTAAAGCTGAATTGGGGGAAGAGCTTGTGGTGAGGGGAACGAATAAACTGCGTGCTAAATCTATAGAGGGGAAACTGGAACTTGAAGGAGAACTGAAGAGAAAAAGGGAAGAGATAGAAAGTCTTCGGCCATTAAAGTTGCTTAAGGAGGAGGAATATCGTGAGCTTAAGGACAAATATGGTGATATTGCTGAAGCTGGCATGGGCGCCGAAGCTATTCTGGAGATATTGAAGAGGATTGATATAGAGAAATTGCATCAGAGCCTCCTCGAAGAAATAGGCACTGCCTCTGGACAGCACCGCAAGAAGGTCAGCAAGCGACTACAGCTAGTTGACGCTCTGAGGCTTAGTGGAAACAAACCTGAATGGATGATCTTGACTGTACTTCCTGTATTACCCCCGGCGCTTCGCCCTGTAGTCCAGCTGGATGGTGGCCGGTTTGTTATTAGCGACCTTAACGACCTTTATCGGCGTGTCATTAATCGCAATAACCGACTCCGCCGTCTTATAGGGTTAGGTGCGCCGCAAGTTATTATTCGTAATGAGAAACGCATGTTGCAGGAAGCAGTTGACGCCCTCATTGACAATGGGCGGAGGGGGCCTACGGTTACTACTGGCAATAACCATACTTTGAAATCCCTCTCAGCTATGCTAAGAGGCAAGCAAGGGCGTTTTCGGCAAAACCTACTAGGCAAGCGAGTAGACTATAGTGGCCGCTCAGTCATTGTTATTGGACCACAACTTAAGCTCCATCAATGTGGTTTGCCACGGCATGTAGCTCTGGAGTTATTTAAGCCCTTTGTCATGCATAAGCTTATAGAGATGGGTTATGCTAATAATCTAAAGAGTGCTCGACGCCAAGTGGAGAGAGCCAAGCCCGAGGTTTGGGATTTACTTAACGAGGTAGTCAAAGAGCGCCCAGTATTGCTTAACCGTGCCCCCACATTACATCGCTTAAGTATTCAAGCCTTTGAGCCTGTCTTAATTGATGGGGATGCCTTTCAGATTCACCCTTTGGTTTGTGCTGCCTTCAACGCTGATTTTGATGGCGATCAGATGGCGGTCCACGTGCCGCTGTCCAAAGCAGCGGTGAGGGAAGCTAGAGAACGTATGCTTAGCGTCTATAATATGGTGCTACCAAGCTGTGGTGAGCCCGTGGTGACACCTAGCTTGGATATGGTTCTAGGTTGCTATTATCTTACTAGCTGTAAGCCTGGTGCTAAGGGAGAAGGGAAAAAAGCCAGCAATTTTGAGGAAGCTAAACTAGCTTACGAACTTGGCGTTGTTGAACTTGGTGCCAAAATCGAAGTGAGAGATGGGAACAAGCCGGGGGAGAGGATGGAGACCACGGTGGGTCGGATTTTGTTCAATGATGCTCTGCCTCCGCAACTTCGTTTTTTCAACGAAGTAGTAGATAAGGCCACCTTAAGGTCTCTGGTATCTGATTGTATTCGTTTATTAGGCAATGAAACTACTGCTGTTGTTCTCGATAATCTTAAGCAACTAGGTTTTTATTACGCTACAAAATCGGGAATCTCTATTGCTATGGCGGATATTGTAGCACCTCCGCGTAAGTCTGAGCTTCTTGAGGAAGCTGATAAGCGTGTTAGTGCTATCGAGGAGCAACTTAACCGTGGCTTGATCACCGACGATGAGAGGTATGAGAACGCAATTCAAGTATGGATGGAAACCACAGAAAAAATTGCTGAAGACATGTCCCAAGCCCTAGATCCTGGTAGTGGAATTTACATGATGGCAATGTCAGGGGCAAAGGGGAATATCTCCCAGATTAGACAGATGGCGGGCATGCGTGGGCTGATGACCGATCCCTCTGGAAGGATAATAGACTTTCCTATCAAGTCGAGCTTCCGTGACGGACTGTCAGCCATAGAATATTTTATTTCTACTCACGGAGCTCGTAAAGGATTAGCTGATACCGCTTTGAGAACATCGGATAGCGGCTATCTTACTCGGCGCCTTGTGGACATAGTCCAAGATGTTATCATAACTGAAAGGGATTGTGGCACTACCCAAGGAATTTTGATATCACAAGGGTCGGGAAAGGAGCCTCTGCCTTCATTTACTGAAAGGATTATTGGCTACCTGGCGGCAAGCAAAATTACTGACCCACGTACAGGTGCAGTTATTGCTGAGCTCAATGAGGAAATTGATGAAGAGAAGGTGAAACAAATTATCGAGGCTGGTATTACTCAAGTGTATGTGAGGTCACCTCTCAGTTGCCGCTCTCGCTCTGGTGTTTGTCAGTATTGCTATGGTAGGGACTTAGCCCGAAGACAGTTAGTAAACCTTGGTACTGCGGTAGGTATTATTGCTGCCCAGAGCATTGGTGAGCCAGGAACTCAGCTTACCTTACGCACTTTCCATACAGGTGGTGTAGTGGGCACTGATATTACCAGTGGTCTGCCTCGTGTAGAAGAACTTTTTGAAGCCAGGACGCCAAATAGTAGTGCTATTATTTCTGAAATTGATGGCACTGCTGAGGTGGTCGATACCGACGCGGGGAACATAGTTAGGGTTACTAGCTCCGAGTTTTATTTGGATGAATATCCATTGCCACCAGGAGCCGAAATAGCTATAAGTAATGGGCAATCAGTTGATGTTGGCACTACTTTATTTTCTCCTGCTGTGCCCTCTTCAGAGGAACCTGAGGGGCAGTTGCCGGTGATAGCTGAACAACAACCCATAATAGCTAGAGTTGCTGGTCAAGCTATTATTGAGGATGGACATCTTTATATCAGATATGAGGAAAGAGAGGAGAAAGAATACACCGTTCCACAGGGTATACGCTTGCTTGTCCAGTCAGAAACTAAGGTAAAAGCAGGAGAACAGCTTACTGAAGGTGTCATCGACCCACAGGATATATTGCACATCAGTGGGAGGGAGGCAGTGCAGCAATACCTAATTGACGAGGTACAAAAGGTATATCGCTCTCAAGGGGTAAATATACACGATAAACATATTGGCATTATTGCTCGTCAGATGCTGCTCAAAGTAAGAATTGTCTCCTCGGGTGATACAGAGCTCTTGCCGGGTGAGTTAATCGATCGCTTTGATTATGAAGACATAAATGCTAGAGTGCTGGCTGAGGGAGGTGAACCAGCAACAGCCCAAGCTGCTCTTTTGGGAATAACTAGAGCCTCGCTGAGCAAGGATAGCTGGCTAGCTTCGGCTTCTTTCCAAGAGGCTAGCCGTGTCCTTGTTGACGCGGCAACCAGGGGTAAGACGGATAGACTTCACGGGCTTAAAGAAAATGTTATCCTCGGGAGGCTTATTCCAGCTCGTGTACCATCTGATGAGGAAGCTGAAACGGTCAGTCTAGAGCCACTTACTAAGACTACCCCCGAAGAATAGAAGGAAGGCGGTATGCGAATTGTCTCAGGCAAACCGGCTACTGAAGATACCTCTGTTGATTCTAGCCTCCGCCCCAAGCATCTCAGCGAATTTGTAGGCCAAGAAAAAGTCAAGCATAACCTGAAAATAGCTATTGTGGCTGCTCAGAAAAGACGAGAGACACTAGACCATGTCCTTCTCTACGGACCTCCCGGCTTGGGAAAAACCACCCTGGCTTACATCATTGCCGCTGAGATGGGAGTCAACATCAAAGTCAGTTCAGGCCCAGCAATAGAACGCCCTGGGGACTTAGCAGCCATTCTTACTAACTTACGTGAGGGGGATATCTTGTTTATTGACGAGATCCACAGGCTTAGTCCTACTGTAGAAGAGAAGCTTTATCCAGCGATGGAGGATTTTGTATTTGATATTTTTTTAGGTAAAGGCCCTGCGGCTAGAAGCCTACGTTTGAGTCTGCCTCATTTTACTTTAATTGGAGCTACTACACGCTTTGCTCTAATGAGCCCTCCAGTTCGGGATAGGTTTGGAGCGACATATCATCTTGATTTCTACGACGAGCCAGCTATAGAGACGATCTTAAAGCGTTCTTCAGCCATTCTCAGAGTACCAGTGGACACCGAAGGATTTACCCAAATTGCTCAACGTGCCCGAGGTACCCCACGAGTAGCTAATCGCCTCCTGAAACGATTGCGAGATTATGCTCAAGTTATGGCAAATGGAGCGATCACTAAGGATGTAGCTGTGGAAGGGCTCTCCAAGATTGAAGTGGATTCCATAGGTCTGGATGATATAGACCGCAGGGTACTCCACACAATAATTGATAAATTTGATGGTGGTCCTGTAGGTTTAGATACTATCGCCGCCTCTACTAGTGAGGATGCTGACACTATTATGGATGTTTATGAGCCTTATCTCCTCCAGTTAGGCTTTATAGATCGCACCCCTCGTGGCAGAATAGCTACCAGGCTTGCCTATGAACATCTGGGCTTGCCTTACAAAAAGAGTCCTCCCCCGCAAGTAAGCTTGTGGAACCAAGAGTAGGGTCACCTTTTTAGTCTCAGGGAACCCTCGATATATTGTTACTACGACCTAAATTCCAGCCACGCTGGAGTACTGAGAGCGAATAAAAACAGAGCTAACACCGACCAACCCCACAGAGGAATATTTCCACCACCCGCCAGAGCTACTGAAACCAAGATTACAATTGCCGAGAGTAACAAAGTGAGAGCTTTACACCAGCGTTGCCTCACACGCATGAAGAAGACAGTTAATACTGCCAGAGCAAGAAAACTAAAAACTACCCAGGGAATATTCACCGACAGTTGTGCTAGTTGTATGTTGCTTGCCAAAAATTCATTTCCTGTGCCTAGTATTAATAACCAACTGAATGCCACAGGAAGCGGGACAAGTAGTAGCGACACATATAGCCAGTCTCGGCTTGCTGTCTGCTTCACTATGTAAGCAAGCACAAATACAGCTAAGGGGATGTAGACAATCGCTGCCAGCCAAGTCCAACTTTGAGGCAAGCTAATCAATAGAATGCCTGTGAGCACCACTGGCAGCAGATAATACCCTAACCAAGGAAAGAGCCACATTGGCTTGCCGCGCCACCAGCCATAAATCACTACACAAACGGTTGCTATTAATGTGATGGACAAACATATAATGTTCTGCCAGTAATATGATGCGAAGAGTAAGGCAATTAAGAAATGAGGAAAAGCTGCGAAGAATGCCTCTTGCCAAGTACCTTGCCCGTGTACTTGGTATATTTGCTGGGCAATCGCCTGGGGAGAACCGAAAGATTCTGTAGCAAGCTTGGCTGCCTCTTCCTCACCAAGCCCTCTTTCCTTGAGTTCTTGGCTTTTATCCTCAAGGTGAGTACAAAGTTCCTGCACCACACTATGCTTAACTGCCGAGTCAAACTTCAGGTGGGTCTTGACGTTATCCAGATAATTGCTTAATTTATCTGTCATTACTGTGTTAAATTGTTTCTGGTTGTATAATTGTTCTAACTGCTGTCGAAAAGTCTCGCCAGGTGGCTAGTTTCTTATCCAAAGCCCGCTGTCCCTTTTTGGTCATGTAGTAATATCGTCTTTCTTGCCCACTAGGCAGCTTTTGCCATCTTCCTCTAATAAGTTTGTCTTTCTCTAACCGGTGGAGAGCAGGATAAAGAGTTCCCTCCTTAAACCGGAAATACCCATTGCTCCTTGCCTCCAGCTCTTTTATAATTTGATAACCATATGTGGGCTGGCAATTAATCAACCAAAGAAGCAAAGAATCAGTATTGCCCTTAAGTAACTCGCGCTCGTAATTCATCTCTCTTAACCTCACTTTGTGTATTGATTTTCCCTTATGATAGCATGGCAAAGCTCCGCTGTCAACTCAATATACTCGTTCACGTGATTAGTGACACTTGATTTCCTCTCTTGTTAGCTGTAAGGCATCTTCTCTTTTTGTCATTGCGAGGCACAAAGTGCCGAAGCAATCTCCTGTTCGGGTTTCTTTCTTCCGGGATTGCTTCGCTTCGCTCGCAATGACAATAGGGAAGGCTCGCATTGGTTTTTGTAGTTGCCTGATTTA
>Ga0209121_10005242_pt1 | contig 11805 bp, 11 predicted proteins | sample Cruoilmetagenom3_FD_187292 | JGI IMG/M metagenome (GOLD analysis project Ga0209121, IMG submission 187292) | Oil polluted marine microbial communities from Coal Oil Point, Santa Barbara, California, USA - Sample 3 (SPAdes) (version 2) | ecosystem: Environmental > Aquatic > Marine > Oil seeps ...
TGGCTGAAGTAATAACCCATCATCCCTTTGATGGTATCGTGATGGGTAAGGCGCATTTTGAGGCAGCCTTAGAACACCTAAGCACTAGCGCCTCGGATTATATAGCTCATGCCATGCAGACTAATATACGATATGAGCCTGGTGAATATAATCTTTTCAAGGAGAGGAGAGATAAGGATATAAAGGGCGCCATAAGAGAAAGAACGAGTCGTTTTACCAAGAAGGAAAGCCTAAATATCTGATCTGGCTCTGATAATTTGGTTTATTTCTGGAATCCTGGCTTAATCAGCCTCTGGATATTGATAAACTTCAGACTGCTTAATCAGTTTGGCTTGCGTCTCTGGCGCTTCTCTTTTCAGTGCCTCTATAAATTTTCTCTCCGATTCCGTGTCAGTATAGTAGGAAACGACTGTTTGTGGTTTAACCAATTTTGCTATCTGAGCAGCATTTTCCAGAGACGTGCCTAAATATAGCAATATATTTGGTTTATATTTTTTCTCCAGTTCCACCATTTCAGGGAAAGAGTCACTGTCGCTAGGGTGATAAACTGTAATTCCGCTTTTAACTGATATCACAAAGGATAGCGGCTCGTTGGCTGGATGGTCACAACGCTCGGCGTGAAGGTCAATATCCTTAAGGGCAAAAGAGTCACCCGCCTTCAATGCTTTAGTTTTTTCTCCTCCAAGTCTCTGAGCTACGAAAGGAGTGGTTAAAACCGTAGCATTCGTCTTTTTTTGCAATTCTCTTACCAATCCAGGGTCAAAGTGGTCAAAATGCTCATGAGTGACTACAATCGCATCTGCTTGAATGTATTCCTCTAGCTTGACCTTCACAGGGTCGAAAATCAGGGTCGCCTCAGGAGCCTTAATTATAATTCCGGAATAGGAGTTGAACCATACTAAAGCTATTTTCCCTGAAGATACCCTGAGGTCGAAGATTTCCTTGAAGTCCACAATCTATTTAATCTCTCCATACCTCTCATCCCGCTTATGAAAACCTGCTCTGGCTCCTTTATCTCTTCGATCCTTTACAAAAATCCACTCGCCGGGCTCATATCTTAAATTGGTGAAAAGAGTATGCGTTAAGTAACCCTGGACCCATCCCTTGGTTAAACCAAGAATATCGCAAATGAGATGATTGGACGCTTTTCCAATGGCGATACCATCTTTGGGAAGAAGGCAAATCTCCTTTGCTATCTTTTCCGTTTCCTCTTCCAGCTTATCTGGAGGTACTGCTTTCGTAACCAATCCAATCCTTTCAGCCTCTATTCCGTTTATGGGATTCCCGCTTAAAAGCATCCACCTTGCTCTCTTGTATCCTACAGTCTGGAACAAAGATATTAAGGGCATACCACTGCCAGCGAAACCTAATCTTTGCTCTGCGTGTGATAAATGAGCATCTTCAGCAACTATAGCTATATCGCAATACTCTAAAATATATATCCCTTCGCCAATGCAATAGCCATGTACCTGGGCTATAGTTATCTTGGGATGGGTGAGAAGCTTAAGATACACTTCCATCCACTTTTTATCTACAGAGAGTCTGGCTCTTTGACTGGGGTGCCTTTTCCCTGGCTCCTCATCCCACTCCTCATATACCTTATAAATCCTTTCAAGGTCATGCCCAGCGCAGAAAGCGCGACCAGCACCTTTTATTATGACGGCCTTAAGGTCATCATCGTTTGCTGCCTGGTCTAATGCCTTGTCAAACTCGTAGCAGATGCCTTTGTCACTGGGGAAATCAAAAGCATTCAATTTATCAGGTCGATTAAGGATAATCCTTGCAATCTCCCCTTCTTTTTCATAAATAATATTTTTATAATCCATGCTTATAGCCTCCTTCAATGAAACTAAACTTCCAAATACCTTTCATCTCTCTTGTGAAAAGCTGTTCTCGTTCCTGTAACTTTTCGCTCTTTAATAAAGTTATATTCACCTGGCTCAAATCTTAAATTGGTGAACATGGTGTGAGTCAAGTAGCAGTGGAGCCAACCCTGGGTTACTCCTAGTATATCTAAAATGAGATGGTTTGATGCTTTACCAATAGCGATACCATCGTAAGGCAATAATGCCACTTGCTTGGCTATCTTATCTACTTCCTCCTCAAGCTTATCAGGTGGCACAGATTTTGTTGCCCAGCCTACTCTTTCCGCCTCCTTGCCATCCATAGTCTCTCCAAGAAGCAGCATTGCTCTAGCTCTCTTATAGCCTACCATCTGGAATAGTTGCACTATATTTTCACCACTGCCGGCAAAGCCCAGTCTTTGCTCTGCATGGCTGATATGGGCATCATCAGCAACTATAGTGATATCACAAGCTTCAGCAATTGAAGCTCCCTCACCAATGCAATAACCATGTACTTGAGCAATGGTCACCTTGGGGAATAATAAAATTCTTTGATTTAGCCCCGACCACTCCTTGTCAATCCTCAATCTGGCTCTTTGGTTTGGATGCCTTTTCCCCGGCTCTTCATCACAATCTTCATATACATGGTATACTCGACTTATATCAAAGCCGGCACTAAAAGCACGACCTGCCCCTTTTATTATCACAACTTTTACTTCGTCATCGTTTTCGGCTTCGTCCAAACTGGATTCCAAATCCCGCATGAGCCGACTAGGCTCAGTATCTAGTGGGTCAAGGCCCATACCAAAGGCATTCAGTTTTTCTCCTCTATTAAGCGTGACCTTGGCAGTGTTTCCATCTTTTTCATAAATGGTCATCTTAAACTTCTTCTCATACTTACTCTCATACCTCGGTTTTGCTCCCTTCTTTTGAGCCATTGCTTATACCTCCTTTGTTATTTTTTGAATTGCGCCTAAAAAAAACGCTGACTCGAATGATAAACTAAAAATCACAATAAAGCAAACCCTACAGGCAATTGACAAACATGGTTGCCTAAGGCATAATAACAAATTAAGTGGTTAAAATTAGATTACGCAGGATAGGTGCCAAACATAGACCAATTTATCGAGTGGTGGTAGCTGACAGTCGTTCCCCGCGGGATGGCGCTTTTATCGAGACCATCGGGCATTATAATCCTTTGACTGACCCTGCCAGTATTGATGTTAACGAAGAAAAGGCTTTAAAGTGGCTTAACTATGGGGCTCAGCCTACAGACACAGTGCGCAGCTTACTCCGTAAATTAGGCATTATGGAGAGATTTGAGCAACAGATTTGCAGCAAAGCTGCAAAAGGGAGTTAGAAAGTAAATAATTCCATTTTAGCCTGAGAGCTTCCGCCCACAAATTAGCTATTAAGGAGGCAGAATGAGAGAGTTGGTAGAATATATCGTCAAATCCATTGTGGCAGAACCTGACAAGGTAAACATCACTGAGGAAAACAGCGATGTAGGCTTGTTAATCAAATTGGAGGTGGCTCCTGAAGACAAAGGGAGAGTCATTGGCAAACAAGGCCGAGTAGCTGAGGCGATGCGCACTTTACTTCGAGTAAAAGCAGCTAAAGATGATATTAGAGTCAGATTGGAAATATTATAACCTCTGTTAACAAAGCAACTGAGCTATAGGTGTAGAGTGTTTTTGTTTTAGATATGAGCAATGTGAGGCTTAATTCAGGCGAAAGTTTTGAGAGCTTGCTGCGCAGATTTAATAAGCAAGTGCAGCAAGAGCGCATTTTAGCCGAGGTTCGCCGTCGTAAGTTCTATCAAAAACCTAGTGAAGAGCGCAAGAAAAAAGAGGCAGTGAAGAAGCGAAAAAGCTCCAGGTAGCTGGGATGTCATTAAAGGATAAGATAAGGGAAGCTCTTAAAGAGGCGCTTAAGAAGCAAGAGAAAATACGAGTTTCTGTACTAAGATTGTTGTTATCTGAGATAAAGAATGCTGAAATCGCCCAGCAAAAGCCGTTGGATGATAATAAAATTCTCGATGTCATTGCCAGGGAGGTAAAACAGCATAAGGAGAGCATTGAGGCTTTCAAGCAAGGGAATCGCGATGATCTTTTGGCGCAGGAAGAAGTAGAATTGAATATTCTTATGGAGTATCTTCCTGAGCAGATGAATCGAGAGGAGATTATAGCTGCAGCACGCCAAGCAATTGACGCAGTTGAAGCCAAAGAGATAAGGGATAAGGGTAAAGTTATGTCTCAGCTTATGCCTCAGCTTAAGGGTAAAGCCGACGGAAAAGAAGTCAGCGATATAGTTTCACAATTGCTTGCTGCCGCCTAGCTGCTAGCTATCAATTATCAACTTCTTTATGAAATTTGGGGTTATCGTTTTTCCTGGCACTTGGAGCGACCGGGATTGTTACTACGCTCTCCACGATATGCTAGGGCAGGAAGCTGACTATATTTGGCATAAAGAGACTAGGCTATCTGGCTACGATTGCATTATTCTTCCTGGGGGCTTCTCCTACGGAGATTACCTGCGAGTAGGGGCTATAGCTCGCTTTTCTCCCATTATGACAGCAGTGGAGCAGTTTGCTCATGATGGAGGATTAGTTATCGGCATCTGTAATGGTTTTCAAATTTTGTGTGAAGCTGGACTTCTACCCGGAGCCTTATTGCCCAGCAACCATCTGCAATATCGCTGCCAATGGGTTAATCTTAGAGTGGAGAATAATTATTCCTCCTTTAGTTCTAAGTGTGAGAAAGGACAGGTGTTAAGAATTCCCATTTCTCACTATGAAGGCAATTACTATGCCGATGAGCTTACTCTAGAGGAATTGGAAGACAATCATCAGGTTGTTTTTCGTTATTCTACTTTTTCAGGCGGAGTAACTGAGGATGCTAATCCCAATGGTTCTTTACATAACATTGCAGGAATTGTTAATAAAGAAGGCAATGTTTTAGGTATGATGCCTCATCCTGAGCGAGCTTGCGAGCCACTTCTGGGCAGTATAGATGGTAATCTAATTTGGGAGTCTATTATTGGTAAGTGTTCAGTCACCCCTATGCCACCCTGACCCTGAGCGTAGTGAAGGGGAAGGGTCTCCGAGATTCTTCGTCGCTTCATTCCGTAGAGCCTACATTTGGGTGAAAGGAGTCTATTATTGACTATCTCTAAAGAAGTTCTGGACAAAGTTGCTTTAAGTGAAAAAGAATATGGGCTTATTGTGCAGCAGCTAGGTAGAGAGCCTACCGAGGTAGAGCTAGGGATATTTGGCTCTTTATGGAGCGAGCATTGTGGCTACAAGCATTCCAAGCCTTTACTTAAGTGGTTGCCCTCTCGGAGTAAGCATGTCTTAGTTAGTCCAGGGGAGGAGAATGCCGGTGCTGTGGATATTGGAGATGGGCAGGTGGTGGTGATGAAAATGGAATCTCATAATCATCCCTCGGCAATTGAGCCCTATCAGGGTGCAGCCACAGGAGTGGGTGGCATTGTAAGAGATATCTTCACTATGGGTGCCAGGCCAATAGCTTTGCTTAACTCGCTTCGATTTGGTCCTTTAACCGAATTTCACAATCGCTATTTATTTAACGGAGTTGTTGGTGGCATTGGCGCTTATGGGAATTGCTTGGGCATACCTGATGTTGGGGGCGAGGTCTTTTTTGCTGATTGTTACTCAGCTAATCCGTTGGTCAATGGCTTATGTTTAGGCATTGCCGAGAAAGATAAATTGGTCAGTGCTAAGGCTGGTGGGGAAGGTAACCTGCTAATGCTGGTGGGAGCCGATACTGGACGTGATGGGATTTATGGCGCTTCTGGCTTGGCTTCACGCACTTTCGAGAGCGAACAGGGGTTAAGACCAACAGTTCAAGTAGGTAATCCCTTTCTAGAGAAGTTGCTTATAGAGGCGTGTCTTGAGCTGGCTCAGACTGATTGGATTGTGGGCATGCAGGATTTAGGAGCTGCTGGATTGACCAGTGCGGTTATGGAATCTATAGCTAGAGGAGGGGGTGGAGTGGAAATAGATGTAGATAAAGTGCCTCGCCGCGAGGAGAATATGACACCTTATGAAGTAATGCTCTCTGAATCACAAGAGAGAATGTTGGTGATTGTGAGGAGAGGCTGTGAGGATAAGGTAAAAAGCTTGTTTGACCGTTGGGAACTCCGCTCTGACATTATTGGTCAGGTTACTGATAGTGATTTGGCTGTAGTCAAAGAGGGGAAAGAAATTGTGGCTCAAGCCCCGGTGAATTTGCTGGTTTCCCCACCTTTTTATCGCCTGCGAGCTAGAAAGCCTGCTTGGCTGAGTGAACTTCAATCTTTTGATACGAGCGATGTCCCCGATATTAAGCCAAAGCAATGTAATTCTATTTTGCTCCGTTTACTGGCTTCTCCCAATATTGCCAGCAAGGAGTCGGTTTATCGCCAGTACGACCATCAGGTGATGAATAATACCGTGGTTCTTCCTGGCAGTGATGCTGCCATTTTGCGCATCAAAGGAACTAAGAAGGGTATCTCGTTAACTACTGATGGCAACGGGCGATATTGCTACCTTGAGCCTTTCTTGGGTGGGGTGCTCGCTGTAGCCGAGGCCGCTCGGAATTTGGTTTGTAGTGGAGCTGAGCCTTTAGCCATTACCGATTGCCTTAATTTTGGCAATCCCGAAAAAAACGATGTCTATTATCAATTAAAGGAATGTATTAAAGGCATGGCGCGAGCTTGCCGCGAACTGCAGATTCCCGTTATAAGTGGCAATGTTAGCCTTTATAATGAAACTAAAGGTGAAGCTATCTATCCTTCTCCAGTTGTAGGTATGGTAGGGATTATAAATGACATAAACAGGTATTGCACTATGTCTTTTAAGGATGAAGGTGATTTGGTATTTCTGCTCGGCGGTCCCTTCTCCTTAATGGGGGCAGGTGAGGGCATTGGTAGCAGTGAATATCTGGAGTTAGTGCACGGCTTGGTGAAAGGTAAGCCCACTATTGACTTGGATTTGGAAAGGAGGGTGCATAAATTACTGTTAGAAGCCATAAGACGGGGACTTCTCAAATCGGCTCACGATTGTTCTGAGGGTGGGCTGGCGGTAGCCCTCGCTGAAAGTTGTATTGATGGTAACATTGGCTTTAAGGGAGAGGATTGGAAGATAGCGGGAAGATTGGATTCTGTGTTTTTTGGAGAGTATCATCCCACGGTTGTGGTATCGTTATCGCCTGACTCAATAACTAAACTGAATAAAATAGCTAGGAAGTGGCAAGTGCCACTAACTTGGTTGGGGAAAGTCGGAGGTAATCGCTTAGTGGTGGCAGGTTATATTGATTTACTTTTGGACAAGGCAGAAAGTGCCTGGCGTAGCCTGCATTAAAAAGAGCGGTCAGAATTAAGCTGATAGTTGACGACTGCTGAATGCAAAATGCAAAAATACAGAGCAAAAATCAAAAGTTTTTAATTTTAAATTGTCATTTTGATTTTTTATCTTTGACTTTTGACTTTTAATTTTCTGATAATTGATTATGGAAATCTGTCCATTCCAAGGCATGCGCTACAATCAAAGAATTGTTGGAGATTTAGCTGCGGTAATCTGTCCTCCATATGACACTATTAATCCTGAGCAGCAAAGGTTTTGCTATGAGAAGAGCAACTACAACGCCATTCGTTTAGAATTGCCGCTAGAGCAACCTGGGGATAGTGAAGTAAATAGCAAATATAGCCGGGCAGCCATTACCTTCCAGCAGTGGTTAAAGCAGGGAATTCTTCAGACTGATGATTGTCCCGCCTTTTATCTACATGACCATTATTTTGAGTATTTAGGGAAGAGGAAAGTGCGGCGTGGGCTGATAGCTCGAGTTAAGCTGGAGCCGTGGGGTACGAGTATATATCCTCATGAAGAAACATTTCCCAAAGCCAAGAATGACCGCTTACAATTGATGAGAGTTTGCCAAGCTAATTTCAGCCCATTGTTTTCTCTATATCAGGACCCCGAACAAAAAATTGCCTCAATATTAGCTGAAGCATCTCAAGTTAAGCCTATAATCGATATATCAGTTTCCCCTCCCTTGGTGGGGGAGGGATGGGGTGAGGGTGATGAAAATGATATTGTCTGGGCGATAACCGACTCTAGCCTCGTTTGTCAAATAAGCCACTTCTTGGCTGTTCAGCCTCTTTATATGGCTGATGGTCACCATAGGTATGAGACAGCGCTCACTTATCAGCAAGAAAGAGCCCAAGTCATTGCGAGCGAAGCGAAGCAATCTCTAACCGGCAAAGAAGCCTTTAATTATACAATGATGGAATTGGTTGAATTTTCTGACCCCGGATTGGTTATTCTTCCTATCCATAGATTAGTGCGTGGCATAGCACCCCCTACCTTGGCTAAGCTAGAAAGCCAGCTTGGAAATTTCTTTACACTGGATTTCGTTCCATTAACTGAGAGCTCCTTTAGTCATTGCGAGCAAAGCGAAGCAATCTCCAAAATGATTGGTGCGGCAACTTTAGGAATTTTGGGCTTGAAGCCTCAATTCTTAGTAATTCTAAAACAACGACAAGGTGTTTCTACTGAGACTATGATGCTTCCTAATCGTTCCCGAGCTTACAAAGAGTTTAGCGTTAGTTTCCTCAATCATATTATTCTGGATAAGATGCTAAAGTTTACCGCAAGCAAGGATGACATCGCTTATACAGTAGATATAAATGAAGCTTACCAGCAAATAAGAGGTGGGGAATATCAATTAGCCTTCTTATCGAATCCCCCGCAGCCAGAGATAGTTAAGGCTGTTGTTAATGCCAAAGATAGGCTACCACGCAAGTCAACCTATTTTTATCCTAAACTCCCCGCCGGATTGATTATTAATCCCTTGGATTAACTTTCCCTTCAAGGAGGATTCAAGATGTTTTATAGCTTTACTATTTTTGCCGTGTAAATGCCAGAGATGGCCAGTATTTCCTGTATCTGCTCTTCAGCTAGCGGTTCATCCAGAGCCAAAATCATGAGCGCCTGTCCTCGGGGCTTAAGTCGAGATAGATGCATAGAACTGATGTTAATATCAGCTTTGCCAGCTATGTTACCAATGGCACCGACAAGCCCAGGCTGGTCAAGATGGCTGCAAAAAAGGAAATAACCCCCTGTGGGCACAATATCCATCCAGAAGTCGTTAACCTGAACGATATGGGTTAAGCTGTCTCTGACTGTGCCTGAGATAGTAGTAGTTCCTACATTTGTATTGACCGCTAGGGTAAGCAAGTTGGAGTAATTTTGGCAGGCGGTCTCTTTTTCTTCGGTGATCTTCAAGCCACGTTGAGCAGCAATAAAACCGACATTAACTAGATTGATTCTTTCCTCACTCGCTTGTTGCAATAGACCGCTGATAGTTGCTGTCTTAATAGGGTCGCAATCATAGTTGCTAACTTCGCCACAATACTTAATATGCAGGGAACTTATTTGGCCCTCCATTAATTGGCTACCAAGGCTGCCAATGGTCGAAGCTGCATCTACGAATGGTATTAGCTCGGGGGAAATGTGCGGAGCATTAATGGCATACTTGCTGAATTGTCCTTGGAACACGGTCAGAACTTGCTCAGCTATGTCTTTGGCAACATTAGTCTGAGCTTCAATTGTAGAGGCTCCCAGGTGGGGGGTAGTGATTATCCTGTCCTCTTTGAATAGGGGACTATCCGTCACCGGCTCTTGGCTAAAGACATCGAAGGCGGCACCTGCTATTTTGCCCTGTTTAATTGCCGAGAGCAATGCTTTTTCATCGATCAATCCACCTCGGGCACAATTGATAATTCGGGCTGTTGGCTTTATTTTAGCTAACTCTTTAGCGCCAATTAATTTCTTAGTAGCCGCTGTTAATGGCACGTGGAGAGTGATGAAGTCAGCTTCTCTAAGAAGTTGGTCCAGGGAGACCAAGGCTACTTTGAGATGCCGCGCGTAATCTGTAGAAACGAAAGGGTCGTGGGCGATAACGCGCATTTCGAAGGCTTGAGCACGTTTGGCTATTTCAGAGCCTACATTACCTATGCCGATAATGCCCAAAGTTTTGTTTCTTAATTCAGTACCAACTAGTTGTTCCTTTTGCCATTTACCTGATTTAAGCTGACTGTTGGCTTGGGGTATATTGCGTGCCAGAGCAAGCATGAGAGCGATAGTGTGCTCTGCAGCGGACACGGTGTTGCCTGCAGGGGCATTAACTACTACTATACCTTTTCTAGTAGCGGCATCAACATCAATATTGTCCGTACCTACTCCCGCTCGTCCGATTACCTTGAGTTTCTTTCCAGATTCAATGATATCCGCTGGTACTTGAGTTTTGCTGCGCACAATCAGAGCATCGTAGTCGCCAATTTCGTTTTTCAATTCCTCAGGCTTTAACCCTGTTTTAACAGTGACTTCTGCATGTTGGCGAAGGAACTCTACTCCTTCTTTGGCAATGGAGTCAGCAACTAATACTTTCATCATCTTTTAACCTCATTTTCTAACTCTTGGCAAAGCCTCGGTTAACGCCTCCAATACTATCTTAGCATCATTCTCATTAACCCAGCCGAGGTGGCCGATACGAAAGATTTTTCCCGCTAGCTTTCTCTGCCCTCCAGCAATAACCACATCATATTCATCCCGAAGCAACTGGATTAATTTAGGCGCATCAATTTTATCAGAGGCATTTACTGCTGTCACTGTGTTAGAAGCATAATCTTCTTGAGGGAAAAGGGATAATCCCAATGACTTTATTCCGTCTCTAACCTGTTGGGCCACTCTGGCATGCCGAGCGAATATATTAGGCAATTCCTCGTCTAGCATTAAATCTAAGGTAGCATCCAGGGCATAGCAGGTAGAAATGGCTGGTGTCCAGGGAGTTTGCTTTTTATCCAGGTAATCCTTAGCTTTGCCAAAATCCCAATAGAATCTTGGCATTTTGGCATGGGCATAAGCTTGCCATGCCTTTTCGTTCATGCTGACCATTGTCAATCCAGGTGGAATCATCCATCCTTTTTGAGAACCTGTTATAACCACATCACAATTCCAATTATCTACAGGTAAATTGATGCAGCCGAGGCTTGAAACAGCATCAACTAAAAGGAGCTTATCAAATTCCTTAACTATAGTGCTTATTTTGTCAATGCTGTTAGTTACCCCCGTGGATGTTTCATTGTGGGTTACCAGCACAGCTTTAATATCACCGTCGCTTCTTAATGCTTTGCCTATTGCTTCAGGGTCAGCTGGTTTTCCCCATTCAAAATTAAGGCGGTTTACTTCAGCCCCGTATTGTTCGGCAATATCGGCAAAGCGGTCGCCAAAGACTCCAATGGAGATAGCCAAAACCTTATCACGAGGCGACAAAGTGTTTACGATGGCTGCTTCCAAGCCACCGGTTCCTGAAGCTGTAAGGAGGAGAATGTCTCCTTTGGTTTGGAATACTTGTTTTAGTTTCTCCGTTATGGAGCTAAGGATTTCGCCAAATTCCTCACCTCTATGGTTTATCATTTGCTTTGCCATAGCTTGGAGGGCTTGTGGGGGGCAGGGTGTTGGTCCCGGAATACGTAGTTGCATCTTTATTACCTCCAGTTCACTTCTTTGTCATTCTGAGTATAGCGTAGAATCTCTAATCTTCCTAGACCCTTCGCTTCGTTCAAGGTGACATAAGAGTGCAATTTTATTTCACAGCTATTTTAACAAAGCAGCGTTTTCCTATCTTGAGAATGCTACCTTGGTGAGCAGTAATAATATTGCTGCTTATCTTATTGCCGTCTAGCTCAATTGCTTCCTGGGCGATTAATCGCTTCAGTTCACTGTTGCTCTTAACTATTCCTTCTTTAACTAAAGTTGGGGCGATGTCAAGCTGGTATAGTTCGTTTCCAATGTACTTAGCAGCAAAAATATGCTCGGGAATTTCCTCTGGTATCTCTTTTCTTTGAAATACTCTAACAAAGTTCTCTTCCGCCTCAGCCGCTGCCCGTTTACCGTGAA
>Ga0209121_10005243_pt1 | contig 11805 bp, 10 predicted proteins | sample Cruoilmetagenom3_FD_187292 | JGI IMG/M metagenome (GOLD analysis project Ga0209121, IMG submission 187292) | Oil polluted marine microbial communities from Coal Oil Point, Santa Barbara, California, USA - Sample 3 (SPAdes) (version 2) | ecosystem: Environmental > Aquatic > Marine > Oil seeps ...
GTCCGCTGGGGCGAACGGGTTCATTCGCCCATCGTGCCGGAAGGCCGCGTCGACTACCTGGTCGCCTTCGAGATCCTGGAGGGGCTGCGCTGGCTCGACCAGGTGCGCCCCGAGGGTACGATCCTGATCAATCAGCAGGAGATCCATCCGGTGATGGTGAGCAGTGGGTTTGCTGCCTATCCAGATCAGGAGACCGTGGACAAGGCACTGGAGGCGGCAGCCGAGCGTGCATACCGCATCCCCGGACTGAACATTGCCCGGAAGCTGGGCAATGCCAGGGTGCTGAACGTGGTGCTGCTGGGTGCGCTCTCGGCCTTGCTGCCGGTGGAACTGGGCATCTGGGAGAACGTGCTGAGGAAACGGGTGCCGCCGCGCTTCGCCGAGTTGAATCTCCAGGCTTTCCGCAAAGGTCGAGAATGGTTCGATCACGAATGGCACGAATGAACGAATTCACGAATTAGAATTGGCCCCATTCGTCCATTCGTGGAATTCGTGATCAAGGAGACGCCAATGCGAATCTTTGTCATCAATCCCAACACATCCGAGAGCATGACAGATCACATCCGCCGAGAACTGGAGAAGATCAAACGTCCCGACACCGAACTGGTGGTGGTGAACCCCGAGCACGGGCCGGTCTCCATCGAGTCGGCGTATGACGAAGCGTTGGCAGGGCCGCCCACGCTGGAGCTGGTGCGGAGGGCGAACGAGGAAGGGTACGACGCGGTGGTGCTGGCGTGCTTCTCGGACCCTGCGCTGGACGCGGCCAAGGAGATCTCGCACATCCCTGTCGTGGGGATTGAGGAAGCTACGATGCATGTAGCGGCCATGCTGGGACACAAGTTCTCCATCACGACGGGATCTCGAAGCCGTGTGCCCACGAGGGAGATCCACACGCTGTTGCGGGGGGTGGACAGCAGCTACGCTTCCACGTTGGTGATGGGCATGCCGGTGCTGGAGATGGGCGCCAACCCCGTGAAGGCGAAGGCCCGCATACTGGAACTGTCTCGCAAGGCGGTCGAGGAGGATGGGGCGGAGGTGATCATTCTGGGCTGTGCCGGGCTGGCTGGCTACGCGGAGGATGTGGAGAGGGAGCTGGGTGTGGTGGTGTTGGATCCCACCTCCGTGGCCTTCAAGATCGCCGAGGCGATTGCTGACCTTGGGTTGCGGCACAGCAAGATAGCGCGCTACGCCCAGCCGCCGGTCAAGGAGATCAAGTGACGGGGAGAGTGGGAGGTGACGCAAGCGTTTGATATTGAGATGTACGAAGTCTCTTGCAGCGATGAGGCGGTGACGGGGAGAGTGGAAGGTGACGGAAGCGTTTGATCTGCTCATCCAAGGTGGCGTGGTGGTGACGGGCGCGCGCATGGCTCGTGCCGATGTGGGCGTGCGCGGTGAGACGATTGCCGCCGTGGGCTCTGACCTGCCGACGGAGGGCGCTCGGCGGGTCGTTGATGCTGCCGGCAAGCTCGTCCTGCCGGGCGTTATTGACGTGCACACGCATCCAGTGTACCTGGATGACATCCATCACACCTCGATCACGGCGGCCTTCGGCGGGACCACCACCTGCATTCACTATGCCTACGCTCGCCCGGGCATCCCCCCCCTCTTTCCCCCCCATTGGGGGGGATGAAAGGGGGGGATGAGAAGGTTTCGCGACGATGGCCTGGAGAACTCCCTGACCGATTTCGGGCTGCACGCTGGGCTCTTCGACGTGGCCAAGCAGATCGAGGAACTTCCCCAGGCATTCAAGCTGGGCGTGACTTCCTTCAAGGTGTTTATGACCTACGCCAGGATCAAGTGGATGATGGATGATTACTGGCTGATGGCACTCTTGGATCTCATCGGGCAGGAGGGCGGCATGGTTGCCGTCCACGCCGAAAACGGTCTGGCAACGGACTACCTGCAGGACAAGTACAACTGCACGGCGCTCTCGGCTTTGCAGGCGTTCACCCGCACCCGCCCGGACGTGCTTGAGGCGGAGGCCATCAACCGGGCTATCGCCATGGCCAAGGTGGCCGACTGTGCCCTCTACATCCCTCACGTCAGCGCGGCCAAGGCGCTGGATCCCATCCGACGGGCGCGAGATCAGGGACAGATCGTGTACGCGGAGGGCTGTCCCCAGTATCTTACGCTCACTGAGGAAACTCTGCACAGACGGGGCCCGCAGGCCAAGATCGGGCCACCCTTGCGCACCCCTGAGGACAACGAGGGGCTGTGGCGGGGAATCCAGGATGGGACGATGGACACGGTGGCCAGCGACCACGCGCCCAAGGCCAAAGAGGCGGATGACGACTTCTTTGAAGCGCCCTACGGTTCCCCCCAGGCCGAGACGCTTCTGACCGTCACCCACGACGCCGGGGTGAATGGGGGCCGCATCGGTTTGCCCCGGCTGGTGCAACTGCTCTCGGAGACGCCGGCCAAGATCTTCGGCTACTATCCGAAGAAGGGCACGGTTGCGCCAGGGTCCGATGCCGATGTGGTGATCTTCGACCCTGCGGAGCGCTGGACCATTCAACATGCCAACCAGCATTCGCAGGCCAACTACACCCTCTACGAAGGCCGTGAGTGCTTGGGCCGTCCGGTGTGGGTCATGCAGCGCGGCCGAGTGCTGATCGAGGATGGCCAGCTCGTGGGCACACAGGGCGAGGCTTGCTACCTGCCGACCCAGTCTGCGGTCAACGGTTTGTCCTAACTGTGCTTTGGAGGTGCGACGATGCCACAACCGGTCATCAATCTGAGTCGCGGGATGCCGCCGGTGGAACTCTTTCCCACGGAAGAGCTGATCGAGTGCGGGGAGGCTGCTTTGCGACGCGACGGTGACGTGCTCCTGCAGTATGGCAGGTCACCAGGGTACGCTCCCCTGCGCGAATGGCTGGGGGAGCAACATGGCGTTGGGCCTGAGCAGGTCCTCATCGGCAACGGTTCACTGGAGATCCTCTCGTTCGCCACTCAGACCCTGCTGCGGCCGGGCGACCGGGCCTTCGTGGAGTCGCCTTCGTACGATCGGGCCATCACTATGCTGCGGCGGGCCGGCGCTCAGGTGGTGGGCATTCCGATGGAAGATGATGGCATGGACATGGCGGCTCTGGATGGCGAACTGCAGCGAGGTCCGCCTGCGCTGATGTACCTGATCACGGATTTTCACAACCCGACGGGGATCACCACCAGCCTGGAGAAGCGGGCGCGACTGGCTGCTTTGGCAGAAGAGCACGGGTTCTGGATTGCAGAGGATTCTCCATACAGGCTGCTCCGTTATGAAGGCCAGGACATCCCTTCGCTTTGGTCTTTGGCGCCAGAGCGCGTGCTGCTTTTGTCCTCGTTTTCAAAGCTCCTTGCGCCCGGGCTGCGACTGGGCTACGCGGTGGGGCCCGCCGACGCAATCAGCACGCTGGCCAACTGGGCCGTTGATACCTATATCGGCCCGGTCTTGCCGACGCAGGGGATGGTCTACGAGTACTGTCGTCGCGGGTTGCTGGAACGCAACATCGAGCGGCTGAAAGGGGTATACCGCCCGCGGCTGCAGGCAGTCCTCGCCGCTCTGGAGAAGCATCTTCCTCAGGCGAGCTGGCCACGGCCTGAGGGCGGCTTCTACGTGGGCGTGACCCTGCCGCAGGGGGTTGAGATGGCCAGCTTGCTGGCTCGCTCCGAGGAGGCGAGGCTGAAGCTGAGCGACGGGCGTGGCTTTTTCCCCCATCCGCCTGATGGAGATCGCTTTCTGCGCTTTCCCTTTTGCAGCGTCACACCCGAGGAGATCGAAGAAGGGATGTCGCGCCTGGCGTGCATTCTGTAGGGGATGATACGGTGGACGAGAGCCGGCCGAAAGTGCAATCGCAGATTACGTTTCTCTACTATCGCGACCTTCAACCGGTCTCGGAGTTCTACCGGGAGATCATGGGATTCGAACTGGTTGAGGATCAGGGGTGGGCTAAGATCCTGCGCGTCAGCGGGAATGCATACCTGGGGATTGTGGACGAAGAGCGAGGGTTCTGCAAGGCCCAGGAGGCAAGTGCGGTGCTGATCACACTCATCGTTGACGATGTCTCCTGGTGGCACGACTACCTGAGGCGAAGCGGCGTCGGAACAGTGAGTGAGCTGCAGACAATGAAAGGCATCGCGGTTCAGTGCTTCTTCTTGGAGGATCCTGGTGGGTATACCATTGAGATCCAGCAGTTCCTTGAGCCAGAGGTCGCACGGACCTTTCACTAGGGGGCGCGGGTTGCACGTGGCGAATGCAGCCCAACATGCGCAGATAGGAACGCTCTCGAAGTAGTCATGATCTGCTTGAGGGGCAAAAAGGCATGTCTACCTTATGTGGCAAAGATATCTTGCGAAGCGACTTGCTCTCAGACGGCGAACTGGAACTCATCCTTTCGACGGCGTCTCGCTTCGAGAGAGCGCTCACGGCTGGAGATCGCCTGACGAACATGCAAGGCCAGGTCTTGGCAACCCTCTTCTTCGAGCCCAGCACGCGAACTCGTCTCTCGTTCGAGACGGCCATGCTGAGGCTAGGGGGCCAGGTCATCACCATGGCCGACCCCAAGACCTCCTCCAGCGCCAAGGGCGAATCGCTGGTGGACTCCATGCGGACAGTGGAGGGGTACGCCGACGTCATCGTCATCCGCCATCCCCGCAAGGGTTCGGCCCAGGAGGCGGCTGACGCGGTAGCGGTGCCTGTGATCAACGCCGGTGACGGCACGGGGCAACATCCAACCCAGGCCCTGCTCGATGTCTACACAATGCAGAAGGAGAAGGGGGCGCTGGAAGGGCTTACGGTGACCTTGGCTGGCGACCTGAAGAACGGGCGTACCGTCCATTTATTGGTCTATCTGCTGGCCCGCTCCGGTGTTCGTCTCCTCTTCGTTTCGCCGCCTGGTCTGGAGATGCCCGCGGCGATCACAGCAGATCTGAAGAAGTTGGGGGCAGAGATCAGCGAAGGCGGCGACCTGGCGGCTGCCATGCGCCGCAGCGATGTGCTCTACGTGACCCGCATCCAGCGGGAGCGGTTCGAGGATCCGGCCGCGTACGAACGGCTGAGCGGCTCCTACGTGGTGGACAGGGCCATGATCCAACAGGCCAAACCAGGCATCTCCATCATGCACCCTTTGCCACGCGTCGATGAAATCACCGCAGAAGTGGATGACTACGAGGGCGCAGCCTACTTTCGCCAGGCGGCTAACGGCGTGCCCGTCCGTATGGCCTTGCTGGCCTTGGTCACAGGGCGGAACTAGGGACGGCTGACCGGACAATGGGACCCTTTCCTGATCTCTCGCCCTTACTGAGCCCTAATGCCATCGCTGTGGTCGGCGCTTCGGAGCGTCACGGCAGCGCGGGACGCCTTGTCCTGGAGAATCTACGCAGTTTGGGTTATGAGGGGGCTGTCTACGGCGTCCACCCGAAGTACAGCAAGGTGCTGGACTTTCCGTGCTTCCCGAACCTGAAGTCGCTGCCTGGGCCGGTGGAATCGGTGGCGGTGCTGCTGGCCGCCGAGAAGGTGCTGCCTGCGTTGCAGGCTGCGGCGGAGGTGGGCGCCCAGGCCGCCTGGGTGCTGGCCAGTGGCTTCGCTGAGGCTGGCCCGGAGGGGAAAGCCCGCCAGGCTGAACTGACTCGTTTCGCCGAGGAGACGGGCCTGTTAGTGTGCGGGCCCAACTGCATTGGCGTGGCCAACCTGGTGGACCGGGTGGCGACGTACAGTGTGGCCTTGAGTCCGGCCACCTGCGCTGGTGGTGTCTCGGCGGTGGTGCAGAGCGGGGCCATCTGCCTGGGATTGGCCAACGCCGCTCGCTTCGGCTTGCGTTATCTCATCTCCAGCGGCAACGAGGCGGTGCTCGACAGCGCCGACTACATCGGCTACCTGGCTGGCGATGCGTCCACCCATGTCATCATCGCCTTCATCGAAGGGATTCGCAGCCCACAGAAGTTCGAGGTCGCTGCGCAGGCTGCTGCTGAAGCGGGGAAGCCGATCTTGCTGGTGAAGGTAGGGCACTCTGTTGCTGCCCGGCAAGCGGTGCAGGCCCACACGGGCAGCCTGGCCGGGGCCGACGCTGTGCATGATGCTGTCTTCCGCCGCCTGGGCGTGGTGCGGTTGGACACGCTGGACGAACTGGTGGAGGCAGCGGAACTGTTCGTTACCTGTCCGCTGCCTGAAGGTGATGGGGTAGGGCTTCTGAGCCTCTCAGGGGGCCAGATTGGCCTGGTAGCAGACCTGGCCGAGGACCTGGAGCTGAAGTTTCCCACGTTCTCGGAAGAGGCCCAACAAGCATTGGCCCAAATCCTGCCGCCCTTCAGCCCCATCGCCAATCCTCTGGATGCCTGGGGCAGTGGTGATCTGGAGAGGACCTATCCGCGCTGTGTGGAAGTGGTCTCTTGGGAGGAGAATATCCATCTGCTGGCCGTGAGCCGCGACACTCCTCCCGCGGTGGCTTCTCGAGAGGCCGAACAGTCGCTGGCCGTGGCGGGGGCGGCGGTACGGGCGGCGCGGGAGACCGGCAAGCCAGTGCTTCTGTTCTCCAATCTCTCTGCGGGATTCCACCCCGAAGCGAAGAAGTTGCTGGCTGAGGGCGGCGTCCCCTACTTGCAGGGCACGGGGGAGACCCTGCGGGCTATTGAGGCCTTTGTGCGCTATGCTGCTTTCCGCCGTTGTATGGGGAAGCCCAGGGCCGTCGGCTGTCTGTCGCCGCTTGACCTGCCCGACTGGCGAAGAAAGCTCCAGCTAGTGAGAGGGGCGCTTTCTGAAGTAGAGGGGCGGCGGTTGCTGGCTGCCTATGGCATCCCCGGTCCGAGAGAGGCCGTGGCTGCCACCGCAGAGGAGGCAGTCACAGCAGCGGACTCCATCGGCTACCCCGTCGTGCTCAAGGTCCTCTCCCCTGACATCCAACACAAGACGGAGATCGGAGGCGTGAGGGCCGGTCTGCAGAATGAGCGAGCCGTTGCCACCGCTTTCCGCGAGGTGATGGAGGTGGCTCGGCGTCATCATCCCCGGGCGCGGTTGGAAGGGGCGCTGATCCAAGAGATGATCTCCCCTGGTGCGGTGGAGGTGATCCTGGGCGTGTTGCGGGACCCGGACTTTGGCCCAGTGGTGGTCTTTGGGTCGGGCGGGGTCCTGGTGGAACTTCTGGAGGATTCCTCGCTACGGCTGCCGCCGCTGAGCCGGGAAGACGCGCTGGAGATGATCCGCGAGACGCGGGGAGCTCGTCTCCTGCAAGGGTTTCGGGGACGACCGCCTGCTGACGTTGCCGCTCTGGCCGGTGCACTCGTGCGCCTTTCGCAACTGGCGCTGGATCTAGGCGATCTCATTGCCGCATTGGACATAAACCCCCTGATGGTGCTGCCAGCAGGGCAGGGCGTGCGAGCGGTGGACGTCCTGATGGAGGTTGTCTCCTGATCGAACCCTCTGCTGTTCCCCCCATCTCCCTTCCATTGGCATCACCCAGCCCTCATCATCCCGGGCATCATCCCAGGCTCGTTTCGCGTAGTCTCCGCAGTTGGGAACTCACTCTGGCAGACTTCTTCAGTTGGAACAGTCGCAAGCAGAAGCCCTGTCAGGACGGCAGGGCCTCTGCCTCATCTGGGGATCTGAGAGAAACGTGGCTCCTACTTGTCCCATTCGTGCAAGAAGGTGTGGGCAAAGGTGATGCTGTTGACCGTTTCCTTGGTCGCATCGTAGGTATTGGCATCGCCTTCAAACCACGGATCGCGGCTGCCGGTACGGAAGAGGCGCGTGGCCCGCTCCAGATATTCGGCTTGGTCGCTAGGCCGGTGGGCATAGCCTGGGAGCCTGCTCTGCCGCAAAGCCGCGATCTACTGAGCCTATCCCCGCTGCATGTCCTCCAGGTCAACGTAGCGGCGAATCGTGCCCCCCTCCATCGCCCATAGCCCGGTGGCAAAGCGCTGGATGAAGTAGCGGTCGTGGACAACAGCCAGCACGGTGCCTTCGAAACCGGCCAGCCCCTGCTCGAAGCGTTCCCGCGAGGGGATGTCCAGGTGGTTGATCGGCTCGTCCAGCAGCAACAGGTTGCAGCCGGCGGCCACCAGCTTGGCCAGGGCCAGCCGCGCCCGCTCGCCGTAGCTGAGGTTGCCCACGGGCACAAAAACGTCGTCGCCGCTGAACAGGAAGTAATGCAAGAAGCTGCGCGCCTCGGTCTCGCCCATGGCGGCCACGCGGCGGATCTCCTCGAAACCGTTGCTCGCCTCGTCCAGCCCTTCCTGCTCCTGGGAATAGTAGCCCACGTGCACGTTGGCTCCCAGCCGTATCCGCCCGGCCAAGGGAGCCAACTGCCCCGCAATGCCGCGCAGCAGCGTCGTCTTGCCGCTGCCATTGGGGCCTAGCAATACGATCCGCTCGCCCTGTCGCAGGGTCAGGTTCACGCCGGCGAAAAGCGGCTGGCCATCGTAGCCCATGGCCAGGTCTTCCAGCAGCAGCTTTTCTTTGCCGCTGGCCAGCGTCCCCTCAAAGGCCAATTTCATCTGCCAGGTGGGCTTGGGCTTTTCGAGCCGCTCCTCCGATTCGAGCAGCCGCTCCAGCCGCTTTCTCTGCACCACAGACCGCCGGGCCAGCCCTTTGGCGATCTTGCGATAGTGAAAGTGGATGGTGCCTTGCTCGATGCGCCGGGCGTGCCCCGCCAACCCCCGGATACCTGCCTCCATCCGGGCGAAACGCTCCTGCTGGTCCTTGTAGGCCGCCCAGTGTTTTTCTTGCTCTCGCTCTTTGCCCTGCGCGTAATGGCTGTAGTCGCCGGGGTAGACGGTCAGGCGGTGGGTGAGGGGATCGAGTTCCAGGATGGTGTGCACCGTGCGGTCGAGGAGCATGCGGCTGTGGGAGACGATTAGCATCGCGCCGTCGTAGCGGCTCAGGAAACCTTCCAGCCACTCCAGCGCTTCGATGTCCAGGTGATTGGTCGGCTCGTCGAGGAGCAGGAGCTGAGGGCGGGTCAGCAGCAGGCGGGCCAGGCCCAGGCGGGTCTTTTGCCCGCCGCTGAGGATGGCCACCGGCGTGGATTGGTCAACGTCGCCGAGGCCCAGCCCCTCCAGCACGGCGTCAACGTCGTGAGACATGACGTGGCTCCCAGCAGCCTCGAAGCGGGCCAGGGCAGCGGCGTAATCGTCCATCAGACGGGCCAACTCGTCGCCTTGGACGACGGCCATCTGCCGGGCCAACGCTTCCACCTGGCGCTCCGCCTCGCGCAAACCCTCCACGGCCTGGCGCATCACGTCGCCGACGGTGGCTTCCGGCTCAAACTCCAGCGACTGGGCCAGGTAGCCGACGGTCACATCGGCCGGCGCAAAGCGCACGCGGCCCTGGTCTGCTCTCTCCTGACCGACGATGATCCGCAGCAAGGTCGTCTTGCCACAACCGTTGGGGCCGACGAGTGCCAGCCGTTCGCCGGGGTTGACGACAAAGGAGACGTTTTCCAGGATTACGTCATCGCCGTAGGTTTTGGAAAGGTTGCTGACTTGGAGCATGGTTTCTACTCACCCTATTCTCCAGGCGTGTATCAGGGACTTGTCCCCGTCAGCCAAAGGTTCGAAGACGTACAACAAGCCGCGTTCACGGTCGAAACTGGCCGCGCCAAGGTGATGTTTCTGTTGGCTGGATTCGAGGTGATACAGGTATTCATCAATGTTCAACGTGGCGTAGGGTTGGGGTTCCCAGGTTTCCATTGCATCCCTGGCCACCGCGGCCAGGTCGGCAGGGTCGTAAAAGATGATCTGCCCCTCGAAGACGGTGCTCCACCAACCTCTGTCAGGACAAGCGGGAGGGTAAGGCGGCTCATCCGGCCACACGGTTCCGTCGGGGCAGCCGTACCAGCACTTTCCCCTGCCCTTGGTGCCCACGAAGATGACCGCCGATTTGCTTCCGGCGGTGAGCCAGGCTCCACCACTCCATTCGTCGGAATGGTGGTAGTTATCCATCGTGGGGGAACCCGGCGTGTAGGCGTTGCCATACAGGAGCAAGGGGACGGTCGGGAGCGTGCTGCCCGGCGCGGGGGGATGACCCTCGTTCCATGGCCCGTAAGCGAACAGAGATGGCCCTTGTCCCCCTTGACCACCGTCCCGGAACCGGCCGGTGGCCAGGTACATCCCCGGCGTGTTGGCGTCGGCCCAATCCTGTGGAATGGCGAAGATGTAATCCGTGGTGACGTAGTTCCAGTAATCCCCGATGCGCCACGCCCCCGCCGTCTGCGGATTGGAGAGGTCTAGCTCGCTCCAACCATGGGAGGGGTTGGTTTCGCCTTCCCCCATGTGCTGCGCCCAGCAGAAATAGAGCTTGCCCCTGGTTTGCTCGCCCTGGGCCGGCAGGTATTCCAGGCCGGCGTGAGGAATCTCAAACTCTGGGAACAAGTTCCCGCGGATATTGTGGGACTCCTGCAGGGTGGCGGCGGTGTTCAGGCCGTTCACGTTCTTATCCGCAGAGACAACAGGGATAGGGATGCTGATCTCCGAGACGTACTGGTTCCAGTTGTGCCCGGTGCCGAAAATGGAGCCGGGGAAGCCATCGGCCGGGCCGTGGGGATCGCCATCAGGGGCGTAGGTCATGGCCGCGCCGCTCCATTCCCAGCCTATCTCCTCCGGTCCTTCCGGCAACCTGAACGCGCCCTGGTACACCAGGTCAGCCGGTTGGATGAGCTGTGCTGAAACGGGCGTACCGGTCGGCGTCGGTGTCGGCGCATCCATCTCCTGCACGATCACAAGAGGATTGCCGTAGCGATCACTTCTTGTGAAGATGGGAGGACATTCCACAGCGTTGTAAGCGGTTACCAGGAGGTGATGGGTTGTATTCGGCAGTAAGGTGATGGTAACTGCGAATAGACCCTGGTGCGGCGGTGCCGAATCTGTGCCCGCCTCGCTTTGCACGGAGACATTGATGACTCCCCACGACACATTGCCGGTGACCGTCTGGGTCAATAGGTTAGTGTGGCCGATCAGCGGATCGACTTGTAGAAGCTCTGGTGTGCATAATACCATTGGTGTGTGCGTCGCCGTGGGGGTGGGGGCTGAGGCTGGCCACCCCTTCAGGATGAGCGGCAGGTAGATCCTGTAGGCCAGCGTCGGCGTCTCTGTGGGCGTGGGTGTGGGCGAAGGCATGCCCGTGCTGGTCGGCGTCGGTGTGGCGGCGCCACCCACCGTGTAGGTCACCACCAGCCGCGGGCGCAGGCTAGCAGTGCCGTGGTTCCGACTGCAGAAGTAGTGGTAGGTGTAGTCGCCGCTCAGAGGGCGGAGCAGCAGGCCGTAGTTGGGCAGGCCTTCCTCGATCCAGGCATGCACGGCGGCAGTGGCGTCCAGGCTGACCCAACCGTTTCCCATCCCGGCCGGCAGCGTGATCTGGTCCACAGTGGTGGTGTCGAAGTCGCCGCCGGGCGTCGTCCAGGGTGTGCCGGGACTGGCTAGCGCCCAGGTGGCGCCGTCGGGGACGTAGCCGGGATCGGGCCAGAAGTCCCAGCCGGTCCCTTCGTCCCAATCGCGAGTCAGACGATAGAGGGTGATCTGCATGTCGCTTTCGGCATCACCCTCGTAGCGGTATAGTTCCACGGTAGCGCTGCTGATCGTTGCATCGCCCGGCAGAGCGGAAAGGTCCCAGCGCATCAGGCAGCGGCGGTGCTCCTCACGCTCCCCGAAGAAGGTCTCCAGGTGATCTAGTCCACCCAGGTTGGCGTTGGGAGCAACGTTATCTTCGTCGTTGGCCAGGATCACGTCGGTCGTGCCAGCATAGGAACCATCGGGGCTGACTCCGTCCTGAAAGATCATGGTTTGCTGGCCAGTGGATGGGGTTCTTGTCGGCGTGACTGTGGGAGTAGGTGAGTGTGTGGG
>Ga0209121_10005245_pt1 | contig 11803 bp, 7 predicted proteins | sample Cruoilmetagenom3_FD_187292 | JGI IMG/M metagenome (GOLD analysis project Ga0209121, IMG submission 187292) | Oil polluted marine microbial communities from Coal Oil Point, Santa Barbara, California, USA - Sample 3 (SPAdes) (version 2) | ecosystem: Environmental > Aquatic > Marine > Oil seeps ...
TGCACCCGCGTGAATATGCAGCATTGCGGATGCTTTGTTACGATATTGCCCGCTGCTTTCCAGAACAAGATCAACGTCCAGTTCTTTCCATGGCAGAAGTTTGGCGTCACTGTATTGAAACAGCGGGATGCAATCTTGGTTAACTCTTAATGTTGGCTGGCTGGCTGTGTCTAGGCTGATTTCGCCTTTAAAAGGCCCGTAGGTGGAGTCATATTGGGCCAGGTGGGCCAGTGCTCCGGGGGAGCCAAGGTCATTGATGGCAACAATCTCAATGTCCGGGTGCAGCTGCGATTCATATTTTGCTCGCAGAATACTTCTGCCAATACGACCAAAACCGTTAATTGCGACGCGCAATGGCATGCAGAGGTACTTCCTGTAAAAAGAGGTTTGATAAGGCTGCGATGTTAGACGCTTAGTTTTATGTGAAAACCAAACGTCTAACGCTCGTGGTATGTGTCTTTATAACAGTGATTCCGCTGTAGATACAACGGCTTCTGCAGTAATACCAAAGTACTCATAAAGCGTATCAATCGGCGCTGAGGCACCAAAGCTGTTCATGCCAATTACTGCGCCGTTTAAACCAACGTAACGATACCAGCCATCGGTAATACCGGCTTCGACGGCAATACGAGCGGTCACAGCGCTGGGTAGAACGGATTCTTTATAGCTGGCAGATTGCTGGTCGAATAACTCGGTGCAAGGCATAGAAACCACTCTCACCTGTTTTTTCTTCTCGCGCAGAGTGTTGGCCGCTTGCAGGGCAATAGCGACTTCTGAGCCGGTGGCGATAATAATAATTTCTGGGGTGCCTGCGCAATCATCAATGATATAACCCCCCTTTTCTATCTGAGCCAGGGTTTCTGCGCTGCGGCTAATTGCTGGCAAGCCTTGGCGAGACAACGCAAGAGCGGTGGGGGCAGTCGTGGTTTCAATGGCTTTTTTCCAGGCGACAGCAGTTTCGATGCCATCGCAGGGACGCCAGCAATAAAGGTTCGGTGTGCTGCGCAGGTTGGCAATTTGCTCGATGGGCTGATGCGTTGGGCCGTCTTCCCCTAAGCCGATGGAGTCATGGGTAAGAACATAGATGCCTTGCTGCTTCATCAATGCTGCCATGCGCATGGCATTACGGGCGTATTCCATAAAAACAAGGAAGGTGCCGCCGTAAGGGATAAACCCTTTGTGCAGGTTTAGGCCGTTCATGATGGCGACCATGGCGAACTCCCTAACACCGTAGTAGAGGTAGTTGCCACTGGCATCATCGGCGCTAATACCTTTGGAGCCTGACCATAAGGTTAGATTGGAGCCTGCAAGGTCAGCTGAGCCACCGAGTAATTCGGGCAGGATGGGTGCATAACCCTCAAGGCTATTTTGTGAGGCCTTTCGTGTGGCGACCTTGGCACCTTCTTGATGGGTGTCATGGATATATTGCGCGCTGACTTCTTCCCAGTTATCGGGTAATTTCCCTGCCATGCGGCGCTTAAATTCAACGGCCAGTTCTGGGTAGGCTTGTGCGTAGGCGGCGAATTGACTGTTCCAGTCTGACTCTAACTGATTGCCTTTGTCCGTGCAGTTCCATTGAGTTTGGATATCTTCAGGGATTTCAAAAGCGGGGTAGTGCCACCCTAAGGTATTTCTAGCGGCGGCGATTTCATCATCACCAAGGGGTGCACCGTGAACGCCGGAAGTGCCCTGTTTGTTGGGGGCGCCAAAGCCGATAACGGTTTTGCAGCAAATCAGCGTGGGGCGAGTGGTGTCAGCCTTTGCTGCTTTGATGGCTTCATCTATGGCGAGAGGGTCGTGCCCATCCACATTGGGGATCACTTGCCAGTTATAAGCTTCGAAACGTTTGGGGGTGTCATCACTAAACCAGCCGCCGACTTGCCCATCGATGGAAATGCCGTTGTCATCGTACATAAGGATGAGCTTACCCAGACCCAGGGTGCCAGCCAGTGAGCAGGCCTCGTGAGAAATACCTTCCATCAGGCAGCCATCGCCAGCAAAGACGTAAGTGTGGTGGTCAACAATTTGATGATTATCCTGGTTAAATTGGTCAGCCAGGGTTTTTTCAGCAATAGCCATTCCCACCGCGTTTGCAAGGCCCTGCCCCAGTGGGCCGGTAGTGGTTTCAATGCCGGGTGCTTCGCCGTATTCAGGGTGGCCGGCAGTTTTGGAGTGAAGCTGACGAAACTGTTTGATGTCGTCAATGCTCAAGTCATAGCCGCTGAGGTGTAATAAAGAGTAGAGCAGCATCGAGCCGTGGCCGTTGGAAAGAATAAAACGGTCGCGGTTGGCCCAGTCTGGGTTTTGGGGGTTGTGTTTCAGGTGGCTGCGCCAGAGCACTTCAGCAATATCTGCCATACCCATAGGTGCGCCGGGATGGCCGCTTTTGGCTTTTTGAACTGCATCCATGCTAAGTGCGCGTATTGCGTTGGCAAGTTGACGTTGAGTGGGCATAAACTTATTTCTCCGAAGATGCAGGGGGGTGATGACTCGCTTATTTCTGTGGCCAGCAAAAAAGGTAGCCGCAGCCAAAAGGGGCGCTATTTTCGCCCAGAGCGCGGCATACAGCAAATTTTGCTGTAAGTTTTTTACAAATGGATGCACAAAGTGGCGCGTGAGGGGGATTTCTGAGTGTTATTTGTAATAAATATCGGTATGCTGCCATGCTATTTTTCTTGTTTTGGCTATAGTTCTTTGGGGCTGTAGTACTTTGGTCAGGCAGCTCTCAGTGCGTTTCGATATCCTTGAAACCCAATAATAATATTGGAGCGTAAGCAGAAAATGGCCAAGTAAGTTAAATAGCATTCATTGGCAGTGTCGGTTGGCGTGTTCACCACATTGTTTTGTACCTTCTGAACCCACGAGTAATACCTCATGTCTGAATATTCCCTGTTTACCTCTGAATCCGTTTCTGAGGGCCACCCTGATAAAGTGGCAGATCAAATCTCCGATGCCATCCTCGACGCCATTTTGGCTCAGGATAGTGAATCCCGCGTGGCCGTTGAAACCCTGGTGAAAACCGGCATGGTGATAGTGGCTGGCGAAGTCACCACCAGCGGTTATGTCGATATAGAAGACACGGTACGCGATGTTGTGCGCGATATCGGTTACACCAGCTCTGATATTGGCTTTGATGCCGCTTCCTGCGCTGTATTAAATGCCATCGGCAAACAATCCCCTGATATTGCCATGGGGGTTGATGAAAGCTCTGAGCACGAGCAAGGCGCTGGTGATCAAGGCATGATGTTTGGTTACGCCAGTGACGAAACCGATGTACTCATGCCTGCCCCCATTACTTATGCCCATCGGCTAGTAAAGCGACAGGCACAAGAAAGAAAAAATGGCACACTTCCTTGGTTGCGCCCCGATGCTAAAAGCCAGGTAACCTTTCGTTATGACGAAGAAGGGCGACCGGCAGCCGTGGATGCGGTGGTGTTGTCTACCCAGCACAATCCTGAAATTTCTCAAAAAGACCTGCAAGAAGCCGTCATGGAAACCATTATTAAACCGGTGCTTCCTGATGAGTGGCTGACAGCCGAAACCAAATACTTTATTAACCCCACCGGCTTGTTTGTTATTGGTGGCCCAGTGGGTGATTGTGGTTTAACCGGTCGTAAAATTATCGTAGATACCTACGGCGGAATGGCCCGTCACGGTGGTGGCGCATTCTCCGGAAAAGACCCCTCTAAGGTGGATCGTTCCGCTGCCTATGCAACACGTTATGTAGCGAAAAATATTGTTGCCTCAGGCTTGGCCAGTCGTTGTGAGATTCAGGTGTCCTATGCCATTGGTGTGGCAGAGCCAACATCGATCAGCGTGAATACTTTTGGTACGGGTAAATTACCAGATGAAAAAATCGTTGGTCTTGTCCGCGAAGTGTTTGACTTGAAACCCAAAGGTTTAATTCAAATGCTAGATCTTAAACGACCCATCTACCGAGATAGCGCAGCGTACGGCCACTTCGGTCGGGAAGAAACGCATTTCACATGGGAGCAAACCAATAAGGCCGACGAGATCAAAGATCTGGCCGGTATTTAAATCATTGATGCGGGGTGAAAGCCCTGCTCAGGTTTCCAAAAAAAGATTATCAGGACAAGAAAATGAGCGCACAAACTTCAGATGAAAACAACGATTACAAAGTAACAGACATTGGCTTGGCAGATTGGGGCCGAAAAGAAATTGCCATCGCAGAATCCGAAATGCCCGCTTTGATGGCACTGCGCAGCAAGTTCAGCGCTAGTCAGCCTTTAAAGGATGCCCGCATTATCGGTTGCATTCACATGACCGTACAAACTGCGGTATTGATTGAAACACTGACAGAGTTAGGGGCAGAGGTTCGCTGGTCTTCCTGTAACATCTTCTCCACCCAGGATCACGCCGCTGCGGCAGTGGCTGCTGCGGGTGTTCCCGTTTACGCCTGGAAAGGACAGACAGAAGAAGAAAGCGCGTGGTGCATCGAGCAAACTATTTTGTGCAATGGCGAGCCTTGGGGTTGCAACATGATACTGGACGATGGTGGTGATTTAACCGCTATGGTGCACGATAAATACCCCGCCATGCTGGATAAAATTCACGGCATTACCGAAGAAACCACCACCGGTGTACACCGCCTGATTGAAATGATGAACGAAGGCAGCTTAAAAGTGCCCGCCATCAACGTGAATGACTCCATTACCAAATCAAAAAATGACAACAAGTACGGGTGCCGTCACAGCCTGAATGATGGCGTGAAGCGTGGCACCGACATGTTGCTTTCTGGTAAAAAAGCCCTGGTTGTGGGTTACGGTGATGTGGGTAAAGGTTCTGCCCAGAGTCTTTCCCAGGAAAAAATGATTGTAAAAGTGGTTGAGATTGACCCTATCTGCGCCATGCAAGCCTGCATGGACGGCTTTGAAGTGGTCTCTCCCTACAAAAACGGCATCAATACCGGCAAGCTGGAAGATATTGATACGGCTCTACTGGGAAATACCGATCTAATTGTCACCACTACCGGCAATGTTGATGTGTGCGATAAAAACATGCTGCAAACGGTTAAAAACGGTGCAGTGATTTGTAATATCGGTCACTTCGATAATGAAATTGATACCCAGTACATGCGTGACCATTGGGTGTGGGAAGAAGTAAAACCCCAAGTACATAAAATCTACCGCACGGCTTCAACAGATGCGCAGCCTGCTGCAGACTCTGATCATATTTTATTATTGTCAGAAGGCCGCTTGGTGAATTTGGGTAATGCAACTGGGCATCCTTCACGTATTATGGATGGCTCTTTTGCAAACCAGGTATTGGCGCAAATTCATATGTACGAAGAAAAATTTGCCGACTTACCCGAAGCAGAAAAGGCACAAAAAATCACTGTGGAAGTGTTGCCGAAAAAACTCGATGAAGAAGTGGCGGCACACATGGTTGCAGGTTTTGGCGGTGTGGTAACACGCATGACCGACCAGCAAGCTGAGTATATCGGTGTGTCAGTGGAAGGCCCCTTTAAGCCTGAAAGCTATAAATACTAATACTCCTCTGATTGCGTGACGGGCAGCCGCTCGTCACGCATATTCTTTTTCTGAATTTTTCTGAATTTTTCTGGTGAAATACTATGACGACAGACGCCGTTTTTAGCGGTCGATTCAGCTTTGAATTTTTCCCGCCTAAAACCGATAAAGGTGTTGAGAAATTACGCACGGTACGAGAACAACTTGCTACTCGTAATCCTGGATTTTTTTCGGTGACGTATGGCGCAGGGGGTTCAACCCGTGAGCGCACATTCAGCACGGTAAAAGAAATCAAACAAGCCGGTTATGATGTAGCGCCTCACTTGTCTTTTGGTGGTGACGATGAAAACTCCGTATTAAATTTATTGAATGACTATAAGCAACAAGGCATCAATCGCATTGTTGCTTTACGTGGTGACTTGCCATCGGGCATGGGGCCACAGGCTCATCTGGTGTATGCCAGCGAGTTGGTCACATTTATTAGAAAGAATTTTGGTGACGACTTTCATTTGGACGTGGCTTGTTACCCTGAAATTCATCCTGACTCCGCCACCGTTGAAAAAGACCTCGCGTTTTTTAAACAAAAAGTAGATGCCGGTGCCAATAGCGCCATTACGCAATATTTTTATAATGCGGATGCGTATTTTTATTATTTGGAGCGCGCGCAAAAGCTGGGTATTGATATTCCAATTTATCCCGGCATTATGCCCATTACCAACTTCACAAACTTGCAGCGATTTTCTTCCATGTGCGGAGCGGAAGTTCCCCGCTGGATTAGCCGCCAGTTAGAATCTTACGGTGATGATCTGGAAAGTATTAAAGCGTTTGGCCTTGAAGTGGTGACGGACCTTTGTGAAACCCTGTTAGAAGGGGGCGCTCCGGGAATGCATTTTTACACCATGAACCAAGCTGAACCTACTTTATCTATTTGGGATAATTTAGGTTTGGAAAATGTGTCCTCCTAGGTCTGTAGACCTATGGCTGAGAAGTGAAATGCCATTTGCGAATTGACTCGTAAATGGCATTTTAATGAAGGGGCCGCTAGGGCCAATCGTAAGCCAGCACTTTTCCGTATTACATCTCACAAATTCAGTTCGTCTGCTTATTTTTCAGGAAGTATATGTCCATTACTCTCAATGAGCTTGTTGGCAAAATCGTCCACGTTCATATTCAATACATTGACACCGATAAAATCAGCGTGTTGCACGAAAATAAATTTAGTGGTGTCGTGCAAAATGTTGATGCAACGAATGGTATTGCCATTCAGCCGGATGAAGATAAAACTGCAAGCACAGTTATTCCTCCCGCTTTAGAAGCATGTTCCCGTGACGGGGATGATGCTTACAAAATAAGTTGGTTAGTTTTTAGAACACAGGCAGAGCGATCTGATGGCCAGCATGAATGGTGGGACTGGAGGCCTAACGTTTAAAATCTTACCCGAGTTTTTCTCTGTGACGTATAGCTCTGGAGCTTCAAGCTGCTAGCGCTGATAATTCCTCTTTTTAAATTCTTGTGTAACACCCTTTGCGCCGATCTTTCTCTGCTGTAGTCTCTTGGGTAATACTTCTCTTAGAGCCTTTCCAGCATGAACGCAAAATCCGCATTGCCTTTTAATAACAGTTTTAGTCAGCTTCCCGAGCAATTTTTTTCCCATCAGCAGCCAAGCCCAGTGTCTTCTCCGGGCCTGATTCGTATTAACACGGCATTGGCACAGCAGCTTGGTATTGATGCCGAATGGTTGGCGTCGGAAGAGGGTATTGATATGTTGGCCGGTAATGCCTTGCCGGAGCACGCCAGCCCAATCGCCACCGTGTACGCAGGTCATCAGTTTGGCAATTGGAACCCGCAGCTGGGTGATGGTCGCGCCATTCTATTGGGAGAAGTTTGCTCCCCAGTAAACGGGCTTCGTTACGATATTCAACTTAAAGGTGCCGGGGAAACTCCATACTCCCGCATGGGTGACGGGCGTTCTCCACTCGGCCCGGTGCTGCGTGAATATATTGTCAGCGAAGCGATGACGAGCCTTGGAATTCCCTCCACCCGTAGCTTGGCTGCCGTTACCACCGGCGACAATGTGGTGCGCGACCGGTTGTTACCGGGTGGCATTCTCACCCGTGTTGCTCAAAGCCATATCCGCATTGGCAGTTTTCAGTATTTTGCTGCGCGACAAGATACGGCTTCTGTTCAAACGCTGGCTGATTACGTGATTAATCGCCATTTTCCTGATGCGCTACACGCAGATAATTCCTACCAAACTTTGCTGGAAAATGTCATCTCACGTCAAGCGCAACTGATTGCTCTGTGGCAAAGCGTTGGTTTTATTCATGGTGTGATGAATACCGATAATATGTTGCTTTGCGGTGAAACCGTCGACTATGGCCCCTGTGCTTTTATGGATACGTTTAACCCCGAAACGGTATTTAGCTCCATCGACCGTGGCGGGCGTTACGCCTATGCAAACCAAGCGGCAATGGCTCAATGGAATTTATCGTGGCTGGCCCAGTCACTATTACCTTTGTTGGCAGAAAATGAAAAACAGGCTGTTGAAGTGGCTCAAAATGCACTGGATGGCTTCGCAGAGTTATATCAACAAGCTTACGAAACGGCCATGTGTAAAAAACTCGGGATGAGTGCAGAAGCACCCGTTAACCGAATGTTAAAACAAAACCTGCTGGATCTTATGAGTAAAGAACAGTGTGATTTCACACTTTGTTTTCGTTTTCTTGCGGAAAACCTCGTGCCTGACGAGACGCATTCACCGGGTATTAGCGAGTTCTTCCAGCTCCCTTCGGCATTTAACCCCTGGATGGAGCAATGGCGTCGCCAAGTCAGTAAAGAAAGCGCTAACCTATCTGCCGTTCAAGCAGACTTGCTGGCGATAAACCCGGCCTTTATTCCGCGTAATCACCTGGTGGAAGAAGTGATAGAAAGCGCTACCACCCATAATGATTTTTCGCTCTTTCATGCGCTGGTTGACTTACTGGAAAAGCCCTTTGATTATCACCCTGAGCGCAGGTCTTATGCGCAGCCGCCTCGACCGGAACAGGTGGTGGAAAATACCTTTTGTGGCACATGATCTGTAGCGTTAATGCCTATGAGCCAGGTGTTTGCGTCGCGCTAGGCTATTGCAAAATCGTGCAGCACTCATAAAACTAAGCCTGTTACCCTGCAAGCGTTAATCGCTTTTTCCGTTAAGGTCATGCGCAATAAGAATTCCTCAGTCTTAGTCTAAGGAGGGGGCAATATACCAAGGTCGATGGCATTGTTTTTCAGCCGCAAATTGGGCAAGTATTCCGTGAATGAAACTTTCTAAAAGTTTGGAATGACACATATATTTGGCGTGGCTCAGCGAGCCAGCCTTAACAGGTGGAAGGTAATGTGGGCTTCTTTTTTGGGGTGTCCTCTAGAGTGTTGGCATTGGCTTTGATGCATTACGCCCCGTATTACCGGCTTTTCTTGAAAACCTAAAGACCGATTACAGCCCTGCAGTCGTACAACTAGATCCCCAGCAAGAAGCACAGCTTGGGCGCTTTGCGGTTAGTCGTCAGATTAAAAATATTGGTGCGTATAGAACCCCGACATTACGCAATATTGAATTAACCGCTTCTTATATGCACGATGGAAGTATCAGCACTTTAAGAGACGTTGTTGAGTATTACGACAAAGGTGGGAAAAGAACGCCTTTCTCAACCCCGCTATTTTCCCCTTGCACCTCTCTGAGTAAGAAAAAAATGACTTAACGGCTTTTTTAACAAGTCCTACCGACACTAGCTATAGCAAGCCTCACCACTAAACATTCAACTTTTCCTCTATTTGTTGTTTATACCTCAAGCATATCAAAGGGCAGCGTAATTGGTATTAGCTCTTTGCCCGATATTCATCCGAACCCTTTGATACGGTTTATTCAACCAGAACAATTCTAGCCCTAGCAGTATATTGGACGCACCATTCTAATCACTGTATATGTGATCAAACGTTCTGATAGAAATCAGCCCCAGATCTTCCCAGCGCTTTAGAATATCCATATGCGCCTGAAAATCTGCCCGATTGACCTGTGTTCCAGTCGCTCCGCTAGCAACCAGCTCGTGATAGGTTATAACTTGGTCTGTAGAAGTCATTCTGCCGCGAACTAGAATGTTCTCAAACTGAGAGCTACCTCCACCTACTAGGTAATTTACGTCGATTTGGTTCTCTGCTGAGTCCGGGTTATACATGGACGATGGAACTTGCAGGGGGTCGTGAAAACCAAATCCACCAGCTGGGTTAACAGGTGAAGTATTATAGCCGCTCCCAACGAATGGGGTGAGAAAGTTGACATTCCAATCAGCACCAATTCTGAACGCTTTAAACCCTCTGTCGTACAGCTCCTGGCGAACTAATCTGTTGTGTTGTGAGTGAGGGTACGCGCCGGTATAAATTCCGCGAGTTATGCCGTTTGTCTCACAGAAAGCAAACCAGGCAGTAATGGCTGCATCACGCTCCGTCGGTGTCATGGCAAAGAAGTTCGGGAATCTGCCAGACCCATGATAGCCAACAGCCCAGCCTGCGTCATGATGTTCTTTTAGATTAGCAAGCGACATTTTTCCTGCTGTGCCAAGCATATCTTGGATAGCAAACAGGGTGCCCTTCAGCCCAAGCGGCTGCATGTAAGAAAATGCTTCGGTATAGTGACTCTCGGCTGTATCATCAAACGTTATGTATATGTTAGGGACTCGATTCGGAACAGGGTCAATAACAATTTTATGCAAATGAATCTTCATGCTAGCGGGGTAAGATGACGCCGAGGAGTTTATAGTGAGAGTTATCTTTCTTACATTGTGGGGATCAAATGTACCCGCTTCGCGTGAAAAATCGTCTGCATAAACAGTGGCCCAAAACCAACCTACCTGCTGCTGAGTAGAACTGCGGCCAGCCCCTCCCCGCATAAAGTCGTATTGTTTAGAGTGGTTCCACCACGTTTCTGTATCTGAAACAAGCTTGAGCTTTATGCCATTATAATCGAAGGCATCCAAAGCTGTCTCATCTGCACCTTCGATGTACATTAGCACCCCAATCGTGCGAATGCTGGATGCGTCCAAAGAACCTCCAAGATCGTACCTTAACTCAATATTAGAGTCTTCATCGCCGCTTGCTGCTATGTTCCAATCTAACCTTGTTGAAGTTGACAGGTCGGTCGTATAGGTATTATCTAGCGTCAAAGATGACGCTGATGCGCTGGACAATTCCCACTGTTTTGGCCCAGTGCCTAAGCTTGTGAAGTCCGCTATTAACGAATGATTCGGAGATATTTTGCTTGGGGATGGGTAGGGCATACTGTCGGTTGCTTCATTCTCATTCTCATTCTCACTCTCACTCTCATATTGAATAGAATCTATACGCGTATCACATTGCATTACTGCCAACACATTTGGGCTCATTTCCGCAGCAAAATAAGGATGTACTGTCGTATAAATATTAATTTCGTTATCAAATTCTTCAATGTATTCTGTCGCTATCAGGCTTGCCTCATAATCAGATTCGACTCCTACTAAATATCCTAACTCCTGATTTGTACCTAAAATCTCTATAGGATTATCACATTCATTTTCCACGCTTACGAGGTCCTGTGAGGAGTCGTTGTTACATCCGAGAAAAAGGCAACTAAACAGAATTAATATCGTATATTTCACAAACTTTCCTTATTAGTTAACGCTGCCATAATCGGAGCGAACTTGCGAACTTGCGAACTTGCGAGTGTACGGTGACCATAGGGAGCGGATGTAATGGCCACTCTATGCTTTCCTGGCAGAAATTTTACACATATATGTTTTCAATATCTACAAGGTTCCACGGCATGCCCTTTTGACGGTAGTAAATACGCTTATTTAGTTTTGCATAGTCACAGAGCAAAATAAGTAGGACGAGAAAAATAAGTCAAAAGCAGGTAGCAAAGCGGGAAGGACACGCCAAAGCAGGAAGAAGCAGGTAGGACAGGCATTGTAAAGGCATTGTAAAGAAAAGCAGAAAATCCAAACCGAAGGCTGAGGGATAGGCACTAAAATAAACGCGTGTATTTTGCTGGAGGTATTAAATCGGCGGGATATTAAGAAAAAAGAATAAAATATGCCCTTTTTCTCAACAGTCAGGTGCGCGAAGTCATTTGCGATCTCGCTTTTAAGAATATTTTAGGGGGGTCGCTAAAAAGCTAAGCGATATTCGCGAAGCGTTTCCTTTTCCGTGGTTTGGCAAACCGTTTGCAATAAATGGAATCAAACTCGGTGGTGTTGGTGAGCCATGTTTCTAAATCGATACCCATACGTTCCAGTATTGGGGGG
>Ga0209121_10005246_pt1 | contig 11800 bp, 10 predicted proteins | sample Cruoilmetagenom3_FD_187292 | JGI IMG/M metagenome (GOLD analysis project Ga0209121, IMG submission 187292) | Oil polluted marine microbial communities from Coal Oil Point, Santa Barbara, California, USA - Sample 3 (SPAdes) (version 2) | ecosystem: Environmental > Aquatic > Marine > Oil seeps ...
ATCAATATTGATGACAATTTTTTTAGTATGTTCAGTTATTTTTGTAAAGTCGCTGTTTCTCCAGTTCCACCTCCTGCACATAACATTCAATGTTTTATCATCAAAATAAATCACTTCTCCAGGTTCGGGAGTTTCTTGTTCTTCGCTTCCAAGTGGAATAAACATTTCGTTTCCTTTTGCAAATCCGAGATGCAAATTACCTTCTATTTTATTGACAGCATCACCACCACATGGTATGAGATATTTGATAGAGATGTAGTTAAATAGAGCCACAACAGAATTGATGAATGGAAAACCACCACCTTTTTGAATTCTTTTAAGAAGTGATTTTATTGAAGGAGGGAATTTATTTGGATTGGACCCGAATTTTGAGTGAGTATCATCCCACGCTTTTACGAATTCATGCTCAACACAATCGGTTCCAGCTCTTTTCTCAATCTCCTTATTGAGAGGTTTTTTTATTCTCTTATTACCTAAAGCATTCTCAATGTCACTAACAACAATTATACCTCTTTTAAAGTCAGGAAATCGCTCAAATATTGCATCATCAATGATTATTATTTTCATATTTAGGTTCCTGGGTCAGGTTTTGTTTTTTGCATATATGCTTTGTTATCTGATATTGTATCTTTCAAAGTTTTATTATCAACCTTATCCCAATCAGCATAATGAGTTATATTAATATTGGTTTTCGGCTCAGTAGTGTAATTCTCATTACTATTATATGTCCATTCCATTGTTGATGAGCCTCCTCCTGATTGTGTTGTGATTAGTGCTGCATTACGTACGAGTCCGATAGGAAATGCCTGATCTCGAGGTGTTGTTCTATCACCATGTGTTGGGTCAGTTGGAATCCAACCATAATTTGGCAAATAAACTTCAACCCATCGGTGATATATATCATCCATATAGGCAAGTTCTTTCCTGTCCCATGTTGAACCAACATATCTCGTCGGAAGACCGGCAGCTTTACACAGAGAAATAAAGGCAAAAGAATATTCAGAACACGAACCATGTCCATTTCTTATTACTGTTGGAGCAGTATCCCATGCCCCATCCATAAGATAATGCAAACGAGCGATTAAGTATTGATGAATTTTCCTCATTATCCAGTAAGGATTTTTTTCATTCCCAACAACCCGCTTAATTGTTTCCTGAATTATTTTATTATGAATCTGATATTTTTCATCATTAAGCAGATATTTATCTTTAATATCTTTTGGAATATCCTTTAGCGAACCAACATTTTCAGGATAAATAAAATAGCGAACATTATAAGATTCAAATAGCATTGTAACCTGTATTTCTGTTTTTTCCCCTGGTTTGATATCTTTAAACTGAAATAATGCAGTTTTTTGTTCCCATTTGTCTGTCAAAATCTTATTGGGTTTAATATTATAATTTATCTCACCCAGTATTATTTGATTATCCCTGTTGGTTGGTAAGGCAATATTAACATCTAAAGTCTTGATTTTACCCGGACCGTAGCACGTAACATGATGATTAAAAATTACTTTGTGTAATTGTTTGTCTTTACGAATAAATTTATCAGAATCTTTTATTTTTAACTGATAAATTTTATTATCTTCAAAATCTATAGCCCATAATTTTTTATTATTCACTGTTAATCCGTGTACATAGTTTCCCGGTGCATCCAGAATAACAATTACATATCCTGTTTTGGGATCAACCATGTATATTTCATCTGTTCCCCTGTCGGAAATCCATAAATATTTACCGTCAAAAGTTATGCCCTTCGGATCTTTTGCCGGTGAATCAAACGAATTGATAGTTGTGCCGTCAACCTGGCTGAATTGAATAACTTTATCTGATCTATCATCAACACACCAAAGATACTTCCCGTCCCATGTTAAACCTTTAGGGCTTCTCGAAGGAGCATGTAAAGTTTTTAGAATTGTACCGTCTTTTGGATCTACTTTAAAAATCATCCCGTCTAAGTCTTCAGATTTATCGGTTCTGCCCCTATAATCAGCATTCCACAGATATTTTCCATCCCATGCTAATCCCATTGGCCAATATGCAGGTGACTCTATTTGCCGGATAAGTGTTCCTGTTTCCGAATTTATGCAATAGATTTTATCGGTTTCCCTGTCAGCAAGCCAAAGGTTCTTTCCGTCAAAACAAAGTCCTGTAGGATAATTCCCTTGTGTTTTAAAAGATTTAATTACTTCTCCTGAATAAGCAAAATTGATTGAATTCAATGCTATCAGTACTAATAATGTTGTTAATAATTTTTTCATAATAACTCCCTTTATTGGTTAAATTGTATAATTTATACTACAGACAATCTTTTTTCATAAATCTCAAGATCTCTGTCACCATAAAGCACAAATCGAATTCTTTTGACTTTTCGAAGCTTTGGCACAATCTCTATAATCGTGCTGAATACAACTTCTGTTGCTCGTACAATAGGGTAACCAAATACACCGGTAGAAATGGCAGGAAAGGCAATTGAATCTATCTTATACTGTTCAGCAAGTTTTAAAGCATTAGAATAGCAATTTGCCAGAAGTTCATCCTCCGGTTTATCCACGCCAAAAACAGGTCCCAGGCAATGTATGACATAACGATTTGTAAGATTATGCCCTCCAGTAATAACTGCTTGTCCAGGCTTAATGGGTGCTAAAAAACGGCTTTCTTGTTCAAGACCTGGGCCAGCAGCTCTGTGAATTGCACCTGCCACACCTCCACCCATTCTAAGCTGAGCATTTGCTGCATTCACAATAGCAGTTATATCTGCCTGTGAAGCTATATCTCCTTTAATACACTCAAATATCACACCTGATATTGTTTTTTCCATGATTTATATACCCTCCCTTTTTTTATTTTTTTGTTTCATGATTTTGCCTCCTTTATATCTGAATTATCAAATAAGCTGCCGCCATTGTAGTTGTTGTACAAATTAAATTTAAAAACAATCTTATTCCTTTCAGTTCTTAAAATCGGTGTTTTTTATCCATTTCTAATTTCAATCACAATTTCATATTAAAGAAACCTTATTTTTTTGTCAATAATTTGATGAAATAATCAATTTTATGTTTTACGCTTTTATTGTTTTATAAAAATAAAGTATGATATAATTTGTTAAGAATTGAGAGGTTAGTATGAAAAAGACTATTTATATTTTAATTATATCTTTGCTCATTTCACTGATATCATTAAGGTCCAACCTACTCTCTTCAAATAGAGAGAATGTAGAGTTTAATAAAGCAATTGCATATTATCTACTTGAAAATTTTGAACTTTCAAAAAGACATTTAAGTATTTACTTCAAAAGCAACCCAAATTCACGCCTTAAAAGTAGTTTCAACCTATTGTTAGCAAAAGAGAATTGGGAAGCAACGAAAAAATTTAAGAATTACCTGGAATATAACCGCATTTCGCCTATAGCTCTCGTTGGAATTGCTTTATCAACAAGAGATATGAAAAATAACACAAGCAAAGAAAATCTAAAAAAAGCACTCAGGTTAAACCCCTCATATTCTTCTGCTTATCTATGTTTAGGAATGACATATATGAAAGAAAAAAACTTTCCGACAGCAGAAAAATATTTTAATAAAGCATTGAAACATTCAAATATTACTGAATATAGAATTGTTTTAGGAAATCTTTATATAAAAACTGGAGAACCCAAATTAACATTACAACTACTTAAAAAGGAAGCTGACAAATCGCCAGACAATTTCTATCTTAATTTCTTAACAGCTCTTGCATATTTTAAACAGAATAAACTTGAAGATATGGGACAATATATTCAAGCTGCAGTTGAAATTGATCCTGAAAATAATGAAGCGAAATTACTTATGGCAAAATACCTTTTAAGTAAAAAAGAATTTAGAAAAGCAAAATCTCTTCTAAAAAATCTAAAATTTGACAATTACAATGAAGACTATATAAAAACTTATGCACATGTCTTACTTGAATTAAAAGATAGAAAAGCTTCAAAATATTTATATGAATTTTTTTCACAGAAAAAATGGGATAAAGAGATAAATAGATTATTTGCAACTTATTTTTTAAAGAATAAAAAAAAGAAAAAAAACAATATTCAAAACTGGATTAATAGAGCTATATTGAGTGGGGATAGTATTGATAAATTAAATGAATTATTCTCTGAAGAATTTGTATTCCCTGAATATAAATCTCTCCCATTTTTTGATATAAAAAAAATAAAATGGGTTTCAAAAGAATTGCTTTTAATTGTTGGTAATAAAAAAAGCGGTGTTACTCATAAAATCTTTTTTATTGATACAAAAAATAATAAAATCACAAATACCCTTAAATATCAGGGGGTGTTTCAAGAATTTTTTATATCAAAAAATAAAAAGAAAATAATATTCTCCACATCTGCTGTAAAAGACGAAAAAGTTTACCTCTATTGCATAACTAAAAAAGGCCGTAATTTCAAACTTGATCCAATTGTAAATTATGCTTTGAAAATGCCCTCTGTTTTAGTTGGATTTAATAAAAATGAAACTATTGCATATATTACAAATGCATATGTTTCAGAGCTTTCATTCGAATCCCCTTTTTCACAAATATCTTATTATGGGAAGAGGAAACCGGTTTATCCAAAATACCCTTTTTTAGTATATAAATACAATTTTATAACAAAAAAATGTTTTAGATTAAGATACTTAAATCAGATAGAAAAAGCTCCTATAAGAGACATTAAGAAATACTCCCTTGTAAAAAGAGCCTATCAAACCAATTCAGATATTTCTAAATTGATTCAAAAAAGTCAGAAATTTGATTTGATATCCTCTAAGAGTGTAAAAATATATTTCTCAAAAAATTTGTCATCATTCATTATTTATCTTTCAGATTTGGATAATGCATTTCAAGCTATGGTTTTTAATAGTTATAATAACAGTGTTACAAAATTTGATGAAACAATGTTCCTTGGAGAGAATAATTATGCTGAAATAAAAATTCTTAGCTATGATCCAAAAAGGAGTGAAATCAATATAATGACAAATGATAAAAACAAATATCTGATTAATTTTAATTATAACTCTTTTTTATACAAAAAAATAACAAAAAATTTACTTGAGTTTTTATATAATCCAACTCAAAATACTATTTACTCTCTCAAAGAGAGGAATAATAAATTATATTATTTAGAGACAACTTTGGAATCTATTTCATTAAAGCCTTTTTCAAGAAAGAAGATAACCTCAAGAAGAGATATAAATAAGATCATAGATTGTGATGATTTGAATAAGTATGTTACTACTTATAATGGAGAAGTTTTAAGAATTGATGAAAATAACAAAATTCATTATCTCTGCCCATCTCTTGAAGGCGTTTTAAACGAAATATCCCCAAACAAGGAAAAAGCTGCAGCATTTATAAATGGTAAACTATATATACTTAATTGGTTTCGCTAAATTATTCTTAATGGGAATTGAAACAAAATTTACTAAAGTAAAACTTTTTTCAGGAATTATTTACAAAAAAGTTGATCAAAGGGAAAAGATTAAAATAATATTACAAAACAAATATTCCCCTATTGATTTTGAAACTAAAGAGATCCCTTTTGATATGACCGACTATTACAACAAAGAAATGGGAACTCCCCTATTTAGAATGTTTATATCTTTTAAGGATTTAATTTATCCGAATCAATTACCAGACATAAAAATATTTACAGATCAATTAGAACAAAACACAGCTATTTCTGGAAATAGAGTAATTAATATTGACCCTGGATTTCTATCACAAGCGAATGTAATTATTGCCACAACAAAGAATCATTATCATAGAGTACCACTTCAAAAGGGAATATATGCACATATTGAATATATAATAAAGAAAAATAAATTAGCTACTCTTGAATGGACCTACCCGGATTTTAAAAAAGAAGATTACATGGAATTTTTTACAAAGCTGAAATCTTTATATAAAGAAGATTTGAATATCAGGGTCTAACCACTATTATTGACAAATATAAAGTAAAATGCTATTTATTTGATTTAGTAAATCGGAGGTGTTAATGGAAGAAAAGATCAAAGCTAAAGTAATGGATGAAAAAAAAATGAAGAGAACATTTTCAAGAATTGCAATGGAAATTCTTGAAAAAAACAGAAATACAGACAAATTAGCTTTAATCGGAATTCAAACAAAAGGAGTATATGTAGCAAAGAGAATCAAGAATTTAATAAAAGAAATCGAGGGAATTGATTTACATTTAGGAATTTTAGACATCACACTTTTTAGAGATGACCTTCACAAACAGGAGCAACCACCTTTAATTAAAAAAACAGAAATAAATTTTTCAGTTGAAGACAATGATATTATTTTAATTGATGACGTGATATTTACAGGAAGAACAATCAGAGCTGCAATGGATTCCATTTTTGAACTTGGAAGACCTGCAAGTATACAATTAGCAGTCTTTATTGACAGAGGTCATAGAGAATTACCAATTTGTCCGGATTTCAGAGGTAAATATCTCCCAACATCAAGAAGAGAGAGAGTAAATGTAATGTTAAAAGAAATAGATAAAAAAAATCAAGTTTTGATTATGGAACCTGAGAGGTTTTAAATGAAAGAAAATATTTTCAAACAAAAACATCTATTAAGTATTGAAGATTTAAGTGCTGAGGAAATTGATTTGATCCTCGAAATTGCGGAATCCTTTGTTGAAGTTTCAACAAGAAATATAAAAAAATTCCCTGCCTTAAAAGGTAAAACAGTGGTTAACCTCTTCTTTGAGAATTCAACAAGAACACGAAGCTCATTTGAAATAGCTGCAAAGAGATTAAGTGCAGACTTGATAAATTTTAGCGCTTCAATTTCCAGTCTTAAAAAGGGTGAATCCTTAAGGGACACAGTTTTAACTTTAGAAGCAATGAACCCTCATATAATCGTAATAAGACACTCTGCTTCAGGTTCTCCAAACTATCTCACAACATTTGCTCGATCGTCCATAGTTAATGCTGGTGATGGTTTTCATGAACATCCAACTCAAGCTTTGCTTGATGCATTAACTATAAAGCAAAAATTCAATACTTTAAGAGGCTTAAAAATCTCAATAATCGGTGATATACTTCATTCAAGAGTTGCACGATCTAACATAATTCTTCATCACAAAATGGGGAATGAAATTTCTTTAATAGGACCTCCATCATTAGTTCCAAAAGAATTCGAACAAATGGGAGCAAAAGTTTATTATAACCTGAAAGAGGGTGTAAAAAATTCTGATATTGTTATGATGTTAAGAGTGCAGGAAGAAAGAGGGTCAGGAAATTATTTCCCATCAATAAGAGAATACAGAAAATTATTCGAGATAAATCAGGAAACCTTTTCTCTTGCAAAAAAATCTGCAATACTCATGCATCCAGGGCCTCTTAATAGGGATGTAGAAATAGAGACCTCTCTTGCTGACTCGGATAAATCAGTGATCTTACAACAGGTGACAAATGGTATTGCAATTAGAATGGCTGTTTTATATCTGCTAAAAGGAGAAAGAAATGAAATTATTAATTAAAAACGGACGTTTAATTGATCCTGCAACAGGAACAGATAATACATATGATATTTTAATTGATAATAAAAAAATAAAGGAGATCTCATCTTTAATAAAAAAAAATCCCTCAATAAAAACAATAGATGCAGCCGGATTTGTTGTTAGTCCAGGATTTATTGATATGCATGTGCATTTAAGAGAACCTGGTTTTGAGAATAAGGAAACAATCGAAACTGGTTCTAAAGCTGCTGCACATGGAGGATTCACTTCTATTGCATGCATGGCAAACACATCACCTGTAAATGATAATAGAACTGTTACTGAATATATTATTGCAAGATCAAAAGAAGTTGGAATTGTAAACATTTTCCCAATTGCAGCAATTTCAATGAATCTTGAAGGTAAAAATATAACCCAAATGGATGATCTTGTTGAAGGAGGTGCAGTTGGTTTTTCAGATGATGGAAGATGTGTGATGAGCGCTGATTTAATAAGAAAATCACTCGAATACACAAAAATGCTTGATGTACCAATAATAGAACATCCTGAAGAGCATTCAATTTCAGGTGATGGACAGGTAAATGAAGGATTTATCTCATATAAGTATGGATTAAGAGGAATCTTAAATGCAGCAGAGGAAGTAATTGTAGCAAGAGATATCATACTTCAAGAGAGAATTAAATCAAAATTACATCTTGCTCATATTTCTACTTTTGGATCAATTGATCTTATAAGAAACGCAAAAAAGAAAAAAATAAAAGTTACTGCTGATGCAACTCCTCATCATCTTCTTTTAAATGAAGAACTTATAACAACATATAATACAGTTTATAAAGTTAAACCACCTTTAAGAACAGAACAAGATAGGCTTGCATTGATAAAAGGGCTTCAGGATGGAACAATAGACTCTATTATTTCTGATCATGCTCCACATACAAGAGATGAAAAGGATAAAGAATTTGAATTTGCACCATTTGGAGTTATTGGATTGGAAACATCTTTCTCTGTAATATATGATAGACTTGTAAGATCAAAAATAATAAATCTAAAAAGATTAATAGAATTGTTCTCAACCAATCCTGCTAAAATTCTTAATCTAAAAACAAGAGGAATGGTAAAACCAGGACTTCCAGCAGATTTAACAATACTAAATTTGAATAAACGATTTGAAATAGATGAAAACAATTTTTTATCAAAAGCTAACAACTCTCCATTTATAGGTTGGAAAGGCCAGGGAGTTATTGAATATACAATAGTTAATGGAAAGGTTGTTTATAAACGATCTTAATTTATTTTTATAAAAAGGTATAGAATACTTGTTTTATTGTTTAAGGAGATTTTATGACTGAAACAAATCCAGTTTACCCATTTTTTCACCCTGCTACAAAAGGATTTAGATTCACAATTCTTGCTTTTGTAAGTATGCTCACTTTAGGGACATATTTTGCCTATGATATTGTAGCAGGTATTGCTGACAGTTTAATGAAAAATATGGGGGCAAGCGAAAGCAACATTGGAGTTATGTACAGTATGTACAGTGTTGCTGCCATTATTGCTGTTTTTGTAGCTGGGTTCCTGATTGATATTCTTGGTACAAGAAAGGCAAGTATGATTTTCTCAATTACTGTTGTAATTGGAGCCGCTATTGTGGCGCTTTCTGCATCTACAAATAGTCTCACAATGCTATACATTGGAAGATTTATTTTCGGTGCAGGCTCTGAGCCATTAGTCGTAGCTCAAAGTTCAATTCTTGCAAGATGGTTTAAAGGAAAAGAATTGGCTCTTTCATTTGGAATAGCTCTTACTGTTAGTAGACTTGGTACTCTATTTGCTTTAAATACAGGAGAGCTTATATCAACAAACTATGGTGGGCCATTTTATGCTCTTTTAGCAGCTATGTTCATGTGCATTCTTTCACTTCTTGCAAATATAGTATATGTTGGTATGGATAGAAAAGGAGAGAGAATACTTAACTTAAAAAAAGTTGCTTCTGAAGATAAGGTTGTTTTAAAAGATATAAAATATTTTAAATCAAGTTTCTGGTATGTCACAATACTGTGTGTTACATTTTATTCTGCAATCTTTCCATTTACTGCTTTATCATTAAAATTCTTTAATGAAAAATGGGGAGTTTCTCTTGTTATTGCACATAGTGGTGGGTTTTTGTATAAAATATTTGAAAATTTCTTACATATGTTCAATACTGCTGGAGGTATTGCTTCGATAATTATCTTTGCTTCAATGATCTTTGCTCCATTTGCAGGAAAATTTGTTGATAAAATGGGAAAACGAGCAACTTTAATGATATTCGGGTCATTGCTCATGATTCCAAGCCATTTATTAATGGGAGTTACTAATATTTTCCCTGTAATACCAATGATCTGCTTAGGAGCAGCCTTTGTTCTTGTACCAGCATCAATGTGGCCTTCAATTCCCCTGGTTGTTAAAAAAGAGAGGGTTGGTACTGCATTTGGTGTAATGACTGCTATTCAAAATATTGGTTTGATGGTTTTCCCGATCTTGAATGGAAAATTAAGAATGTTAACAGGCTCATACACAGCAAGCCAAATAATGTTCGCATCCCTTGGTGTAATAGGTTTAATCTTCGCTATTCTCTTAAGAAGAGCTGATAAAAGGGCAGGACGCATACTGGAAAAACCTTAAAATATTAAGGATATAACAATGCTATTAACAATAGATATAGGAAATACATGTACAGGAGCTGCAGTTTTTGATAAAAAAAATATTATTTTCAAAAATAAGCTTTCAACTCCTGTTGAAATTTCCGAAAAATTTGTAAAAAGCCTGATAAAATCTGAATATAGATGTAAAATAAATAAGATTATTATCTCCTCTGTTGTTCCTCTTATAGACAAATCCATATCAATATCTATTGAAAAGTTATTTAAAAAAAGAGCCTTTTTTATAAATCATAAAACAGATACAGGAATAAAATTAAAAATAGACAACCCTGAAGAGATGGGAGCAGACAGAATTGCAGACTCAGTTGGAGCTCTTCATTTCTTTAAACCCCCTTTTATTATAATTGATTCAGGAACTGCAACAACATTTGATATAGTTAATGAAAATCATGAATATATCGGAGGTTCCATTTTACCAGGGATTGATATTTCAATTAAAAGTCTTGCAAATAATACTGCGAAATTGAATAAAATAAATTTTAAAATTCCTGATTCTATTATTGGAACAAACACAGAAGAGAGTATAAAAGCTGGAATATTTTACAGTTATATTGGGGGTTTGAATTTTATGATAGATGAATATAAAAAGATTGTTGGAAAAAAAGCAAAGGTTATTGTTACAGGTGGATTAATAAAATACTTTAAACATAGAATTAAAGGAATCGATCTATATGAACCAGACCTGATATATTATGGGCTAAATATAATAAATGAAAGGATATCAATATAAAAATGCCTCCAACTCTCTGCTTATAAATGGCTAAACCAAATACTCTAAATTCAAAACCTAAAATAACTGATTATGATTTTATAATAAAGATCATTCAATTTCTTGAATCAAAATTTGGCATAAGTTTTTTTATTACAACAATGGATTTTGATGTTCTCTATTTATGGTGGGAAAAAAGGATTCCTTTTAAAATCATTGAAGAATCAATTTCAAATGTTATTAATAGATGGAATTTAAGAAAAAGGAAAATTTACAGTTTTTCTAATTTTTCATATGAAGTAAGAAAAAATTATAAGGGATTTCTCGAATTAAATGTAAGTGTAGAAAGAAATGAAGATAAAAAAGAGGAATATGATAAGATTGAAAAGTTTTTCAATAATTATCCAGAAGAACTAATTAGACTCAAAAAAGAATTTGAAGATATTCATGAAAAGTTCAAAAACAAAGGAAATATAGATATTGATAATATAAAAGAGAAATTATTAAATTTGTTTAAACATAATAAAGAGTTAGACCTTAGAACAGAGATTTTCTTGAAAAATCTTTCTCCTGAATTGAGAAAACCGGAAATTGAAAAAAAATATAGAATAAATTATCTCTTAAATAAGTTCAAAATCCCTGATTTTGATATATAAAAATAATTTTATTTTTCATCTAATTTAATTTTTCATTATCATTAAAAAAATTTACTTTTGTGAAATCTTTATTTATATATTCATGATTATTATGAAATAAGATATTATTATTATAATCTAAAATAAAATATGTACTATTTTCATGTGTAGATAACTTTTCTATATATTTTAATACTTCTTGTTTTACTTCTTTTTCAAAATCGACAAAATATTCACCTGTTCCTATAAACCAGTCTAGAGG